>ERZ1504765.69-NODE-69-length-53199-cov-7.162220_pt1 | contig 53199 bp, 66 predicted proteins | sample MGYA00572318_ERZ1504765 | MGnify/ENA primary metagenome ERZ1504765 (study PRJEB39906, sample SAMEA3182064) | gut metagenome | biome: human; feature: gut; material: Stool; isolation source: human stools | place: Canada | collected 2013-01-28 ...
GCTTTTTTCTCGCTGTACTGTTCAGTTTTCAAAGAACCATCGCTCTAAGCGACTTAAATAACATACCACACAAAAATGCTTCTGTCAACAATATTTTATTTATGACCATTGCTTTCCATGCAGACTGTCACGCCTGACAACGTGTGTAATATTATCCATCTTACTAACCGTCTGTCAATTCCATTTCCTGTATTTTCACATTTTTAACCGCGTTTTCTTTGTATATACCTACAAATTTTATGTCTGTTTTTTATGAAGTACATATACAGGTTGAAAATATTCTTTACTATGTTTAATTTGATACCTACAAAGCAGGCTTGTATAAGCTTATTATTTGGATATCCGTTATCTACGACTGTGCCTAAGGACTTTATATTATAAAAAGTCCTGCCCAGAAATCTGTGACAGCTCCATTTACCAAGTTCCCGGCTCCATGAGCTCCATTATCTTCATAACCATATACCCTTTTCTGCTGTAGATCCGGGTACTATCTACATATGACCGCATTAAATGCATTTTTACATCTTTTCCGTCTGTGGATTCCAGTCCGTTGTGCTGGGAAATATAAGCGTCTGTCACCGACCGCCACAGGGTATTTCATACTATCCCCCTTTCCCCCGCATATATACTATCCTTGAAAAAAACCTTATTGATTTCTACCTTGTTTTTGGAAAACCTGTAAGCAATCAGATTCCCTTCCGCATTATTTATTACAATGAGATCACCTTTATAATAAGCTATGCCCTCAGCCAAGAAGACTGATTTATCTTTCACGCTGCACCCAAGAAGTTTTTACGCTGTCATTTCTACACTTCCCGCTTTGACCGCCACTGCGGCAAGTGCTTTCATTTCTTCTTTTTTCTGAACCGTACCGCAGCCTGCGAGACCAAAAGCTAAGACAAGCACTATACCGGCTAATAATATCTTACTGGGTTTCATAAGGGTTCCTTCTTCCTGCTGAGAAATACCTTCCCCCTAAGACAAGATGCGGGTATTGGAATTTATAATAAAAATAAGATCTATCTCTACTTTTATCATACAGAATACAGAAAAAATGACAAAAAAATAACCTGTAACAAGTTTACAGGCTTTTAATTTCGTAAATAACTATTTATATTCTTAACCGATTTATTTCAATAGTTTTGCGGCAGGAAATACATGGGATCCACTGCTTCTCCATGAATACGGACCTCATAGTGGCAGTGAGGACCAGTGCTGTTTCCCGTGCTCCCCATAAGGGCAATCATGCTGCCCTGGTCCACATGCTGTCCTTCATAAACCAAAACAGCGGAATTATGCCCATACCGCGTAACAATACCATCGGCATGTTTTACTTCCACAAGGTATCCGTAGCCGCCGACCCAGCCTGCCTGCGTGACAGTCCCCGCAGCAGTCGCAGAAATAGGTGTGCCGTAATCGCCAGCAATATCTACTCCTTCATGGAAGGTAGATCCGATACCGCCAGGACTGGTCCTGTATCCGTAGTAGCTGGAAATAGGACCCGCAACTGGCCATATGTTCGGCGTTTCCGCCGTGGGATTCACAACAGAGCTGACAGCACCGTAGGCCTGGTTCATAAATTCGGAATGGAGTGCGACAACAAGACGTATCTGCTTATCTAAACGTTCATCAAGGCGGCGCATTTCTTTCAAAAGTTCTCCCGGCGTTTCCGAAACAGCAATTTTCTCATCATCTTCTTTCTTATCGCCCGCCGTTTTTGCTATATCAGGAACAGTGGAAGCACCTCCGATACCGCCGGTTCCCATTCCCGTATTTTCAGGTACTGTTCCTCCGTTCGTACGGACAAGTTCCTGCAGTTGCCCACTGATTTTCTCAACAGTTTTAGCCTTATTTTCAAGCGCCTGCATTTTTTCATCTGCCATTTTAAGCTGGCTTCGATAAAGTTCATTTTCCGCGTGAAGCGCATTCGTGCTGTATCCCGCCCATCCCGCCAAACTGATGGAAAGAATGAGGAGCACCGCTGCGGCACCACCGAAAATCTTCAGTTTCTTAAATTCTTCCGATGAAAATATAACTTTCACTTCACCGGTTTCTTCATTTTTTTCTTTGATCATCCACTCACCCGTCAATCTATTTCAAAGGAATATTCCTGTTTCTTTGCATCATTTCTTTTCAATCCGGTCAATACGCTTAGCAGACGGATTTTCACCGTTTCTCTCTTCACCGGCACGGACTGCATCTTCTACCCTTTTAGCCACATCAGGCATGAGAGTATTCAGTGCCATACTGATACTTTCCGCTTCTTCTGAAGAAAGCGCTTCCCTGCATTCGCCGCCGGTCACAGCTTTTGCATAAATGCGGGACGCATCATGACCAGCCAGAGAAGAAAGGACGACGCCATTATTTTTGCCGTCCAGAAGGGTAAGAGAAAAGGAAAGTTTATCTCCTGTTTCATCAAAAGCATCATATCGCACCAAACCGATTTTCTGGAAAGATTTCAGCTGCATCGTAGCCAGAAGCTCCTGCTGATGAAGCATGCCCTGGGAAGATTCCACCATATCCCGGAGTTCCCGTACTTCTGTGGATAACTTCATTTCGATAGATCCGCCGTCTTCGCCCATCATAAAATATTTATATTTCCTGTACAAACGGTTTACCTTGGCCCGGAGCCAGAAAAACTGGAGAATAAGAAACGCCAGTAAAACGGCGAGAACCGTGCCGACCACGGAGAGTATGAGCTGATAATTGATATTGAATTCTAAGATATCCATGGATTCATTTATTCTCCCTGTTTGAGAAGTTTTGTAATACGTTCAAATTCTTTGTCACTTTTAAAAGAAATGGAAATGGTGCCTCTGTGACTGTTTTTCCCTTTTCCCACTTTAATTTTTACACGGGATCCTACGGCATTCACCAGATCTTCTTCCAGCGCGCGGAGATACGCATCCGCTTTATCCGCAGGCTTCCGCTTTTGTCCGTCTTTTTCACGGCGGAGGATTTCCTCGATACGCCGTGCAGAAAGATCTTCTTCCACAATTCGGCGCGCAAGCGCGATCTGCTCGGCAGGTGTTTCCAATCCTAAAAGGGGACGCGCCTGTCCCGCCGTCAATTTCCGCTCCAAAAGAAGGCTTTTTACCTCTTCAGAAAGCTCCAGAAGCCGCATCATATTCGTCACATAGGAACGGCTCTTACCGATAAGGTTTGCCATCTTTTCCTGTGTAAAATGATATTCACTGATCATCCGCTGATAGGCAAGTCCTTCCTCAAGAGGATTCAGATCTTCACGCTGCAGATTTTCAATGAGGGCAATTTCCGCTGTTTCCTGATCGCTGTAATCGCGGACAAGAGCAGGTATTTCCACAAGCCCCGCCAGCTGGGCCGCTCTTAAACGACGCTCGCCGGCAATAAGTTCATATCCGCTGTCTTTTTTTCTTACAATAACCGGCTGGACGACACCGTGTTCCTTGATGGATTCCGCCAGAGCATTTAAAGATTCCGGCTCAAATTCACGCCGCGGCTGCCATTCATTGGGAACAACAAGGGAAATGGAAATACTTTCGGTATTCTTTTCTTCCATCACTTCTCTTCCGAGCAGCTCTCCCAATCCTTTTCCCAGTCTTTTGGTCTTAGACACGTTTAATCACCTCACGGCACAACTTTTTATATGCTTCCGCCCCCTTGGATTTCGGCGCGTATGTAAGTATAGGTTCACCAAAACTCGGCGCTTCTGATAACTTCACTGATCGGGGAATTACTGTACGGAAAACTTTATTTCCAAAATATTTCTTCACTTCATCAGCTACCTGAAGGGATAAATTCGTCCTGCCGTCAAACATCGTCAGTAATATGCCCAGTATAGATAAACCCGGATTCAGCTTACGTGTCACGACCTGTACGGTTTTCACCAGCTGGGAAAGTCCTTCAAGCGCATAAAATTCCGCCTGAATGGGGATAAGTATTTCCTGCGATGCTACAAGAGCGTTCAGCGTCATAAGACCTAAAGAAGGAGGGCAGTCAATCAAAATGAAATCATATTTATCGCGTACCTGATCCAGTTTTCTTTTCATAAGAAATTCCCGTTTTTCCATGGAAACCATTTCAATTTCAGCCCCCGCCAAATCAATGGAAGCGGGGAGAATGGATAATTTCTTTATGTCTGTCTTGACGACGGCTTCTTCGATGGAGACATCACCTAAAAGCACATCATACAGCGTTTCCTCAAACTCCACATCTTTGCTGAGTCCGCTGGTAGCGTTTCCTTGGGAATCCGCGTCCACAAGCATCGTCTTATATCCTTTGTCCGCCAGGAACGCAGCCAGATTTACTGCTGTTGTGGTTTTTCCCACGCCGCCCTTCTGGTTAATGATACTGATGATCTTCCCCATAGCTTACATCCTTTCACAGATAGTCCATATTATTATACCATAAGGAGACGATTTATTTTATCCCCTTATGTTTCACGTGAAACATATAAAGTATTTTTCCAATCTTATTCCGTATTCTGTTATAATCTATCTATACTTTTGAAATAGGATTACAAAAATACTTACGAAAGGGCCGATTCTTATGTCTCTGACCTTTTTACATATACTAATCATCTCCGCCACGGTCTTTGCCGTCATTGGAAGCGGATTTTATGTTTCCCGTTCCGTAAGATCCTCTGCAGGATACAGTGTGGCAGGACGAAGCGCCGGGGCCTCTCTTGTCGCCGGAAGCATCGCGGGAACGGTCGTCGGGGGAGGCGCTACGGTAGGTACGGCACAGCTGGCTTACTCTTTTGGCCTTTCTGCGTGGTGGTTTACCCTGGGAAGCGGTATCGCTTTCATCCTTATGGGTATTTTCTATGCCAAACGGCTTCGCAATACAACACTGGAAACAATTCCTCAATATCTGGAACTTTATTACGGAAAGAAGGCCGAGATGCTTTCTTCCATTATTTCTTCCATCGGTATCCTTCTGTCCGCTGTTGCCAGTTCACTGCCGGGGATAGAGATCATTTCCGCCCTTTTCGGGCTGACGCCTTTTCTGTCCGCCCTTCTCCTTATGGCTCTCGTTATCGCCTATACTTTTTTCGGAGGCATGAAAAGCGCCGCCGTCAACGGTATCCTGAAAATGGTAATTATCTGGATTTCTCTATTCATATCCGGCGCCATTGCTTTTCTGCTGTTACAGGAAAACAATACCCTTTCTTCATTTCCCGCTTCTCATTTTGATCTGATGGGGCAGGGCACAGATTCCGCAATGGCCCATTTATTTTCCGTCATCGTTGGCGTACTCTGCACACAGACTTATATCCAATGCATCTTTTCAGCAGGTACCCCTTTGAAAGCGGCTTCCGGCTGCTTCATTGCAGCACTTATCGTCATCCCCATCGGGCTGCCGTCAGTAGCTGTCGGTATGTACATGCACGCCGCAGAGCCCGGAACCTTACCGATCTTAGTCCTGCCCACCTTTCTGGTCAATCATGTGCCGGTCCTCATCGGCGGCCTTGCCATGAGCGGCATCATTCTTTCCCTACTGGGAAGTATCGGGGGACTGTCACTGGGTATCGGCACTATGATTTCCCATGATATTCTTTCACCCCTGCTGAAAATTACTGATGACAAAAAGTTTCTCCGCCTGACAAAGCTGACCGTCCTTGCCGTCATGATTCTGGCATCCCTTATCGCCATCATGAACAGGGGGACAGAAATACTTTTCTGGAATTATCTTTCTATGGGACTCCGGGGAGGAGGCATCTTTCTGCCTCTCACGCTTGCTGTTTTCTGGCCGGGCCATCTCAATGCGGACTGGGCGGTGTTCTCCATGGCGGGAAGTACCATTGCCGCTATCACCGCCGCGTTGGCAAAATTTCCTTTTGATCCGCTCTTCATAGGACTTGCCGTAAGCTTCCTTCTCATCCTTCCCGGACTCCGTTTGAAAAAACTTTCTGAACTCATATTTCACGTGAAACATTTATAAGGAGATAGAATGATCAAAGCTGCTGTTTTTGATATGGACGGTACTATTTTAAATACCATCGGCGACCTTACTGATTCTTTGAACTATGCTCTTGTGGAAACGGGACATAAAGGGGGACATCCGGAAGAAATGGTAAAACTCTGCTTCGGCTGGGCCTTGAACCTTGATATGATTAAAGCCCTCGCTATGGCAAAAGGATTTTCAGCAAAAGATCTGGAACTGGCGGGGAACAAAATTCCGGTGGAAGACATTCCAGCCACTGAAGAAGAAATAAATGAACTCATGCGCGTATTTACTTCTTACTATGGAAGCCATGACCAAATCAAAACGAACCCTTACAGCGGTATACCTGAAGTTATTCGCACCCTCCGGAAAAAGGGTATCCGCTGTGCCGTAGCCTCTAATAAAGACGATGACCATGTGCAGATCCTTTCAGAGAAACTTTTTCCCGGTCTTTTTGATATTTCCATCGGAAGAAACCCGGAAATGGCCATTAAGCCGGATCCGGAAATGATTTTGTCAATAGCCCGCCGTTTAGGAATAAAAGCAAAAGAAATCGTTTATATCGGTGATTCGGAAGTGGATATCATGACAGGAAAGAAAGGGGGATTCCCCAGCATTTCTGTTGCCTGGGGTTTCCGCACCGGAGAATTTCTTAAAAACCACGGAGCGGAACGGGTCGCTTTTTCACCTGATGAACTTATAGAAATGATTCTTTCTTTATAAGCCAAAAAGGAAGGTAATAATGACTATACAATATCTGAAACTAGAAATATTTATTCCCGCTACCCATTTCCGCATCCTACAAAAAGCACTCCAATCGGTGGATGCCGGGCATATAGGAAACTATGACAGCTGCCTTTCTTACAATCCCGTCAAGGGAACATGGCGTCCTTTGGAAGGAACGACTCCTTACATCGGCAAAAAAAATGAAATCAGTGAAGAAGAAGAGTATAAAGTGGAAGTCACCATAAAAAAAGAAAATTTGGAAAAAACGATGGCCGCTGTCAAAGAGATCCATCCTTATGCGGAACCGGTCATTAACGTCATTCCGCTCTATGCCGCCGGGATCTGATCAGAGTTCTTATAAATGATCCAGCACAGACAAAAACAGCCTTATCCTATAAAAGATAAAGCTGTCTTTTTTCGTGCCGCAGAGAAAGGGGAGGGGATACTGCTGACAGTCCGTCATAGACACTCCGGGGCAAAAAGACTCCACCCGGAAAAAACAGCCTTGCCCAAAGAAGAGCAAAGCTGTCGGCTTATCCCTTATTTATGTTCAAATATATCCACGCGTCTGTTGTTCGCACGGCCGGCTTCCGTATCATTCGTATTTACCGGTGCTTCTTCCCCTTTGTACATACCCACCAGATGACTCAGATCTACGCCGTGAGCCACCGCATAGTCCGCCACCTTCTTTACACGGCGGATAGCAAGATCATCATTGTACTCTTTAGACCCGTTGGAATCTGTCCGTCCTACAAGCTTGAAAGTATGACCTGTTTCTTTTGCTGCCTTGACAAAAGCATCCAGATTCGCCGTCTGATCAGTGCGGGGGGTATCGGAATCATTTCCGAAATGAATACTATTGAAGTAATAATCATTTTCCGGTACCGCCGTCTCTTCTTCTGCCGGAGTAATGGTCACTGTGTCCGCCTCTTTTTTATTTCCTTTATTGTCCAATGCGGAATAATCGATATCATCTTCAGAATAGGCGGCTTTTCTATCGCTACCTCCGCCGAAGCGGTAGGAAACACCTGCCAGCCACCCCTGATAGGAAACATTTTTATCTCTGCTCCCTTCTGTATTCAGGTAACGGTATCCCGCATTAAGGTCGATGTTTTCATCAAGAGTGAAATTCACACCGGCTTCCCAGATGGATGTATTCTTTGAGCCGAGCGCGCCTTTTGCATATAAATCAAGAACTTCATTGATCGGCTGGCGGGCGATGATACCGATCTGGGCAATGTCATTTTCCCGTTTTTCCGCCCCGAAAACACCGGTAGGAAAATCGGACATAGTGATATGGTTATACCCGGTATATAAAGCCACCTGGGGATGAACACTGTAAAGCAGATTTAATTCATGGTTGCGGCCGTCCGTATCATCGCTGTTAAGACCATAGTACTGAAACTGCGCCGCTGCCTTGTCATTCAGTCCGTATGTCACGCCGCCGTTGAAATTCCATGCGCCGTTATCTTTATACGTACGGGTCTTCGCTTTTGTATTCCACATCCCTGCATTAATTTCCCACTGCCCTTTTGCAAATTCTGTCTGGGGAGACGCATAGACACTTATAGTAAGCGCCATTGCGGCTGCCAGAACCGCCGCTGTCTTTTTCATATATTTTCCTCCTTCATACTAATCAACTTAATTTATTTCATTATAGCATAAACATTCTTTTCTTAATTAAAACGGAAATATCCTCTTTATTCATATCCAGAAGTACTATCCCATGAAAAAGGAGTATGTAAAGAAAGCCAGGACAATGATAAGGAAAAACCTTCCTGACTTGAATAATCATTAAACAGCTTTCTCCTCGCTTTTCTGAACCGTTACTTATTTCCTCCTTTCATTACATCCTGCATTTCCTCAATCATTCCTATATTCCCGCTTTCAATCAGCTTTTTAAATTCCTCCAGCTGTTCCTTAATTTCTTTCGACATTTCAGGGAACTTCGGCGCGATATCTTTCATTGCTTTCAAAACGATCTGAGACACCACATACCGGGTGAACCATTTATTATCTGCCGGTACGATGTACCACGGCGCTTTTTCTGTTGATGTTTCTTCAATCATTTCACTGTACAGATCCTGGTACCTGTCCCAGAAACGGCGTTCATTGATATCGGCAATAGAAAATTTCCAATTTTTCTTCTTGTTTAAAATACGTTCCGCCAAACGGTCACGCTGTTCATCTTTGGAAACATGAAGGAAGATCTTGATTATATGGAATCCGTTTTCCGCCAGGTATCTTTCCCAGTCACGGATCTGGCGATACCGGGTTTTCCAAATATTTTTATTTACCAGATCCTTGGGAATCTTATCATTTTCAATCAGATCATGGACACGGGTAACCACCACATCTTCATAATGGGAACGATTGAAAATACCGATATTTCCCCGGCGGGGCAGCGCCTTATTGATACGCCACATGTAATCGTGATCCTTTTCCTCCGTCGTCGGCTGCTTAAAAGAAACGACATGGACACCGTTCGGGTCGAGATGAGAGAAGACATGCTTAATCGTGCCGTCTTTCCCTGCCGCGTCCATCGCCTGCAGTACGATAATAAGCCCGTATGTATTCTGGGCATACAGCTTCGCCTGGTACAGAGACAATTCTTCCAGCGCTGCTGTCATGGAAACTGTCTTCACATACTCCTTGTCCACATTCATATCACAGTTCGTGGAAAACTTTTTCAGACTGATTTTTTCTCCTTCTTTTGCACGATACCGGTCGATATCAATTTTTACTTTCTTTTCTGTTTTTTCAATTTTTTCCGTATTTATGCGTTCTTCTTCCATTTTTTCCCCCTTAAAGAAATACAACCGCTTCTTATTTTTCTTCTTTTTCCATTTCCTTCCTTATTTCTTCCAAAGGCTTGTCCGTTTCCTTTTTTATCATATCCCTGAACCGTTCCAGCTGCTTCTGTTCCTCAGGAGATAATTTCGGAAACTTCGGATCTATCTTTTTCAGCACATCAAGAGTAATGAGCGCCACCACATAACGGGTAAACCATTTATTATCCGCCGGTACAATATACCAGGGAGACTTATCCTTGGATGTATTTTCCAAAAGCTCTTCATAAAGCTCCCGATATTCATCCCAATGTTCTCTTTCATGAATATCACCCATGGAAAATTTCCAGTTCTTTTCCTGGTTAAAAATACGATCGATAAGCCTTTCCTGCTGTTCTTCCTTTGATACATGGAGGAAAATCTTGACCATGTAAAAGCCGTTTTGGTGAAGATACTTTTCCCAGTTATTAATCTGCTCATACCGCTCCATCCAGATATTCCTGTCAATCAAATCTCTTGGCAGCTGGCCGGTACTGATTAAATTATGAACACGCGTCACAATGACATCTTCATAATGGGAACGATTGAAAATACCGATATTTCCCCTCGGCGGAAGTGCTTTATTGATGCGCCACATATAATCGTGATCTTTTTCTTCCGTTGTCGGCTGCTTAAAAGACGCCACGGAAACGCCGCCGGGATCCAGATTCGCAAAAACATGATTGACCGTACCGTCTTTCCCTGCCGCGTCCATCGCCTGCAGTACGATAATAAGCCCATATGTATTTTGAGCATACAGTTTTTCCTGATATAATTTCAATTGTTCAATCACTTCAGGAAAAAAGGCGTTCTTCACTTCTCCTTTATCGATATCCACATCCCGCTTCGTAGGAAACTTTTTTAAATTCACTTTTTCATTTTCCTTTACGCGATACCGATCAATATCAATTTTTCCTTTTTTTATGTTTTCCATGGCGTCCTCCTTTACGAAAGATATCTACATCTTTATTATATTCCTTTTGAAGCGTTTATATGAAATAAAATTGAATTATCTAGTATAATAGAAAAAACAGAAAAGGAGGATTGGATTGATGGAAAGAAAGAATAATGAAAAAAGAACAGGCCGTCTGTCAAACCTGTCGGAAGTATTCCAACTTTCAAAGGAAGGAAAAACTCTCTTTTCCAATCCGTCATTTCGTTTCTGGCAGCTGCAAAATAAATGGAAACATATCGCCGGTTCCATAATCGCACGGGAATCTTACATTTCTTTTGAAAGGAAACAGACACTTTATATTACCGTCACCAATTCCGTCTGGATGAACCACCTCTATATGATGAAAGCGGATCTTCTCAAACGGATCAGAGAAGACGACTACGGAAAAAAGTACACAGATATACGCTTCGTTGCGGGCCAAGCTAAAATCGAACGCCCCCCGGAATCCTCTCTTGCCCCTGTAAACGACCGGCGGGAAAAAGAAGAAAAGATATATTCCGTTCCCCTTTCGGACGAAGAACGGAATTCTATCGATAAATGGACCGGCGTTTACATCTCCGATAATAATACCCGCAGCCTTTTTACAAAAATGATGAAAGCCGCTGCGGCCAAAAGGAAAGGAGAAATACGGGCCGGCTGGCATCCCTGTACCATCTGCGGTGACCTTATCCCTCCCGGCATAAATATCTGCACCATCTGCGAAAATAAAAAAGAACAGTCCCAGATCTGGAAAATCATGCTTCTTTTAAAAGAACGCCCCCATCTTTCCTACAACGAAATTTACAAAAAGATTCCCTGTAAATATACAGCCTACGAAGAAGCCAGAGAAACACTCATACAGAGAATACGGGAAAACATTTACAGGAAAATTGACAGTCCTCTTAACAAACGGATCCTTCTTTCCATGATTCTTCACAAACCGCTGAAAGATATTTCATTAAGGGAAGCGGAAACCGCCCTCCGCAACATACCGGAAACAAAATTTGACATTATCAATAAAAAATAATTATTTGAAACAGCTTTTCTTTCATACCATTTTCATTCCATAATCCCTGTTTCAAACAAAACAAAACTGAGAAAAAAGATAAGCTCCCATAAAGGGCTTATCTTTTTTCTCAGTTTCACGTGAAACACATTATCCTTCTATTTTTATTTCTTTTCCATAAGCACCAAGAGATTCATCAGTCGTTGTGATGATAGTCTGAATTTCTTTCTTAGTAAGATAAGAGAAAAGAGTATTTCTTCGTTCTTTATCAAGTTCACTCCCTACATCATCCAATAAAAGAAGAGGATATTCGCCTGTTTCTTTCTTCACAAATTCCAGTTCCGCCAGCTTCATAGACAGGATAGCTGTCCGCTGCTGCCCTTGGGAGCCATAAGAAGAAATGTCATTTCCATTCATAAGAAAAATCAGATCATCCCGATGCGGACCGACGGAAGTATGACAGAAACGGCTGTCTTCTTCTCTGGCAAGAGCCAATTTTTCCTAGTACCATTCTTCATCAAACTGCTCTTCCTGATTTCCGCTTTTCCTGTGCTTCATTAAAATACTTTCTTTCTTATCAGTCAAAAACGATTCCATAGAAGAAACAATTTCATTCATTTTTTCTATGGTTTCCATTCTTTTTTTTACGATATACGATGCTCTTTTGGCAATCTGCATATCCCATATATCCACATCCGCCATAAATCCATGAAAACGAGCTTCTTTAAATGCTGCATTCCGCTGCTGTACCGCCCTGCCATAACGGAGTATTTCTTCATAGTACCGCGGACTGACCTGGGAAATCTCCAAATCAATAAAACGACGGCGATTCTGCGGCGCCCCCTTAATAAGCTGGAGCTCATCCGGCGTAAAAAGCACGGTACGAAACATGCCCATAAGATCTTTTTTTTTCGTAGCCGTCTCATTAATTAAAATCTTTTTTCCTTTATTCCGGGATAATTTGATTTTGATTTCATGCGTTACACCGCGAACAGTAAAATCCAGAAGAATTGTTCCTTCTTCTTTATCAAGGCGAATTAATTCCTCATCATTGCTTGTACGGAAAGACTTTCCCACAGAGGCGAAATAAATCGCCTCAATGATATTCGTTTTTCCTGCACCGTTTTTTCCTGTAAGGAAAGTCATGTTTCCGGCAGGCTCAATAGAAAAATCTTCAAAATTCCGTATCTCAATGAGATGGGTTTTTCCGCATCTCATTTCTTCGCCCCGATTATCTTGTATACTTCTCCATCAAGAGATAATTCATCTCCGATACGGATTTTTTTTCTTTTTTCCTTAATAATAACTCCATTTACAAAAATTTCATGCTTTTCAATAAAATTTCCTGTCTCACCACCGGAAGAAATCATATTTTCTTTTTTTAAAAATTGATCCAGCTGAATATAATCTCCATATATTTCTATTTCTTTCATCAGCGGCCTCTCATGGGCGTTACAACATAGCGATACGCCTTATCTTCTTCCTGTTCTACCACCATAGGTCCATTTTTCTTTACATGAAGAATGATCTTTTCCCCTTTCGAATGTCTCAGAATATCTTCCACATAAGTGCAGTTAAAAGTAATCTTCACATCAGCACCGTCCAACTCTGCCGGAATGGATGTTTCAGAACGGCCGATATCGGGATCTTCCTCAAAAGCTTCCAGCGTTCCGTTTTCAAATTTAAAATTAATTGTCTTATAACTCATATCCCTGGAAATCGGACTGACAAAACGGACAGCCTCTTCAAAATCCTTCAGATCCAAAGTCGCATTTAAATCGAAACTTGACGGGAATACTCTCTTATAATCGGGATAAACGCCATTAATAAGATTGGAAAGGAAATATGTCTCCCCGAAAGAAAAAGAAACATGCCGGCTCGCCCAGGATATTTCCATCATATCATCTTCCCCGACAGGAAGAAGACGGATCACATCCTGAAGTACAGAAGCGGAAACAATAAAATTCCCTTTTCCTGTCGGTATTTCTTCAAGAGATATCTCTCTTGCCGCCAAACGATGGGAATTCGTAGCGGCCATAGTAAATACGTTTTCATTAATATCACAGAGAATACCGGTAAAAATAGGATTTTTCGCGTCCGTAGAGGCAGCAAAGGAAACGAGATTCACCATTTCTGCAAAATCTTTGCATTTCATATTTACATGGAACGTATGATCAATTTCCGTAACCAGCGGAAATTCTGCCGTATCTCTTGTGGGAAAATGGGAATTATACTGGCCCGCCTTAAAGAAAACAGTACTTTCGCCTTTTTTCTGTTCCATAACAACCGGACCGGAAGGCATCATTTTTATGGTAGACAAAAGATGGGGTGCCGAAATAAGGACGGATCCCCGCTCTTCAACATCAGCTTCGCAAAAAGTACGGATGCCGATGGAATAATCATTAGCTTGAAATTCGACTTTTCCGTCTTCAGCGGAAATAAAGAAACCATTATTTGTGTTTGATGTGACTTTTGTCTGTGCTGCGCGTTGTACTCTTTCTAAAGCACGGCATAAGTCCTGTGTTTGGAATGTAACTTTCATGGTAGCTCCTTTACTAATATAAATTACAAAAAATAAAAGCAGTAGAAGTAGTTTGTGTGAATAAGTGAATAAGTCTGTGCAAAGGATATATTTTCTTTCTTTTTCGAAGGGAATAACTTTGTGAATAATGAAAATTTTTATTCACTGAATAAACAGTTTTTTTATAAAAAATGATTTATTCACAAGTTATAAACAATTTATTTAACCAAAAAATTGTTTTTTAAACAAGTATTTTACCTTTTCCTTTTGAGAAGAATTAATATATCTTTCAGTTCTTTTCTCGTCCTGTCATTATTTTTGAGTTCTTTTTGTACTCGTTCGTAAGCATGGACAATCGTACTGTGGTCTTTATTGAAATATTTTTCCAAAGAGGGAAAAGAATCATTCAGTTCTTCGCGGGCAATATACATTGCCATCTGCCTTGGAATGACCACATTTTTGGGACGGGATTTGCCTAAAACCTGTTCTTTCTTTACATTATAATACTTGCAGACAGTATCAATGATTGTTTCGGCAGATAAATGACTGTAAAGATCCACCTTGATGATATCGGCAAGGGCGTCTCGGGCGTTTTCCAAAGTAAGGGGAACATTTTTGATCTGGCAATAACCGACAACCTGTTTGAAAGCACCTTCCAGTTCGCGGACACTGGAATTGACATTTCCCGCAATAAAAGAAATTACTTCTTCAGGCATATCGATATGGGAGCGTTCCGCCTTCTTCTGCAGAATGATGGAACAAATTTCAAAATCAGGAGGAGAAATATGGGCAATCATACCGCTGGAGAATCGTGTTATCAAGCGTTCATGAAAATCTTTCAGATCGCTCGGTGTACGGTCACTTGTCGTAATGATGTAGTTATCATTGTCAGCAATCGCGTTAAAAGTGTTGAAAATTTCCATACGGGATGATTCTTTCGTACCGTTAAAAAATTGAATATCATCAATAAGCAAGTAATCCACAGTGCGGTATTTTTCACGAAATTCCTGCATCTTTCCGCTGCGAATTGATTCAATGAGTTCATTCGTAAAGTTCTCGCTCGTTACAAAGAGAACGGAAAGATCAGGACGGTGAGTTTTTACATAATTGGAAATAGCAAGAAGAAGATGGGTCTTGCCCAAACCTGAAGGGCCGTAAATGAACAGTGGATTATAATTACTGGCTTCCGGCTTTTTTTTAGAATAATTAGTATCGGGAGAATCCGTATATTCTTCACAGGAAAGAGCGATGGCATGGGCTGATTGGAAAGCAATTTCATTACAGTTGCCATGGACAAAATTATCGAAAGTATAATCGTCGAATTTATAAGGAAATTTCTTTTCCGGAGATTTGACCGGAAGAGGAACGGCAGAAGGCCTGATGGAAGATGGATTATCTAAAATACTGGGAAGTTTAACTTCTTCCGGATTTTGCGGTTTGATATTCATGAAATCAGGTATTACAGGTTCCTCATAGATTTCTGGGTTTTCTTCTGCCTTATAAGGAGAGAAAGATATATCGGGATTTTCCTTTTTCTCCTTATCGGGTAGAGAAGAAACAGGAGGAATTCCAAAATTTCCGGAAGTTTCAGAAACAGCAGATGTTTCCGGTACCGGATCAGCAGCGGGAACTTCGCTGTTTTCCTGAGATTGAAGAATCAGCTTTATAGGCATTCCGCTTTTTTCAGAAAGGATTTTTTCCAATTTTGTCTTGTAGACAGCGTTGATCCAGGGAATCATATAAGGGACGGTAGTCATGGCTGTGAAAATACCGTCGGAAAAAGAAATGGGAAAAACAAAACTATAAAAATTATTATAATATTCGGGATTTTTTATTTTTATTTCCTCTAAGACATGTGTCCAGAGTTCAAAAATTTCCATTTGTACATCCTTTCATACCCGGGCTGTTTAAAAGAGGAATAAATCTGTGAATAACTGTGAATAACTGTGCACAACTTTATAAATATGTACATACTCATCAGATTTTATCGGATAAAGTAAGAAAAGGAAAAAATTAATATTCCTGTGAATAATTTTATTGTATCATGTTGTCTTATCGCTGTCATTTACAAGATGTACCCTCCTCGGGATCACTTTATACTATTCAACGGGCACTTATCTATAAGGAAAAGAGCCTGTTGAAGAAAGGAAGAAGAGGGATCATTTTAGAAAATTGCTTGCTTTTTCCGAAGATATTTGTTATTATATTGCAGTCACATAGACAGTATCTATGTGAAAATACAGGGGCATAGCGCAATTGATAGAGCAACGGTCTCCAAAACCGTAGGTTGGGGGTTTGAGTCCCTCTGCCCCTGCCATATACGGCCCAATAGCTCAGCTGGATAGAGCACTTGACTACGAATCAAGGTGTCGGGAGTTCGAATCTCTCTTGGGTCACCAACAAAACCACTTTTATTTTGTCGGGATAAACGGTCACGTTTTTAACGGCAAGCTCAAACAGGGTCTTGATAAATTCGGGACTCTGTTTTTGTTTGAGTTGTTTTTGAAAAGTATCAATGATTTTATCAATATCAAAGGTTGTAGACTGTGCGATAGCCTGTCTGTCTTCGGCTTCTTTAATTTGCGTCCTGAGCCGCAGTATTTCTTCCTTGATTTGCGCCATTTTTGCGGATGTAAATTCATCTTCCCGGTCGGTCATATACAAATCGTATAATTTATCAAGTCGCTTAGACGCATCACTTTCCTGCTTTTTTAGCCTCTTTATCTGTTCTGTATAATCAGGAACTTTTACAGTCATGTTATTTTTAGCGATAATTCTTTTTATCTGATCGTGCGCATCCGGAGCCGTAAATAATTTGCGGATTAGCTGGTATACTGTGCTTTCAATATCATCGCGATTGATAAATTTCTGCGGGCACTTTTCTTCTCCGAGAAGACGTCCTTTTGGACATCTGTAGTAATAATTCTTTATACCGCGGCTGTTTTTCGTCGAGTGTGCGACCATAGCAGATCCACACTGCCCACAGTGTATAAGTCCGGACAATGCGTAGATTGCTTTTGCATTTCCTGCACCTGATCTTCTTTTATTCTGATCCAATTTAACCTGCACCTCCTCAAAAATTTCTCTTGAAACGATGGCCGGAATAACATTTTCAAAATACTGTACATTATCGCTTGTTTGATGAGTATTTCGCTTTCCTTTGCGGAATAACGTTTTGCCGAGATAAAGGTCTCCAACATACTTTCTATTCCGCAAGATTTCATAAATAGAAGCAATGGTAAATTCTTTTCCTGCGCGGTTTCGGTAACCAGCATTAAAAAGCCGCTTGCGTATAACGCCGTAATGGACACCGGCGGAGTACCAGTCAAAAATCATACGAACCGCGGCCGCTTCTTTTTCATCGATAATTAGCTTTTTGTCCGGATCAACAGAAAAACCATACGGCGGACGACCACCTGTGCATTTACCTTGAATTGCATTTTCGCGGAGCCCTTTTTTGATTTCATTTGAGAGGTTTCGTGAGTAATAAGCTGCCATGCCGACTAGCATAGATTCCATCATCTGCCCTTCCGGGGACGTGCTGTCTATGTCCTGTCGACTGTATGCGTATTTAACACCCGCTTCTTCTAATTTGTGCTTTGTTATGTAATAATCGAGTTCGTTTCGCGCGTTGCGGTCTATTTTATGAAATACTACGACATCAAATTTTCCTTTCTGCGCATCTTTTAGCATAAGTTTATACTGTTCACGGCCGATAGTCGTAGTGCCTGATTTTGCTTCATCGGCATACTTCACAACAATAGCGTAATTGTGCTTTTTGCAGTATTCAGTACTGTCTCTGAATTGCGCAAGAATAGATTCTTCACGCTGGTTTTCAGAAGAAAAACGTGCGTATAAAGCGGCTCTAAGCATAAAAAAAATCAGCTCCTTTTTTAGAAATGGGCTGATCGTGTTATAATATAATAGTAATCAGCCCGTGGGTGGGTTATTACATTCTCCCGTTATCGTACCGTTAATGCGATAACGGGATTTTTATGCTGCTATTTTTCTTTCACGTACGTAAAGTAGATCCACAATAAAATTAAAAATACTATAATACTACTCATTAGCAAACACTCCTTTTACAATCAACTTTCAAGCAAAGTGGCTTCCTGAATTAATTCTTGCACTATCTTCTCATTACATTCTTCAACAAGTGACTTCATCCGGAACAAATCAATAATTCCCCAGATCCCAAAACCGGCGCAAGTGATCCAGTATAAGATGTTCTTGATAGGCTGCCCAAGATAGAAATAGTGGATACCACACAAAATCCAGCAGATGTACGCCATAGACGTCTCTTTTTCTTTAGTATTGAGCTTACTCGTCACGTAGCTTTTCTGCGTCGGCGTCAGGTCCCTTAATAGTAATAACGTTGTTACTGTCATTTTAAAAGTCTCCTCTCTCATAAAAAAATTATTGTATCTCGGACTGTCTTAGTACAGCTAACCCTAATACTTTTATGCTCTCGCAAGTATCTTCGGTAAAAAACATAGGCGCGTATTTACTATTAGCTGACGCCAAAGATACTGTTTTACCGGACTTGTAAAAACGTTTTAAACAAACCTTTTCATTGTCTATTTCTACGCAAGCAATTTTCCCGTTTGGCACTTCGGACATCGATTTTATAAAAACTATATCGCCGTCATTGATGTTTGCATCGATCATACTGTCGCCGCGGACAGTAATGCAGAAATCCACGTCATATTTATTCTCTATATCATAATACGGCGTGTCTTGATTGAGATCTTCAAGAGGTTGCCCGGCGGCAGCGTATCCCAGCATTGGGACTTTTTTAAATTGCGGACGGTGGGTGCCGGGTGGGAGTGTCGTATCAACATCCCAGCCCATAATTACCGCTGGACTTATCTGCAATGCTTCAGCCAACGCAGCAATTCGATCCCTGCGCATGTTTGCGATGTCGCCTGATTCCCAGCGAGATATGGTTGCCGGGGACACACCTACTCTCTTTGCTACATCTTCGAGTGTTAGTTGTAGTTCTAATCTTCGATCTTTTAGTATATCTTTTATATCCATATTCTCACCTCTTTTGTACAAATTCTATCATGAATTTTGCGAAAAAGCAAATTATTTTGTAAAAAAGCATTGACTTTTACAAAAACGCAAGTTATACTATTTACGTAAACGCAAAAAGAAAAGAGGTGAGAACTGAATGTTGGATAAAAATAAATTTAAATACTTTGCGGCAGAAAAAGGTATCCCTTTAAACGTCTTAGCTACGAAAATGGGCATGAACCCTGCTACGCTCAGTAAAAAGTTAAGCGGATTTACAGAGTTTACCCGTAAGGAAATTCAGGACTATCAAAAATTAACTGAGGTATCAGATGTAGAAATGCTGTCAATTTTTTTTAGCTAACAGTTTACGTAAACGCAAAAAGAAGGCGAGGTGAAGAAGAAAATGAAGATCGAATGCACTGTTGAAGAGTTTAAGAAACTCACAGAAAAAGAGCCCCGCGGCAACGGAGCTCTGAAGGTTCGTACAACTATGAATCTTCTTACTTGTAGTCGATTGATCCAACAGTACAGGCAAGAACAGAATCGTAGCAAACAAACAAAAACGGGAGTTTGGTAAGTTCATTCCCGATTACAACAGTGGCGTTTTGCAGTAAAAAGAAAGGCTCGCTCCCACACAGAACGTGCTTCTTTGGCTGCGTAGATTCGGACTTGCCGAAACACGCACGTAAAAAAGCTCTGGGTGCTTCTGTCTCGGGTGTCACTGGATCGTCGCTAAAAACAGGTGTACCAAAAATAGTACCAGTAGCCGTTAACAGAATTAATTGATTCTGAGTGAGATCTCCGGCCTGCGTAGTAACTGCTAATGCGCCCACTAAGGATCTAATATTCATCGCATTCACCCCCTCTCTAAAACAATTATAGAGGGACGTGCGGAGTAAAGCAAAAAACATATCAATTTCTTCTCTCCGTTGAACCGCTCGCAAATAACAAGTTGTTATTGCCATATCCATTGTGAACTGTGTTATGCTCGACAACAATTACCCTGGGCGGCTCAACGGAGAGAAGAACAGAAAAAAGTGAGGTGATTAAGTTTGAGAGTTTCAGACGAGCTTCCGTCGGTTATCGAAGTCAGTTATCAACCGCCGGGAGAAGAAGCGGATTTCTACGAATACAAGTTGGCGAAATGGATTATGAGTTTATCGAAAGAACAGGAGGACTCAACGTGATTGACAAAGCAATGAATGCATTGTACGTATTGATTTTTATATCAATGATTATATCGGTTATTGAGGCTCTATCATGCTTAAATTTCTAACGGCTTTTACAGCAATCGTCCTTTTAGCCGGTTATGCAGTACAGCCGCTGGAAAAGACGGTGCCATACAAAGTCACGGTAGCGCGCGGTGAAAGTGTGTGGGACGCTTGCGCAAGGGTCGCTAGTGATAAGGACCACATGCAGGAGCTGGTCTACAACGCACTGAAAGAAAACCGCATCAACGATCCCGGCAATGTTCAGCCGGGGACAGAAATCGTTATCAGAGTAAAGGAGATGAAATAAAGATGGCTTGTAGAGGAGACGTCGATACTGAAGATTTAGAACGGATAGTCTCTATCGCACGCAGTGGAGAAAATATACTCTGTGGATATTTTAAAGATTTCGAAAGCTGCCTGTCTGTTGAACAGAAAGAAAAAGTGATAGCTGCTACGGATTTCTTTGAAATGCTAGCGGATCACTTAGAAACACTAACGGCAGCTGTTGAAGCTATGAATTACAGAGAGGAGATGTATGAATGCGAAGAAGACTATTAACTATTTTATTCACATTGTTAGCGCCCTTCGCGGCGCATGCAGAATGGCTCATCGCAGAGTGCAGTGCTTACACGCCATACGATTGCGGGACTATTACCGCAACGGGCGAAACAGTCCACGTCGGCGGGGTGGCTTGTAACTTCCTGCCGGTCGGGACAGAGGTTGTCATCGACGGCGTGGAATACATAGTCAATGACCGCTGCGGCATTGATGGCTGCATAGATATTTTCATGGAAAGCTATGAAGACGCCATCGAATTTGGAAGGCAGCACAAGGAGGTTTATATCAAGAGATGAATTATAAAAAGATCTATTCACAAGCGCTTAAAACTATTTTAGGCGGAAGAAAAGGGGTAGTTCTCAGGCAGTTTACAAAATCCGCAGACGGTAAGGACCTGCTCACGTTTGATAATTACGGCTTGTTTTTCATACCGAAAGAGCTAAATATCTTCGCGGAGCATGTCGGGACATCTCTATCTGCACACGATGTGTGCAAGCTCATTCCGAAAAAAGATACATTACTCACAGCTCTGCAGCCGACAGGCATGGTTATCGGAAAAAGGCCGTGCGGGCGTGTGTTAGAAAAACCAGACGGCAGTGAATATCCGTATCTTCTCGATGACAGCTATTTCGGATATTTCGACCATGACGCTGAGATTAAAGTAGATCTGACTGCAAAAACGTCGGTATTCTATATTTTCGAAAATGACAAGTTGGTATGCGTTGTCGCACCGATACGCAGAAAGAAATGAAAGGCGGTGATGTAAATTGCTTGTTAGTACAAGTAAAAAGCCGTCCGGCTGCTGGAACAGTCGAACGGCAAAAACAAACACTTACTAATTTATTATAGCACAAATGAAGGAGACAGAAAAATGATTAGAATCGAAATTGATGTAAATGATGTAGCCGAATTAAAAGCGCAGCTGAAAGGACTCTTAAACGAACCGGTTAAAAGCACGGTAACAGTTACACCGGAAAACGTTACGCTTACCGCACCACAGGTCAAAGAAGCCAAAGCGCCGAAGGCAAAGAAAGCAGAGAAAGCGGAGCCCGTAAAAGAAGAACCGCCGAAAGCGGACACTGCAGATGAACTGACGGAAGACCAGAAGACCGAACTGCGGACACTCTGTGCAGATTATACACATAAAGTTTCTGACGGCAAGGAGCGAATCAAGCAGTTCTTGAAAGACAAAGGACTCGCTAAAGTAACCGAACTCAAACCTGCCGATCTGTCAGAATTTAAAGCGATGGTACAAATCTAATGGCACACGCAATATTAAGCGCATCGGCCAGTTCCCGATGGCTGCATTGCACGCCGTCGGCAAGGCTGGAACGGAAGTTTCCGGACGCGTCAAGCCCTTATGCGCTGGAAGGCTCACGCGCACACGAGAGAGCAGAGTACTTCTTGAATCGTTTTTTAAAAACTGGCGATTCTAACGTACTTATACGCGAAGACGTCGAGATGAACGATGCTGTACAATCTTACGTCAACATCTGCGTTGAAAAGATCAACGAAGCGAGAATTGCTTCTTCGGATGCGCAGATCAAAGTTGAACAGCGGCTGGACTTCTCCCGCTGGGTGCCGGAAGGTTTCGGCACCGGCGACATGGTAATGGTGTCGGACAAGTACTTTGAAATCGTTGATCTCAAGTACGGCAAGGGTGTCCCGGTCTTCGCTGTCAACAACAGCCAAATGCGGCTGTACGCACTCGGGATGTATGATGCCTTCGGGTATTTGTACGGTGCCGATGAAGTCAGAATGACCATCGTGCAGCCACGGCTTGACAGCGTTTCGACTGAAACCATCTCAGTTGATGACCTGCTTACGTGGGGCGAAGAAGTCAAGAAGAAGGCAAAAATCGCTTTTGCCGGTAAGGGCGAGTTCTGCGCAGGCAGCCACTGCCGATTCTGCAAAGCAAGGAACACCTGCAGGGCACACGCGGAATACGAATTAAAAAACGTAAAAGAAGATCTGCAGACGGCAGAGCTGGAAGACTTTGAAATTTCCGACATCTTGCTTCGTGCTAAAAGTATCAAAACGTGGCTTGACGGTCTGGAAGCATATGCTCTCGGAAAAGCGCTTGATGGCTACGACTGGCCCGGAATGAAACTCGTCGAAGGCCGCAGCAACCGGAAGATCACAGATGACGTTATCGCAGCGAACAATCTTATGAACGCCGGCTTTAGCACCGAAGAAATCTACAAGCCGCAGGCACTGCGGTCGATTACCGACTTAGAAAAACTCTGCGGAAAGAAAATGTTCAGTGAGCTGATGTCCGGAGTGATTGAGAAACCACCGGGCAAGCCGACGCTGGTCTCTGCAGATGACAAACGGCAGGCAATAGAAATAACAAACATCAAAAGCGATTTTGACGAAAGTCTTTTATAAAAAAGGAGAAAACACAATGAAAAGCATTAAATTTGTTACCGGTTTGGTTAGGTTATCATATGCGAACATCTGGGCGCCAAAAGAAGATCTTAGCGGCCGTATGCGTTACTCGGCGAGCTTGCTGATTAAGAAAAGCGACACGAAGACCATTTCGCGCTTGAAAGCGAAAATCAAAGAGCTTGTTAATGATGAAGAAGCTAAGAAAATTCTCGGCACACGCGGTAAAGATATCGACCTGCCTCTTCGTGACGGTGACACCGAACGAGAAGGCGATGCTAACTACGCCGGGCATTATTTTCTGAATGCGAAAGCGACAGAAGATTATCCGCCGAAAATTCTCAGCCCGGACGGTGAAGAAACCTTTGATAAATCAGAAGTCTACAGCGGGTGCTACTGTCAAGCCGTTCTGTACCTGTTTGCATACAATCAGGGAGGCCACAGAGGTGTAGGTGTCAGCTTAAGCGGTCTGAAGAAGATCAAAGACGGCACGCCGCTGTCCGGTGGAAGCGTATCTGCCGGTGACTTCGACGATGATCTCTTAGGCGCTGACGCCAAAGATGACGATAATGATGATATTTTTTAAGGAGTAGGAATTATGGCTACACTGGCGATTGACCTGGAGACGTACAGCGACAATGACATCAAGTACGGAGTCTATAAATATGTAGACTCACCGAACTTTGAAATCTTGTTGCTCGGATACAGTTTCGATGACGAGCCGGTGCAGGTAGTGGATCTTACCAAAGAAGAGATGCCTGTGCGGATTGCACAGGCTCTTTTCGATAGCAGCATCACAAAGACGGCGTTTAACGCGAACTTTGAAATTACCTGCTTTAAAAAGATATATCCGAAGCTGCCTGCGGAGCAGTGGGAGTGCACAAGCGTACTGGCGCTGTACAATTCATTGCCGACGAAGCTCGCGGATGTAGCTGCCGTGCTGCGCCTCGGCGCGGATAAACAGAAAGATACCCGGGGCAAGGCATTAATCAACTACTTTTCTAAGCCTTGCAAGCCCACAAAAGCAAACGGCAGCAGAACAAGAAATTTACCGGAACATAACCCGGAAGCGTGGACACAGTACATCGAGTATAACCGGCAAGACGTCATCGTAGAAAAAGCTATACGGCGGAAACTATTATCTTTGAAACCGCCGGAGCTGGAACACAAATATTGGCTTATGGATCAAGAGATTAACAGCCGCGGCGCCCGTATCAATGAAAAACTGGTTGAGAACGCCATCCGCATAAACAAAGAACACAAAGCAAAATTGCTGGCAAAAGCAAAAGAGCTTACCGGACTTGAGAATCCTAACAGCCCGCTGCAGCTTACAGCGTGGATAGAAAACCAGCTTGGTGAGACCGTCGAATCTATCGATAAAAAAGCGATTGCGGAACTCTTGAAAAAAGACATTCCGGACGATGTGCGTGTCATGCTCAAGCTGCGGCAGCTGCTCGGCAAAACATCAATCAAGAAGTACGAAGCAATGCAGAAAGCGATGACATCAGACGGTCGTGTACACGGCATGTTCCAGTTTTACGGCGCGATGCGCACCGGGCGCTGGGCAGGACGTATCGTACAGCTGCACAATCTGCCGCGGAACAGCATGAACGCGGAAGAGCTCGATACCGCCCGGGCTTTCGTCAAAAACGGCGATCTCGAGATGCTGGAACTCTGTTATGACAACGTGCCGGATACTCTATCGCAGCTTGTCCGGACGGCAATTACCGCAAAGTCCGGCTGCCGATTCATCGTTGACGACTTCTCTGCCATCGAAGCGCGTGTCATCGCATGGCTCGCCGGGGAAAAGTGGCGTCAGGACGTTTTCGCAAACGGCGGTGACATCTACTGTGCTTCTGCTTCGGCGATGTTCGGTGTTCCCGTCGTCAAGCACGGCGAGAATGGGCACCTGCGGCAGAAAGGCAAGATTGCCGAACTGGCGCTTGGTTACGGTGGCTCCGTCGGCGCGTTAAAGCAGATGGGCGCTGACAAGATGGGACTTTCGGACGATGAGCTGCAAGACATCGTGACGAAATGGCGCGCTGCGTCACCAGCGATTACTAAGTTTTGGTGGGATGTAGACAGCGCTGCTAAAAAAGCAATCAGGACCGGCAGCACGGTCAAAATCAAACAAGGACATCTTGCTTTCTGCCGAAAACAAGGCGCGCTGTTTATCGAATTACCGTCCGGCAGGCACTTAGTCTACATCAAGCCGGAAATCGGAGAGAACCGCTTCGGCGGGGAATCCATCTTATACCGCGGCATCGAACAGGGCAGCCGGAAGTGGGGCAAATTAGAGACCTACGGCGGCAAGCTTGTCGAAAACATCGTGCAGGCTGTTGCCCGCGACTGCTTAGCAGCAGCTATGCTGCGGCTCACGGAAGCCGGATACAAAATCATCATGCACATACATGATGAGGTCGTCATGGAAGTGCCCGACGGCGTAGGAAGCCTTGCCGAAGTTACAAAAATTATGTCGAAAAATGAGCCGTGGGAAGCCGGTCTGATCAAAACGGCAGATGGTTTTGAAGGTCAGTATTATATGAAAGATTGAGGTACTAAAAAATGAACAAAATACAAATGGAACAGCAAATCAAAATCGCGAAAGAGGGAATTGAAGTACTTGATAAGTGGGCCGAAACACTTGACGCTGAAGCACTGGAAGAAAAGCGAGAACAGATAGAAAAAGCAAAAGACTACTGCAAAGACTGCTTAGATGCGTCGCAAACCCTTATTGAAGCTATCGAAGCAACAGAACCGAAGAAAGAAGAAGTAAAGAAAGATGAACCAAAGAAAGAAGAAAAACCGAAGCGTAAACGGGCTCCGGCTAAAAAGAAAGAAGAACCTGTTATCGAAGCTTGCCCGCCGGCTGCCGCGGATGATTTAGATGACTTATTCTGAGGCGGATTATGAGAATTATCAGTCAATACCGAAATAATCGGTTATTCGAAGTCGTGCGCGCGTTTTACAACAACGGAGAGTTAATCCCAGGTGCGCAGTATTGTGATCAAGAATGCCTGCAGGTACACGCTGCCTGCGGGCACGCCTTTCACTGCCGCTGGCGCTTTCAGTGCAGCATGCGCGGCCTCAGCGACGAGGGATATGCATATACGTGCCCGAAATGCGGAAAGCATTTATGGAAAGGCACATATGACACTCCGTGGCTCGACTTGTCCGAATCCGGGCGTAAACGCGTACTTGTGCCATACCGTGTCGAGCTGGAAGCGAAAGAATACAAAAATTATCTGGACGTCTGCGCGGAAACATTGAATGTAGATATTGAGTCGCCAATTGATGTGTCCACGCATACCGTCAAAAAATATACTCTGCGCTTTGATTTCAAAAGCCGGGAAGCGGTTTACATAGAACACGGCGCCCGCGGGCGCGCGGTACTTACGCGGACTTTATGGCCATTGAACAGGATAGCAAGCGATAAAACGAGGTTTTGCATGAAAGATACTGTTTTTCGCTACCTGAACGCGGAAAGTAATATTCATCACACAGAAAGAAACCTGATAAACAGCTTTTTCAAAGATGTTGTCAGATGTTTTAATCAAAAGCTGTCTGATGTTGCCGGATATACTGTTAAATCCGCGTATACGCCGACCAGCTTGCAGGACGGTCACAGCGTTTTTGACTACTGCTTTTCAAATCTCGCTTGGCGCCTGCACTATCCTGACGCAAGAAACCTGACAACGGAAGAAATTAGGATGTGTCCATATGCAGATGACCCGGTAATGCGCTTGTTTGACGAACGAAAGCCATATCTGCAGACTGCGCGTGAAATTTACCGTTTCCCGGACATGCCTGGGCTGAATGCCAGACTGGTTAAATGCCCAATTAATTTTTTAAACGTGATCCGGACGGCGTGGCCGATTTTACACGAAACGGACAACAAATACAAGCTATTAGACGCGCTTCTGCAGAAACGATACGATATCGGCTTCTACCACAGCTTAGACAGCTATCTCCGCTCTTTACGGATAGTTAAGCATACGCGAGGTGAAGCGGCCGCGGTTAGGCTTATAGTGCGCGAGAATGATTACAACGTACGAGATTGCGGGCATATGTGGGATCTCTTAACACCGCAGAACAAGCGCATTTTTATCAAAGCGAAAATCCGCAGCCGGGATATTCACGATTATCTTACGCGCTTAGTAGACAGGCAGCAGCACGAGAACGTTCGTATCAAATACAAGTCTCTGCGGGATTTCCCGCTGACCGGCAAAGTTGATGATTTAATCTTCAGCCTGCCGCCGGATACCGAACAATTAGCAAATTTAGGACGCGCTATGCACAACTGCGTTGGCACCTACCGCGACCGTGTTCTGTCTGACAAAGTAAGGATTGTCGCCGCTTTCAAAAATCGCAAACCAGTTATTTGTATTGAGATCAAAAACAATCGCATTGTGCAGGCAAAACTGGTCAATAACCAGCCTGTCCGGGAGGACGCGGAACTTAACCGCGCCCTGCTGGCATGGGCAAAGTCAAGAAAATTAACAATAGAAACAAATGATGTTCAGACAGAAAGAGAGGTGGCCGGCGTTGCAGCTGCAGTATGATATTGAATTTACGATAGCGACAGCGCCGCAGCGCTTCGCTAAAAAGTGGAAACACACGAAAACGACATGGTCACATCTGCTTGAAAGGCTGTCTAAGCCGACTGTGACTGGTGAAACCGTCGCAGAGTACAAAGCGATGAAGAAGTCCGACAGAGATAATCGTAAAGACATCGGCGGCTTTGTCTGCGGCTATCTCAAGGACGGACATCGGCTCAAGCAGAACGTCGAATACAGGCAAGTCGTTTGTCTGGATGCCGACAGCCCGGATGGTGACTTCCTGACCGATTTAGATATCGGCATGGGCAACGTGGCGTGGGGGCTGTACACAACGCACAGCCACACTGCTGCTGCTGCTGCCCCGCGCTACCGTGTGCTTATCCCGCTTGACAGGCCGGTGACGGCGGATGAATACAAAGCTATTGCGCGACTGCTGGCAAAAGACATCAACATCGAGGCAATGGACTCTACAACATACGAACCTGAACGTCTCATGTACTGGCCGAGCACACCGCAGGACGGAGAGTTCATCTTCAGATACAATGACGGGCCGATTCTTAGCGCGGATGACGTTTTGAACCGATACGAAGACTGGCACGATACGTCGCTGTGGCCGATTTCGAAAAAAGAAGCAAGTGTCACGCTGTCAACGGCAAAAAAGCAAGGAGACCCGCTGACCAAGCCGGGGCTTATCGGCGCGTTCTGCCGGGCGCACACGATCGAAGACGTTATAGAGACGTTCCTGTCCGATGAGTACACCGCCTGTGCGGTGGAAGGGCGGTACACGTACACTAAGGGCAGCACAAGCGCGGGGCTTGTCGTGTACGATGACAAGTTCGCTTATTCGCATCACTCGACCGATCCTGCCGGCGGAAAGCTCTGTAACGCTTTTGACCTCGTCAGGCTTCACAAGTTCGGAGCGCTTGACGCGGATGCATCGGAAAGTACCCCGCCGAACAAGCTGCCGTCTTATGTCGCAATGGTAAAACTGGCGGGAGATGACGAAGCGACAAGACGCATAATAAGCGTCGAACAGGCTGAAGATATCAAGAAAAGTTTCAAAGAGTCCGGATTCAGCGCCGATGATGCTGATATGGACTGGATGGCGGAGCTGACAAGAGGCTCCGGGAAAAACTCGCCGATACTTCCGGTAGCGGGGAATTTTATCGCTATTCTTGAGAACGATCCGCAGCTCCGGGGCACATTCGGACTCGACTTATTCTCTCGGAGGCTTATTGTCAAAAAGGATCTGCCGTGGCGGAAAAAAGGTACCGACAACATCTGGCGGGATACTGATGACGCCGGTCTGCGTAACTATTTAGCAAAATACTACGATCTGGCCGCAAGGCAGGTCATCGATGACGCATTAGTAGAAGTCATGTACAAGCACAAAACGCACCCGGTGCAAAACTATCTGAAAAGTTTGAAATGGGACGGAGTCGAGCGTGCAGAAACGCTGTTTATTGACTTTTTAGGCGCCGATGACTCGCAGTACGTAAAAGATGTCACGCGGACGTGGCTCAAGGCCGCTGTGGCCCGTATAGAGCGCCCGGGAGTCAAATACGACTCATGCATAGTACTTAGCGGCCCGCAAGGTATAGGCAAAAGTACGATTTTAAGCAGACTGGGCGGAAAGTGGTTTAATGACAGCATTGTCAGTTTTCAGGGCAAGGAAGCGATGGAACAGCTGCAGGGCAGCTGGATTATTGAGTTGTCCGAAATGCAGGCATCTAAAAAAGCGGATAACGACATGATTAAAGCTTTTCTCTCCCGGCAGACGGACAAGTTCCGGGCGCCTTACGGGCGACGTACAGAAGAATATCCGCGGCAGTGCGTGTTCGCAGCTACTACGAATGACAGCATCTTTCTCAAAGACCGTACCGGCGGGCGTCGTTTTCTACCCGTATTCTGCTTAGGCAATGGCAAACGTCCACTGTCTGATTTGACAGATGATTTCATTGGTCAGGTGTGGGCAGAGGTCAAACAGCTATACGAAACAGATCAAAAGCTGTACTTGTCGGCCGATTCTGCGAAGGTCGCAAGAGAGCTGCAGGAAGCGCACACAGAAGGCGGAGAGAAGCTCGGGCTGGTCTTAGAGTATCTGAAGATACCGTTACCCGCGAATTGGGGCGATATGGATTTATACGACCGGCGGGACTACCTCAAGCACCACGGCGAAGAAGGTTATCCGGAAGGAACGGTGACAAGGAACCGTGTGTGCGCGCTGGAAATTTGGTGCGAGGTTTTCGATGGGACGCGGCAAGGCTTCAGAAATGCTGACGCCCGCGAGATGAACGGTATTTTGCAGCAGCTAAAAGGGTGGCAAGCCGCAAAATCTACGACGCGCATCGGTAATTTATACGGAACACAGAGATTTTTCAAACGCATAAAGGGGTCAAAAAATGTGTAAACAAAGTAGGAAAAAATGTAAACAGTTTTTGATAATCGAATTTTTACTTGTAAACAGTTGTAAACAGTTGTAAACGGTTTTTAACACGGTTTGTTTACAGGTTTTAAATAGACAGGGAGCTGAAAAATGGGCATTTGTAAACAGCGTAAACAATTATTCTATATAGAGTTACAGAATAGGCAATTTAGAGAGAATAGAAGCGCATATAAACTCTCTAATCTCTCTAATTCCCAGGGGTCCTCGCGCGTGCGCACGTGCGCGCGAAATAAAAATTTATATTCTTATTATATAGGCGGGAAAAGCCTTTGTATAATTATGAGGTGAAAAATGAAAGAATATGCAATAGAAAAACATCTGATACGAAAAGCGCAGGCTCGCGGCGGGGCGTGTCTTAAGTTTACGAGTCCCGGAACTGCAGGCGTGCCGGACAGGATTGTCATTCTTCCCGGCGGGAAGATCGGGTTTGCAGAGTTGAAAGCGCAGGGAAAGAAGCCGAGATTAGTGCAGAGAGCCGTTCTTAGAGTTCTGTACAGGCTGGGGTGCCGGGTGGCCGTGATCGACAATAAAAAATCAGCGGAAGGCTTTGTCCGGAGGCTGGCACAATGAAGTACGTACCGCACAAGTATCAAGAAGCTGTGATTGAACATATCTTGAAAAATCAAGGTACCGGTGTTTATCTCGGGATGGGTCTTGGCAAAACTTCGACGACGTTATCAGCTATCTTTCAAGCAATGTTTGATGAGATGTCTATTAATAAGGTCTTGATTGTAGCGCCGAAGAAAGTAGCCGAAGCTACATGGCAGGACGAAGCGGCGAAATGGGATTGCTTTAAGAGTCTTACGTTTTCGACAATTCTGGGAACGCAGACACAGAGACTACAAGCGCTGGCAAGAAAAGCCGATATCTACATCATCAACCGCGAGAATGTCGTTTGGCTGCTTGAACACATGAAATATAAACCGGACTTCGACATGCTTGTTATTGATGAGAGTACAAGTTTCAAAGACGCAAGCACGAAACGATGGAAAGCGTTACGAAAGGTCAGGACGTGCTTCAAAAAGACCGTTTTGCTGACAGGCACACCGCGGCCGAACGGGCTGATGGATCTGTGGGCGCAGCTGTACCTGCTTGACGGCGGTAAACGACTGGGGCGGACTTTGACAGAATACCGGAACAATTATTTTGTACCGGATAAGCAGAACGGCCCGGTGGTTTACAGTTACAGGATACGGAGCCCGGACGCTGAAAAAGAAATCTATGACAAGATATCAGACATCTGTATCAGCTTGAAAGCTGAAGACTACCGTCTGATGCCTGATAAACTTCCGCCGGTTACAGTCCCGGTACTGCTTGATGAGAAATCACAAAAAGCATACCGGGAACTTGAGCGGGAATATGTTACCGAGCTGCAAGGTGAAGAGATAACAGCTTTATCGGCAGCAGCGGTCAGTAATAAGTTGCTGCAGCTGGCAAACGGAGCTGTGTACGACGGCGATAAAGCTGTCATACCGGTTCATGACGCGAAAATCACAGCGCTAAAAGAAATCGTAGAAGCAAACGACGGAAATCCGATTTTAGTCTTTTACAATTTCAAGCACGACAAAGATCGGATCAAAGAAGCCTTTCCGAATGCGCGAGAATTGCAAAATTCGGGCGATATAAGGGATTGGAACGCGGGAAAGGTAAAACTACTCATAGCGCACCCGGCAAGCGCGGGATACGGCCTAAATTTGCAGGCTGGCGGGCATATCATAGTATGGTTCGGTTTGACATGGAGCTTAGAACAGTATCAGCAGGCAAACGCAAGACTTGAGCGACAAGGGCAGAAAGAGCCGGTTATCATACATCATTTAGTCGCGAAAGGTACGGTGGATGAATTGGTTATGCAGGCGCTGAAACGAAAAGAAAATGGGCAGGAAGCCATGATGAACGCAGTTAAATTATTAGTCGAAAGAGAGGGTAAATGATGAGATTAAGGAAACTGTTAGAAGCAATTGAATGTGAGACGCCGGTAGGCATCATTAAAAAGAAGGCGGGGTTGCCGGGTATAACTTACAGAGCACTGTTCGATGGCAAGAGTGATGATGTTCCGTATTGGCTTGCAGATTTTGATGTTTTGAGAATAAGATGTGGCGGATCGCGCTTAGTAGTTGAAGTTTATGAGGAACGGAAAAATGATTGATATGGTAAACAGGCCGGCGCACTACAATAAAGGCCGGGTAGAATGCATTGACGCAATCGAGGTAGCGACAAGCGATTTAAGCGGTATTGAAGCTGTGTGTACGGCGAATGCAATTAAGTATCTGTGGCGGTGGAAGCAGAAGAACGGAACAGAAGACCTGAAAAAAGCACGATGGTATATTGAGCACTTGTTAGAAAGGACTGACGAGAAATGACGGTTAAAGAGTTTTTGCGGTCAGTCCGAGAACAGGACAGATTGTTACGTGTGTATGAACAGGAATTAGAAGATTTAAGGCGCAGAGCGTATAACATCTCAAGTCCGAAGCTTGGAGACAAGATACAATCGAACCACTTAGCTACACTTGATGAAATTGTGGATAAGCTGGATTCACAGATCGAGAGGGTAAACGCCGCTTGGGATGAGCTGATTGACAAGAGAGATCAGGCTAAAACATTGATTGACAAAGTAGATGACGAGAGCGCCCGATGCGTATTGTATCGGTATTACATATTGATTCAGACGTGGGAGCAGATAGCCGTGGACATGAATTATACAATTCGAAGGATTTATCAGCTGCACGGTCAAGCTCTGAAAAATTTAGAGGAGGATTTCACTAAATTTCATTATATTTCACTATAAGACGTGATATTATGGTAAAGGGAAATTTAAGGATGAAACCTCCTTTCCGCAAAAAGCACATGTCACTCCCCGGCATGTGCTTTTTGTTTACTCTTTTAATGTTTCAAGAGGTGAACAATGGGGGTATGTTCCAGAATTTCACAGGCCGGGACCGCAATTCGGCGGGTCCTTTTTAATTTTTCTCAACAGATGTATTTTAATAGACAGGTGTATACCAAATGACAAACACGGCACGAAACAGGGCGATTAAAAAACTAAATAACTACATCTGGACACTGCAGCACAGGTGCGACACGATCAACAAAGTTAATGAAAATCTCATTATGCAGTATTGCCGGTTTACTGTTTTAGCCGAAGAAATATCTCAGGAATTAACTGCTAACTTAGACAAAATGGATGCGGCTAATGTTGAGGCGCATCTGCGGCGGTATGAACAGTTTAATAAAACGGCACTGGGGATTTATAAGGCGCTGAAGTTCGACAAAATAAAGGATGAAGAGGCCGATAACGGGAATCCATTTACGCGCATGTTGACCGAATCACAAAAAGATGGCGATTTTTAAACGTTGCAATACGTGTCATCAGCTTTACGACGGGTACAGATGCCCTACGTGTACCCGCAAATTTGCTAAAAAATATCAAACTGAGAACACTGCAAAAAAAGTATATGCGTCCCGTTTGTGGCAGAAATGTCGCAAAAACGTGCGTATAAAATACATGGATTATGATATTTGGTTGCTCGGAATTGGCGTTTTACGGCGGTTAGATAATCCGATCATTCATCACATCAAAGAGCGGGATGAAAGACCGGATTTACTGTTTACTTTGGATAATCTGATTACTGTGTCTGAAAAAAGCCACGGAGAAATACATGCATTGTATAGAGCTGGCGGGGTGAAAAAAGAATATGCGCTACAAAGGATAGTAAGCGGTATAACAGAATTTGAAAAGAGGTTTGGCGATGGTTGAAGATGAAATTAAGCTGCTGAAAGTACCGGCAGAACTTAACGAATTTATTGGAGACTATTACAAAGCTCTGGTAAAACGGGCAGATAATGAATTAGTAGGAGAGTCAGAATACCGGTGCTTTAAGCGGTTTCTGGATCTGTACAATTCGGGAAAATATAAATTTGCGTTTAACGCAATGTGCAGGATGTTCCAGTTTATAAATTTACTGATTTATGTAGACGAAGACGGTAAAGCTAAACGCTTGAGTCTGTACCCTGTTCAAAAGTTTATTATGTGCGGGATCTTCGGGCTGAGATATCCTGATGGCCGGTACTTGGTTAATACGGCGAAACTGTATATGGCGCGCCGTAACGGGAAAAGCTTTCTATTGTCTGCAGTACTACATTATCTAATGGGAATGAGCAAATTTCGGAATGAACTGATTGTACTCGCGTCATGCAAAGGGCAGAATGCGACTATCTGTTTTAAAGAATTTTGTAAATTTATTGATAATGACCGCCGCTTGAAGGAGGTTTTCGATAATGTAAACAAAACCGCGTGCTGGGCAAAGCACAAAAACACCGGGAACTATTTAGAAATGTTCCGGACAGGTGGGAGCGCGAAGAACTCATTGGATGGGTACACGAACAAAGTAGCCGTTATCGATGAAGAAATGCTCTGTGATGAGATCATCACTAAAACAATTCAAGACGGGCAGGCGCATTTTAAAGATGCGTTACTTGTCGCGATGTCTACGGCACAGTTTGAAATCGGCGGAGACAATCATAAAAGCTGGCTGACTTTGAGAAAGATGTTGTACGAAGATCTTTTACCGGATAATGTTTTCTTGTTTTTAGCAGAGCCGGATGCAGCGGATGTCCAGAGTAAAGACTATGCAAATATCAGGCTATGGGGTAAAGCGAATCCAGTGCTGTTGTTTGAACAAGACGGATTTACAATTAAAGACCACATCCGGAAAAAATATTTGCAAAAAGCTAAAGAGGCGGTAGCGAAGAAAGGGTTTACGCTGCAGTCGTTTGTGACGAAACAGTGTAACACTTGGTACTCGGCCGAAGATAAACAGGTTTGTACATACGACCAATTGATAGCTTGCGGAACAGATACTACTTTTGAAGATCTGATACAAGCAGGATATAAAGACTGGTACTTAGGAATTGACGCTTCTCAAACGGTCGATTTAACGTCGGTGGTTTGGATAACGTACTACGGAATAGACCAGACGGGGGCGATGGTAGAGAAGGATGTCCCCGCGGCCGGATATAGATTGTTTATACATGGTGTGTCGTGGATGCCGGAAAAGAAATTGCAGGATCATGTAACGTCGGATAAGTTTTGTTATCGAGATTACCTTGATACAGAGCTTTTTTTATGTTCCGGCGCAGGTGGTGAGAATATCGACACGGTACAGGTTTTTGAATACATAGACAAAATCCGGACAGACCACGATTTACATTACGTAACGATAGCCGCGGATCCGTACAACATCGCAGGGATACAGGACCGCCTGTCGGAGATATGCGATACCTTTATTTTGCAAAATCAAAGTCCGAAAGCGTTAAGTCAGTACATTGAGGCGCTGTCGCAGCACTTTAAAGACGGGGTTATCGCGTACGCTAAGGGGCGTGAAGATATATTTCTAAAAGCCGTTACGAACTCTTTATTAGTGCGGAACAGCACCGGATTTTATTCTATCGAAAAGATCACTCTTCGCGCAGACAGCAATATTCGAATAGACCCGCTGGATGCGGCGCTGACGGGATTTATTGCGTGCTACATTGATTTCAACCGGCGTACTCCGTCCGGTGACGAGCTGGTAGACGACTGGTTTGACATGATGAAAGGCAGGTGAGTACATGATTACAACGGAAGAACTAAAAGATTATCTACATATCCCGTATGACGATGACGACGCTTTTATTCGACGGATTATTGATACGGGTTACGGTTATTTGGAAGATGCAATTGACAATTACAAAGCGCTGTACAAAGCGAATGAGCGGTTTCGGAACAAAGCCGACTTGTGGGTGATGACTCAGTGGGGGCCACACATGTACGACCAACGGGAAGGCATGTCAAGCACTGCAGATGCAGGTCTGAACTATGGAGCGCGGGCGATGCTTACACAATTACAATTTTATCGATTGGAGGAAAAATGATATGGATTTGAAAATTAATGGGGCCATTGAAGCCACGGCAGATGTAGTTAAAGCATTAAATGAGGCTACGGAAGACGTTACGCTGGTAATTAACTCTCCCGGAGGCAGCGTACTTGAAGGGCTGCAGGTGGTTAACGCGATCAGGAATTGCAAACAGAAAGTAACGGCTAAAGTGGAAGTTATGGCATGTTCAATGGGCGGGGTTATTGCGCTGGCGTGTAATCAGCTGATTATGCATAAAGACGACCTGCTTATGCTGCACAATTGCATGTCTTACGCTGAAGGAAATAAAGAAGAGATAGCGAATGTAATTGAGTCTATGAAAGCTATCGATGTCGTTTTGCATAGCATCGTATTGGAGCATGCTAAAGATAAAACATTGGACACCCGGATTGACAACGGCGAAGTGTGGCTTACCGGAGAGCAGGCAGTAGAGATGTTTGACCACGTGGTTATTGAAGACGCTGCTAAAAAGCCCGATATGGTAGCCGTAGCGGGTTTTGCGGGAGTAATACATAAATTGCAGGATCTTGAAGCTGAAAAAAAGGAAGCCGAACGCAAAGCAAATTATAAAGTTCCCGAAGATCTTCGAGCACTGCTTGACACTGTTGATAAGTTGGAGTAACGGCTATGCTGGATAAATTTAAAGCTTTTTTCCGCGGCGGTGTATACGAAAGCACAAAAAAGAATTTCTATCCGATCGGCACGGGGCGTCGCGTCATGGTTGACGCGGCGGGAGATGTTATCTTTGCTACTTGCATCGAGATTCTTGCTAAAAACATCGGGCAGATCCAGTGGGGTCTGTACGACCCGGGCGGGAATACTCCCGCAGTTTTCGGCCTGCGTTATGAACGGGCGCTTAACGTGGAGCCGTACGACGGCATAAATGCATATGAGTTTTGGCGTTGGATAGAAATACAGCGAAACACCTATGGAAATGCTTATGCATACATTCAGTGCGGCAAATCGGGCGTAGTAGAAAAGTTAATTCCGCTGAATGCTTTTAATGTTCGAGCATACTGGGATAACGCAGACATACTGCAAGGACAGCGGAAGATGGTATATGAGTACTATGATACACAATCCGGGCACCGCTTTACTATTTTACCTGAAGAAATTTTGCATTTTAAAGCTTTTAGTATTAACGGACTTGTTGGTCGAAGAGCTATTGATGTGCTGATGAATGCGCTAAAAGGGTCGGCGGAATCGGAAAGCGCAATGCGCAGTGCCGTGATAAACGGCTTTTCCGGGACAATTGTGTTGTCATATACATCTGATTTGAGCGCGTCAAAGCAGAAAGAACTGCAAAATCAAGTTCGAGAGCTTCTGTCGGACAGCAATAATACGATATTGCCGTTGCCAGCGGGAATGACAGCGACGAATATTGCGAATGCGATTAAAGATTACTATGAATCGTTGCAGCAGACTTCCGCACAAAAGATTTCGTCATTCTTCGGCATACCGCTTGCAATGCTTAATGTGGGTGGCGGCGCTGGGATGGCTACGTTTTCAACTAATCAAATGGCGCAGTTCTTTAATCAAACGATGATCCCGATTATTACACAGTACGCGGCAGAGTTTCGGCTCAAGCTGCTTGATAGAGCAGACCAAACGAAAGGATATCGATTCCTTAGTGCTGGTGATGTCTTTGATACATTGGACGCTCAGAGTAAAGCAAGCGTTCTCGCGGCTTACACTGGAGCAGGAATATTGACACCTAATGAGGCCAGACGGTCTCTGAGATATCCGGCGATAGACGCACTCGGAGCAGATATGCTCACGCAGCGCGGCGGGACCGGAGCTTTAGGAGATAGCGGCGGTGACGAAGGTGGAAATCCCAGAAGAAAGGAGGGAGGGTAATGATTTTTGATAATTTCGAAAGCATAGAAATCAGCGGAAAGACATACCGTTTAAAACTGACTAATAAAGGCACATATGAAGCTGAAACAAAGTTACGGCATGAGTCCTTGATGAAATTTTTACAGTCAGTTAAAGAGCAGGCGGCTCCGCTGCACGATGTATTTGTGCTGTTCACTCAAGCTCTTATTGACGGCAACGACGGTATGACACACGAAGACGCGGAATGCTTGTATTATGAAGCGATACCGCAGTATTCACCGGCAGTACTGATGGCTTACGCGTTATCGGCACTGATTAAATCAGGCACGGTAGCTGACCCAAAAAAAGTCGAGGCAGCATTGCTGAAGCCGGAACAGATGAAGGCACTGATGAAAAAAGCAGGCAAAGCGTAAGGCCGGCGGGATACCGAACGTTTCGGGATATGCTGGAAGTGCTTGAAGTTATTGCACTCGGTGAACTCAATCTGACTCCAGAGCAATTCGGAAAGTATACTGTTTCGGAAATCGACGCGATGTTTGATGGTTATTTGCGGCGTTACGATGCGCTGGAGGATTTAATGATCATTAACTGCGCGTTACCGACATACAGAGGCGCCTACGGCCGAAAAGCGCCGACATATAAGAAATTGACGAAACATCGGCGGAAGCGAAACGGGCCCGTCCCGAAAATGGATGAGAAAGAAGAAGCTTACTGGCGCAGTATTTTATAAGAAAGAGGTGGTTAAATGCTGAAAAGCATAGAGATGAAGCGCGATATTGACGCACTGAAAGATGAAATTAAGGCTTTTATCGAAAAGAAAGAAGCCGTACCTGCAGAGAAGCAGAAAGAATTGGGAGATAAGCTTACCGCTTATAGTGAGCAAAAAGCACTGGAAGCTGAAGCAAAAAGGAAAAGTTATTTAAAAGGAGAAAACAAGATGGACAAAAAAAGATTTAATGCAGCACTTAAAAATTTCTTGCTGGGACGCGCGGTGACCGATACTGAATATGCGACCTATTTTGAAGACAAAGCCGCGGGTCAGAATGGCGCAGTTGCCGTTGATGGGGGCGTCCTCGTTCCCGAAGAACTGCTGTCTTTGCGGGAAAATAACGGAGTCGGCGTGGATCTTCGTGCTATCGCGACCGCTATCCCGGTAACGACTCGCGCGGGGACGGTACCGTGTATCGATTATGGGCAGGATGTCGAACTGACAGATTTCGAAGAAAATACCGAGATTGCGCAGAAAAAAGGTGTATTTACCAGCGTTAAGTATACGCTGGCGTCTAAAGGCGCTATTATTCCGGTATCCCGTGAATTACTACAGGATGCTAACTCTGACGTATTGGCAATTATTGGAACGCTTTTCAATCGAGTGTACGGTACTACAGTAAATAAGGACATCTGTGCTAAAGTACTTGCCGCGGCGAAAGAAACTAAGATTGCCGCTATGAATACCGTGGTCACTGTCGATGCGGTTAAAAAAGCTATAATTGAACTCCCGCTGGATGCGGGATCCGGAGCTACTGTTGTTATGAATCAGGTTACGTGGGCGGGTCTTGCACTTGCGAAAGACAAGCAGGACAGATACCTGCTTTCCCGCGACGCTAACAACGCAGCGGTAAAAGAAATCGAAGGGCGCCCGATTATTGTCGTCGAAGGAAGCAATCTTGCGGATAATACTATTCTTGTCGGGGACTTCTCAGCTTTGTATCACATTGCATATCCGTCTCTCGAAGTTGCGTCTTCGGAAGAAGCAGGGTTTACCAAAAATTCCGTTCTTGTCCGCGCCGTATGCCGCTTCACGGATATCTCTGTTTACGACAAAGCCTTTGTGAAGCTTACTAAGACGCCGTAAGAGGTGTTTTGTGTTCAAGCGAAACCCGGGCCGGTTTTGTCATCGGATTACACTACTTAAGCCGTCCGTACCGGTCCGCGATGAGTTGGGCGGCTTAAGCGAAACTACGTACGTTCCGGCGGTTACGTTGTCTGCTATGTGCGAACAGCGTAACCAGAGCCGGCAGCAGATCGTAGGTGACTACGTCACTGTGGATACCCGGTATTTTGTTATCCGGGATATCCGCGGCATGAATGCGGTAAAAGGGCTGGACACATCATGGCGACTGTCATATCGAGATTTTATCTATCTCATTAATGATATACTGTTGCTTGATGAAAGCCGGCCGTATTTCCTGCAGATTACGGCGACGGCCATTAACGGTGGAGGCGGACTGATATGAAGTATAAATCTCCGTTTTATCCCGTAACCAAAGCGTTTTATGCGGTGACAAAAAACAGCCCGATAGGTTTGGACTGGTTCGACAGTGCGGTGCCGATTACCGAAATAGAAGACTATTTCAGAAAGCAAAAAGAGTTTGCCTATGGCATTTTAGGCGCCAGCGACGCGGACTGCACCGCTACTGCGCCAGATATGGCTTCGTGGAATATGTCGCTGCAGCTGGAGATCTACAGTAACTATAAAGGCCGCAAAGTGATTGCAGAAAAGCTGGAAGCGCTGCTGAACTATTTAAGCGGCGACGCGGGCTGGGATGCACTGCAAAAAGAGCTGTATGCAGACGGATACCAGCTTATCAGCATTAAAGTAGGCTCGCTGCGGACGAATCTACCGGTATACGGCGATACTGGTGTGTGGCAGAACGGCGGTACTACTCTTATTTTTAGAATTGATCAAATAGCATGAGGTGAAAAATGGCTGTAACTATCGCAAAAGAAAAATACCCGGCATTTACCGGGGAAGTCGGGGTTTCCGGCAAACGAATTATTTTGTACATCAACTACGGTACGGGAGCGTCCGAAGCAAGTCCGAAATGGATTAAATTGGGCGGACTGACGTCAAATACGCACTCCGTGTCTGCCGAGGTCAAAACGGCGCAGACGAAAGATACCGGTTATTGGGCTGACGGCGTTGTGACTTCAAAGACTCACGAGCTGGACGCAGAAGTTGTTATGCGTCGAGATAATGAAGCGCAGAAAGTCATCGAAGAGTTCTTGTACGATGACGCAATTACCGCGGAAAAAGGCGCCCTGCAGTTTGCTATCGTGGACTTGGATACTAAAGAATACATTGTCGGTAAGTACGTACCTACGTCTTGGGAAAAGACGGCAGACGGGGAAGACGTCGTGTCTTACTCACTGAAAGCGACAGGAGTCGGCGCCCCGGTCAAGAAAACAGGTTTTGTAGAGCCCGCGGCTACGCCCGGACATTAATTTAAAAGGGTAGAGCGGTTTGTTGAGTAAACCGCTCTATTATTTTTATCATGACGCTTGAAGAACTGCAGGAAAAAATAGAAGACTATACTCGAAAAGGGTTTATTACGGATGTTGCCGCGGCGTGTAAGCACGCAAATTATGCAACAACGGATTATATAAAAAGAACGTATCCGAAAACTGCTTTTTCCGGTAAAAATCTTATAACCGCGCCAGATGGTACGTCGGAGATTATTCCGAGCCACTATGCTGTCGAAGTTGATAACGTAACGGCTACCATTTATGCTAATTATTTCGCGCGGTGGTACAATACCGGGGCGCATGGCGGATACATCCGGGGAAGAGGCCCGAGGCAGGGCATGAAAGCTACCAAATATCCAGCTCGAGGGGATTATTTTGGTCGGAATAAAGCAGCCATAGAGACTTATTTTGCAAGTCAAGTAGATGCGTATTTAGAGACGCATATTAAATTATAAATTATAAATTTGAAATCAACAGTGCCTTAACCGGCGCTTTTTAAATAAAAGGAAGTGCTTGAATGGCAGACGCGAAGATCGTTATAAAGACAGCTACTGACGATGGAGGGCTGAAAAGATTAAAAGCGGCGTTCGCAGAAGGCTCGCAGAAAGCAGCAGAACTCAAACAGCAACTCAAAGATCTAAATAAGACGACTCGCAACGGCACAAAAGCGACGACTGAACAGAGGCAAGCATTAAAAGATCTCAGGATGGCGCTGCACAGTCAAAAAGAAGCGAACGCTGCATACTCGCGTGCTATTAAAGATACTACAAAAAGTATAGAAGCCGCCAGTCAGAAGTCGAAAGAGGCTGCGGGGGGATTTAAGCAATTACTTTCGTCGTTCCGCGGCGGGTCTACAGCGACTACAGCATTCTCTGTCGCGCTCGGCAACGCATTAGTTAGTGCGCTATCAGCGGTTGTCGATATAGCGAAAGACGCGGCCACGCATATAGTAAGTGTCGGCTTGGCTGCGCAGCAAACGACGGCGCAGCTGGGCGCTATAAAAAATAACATAAACAGCGGAAAAGAGACATATCGCATATTTAATGATCTCGAGCGCGACCTGAATTACGACTCAGCGGCTGTACAAGAAATGGGCATACAGCTCCTTGCAATGGGCTATACAGCGCAAGAGTCGGCGGATATGATCCGGCTATGCGCTGACGCAGCGGCAGGTCTCGGTAAGAAGCAAGAAGGCGCAGAAATGCTCGTTACTACGCTTGCGCGCATTAAAGCCACAGGGGACGCAAGCAGCAGGCAGATTATCGCGCTGCAAATGGCCGGCATTAATCTTGATGACGTGTTCGAGTCCGTGGGCATGACCGGCGAAGAAGCAATGAAGGCGCTGGACGATGGAACGCTGGATGCGCAGGACGCTATTCAAGCATTAACCGACTACTTACACCAGTTCGATGGATCAATGGCTAAATCTAAGCAGAATATCATTGACCAATGGGGTGATGTCACTGGAAATATTAACGCGGCATGCGGCGAAATCGGGGCGGCTATACTCGATGCATTTCAGCAGTCTGGGATAGTGCAAGAGCTCATCGATATTACACAAGATCTGGTAGATTTTATTCGAGGGGACGGCCTTGGAGTTTTCACGCTTTTAGGCAATGTGGCCGGCGTTATTTTATGGGGGATTGACGCCGTATTGGCAGTAATAAAAACGTCGATAGAAGCCATTTATGTCATTATATATAATCTTGCGATGGGCTTTAGCGAAGTCGGTAAAGAGATCGTTGATTCTATGCAACCGGTCATCGATGTACTCAAAGAAATTTATGATTTTGCAGCCGAGGTATTGCGAATATTAGGCAGGATCGCCAGTGCGGCAGCATCCGGTATCCATCGTCAGTATAAAATAGCTGCTGCGGGCGGCGTTAATAACGACGAAGAGGAAGCGGCATTGGCTAATGCGACGCACGGATTAGTGCGTGAGTCGCAGAGATTTAATTCCGCGAGCAGCTTGGCTAAAAGGTCAGGCGGCGGAGGAGGCTCCCACAGCGGTGGCGGATCAGCTGTAAAAAAGCTGACTGAAGAAGAAAAAGCTGTGGAAGCGCTGATTAAAAAATACGCTGACGCGGATAAACAGAAATGGGCACTGGCTAAATCGGCGGTAGAACTCGCGCAGGTTAGTGTCAAGATGATGACTAAAGAAGAGCAGAAGACAGAAGGTCTGCAAGTAACTCTGCAAGGGCTCAAAAATGCGCATGATCAGTTAGTTGAGGGGTACACAAACGAGCTCAAGCTTGCGCAGAAAATTACCGACGCATCTACGCGTGACAAGACGATTAAAGCCATTAACGACCAGATAGACGCGGAAAACAGTTTATATACGGCTAAAGTAAGAGCGGCGCAGTTTGATTTAGCGTTAAAAAACAATGAAGAAAATACAAAAAATCTGGTAGACAGAATACTTGGTGATCCCGATAGTACGAAGTATAAAATAGATCAGCTCAAGAAGACACTGCAAGAAAACTTGAAAGATCTTGATACAGTCGTCTCTAATCCGGACGAAGCAGATGCTTTAACCGGAGTAGCTAAGCTCCTACAGATGACCCCTGATGCACTGGCAGAAGAGCTAACAGCAAAAGGAGAGACGCTGCAGTCGTTTGTTGATCGGTACAAAGCGGCTTTAGCAGAAGCCGCCGATGCTGAAATTCAGCAGCTGACCACAGCGCAGCAGTGGCACGATAAAATTGTTGGCTACATGAACGATGTCGGTAAAAGTATGGGCAGTGCTATGTCGGATTTCATTACTGGCGCAAAGTCGGGAAAGGAAGCGCTGGCCGATTTTGCTAAGAACATTATTAACACTGCGGTATCGATACTGACCGAATGGCTCGGCGTGTTTGCGATTTATTCTGCATTCCCGACGTTGGCGAGCGGCATGACGCCTGCTGATATGGCTAATAAAACGGTATTTGGTATTACGAAGAAAGCGGCAGGCGGATACATTACCGGCCCGGGTACGGGTACCAGCGACTCTATTCCGGCTATGTTGTCTAAAGGTGAGTACGTTATCCGCTCGGCTGCGGTCGACCGCATAGGCGTTGGCGCATTAAACGCCATTAACGCCGGCGCTACTCCGGAATTTTCGAATGGCGGTAGCGTAGATGACGCCGCCGGTGGCGATGTAAATTTATCTGTGTCAGCTTTAGATGCTAAGTCTTTCATGGACTTTTTAAACCGCGGGGGGCTTAAACAAATTAAACAGGCGCTGCATGAAAACAACCGAAATTTTGCGACAGATAGCGGGGTATGGTAAATGGCTTTGAAAAAGTTTCCGGACATACAAAAAGCGGCATGGAACTCCTCTAAAAAAGAGACTTGGAATACAACAGTGAAAAAAACAGGCTCCGGCCGAAGGCGGGCTATGACGAATCAGTTGTATCCGGACTGGACAATCAGTGTACAGTTTAAACGGTTGACCGATGAAGAGTCTCGTAAAATATTAGGCTTTTGCGCGCTGCAGAAAGGGGCGCTTCTTCCGTTTCTTTGGTTAGATCCGAAGGATTATCAGGTAAAAGGCATACAACTCCCGATGGTTTCCCCCGGTAAATATCAAGCAGTTATGCAAGTCGGGGAGTATGTAGAGCCCGCCGCGTATATTGAGAATGCCACTGTTTATCGCAACGACGCAAAAGTGCCGGCATCGGATTATACGATAACGGACGGGGTAATCGTTTTTAAAACAGCTCCGGCTGGCAGCGACGTCATTAAGGCCGATTATACGTATTACTGGAAAGTATGTTTTGACGACGACGGACTGGGAATCACAGAATTATTTAGAAACTGGAACGAAACGGGAAGTATCAAGCTGAGGGTAGTACGATGAAGAAAGTAACAACTGACTTAGAAACGTATCTGAATACAGAGAAAAGTTTTACGTCTTGCGATCTGTATGAATTGACACTGTCAAACGGAAACAAATACTACTATGCCGATACAGATCAGGACATTGTATATAACGGAAGAGCGTATCAGCACAATGCGCTGCTTATTAAGCGCAGTCAAATTGACTTGCAGAGTGATGTTTCGGTAGACACATTGACTGTCACGATTTGCGCAGATCCGAAAGACAAAATAGAAAATAAACCGCTGCTAAGAGCAGCTCACGAAGGCGTTCTTGATGGCGCAGTATTAGCGCTAAGGCGCTGTTTCTTCCGTGGGGCATCAGTATTAGGTGCAATCGGACTGTTTGCGGGGAACGTTGAAGTTAAGCACGCAGGCGGCGTGGATCTGCAGTTGTCCGTAAAATCAAAGACGCAAGGGCTGAATATGAAATTCCCGATCCGGAAGTACTATCCGCAGAAAGCGTATAGTACGTCAGGAGAGGGGGTTATCAGCTCGACGGATATAGATAACGCGTCGGTCGTGGCGCCATATGTGCCTTTGAAAGAGATACTTATATGACCGTCGGCGAGAGAATAGCTGCAGAAGCGCGGGCATGGCTCGGAACGCCGCACGTTAATATGGCAAAAGTAAAGGGCGTAGGCGTAGACTGCGGTATGCTGCTAATCGGTGTGCTCGAAGGCGCACAAATAATAAAACCGGATACAATTAGCGTCGCGCCATACTCTAATATGTGGCATTTATCGCATTCAGAAGAGTGGTTTCTGAGGTACGTACAAAAATATTGTGACGAAGTCACCGATCTACAAATTGGTGATTTTTTGTTGTACAAGTACGGTCGCTGCATATCTCATGCAGCAGTATATATTGGGCAGGACAGAGTTATTCATGCATTAATCAATCAAGGTGTGATAGTTACAGAGATGAGCGATGTTATGTTTTGTGACCACCGCGGACAGTCGCGACTTAAGTACATCTACAGGTGGAGAGAGGATACGGTATGAGTTTTTTCAGGGGGCCGAACATTGTTACTCGGGCTAATAAAATCTCAACGTTTACAGTTAATACTGCGGAATACGGTACTGCTGTTCCGGAAATCTATGGTACAACACGTATTGGCGGGAATATTATATATTACGATGATTTTACCGCGCACGAGCACAAAGAGACCCACCGGGCAGGTAAGGGCGGCGGGAAACAAACTAACATCACATATACATATTCCGTGGCGACAATTATTGGACTCTGCGAGGGTCAGATAGCAGGTATCAATAGAATCTGGAAGGATAAAGAGGTCTACAATTATCCGGCTGAAGAGGTTGGACTGTCACTTTTCGACGGCGCATCTACACAGTCGCCGTGGAGTTATGTAGCGCAGCACCATCCGGATAAATCACTTCCGTACAATGGTTTGGCGTACGTGGCGGGAGTAATCGATCTGGGTGACTCCGCAGCTATGCCGACGTACAACTTTGAAGTAAAAGGTAAGCTGCTTAGTACCGGAGACGGTGTCGACGTTAATCCCGCGGATTACATAAGAGCGCTGTTAGACAGAGTCGGATTGTCTGATGTCAATATTGAAAACCTCGACGAGTACCGAAAGTACTGCAGAGAGGCAGATTTGCTGATTTCTACGCCGGCAGATGCCGACGAAAGCGCTGTGCGCGACATCGTTAAAGAAATAACAGGGCTCACGAACGCGCATATTTTTTGGTCTAACGACCGGTATAAAATTGTCATAACCGAAGACCGTCCTGCGGGTAACTGGACGCCGGATAAGACTGTACAGTATGACCTGACCGCTGATGACTTCATCCCGCAGTCTGACGGAGCGCTTGTCACATATCAGCGGAAAGACTCCGCGGATATCTATAATCGTTTTCCTGTTGAGTTTAGTAACAGAGCTAACAGCTATGAAAAAGAATCTGTCGCTTATCAGTTTTCAGAAGATATCGCGAATCACGGACTCCGGCAAGCAAATACAATAAATGCCCGGTATATGTACACGAAAGAACGAGCCGTGAAAGTAGCCGAAATGGCCGCGCGCAAGAATAGGTACGGCAGAAACCAGTATACTTTTACTCTTGATTGGGCTTTTTGCAGAATAGAGCCGGGCGACCTAGTACGTATATCAGATAAGTATAGCGGGATTGATAAGCAAGTAGTCCGAGTAACAGCAGTTATCGAAGACGATAGCGGAATGCTTACAGTTACGGCGGTATCTGTGCCTCCGGGAAACTACTCCGCGGCTACGTATGATGTACACGATGTAGATCGTCCATTTATTGATTACAACAAAACCGCGCCGGATACTGTTCCGGTTATTTTTCAGCCGCCTGCGGATCTTACCGCCGACGGCTTAGAGCTGTGGATAGCCGCGAAAGGCAAGGCGGACGGCTGGGGCGGATGTACTGTGTACGTTTCTGACGATAACACAAATTATCGAACAGTTGGGCAAATTGCAGGCTCCGCGCGGTGTGGTAAATTAACACAGCCATTGTCACCGATGCCGAATCATCCGAGCGGCAATCAAGCAATAGTAACATGTAATGATCAGCTGCTTAGTGGTACTCTGCAAGACGCAGAACGCAAGAATACGCTCTGCTGGATAGACGGCGAGTGTATGAGTTACATCAACGCTAATTTGCAGTCGAACGGAGCGTGGCTACTGACGGGGTTATACCGCGGGCAGTGTAATACGGCTGTCAGAACGCACGCTAAAGATACAGACTTTGTCCGGCTTGATAACTCGGTATTTAAAGTACCGTTTACGAAAGATGACATCGGCAAGAAAATCTATTTAAAATTCTGCTCGTATAACATCTTCGGCGCAGGCAATCAGGATCTGTCCGAAGTCAAAGCTTACGAGTACACATTAGCTCCGTATTACATCCCGCCCGTCACGAATTTAACCGCATACAACCGATACAGACAGCTCGCGGATGGTGTATCCCGTTATGATATCGTCGTTAACTGGACGCCGCCTGAATTGCAGAGTTATCTGCAGGGCGATGTCTGGTATAAGACCAGCAACGGTCAAGCGAAAGATCTCGTTATCAAAGAAGGCACCAAAGGCTCTGAACTCGGATTCGATGGCGAGTGGACATTCGGCGGAAGCGGAAAAGACCAAGTTGTCATTCCGCAGGCAATCGTCGGAGATACCTACCTGATTGCGGTCTGCACAAAAGATGAATGGGGCGAAGCAACAAGTCCGGACACATCTCCGCAGCTGAAGATCCTCGTCGCACTTAAAACAGAAATTCCGAATACGCCCGACGGATTCAACATAGACTTCGGAACAGCGTGCACGGCCAGCTGGAAAGAAGTCACGAATACCGATGTTGCTTTCTACGAAATTCGAACAGATGACAATGCCGGCGCTGAAACGGCGGGATTGTTAGCCCGTACAAATAACCTGTCGGCGATACTGCTGCTGACAGAACGGAGCGGGAAGTTATATCTGTATGCTAAATCAGCAATCGGTAAATACTCCGCCCCGGCTATTTTGCAGTACAACAAGCCGGTACCGAAGAAACCGAATCCGCCCGTGCTTACAAGCACTATCGGCGGTTTCGGACTGACAGCTGAAGCGATTCCGAAAGACTGCGCCGGGATGAACATTTACATCAGCGGCACTGACGGGCAGAAGACAATCAAGACCGAAAACAACAGCTACAGTCACACTTGCGGCGCGGGCATTTATGACGTATCCATCGCTTATTATGACCTGTTCGGAGAAAGCGAAAAATCCGGAGAAAGCCGTGTAGTCGTCAAGATCTCAATCAGTAAGGACATGATTGACGATGAAGCGGTAAGTCTTGCGAAAGTAGACGCGTTAGTTAAGCAAAAGCTCAACGACGGCGCAATCGCAAAGCAAGACGTCACAACAATAGTCTCTAACCTCGGAAATTTAATGCTTGCAAAAGCTAATTACAGCGCCATAGCTCAAATGACCGATGCAATCAATTTAAGGGTGCAAAAAGGTGATGTCATCAATCAGATCAACTTGTCACCGACAACAACGACGATTGCAAGTAGATATCTACACGTTGGAGCCGAAACAGTCATAGATAACAACGTCATAGTGAGCCGCATGCTTGCAGCAAAAGCGGTTACTGCTGATAAATTGGCAGTAACGTCGTTATCAGCAATTACGGCGAACATCGGGCTGTTGAGGACAAAAACAAGCGGGGCAAGAACGGAAATCAAAGACAACCTGATTGAAGTATATGACAGCAACAATATGTTAAGAGTACGGATGGGGGTGTGGCAAAAATGAAGATTGTGAAAACAAGTGAAAGCGTTGAAGTTTATGATTGCGAAGGTAGATTGAGAGTAAGAATAGGAGTGTGCTGAAATGTACTATGCGTTAATTGTAGTTGTGATTATCGGCGTCATTGCGTATGCGTGTCTGAAGAAGAAACGAGGTAACAATGAAAAGCCGCGTGAAGAAGAAAAGCCAGATGACGGCGGAAATCACACGGGAATTATTGTAAAAGTGCCGACGGAAGTTAAGGGATACATAATTAAAGACGGAGTCAAGAAAGAGGTGACAATAAGGTATATGCCGCAGGGATTACAAGTTTTTGATGAGAACGGGGTATGCGTATTAGATGTTACCGACAGGCTGGTTAAATATCTCGGAGTAGTCCAAATCAATGGAACGAACGGAAGTATTACTAACGACGAATTAAGTGATGGGGATTTATGGTATTATCCGCTAAATATAAAAACACCGCCATTGACTCCGTCAATTCATACCGAGTATCATATGCCGACAATAACAAAAAATGGGAAAAGCATATCGTGGGATTACGGATCATATCCAGCTGATAAACGATTGTCTATGGTTCTTTTATACGGGGTGTACTAACATGACAAGTGCGGGAATTACAGTATATAACGGCGATAATAAGTTAACTGTTAACCAGACATACAAGAATCTTGTACTTAAGCGAAAAATAAAATTGATAGATTTAAAAACGGTAGAAATTGTGAGAAGAGATGTGCCTGTATTAGATCTCGCAAAAGATGAAATCCTCGTTGCGGTAGGTGGTATGACTTCAAATAACAATATGTTGATAATTCAAGATTATGACTACGAGGCAAAACGAATTGAGTTTCGCGGTGTAGAGTACAGCGAAGATGAGGATACCGATGACGAAATATTAGATATTGAAGATTTTAGAAATGCATACCCGGATGTATATGCTTATGTGTTCGGTCTTGACACGAGTACACCAGCACAAAGTGGAGTCGGCTTACAAGTATTTAACAGCGTTGGATGTTGCGTATTTGACAGCACTAAAGAATATATGAGGGTAAGACATTTTGGACCAACAGGGTATACATTGCCGTCGGCAACAAATAAGTATGCCATATGCCAGATCGGATCAGATATAGCTTATACAGAAACAAAGGGAGAGTTTGGCGGCAGTATAACGGAAGTAAGTTTCCCAGCGATTGTCAACGGGAAAGTACAGGTACGAACGTTATCTATGTACTATGCAACGGGATTCCCCGGATCCGGCGATTCGTATCATTATGATGCATTTAATTATATGGTGATCGATGTTACAAATTACTAAAAAGGAGAGAGAAATCATGAAAAGAACATGCAAAGTAAACGGTAAAGTGTCGTATCCGCAGAACGACGGAGTTTTGACGACATTTAGCTTTCACAATCCGGAAACTGGCGAAGTCTATGCTATGTCAACAACGTCGCAAGAAGAAACCGACGAACTGAACTACGGCGATACCGTTACACTTGAAATTAAAAAAGCAGAGGTATCCGAATGAGATCGCAGACATTTCAGCACCCGGAAATACGTGATGAGAACGATAACATCATACAGCCCGGATCATTCGGAAAAAACACACCGTTCTGCACAAAAAACAACGACGGCATTTTAGACTATATTGCGAATGATCTGGAGTATCTGTATGAGAACAGAGGCAGCGGCGGTAGCGGGGCGGGTCCGAGAGGACCGAAAGGTGACCCCGGACCGAAAGGAACAGACGGAAAAAATGGAACCGCTGCGACAATCAAAATCGGAACAGTAACAACGACGGCGCCTGGCACGAACGTTAAAGTTACAAATACCGGAACAGCCAACGCGGCGGTGTTTAACTTCTCAATCCCGAAAGGTGAGAAAGGAGAAAAAGGAAATACGGGGATACAAGGTCCGCCGGGACCTGCCGCAGATTTATCGCAGTACGTAAAGAAGACAGAAATTTTTGATGGAAATATGATTAAATTGCCGAACGGGGCAAAGATAGGAGTAGAATAATGGACAAGCTTAAAATCATCAGACCGAACGGAGAAGAAGAAATCGCAGAATTGACGACTGATAAATCATTAGTCGGAAACAATTATCTGAAACTGGATATCGGCGGCGTGCCGCACTACGCAAAAGTCGGAGAGGTCATCGAGACGCACGCGTACACATTTAACGGTGTTGACGGTAAAAAATACTACATTAAAAAGGAAATAGGAAATGTAGAGAATCCTCCATCCGGCGATTCACCGACGCTTAACGTATCTGGCACAGTTACGCTTGCGCAAATGCCGAGTGATATGTATCGGAGGTTTGGAGGGACCGATGGCGTTTACGCAATACCGCAAGAAGGGGCGGGGGTAATAACTAACAATACACCAAAATATTCTGTAATTGAAATTGGTGCTGTAGTAGTTAACGGCGGCGTGTTTATCAGCCTTACAGTAGACGGAATTAGTGATTTTTATAATAAACCCGGGATTTATGCTACGACGATTATCAAAGTCAAAATAGGAGATGTAACATTCGACACGAATCGCGACGGCACAAGTAGTCTTTTTGGCGAAAGTGCGAATGCTGATTTTGTGAAGTTGAAAGAGAACATCGGAAAACCGCTTAACTTCTCAATCACGTATCCGTAATTTATGATTTTAGGTGGACATCATGACATTTTTTCAAAATCTCAAAAGAAAAATAAAAAAATATGGCAAACCACCGTATCTCTGGGGCGGGTTTGTTACCTGTGTTTTTGTCTTAGATTTGATTGATTTTGCAGAATATTTCTGCCGAACAAGCATTAATCTCTTAGATAAATGGGAATCGAAGACAGTCGTAAGTTTTGTGTTGATGTACATTCTATCGTTCATCAACAGCTCCTACGGCGTAGTGCTCAACGCTTATTTTTGGTTGATTATTATCGACATTTCTACACGCTGGCTGGCTATCGGTTATCAGTATCTTGTGGACAAAGGAATGGATCCAGACTACTTAACGACACGTGAGAAGCTATATGGCATTGTTCTTGCGTTCAGTGCAAAGCGGCTGAAATCGAAGATCATGCTATGGGGATTTCTGACAAAATTCATTCTCTTCACAATTCTTATTCTTACTGCTTCACAGATTGATACCGTTTTGTCGGCGATAGAGATACCGTTGTCGTGGCCGGTACTCAAATTCATGTTCGGTTATATCTGCTACAACGAGATATTGTCGATTTGTGAGAACTTGAGAGACGCAGGAAATCATCATATAGACAAGCTAATAACGCTGCTTGATAATAATATTTTTGCAAAGCTCAAGAAATAGCCGCTAAATAGCGGCTATTTTAGATAGGAGGTATTTATGACAATAGCTGAATTTAAACAAGAGCTCATTGACAAAAGAAGCTATTTTTATCAATTTCCGTGGCCGGCTACTACGTACGGGCACTGGTCGGCAGGGAGATATTTTACAACGTTTAACGACTATCATTTTAACGTTGACGGCGACGGAGAGATCATCTACACAAGACCGCTTGATGAAGTGCCAAAGGCAACATATCACAGAAACACAGGCAGCATTGCAATCGCTTTGTGTTGCTGCTACAATGCACGCCCGAACGACTTAGGCGAATACCCGCCGACGGAAGCGCAAATTGAAACGCTGGCGAAGATGTTTGCTGTTATTGCCGAGGTTTTTGATAATCCAATCGACCGGGAACATTTTATGACGCACGGCGAGGCAGCGAATGACGACGGTTACGGGCTGTACAGCGGAGAGCCGGACTGCAGGTGGGATTTAGAGCAGCTGTGCGATCAGGATGAAATCGGGACCGGCGGAGATATTCTCCGTGGAAAAGCGCAGTGGTATTTAGAAAATGGGGTGTAAAAATGAACTATCAGGAAAAAGCAAAACAGATTGTTATCGATTACTACAATGAACATGTAGAGATAACAGATAATAAAAAACTGAAAG
>ERZ1504765.202-NODE-202-length-20319-cov-3.172375_pt1 | contig 20319 bp, 16 predicted proteins | sample MGYA00572318_ERZ1504765 | MGnify/ENA primary metagenome ERZ1504765 (study PRJEB39906, sample SAMEA3182064) | gut metagenome | biome: human; feature: gut; material: Stool; isolation source: human stools | place: Canada | collected 2013-01-28 ...
CTGGACGCCCTGCTGGCCACCGTGCAGATGCCCAGCGGCATCCCCGTGGCTACCGTGGCCATCAATGGTGCGAAGAATGCCGCCGTGCTGGCCGCTCAGATTCTGGCCGTCAGCGATGACGCACTGGCCGCCAAGCTGGACGCTCAGCGCTCCGAGATGGCGGAGCAGATTGCCGCCAAGGAGGCCAAGCTGCAGGCGGAGCTGGCCCACTAAGCTGTTCACACAAGCATTGATCTTTTCCTGATAAAACCGATATTCAAAACATTTTGGAGGTACAATACTATGGAACTCGTTTATACTGGCAAGACCAAGAACGTTTACGCTCTGGAAAACGGCAACTATCTGCTGAAGTTCAAGGATGACTGCACCGGCAAGGACGGTGTGTTTGATCCCGGCGAGAACTCCGTGGGCCTGACCATCGACGGCGTGGGCGATGTGAACCTGCGCATGAGCATCTATTTCTTTGAGAAGATCAACGCCGCCGGCATCAAGACCCATTTTGTCAGCGCCGACCTGAATAATACCACGATGGAAGTCCTCCCTGCCAAGGTCTTTGGCCATGGCCTGGAGGTCATTTGCCGTCACAAGGCCGTCGGCTCCTTCATCCGCCGCTACGGCGAGTATATCGCTGAGGGCGCCGACCTGCCCGCCTATGTGGAGACCACCTTCAAGAATGATGAGAAGGGCGATCCTCTGGTGACCAAGGACGCGCTGGTTGCTCTGGGCGTGATGACCGCCGAGCAGTATGATGCCATCAAGGAGGAGACCCAGAAGATCACTCAGATCGTGGCCGATGATCTGAAGGAAAAGGGCATGGTCCTCTATGACATCAAGTTTGAGTTCGGCTATGCACCCGACGGCAGCGTCATGCTCATCGACGAGGTAGCCAGCGGCAACATGCGGGTCTATAAGGACGGCCAGTACATCGATCCCATGACCCTCTCCCAGCTGTTCTTCGCGTAATGGGCGGTTATTTTGGAGCGATCTCCCACCGGGATGTGGGACTGGACGTATTTTTCGGCACGGACTACCACTCCCATCTGGGTACCCGCCGGGGCGGCATGGTGGTTTACGGGCCGGAGACCGGGTTCGTCCGGGAGATCCACGATATTGAAAACACCCCCTTCCGCACGAAATTTGAAAGTGCGCTGCATGAGTTCAAGGGCCACATCGGCATGGGCTGCATCAGCGACACCGACCCCCAGCCGCTGCTGGTGCGCTCCCATCTGGGCCTGTACGCCATCTGCACGGTGGGTATCATCAACAACATCGACGAGCTGATCGATACCTATTTCTCCGACCACGGGCATCAGTTCATGGCCCAGAGCAGCGGAAAGGTCAATGTCTCCGAGCTGGTGGCCGCCCTCATCAATATGAAGGAAAATCTGGTGGAGGGCATTTTGTACGCGCAGGAGATGATCAAAGGCTCTATCACGATCCTGCTGATGACGCCGGACGGTATTCTGGCTGCCCGCGACCGGCTGGGCCGCCTGCCTGTGCTGGTAGGCAAGCACCCGGACGGCAGCCTGTGCGTATCCTTTGAATCCTTCGCCTATCACAAGCTGGGCTATGAGGATGCTTACGAGTTAGGTCCCCGTGAGATCGTGGCCCTGACCCGGAACGGCTATGAGACCGTCTCTCCTCCGGGTAAGGAAATGAAGATCTGCGGCTTTCTCTGGACCTATTACGGCTACCCCAACTCCAATTACGAGGGCGTCAACGTGGAGGTCATGCGCTACCGCAACGGTGAGATCATGGCTCGCGACGAAGTGGCCCAGGGGCGGCTCCCCAAGGTGGACTACGTGGCGGGCGTGCCGGATTCCGGCGTCCCCCACGCCATCGGCTTCGCCAACCGCAGCGGCAAGCCCTTTGCCCGCCCCTTTGTAAAGTACACCCCCACCTGGCCCCGGTCCTTCACCCCTGCCAATCAGGAGGTCCGCAATCAGGTGGCCAAAATGAAGCAGATCCCCGTTTCCGAGCTGATTCAGGGGAAAAAGCTGCTGTTTGTGGACGATTCCATCGTCCGGGGCACCCAGCTCCGGGAAACGGTGGACTTTCTCTATGAGTCCGGTGCGGAAGAGGTCCACATGCGCTCTGCCTGCCCGCCCATTATGTATAGCTGCAAGTACCTGAACTTCTCCCGGGGCAACTCCGATATGGAGCTGCTGGCCCGGCGGGTGATTCAGGAGCTGGAGGGTGACGAGGGCCACAAGCATCTGGATGAGTACTCCGATTCCTCCACGGAGCGGGGTCAGTGCCTGCTCAAGTCCATCTGTGAAAAATTCGGTTTTGATTCTCTCGGTTATCAGTCTTTGGACGGCGTGCTGGAAGCCATCGGCATCGACCGGGATAAGGTCTGTACCTACTGCTGGAACGGAAAGGAATGATCGACATGGAAAAATCTCACTCCGCCGCCTATGCGGCAGCCGGTGTGGACATCACTGCCGGTTACAAGGGCGTTAAGCTGATGAGCGCGGACGTCAAGCGCACCCACATTCCCGGCGTAGTTTCTGACATCGGCGGCTTCGGCGGCCTGTTTGCCCCCGATCTGACCGGTATGACGGAGCCGGTGCTGGTCTCCGGCACCGACGGCGTGGGCACCAAACTGCGTCTGGCTGAGCTGCTGAACAAGCATGACACCATCGGCATCGACTGCGTGGCCATGTGCGTGAATGACGTGATCTGCTGCGGCGCGAAGCCCCTGTTTTTCCTGGATTACATTGCCATCGGCAAGAACGTGCCGGAAAAGGTGGCAGCCATTGTCTCCGGCGTGGCAGAGGGCTGTGTTCAGGCCGGCTGCGCTCTCATCGGCGGTGAGACCGCCGAGCACCCCGGCATGATGGCCGCTGATGACTACGATCTGGCGGGCTTCACCGTGGGCGTGGTAGACAAGCCCAAAGTCATCGACTCCAGCCGCATGGCGGAGGGCGATGTGGTGCTGGCTCTGCCCTCCTCCGGCTTCCACTCCAACGGCTACTCTCTGGTCCGCAAGGTATTCGACGTGGAGAACGCCGATCTGGGCCGGTATGATGACGAGCTGGGTGAAACTCTGGGCGAGGCCCTGCTCCGTCCTACCGTCATCTATGTCAAGCCCGTCCTCCGCTGCATCGAGGCCGCGGACGTGAAGGGCGTCAGCCACATCACCGGCGGCGGCTTCTATGAGAATGTCCCCCGCTGCATCCCCGACGGCCTGTGCGCCAAGATCGACAAGGCCGCTATCAAAACACCCGCCATTTTCCGTCTGCTCCAGAAAAAGGGCAGCATCGACGAGCACGATATGTTCAACACCTTCAACATGGGCGTGGGCATGGCAGTGATTGTCAGCCCCGAGACCGCCGACGCGGCCCTCTCCGCTCTGAAGGCAGAGGGGATCGACGCCTATGTCTGCGGCGAAATCGTTGCCGGCGAAGAAAAAGTTGCTTTGTGCTGAGTGAAACCGCTCCCGGTACGCACTGTCCCGCTTTTCCGCGGTATCCTGACGTATACTGCTCCGGTGCGCTGAAAGGAATCGGCGCATCGGCGGCAAAGGAGAAATCATGACTATGAAAAAAGCGAAGATCGCCGTGCTGGTCTCCGGCGGCGGCACAAATTTACAGGCGCTGCTGGACGCGCAGGCGGCGGGACTGCTGCCCCATGGTGAGATCGCGCTGGTGGTCTCCTCCAATGAAGGAGCCTACGCCCTGACCCGGGCGGCCAACGCCGGCGTTCCCGCCGAGACGGTCTCCCCCAAGCGCTGCGGCGGTCAGGCGGCCTTTGAGTCCGCCCTGTCCGACCTGCTGGCGGCGTATGAGATCGACCTCATCGTTCTGGCAGGCTTCCTCACCATCCTCAGTGCGGACTTTACCGCCCGCTGGCCCTCCCGCATCCTGAATGTGCATCCCTCTCTGATCCCCGCCTTCTGCGGCAAGGGGATGTACGGTCTGAAGGTCCACGAGGCCGCTCTGGCCAAGGGTGTGAAGGTCACGGGAGCCACGGTGCATTTTGTCAATGAGATCCCGGACGGCGGAGAGATCCTGCTGCAAAAAGCTGTGGAGGTCCTGCCGGACGACACCCCCGAAACCCTTCAGCGCCGGGTTATGGAGCAGGCCGAATGGCAGCTTCTGCCTCGGGCAGCGGAGCTGGTCTCGGAACAAATCGTAAAGGAGAAGAGCAATGCTTGATTTTCTGACCCTTCTGCGGGAGAATCCCTACCCCGGCCGGGGCATCCTTGTAAGCCGGGACCTCGTTTACTATTTCATCATGGGTCGCAGCGCCAACAGCCGCAACCGGATCTTCGTGAAAACGGAGGACGGCATCCGCACCGAGGCTCATGATCCCGCCAAGCTGGAAGATCCCAGCCTCATCATCTATCATCCCGTCCGGACCATGGGCGACGCGCTGGTGGTCACCAACGGCGACCAGACGGACACCATCTGCCAGCACGGCGATTTCCGCAAGGGTCTGATGACCCGGGAATACGAGCCGGACGAGCCCAACTGGACCCCCCGCATCTCCGCCATCCTGAATGCCGACGGCTCTTTTGAGATGTCCATTCTGAAGCACAAGAACGGCCGCTGCCTGCGGGAATTCTTCTGCTATGAGGGCTGCGACGAGAATCAGGGCTATTTCATCAGCACCTATCAGGGCGACGGAAATCCTCTGCCCACCTTTGCCGGTGAGCCTCTGGAGGTCACCGTTCCGAAGCCGGAGGAGGTCTGGGCCGCTCTGAACGGAGACAACAAGGTGTCCCTCTATACCAACGTGAACGGCGAGGTGCGCCTGTTCAACAAAAATCTGGGAGATTAAGGAGAAGGTGCCGAAATGAACGAGTTGGAACTGAAATATGGCTGCAACCCCAACCAGAAGCCGTCCAAGGTCTTTATGCAGGATGGCTCTGACCTGCCCTTTACCGTTTTGAACGGAAAGCCCGGCTATATCAACCTGCTGGATGCGCTGAACTCCTGGCAGCTGGTGAAGGAATTGAAGGCCGCCACCGGCCTGCCCGCCGCCGCCAGCTTCAAGCACGTCTCCCCCGCCGGTGCCGCCGTGGGACGGCCCCTGAGCGAGGTGGACCGGAAGATCTACTTCGTGGATGACGCCGCCGAGCTCTCCCCCATCGCCTGCGCTTATATCCGCGCCCGGGGCGCTGACCGCCTGTGCTCCTACGGTGACTGGGCCGCTCTCTCCGACGTCTGCGACGCCGCCACCGCCCAGTACCTCAAGGGCGAGGTGTCCGACGGCATCATCGCCCCCGGCTATACCGACGAGGCGCTGGAAATTCTGAAAACCAAGAAGAAGGGCGGCTACAACGTGGTCCAGATCAACGCGGACTACGTCCCCGCCGCCGTGGAGCACAAGGATGTGTTCGGCATCACGTTCGAGCAGGGCCGCAATAACCTCATGATCGTGGCTCTCATCACTCTGAAATACACCCAGTCCAACTCCGTCTGCTATGTGAAGGACGGTCAGGCCATCGGCGTGGGCGCAGGCCAGCAGAGCCGCATCCACTGCACCCGTCTGGCTGGTCAGAAGGCGGACAACTGGTATCTGCGCCAGCATCCCAAGGTGCTGGGTCTGCAATTCGTAGACAACATCCGCCGCCCTGACCGGGACAACGCCATCGACATCTACACCTCCGACGAGTATGAGGACGTGCTGGCCGACGGTGTGTGGCAGAACACCTTCAAGGTCCGCCCCGAGGTCCTGACCCCGGAGGAAAAGAAGGCGTGGATCGCCACGCAGGCCGGCGTCACTGTTGGCAGCGATGCCTTCTTCCCCTTCGGCGACAACGTGGAGCGGGCCAGAAAGTCCGGCGTGACCTACATTGCCGAGCCCGGCGGCTCCATCCGGGATGACCATGTCATCGCCACCGCCGACAAATACGGCATGGTGCTGGCCTTCACCGGCGCACGGCTGTTCCATCACTGAGCCGCCGTACAATTCAAAGCTTCCGCGTCCGCACAGACGCAAACGCAGATCCGTTCCGCTGCCCCGCACGTTCCCCCGTAAACACCTTACCGGTTTGCGGAAGACGTCTGCGGGGCAGCATCCAAAATTCATTCAGGGAGGGAACCATGAACCTTCTGGTTATCGGCGGCGGCGGCCGTGAGCACGCCATCGTCAAAAAATTGAAAGAGAATCCCGCTGTAGAGACGATCTACTGCGCTCCCGGCAACGGCGGCATCGCCGCTGACGCTGTGTGCGTCCCGGAGATCGGCGCGAAGGATATTTCCGCGCAGGTGGACTTTGCCAAAACCCACAGCATCGACTTCGCCGTGGTGGCGCCGGACGATCCGCTGGTGCTGGGTGCGGTGGACGCGCTGGAGGCCGCCGGGATCCCCTGCTTCGGCCCGGAGGCGAAGGCCGCCATCATTGAGGGCAGCAAGGTCTTTTCCAAGGACCTGATGAAAAAATACGGTATCCCCACGGCGGAGTATCAGGTATTCACCGATGCTGCCGCCGCGATGGACTATGTGAAGTCCTGTGCCCTGCCCGTGGTGGTCAAGGCCGACGGTCTGGCTCTGGGCAAGGGTGTGCTCATCGCTGAGACCCGGGAGGACGCCGTTGCCGCCGTGGAATCCATCATGCTGGACCGCGCCTTCGGCGACAGCGGAAATCAGGTGGTCATTGAGGAATTCCTCACCGGCCCGGAGGTCTCCGTGCTGGCCTTTACCGACGGCAAGACCGTGGTCCCCATGGTATCCTCCATGGACCACAAGCGGGCCCATGACCATGACGAGGGTCTGAATACCGGCGGCATGGGCACTGTGGCCCCCAACCCCTACTACACCGAGGACATGGCCCGTGTGTGCATGGAGACCATTTTCCTGCCCACCATGGAGGCCATGAACGCGGAAAACCGTACCTTCCGGGGCTGCCTCTACTTCGGACTGATGCTGACGCCGAAAGGCCCCAAGGTCATTGAGTATAACTGCCGCTTTGGCGACCCGGAGACGCAGGTGGTCCTGCCCCTTCTGAAAAGCGACCTGCTGACGATCATGCAGGCCTGCCGGAACGGAACGCTGGCAGAAACTGAGGTGAAGTTCTCCGACGGTGCCGCCTGCTGTGTCATCATGGCGTCCAGCGGCTATCCGGAGCACTATGAAAAGGGCTTCGCCATCACCATGCCCGCCGAGACTGCCGCCCACACCTATGTGGCCGGAGCGAAGCGGGAGGAGGACCGTCTGCTGACCAGCGGCGGCCGGGTGCTGGGTGTTACCGCCACGGCGGCGGATCTGAAAAGCGCCATTGAAAAAGCCTACGAGCGGGTGGACAGCGTTCATTTCGACAATGCCTTCTACCGTCATGACATCGGCCAGCGCGCCCTGAAAGCGCTGGAACACTGAAGGGAGCAAGGGCAGGCATGGTTTACAGAGTATATGTAGAAAAGAAAGAAGCGCTGGCCAACGAAGCCCGCGCTCTGTTGGAGGACCTGCGGGCATTTCTGGGTATTCAGTCCCTGACGGGCCTGCGGCTGTTCAACCGCTATGATTTGGAGGGCATCAGCCGGGAGCTGTTCGACTACGCCGTTCAAACGGTGCTGTCCGAGCCCCAGTTGGACACGGTGACGAGTGAAGTGCCTCAGGGAGACACGGTGTTCGCCGTAGAGTATCTGCCCGGCCAGTATGACCAGCGGGCGGACTCCGCCGCCCAGTGCATCCAGATCTTATCCCAAGGCGAGCGGCCCACGGTCCGCACCGCCCGGGTATACGTCCTGGAGGGCGAGCTGACGGCGGAGCAGGTCGAGGCCGTCAAGAAATACGTCATCAACCCGGTGGAGAGCCGTGAGGCGTCTCTGGAGCTGCCGGAGACCCTGCGGATGGAATACGATATTCCCACTACCGTCCGGACCGTGGAGGGCTTCACCTCCATGGACGCTGCCGCGCTGGACGCTCTGCGGGACGAGCTGGGTCTTGCCATGGATCTGGACGATCTGAAATTTTTGCAGGGCTATTTCCGGGATGACGAGGGGCGGGACCCCACCATCACCGAGATCCGGGTGGTAGACACCTATTGGTCCGACCACTGCCGCCACACCACCTTCTCCACCCACATCGACCAGGTGGAAATTCATGACGCGGCCATTCAGGCCGCCTACGAGCGGTATCTGGCCGCACGGGTGGAGGTCTACGGCGAGGAAAAGGCCGCCAAGCGGCCTCAGACCCTGATGGACATTGCCACCATCGGCGCGAAGGTTCTGAAAAAGCGGGGCCTGCTGCCGGAGCTGGACGAGAGCGAGGAGATCAACGCCTGTTCTATCCACGTCACCGCCACGGTGGACGGCGAGGCCCAGGACTGGCTGCTGATGTTCAAAAATGAGACCCACAACCACCCCACGGAGATCGAGCCCTTCGGCGGCGCGGCCACCTGCATCGGCGGCTGCATCCGGGACCCCCTGTCCGGCCGTGCCTACGTCCATCAGGCCATGCGGGTGACCGGTGCGGGAGACCCCCGTGCCTCTCTGGACCAGACCCTCTCCGGCAAGCTGCCTCAGCGGAAGCTGTGTCAGACCGCCGCGGCGGGCTATTCCTCCTACGGCAACCAGATCGGCCTTGCCACCGGCCATGTGGCGGAGCTGTACCACGAGGGCTACATCGCCAAGCGTCTGGAATGCGGCGCGGTGGTGGCGGCGGCTCCCGCCTATAACGTCCGCCGTGAGTGCCCCGCTCCCGGAGATGTGGTCATTCTGCTGGGCGGCCGCACCGGCCGGGACGGCATCGGCGGCGCAACCGGTTCTTCCAAGAGTCACAACCTGAAATCCCTTTCCACCATGGCCTCCGAGGTCCAGAAGGGCAACGCCCCCGAGGAGCGCAAGATCCAGCGCCTGTTCCGGGACAGCGCCGTGACCCGTCTCATCAAGCGGTGCAACGACTTTGGCGCCGGCGGCGTCAGCGTTGCCATCGGCGAGCTGGCGGACGGCCTGCGGATCGATCTGGACGCCGTTCGCAAGAAGTATGACGGTCTGGACGGCACGGAGCTGGCCATCTCCGAATCTCAGGAGCGCATGGCCGTGGTGGTGGCCCCCGAAGATGTGGACGCCTTCATCGCCGCCGCCGAATCGGAAAATCTGGAAGCCTACCGGGTGGCCGTGGTCACGGAAGAAGCCCGGATGGTCATGGAGTGGAACGGCACGGTCATCGCCGACCTGAGCCGTGACTTCCTGAACACCAACGGCGCTGTGAAGCACGCCGGGGTCCGCGTGGCGGAGAAGGACCGCACTGAGCTTACAACGCCCCGGTTCCAGTCCCTCCGGGAGATGGCCTCCAGCCTGAAATGCGCCTCCCGCCGCGGCCTTGTGGAGCGGTTCGACAGCACCATCGGTGCCGGTTCCATCCTCATGCCCTTCGGCGGCCGGACACAGCGCACCCCGGCACAGGCTATGGCCGCCGTATTCCCCGTCCTGCTCGGCCAGGAAACGGATCAGGCCAGCGTCATGGCCTGGGGCTGCGACCCGGAGCAGACCTGCACCGACCCCTACACCGGAGCCTACAACGCGGTCTACACCTCTATGGCCAAGCTGGTGGCCGCCGGTGCGGACTACAAAAAAGCCTATCTCTCCTTCCAGGAGTTCTTTGAAAAGCTCCGCAATGAGCCGGAGCGCTGGGGCAAGCCCTTCTCCGCTCTGCTGGGCACTGTGGACGCGCAGCTGGAGCTGGGCGCTGCCGCCATTGGCGGTAAGGACTCCATGTCCGGCACCTTCCTGGATCTGGACGTACCGCCCACGCTGATCTCTTTCGCCATTGCGCCGCTGAAAACCGGCGAGGTGCTTTCTCCTGAGTTCAAGGAAGCGGGCCATCCCGTTTACCTGTTCTCCGGCACGGACGCGGATAGCGTCAAGGCGGCATGGGAGCGGCTGCATGATCTGGCGCTGGCCGGCAAGGTCCGGGCGGCGTGGGCCGTGGAAAACGGTCTTGCTGAGGGCGTGATGAAGATGTCCTTCGGCAATGAGATCGGCTTCGCCGCCGAAAACGCCGACTTGGATTGGAACACCCTGTATCCCGGCGCCATCGTAGCGGAACTGACCGAGGACACGGCGGAGGCCGTCCGTCTGGGCGTCACCACCGCCGAGCCTGTGGTGCGGATCGCCGGTGACAGCGCCCCCATTTCCGAGCTTCTGGCTTTGAACGAGGGCGTTCTGGAATCTGTCTATCCCAGCCGTACCATCGCCGATCAGGCGGAGGTTCCCGTGCTCTCCGCCCCCGCCGCTCCCCGGACGGCTCCCAAAGCCGGCGCGGCGGTCCCCAAGGTACTGATCCCCGTATTCCCCGGTACCAACTGCGAATATGACTCCGCCCGTGCCGTTCAGCGGGCCGGATTGGAACCTGAGATCCTGGTGCTGAACAACCAGTCCGCTCAGGGCGTGGCCGACTCAATCAGCCGTTTCGCCAAGGCAGCCCGGAACAGCCAGATCATTTTCGTCCCCGGCGGCTTCTCCGGCGGCGACGAGCCGGACGGCTCCGCCAAATTCATCACCGCCTTCTTCCGCAACCCGGAGGTGCGGGACGCCACCATGGACCTGCTGAAAAACCGGGACGGCCTGATGCTGGGCATCTGCAACGGTTTCCAGGCGCTCATCAAGCTGGGTCTGGTGCCCTACGGTGAGATCATCGACACCGACGAGACCTGCCCCACCCTGACCTTCAACACCATCAGCCGCCACCAGTCCCGTCTGGTGCGGACCCGCATCGCTTCCAACCGCTCTCCGTGGCTGGCAGGGACGCAGGTGGGCGACATTTACACCGTCCCCATCTCCCACGGCGAGGGCCGGTTCCTGTGCAGTGAGGAGCTGGTTCGGAAGCTGGCTGACAACGGCCAGATCGTCACTCAGTATGTGGACGAGCACGGTGTCCCCGGCATGGACGTGGACGTAAACCCCAACGGTTCCATCTGGGCTGTGGAAGGCATCATGTCTCCCGATGGCCGGGTGCTGGGCAAGATGGGCCACTCCGAGCGTGTGGCCGACGGCCTTTACAAAAATGTAGACGGCTGCTATGATATGAAGCTGTTCCAGTCTGCGAAGAAGTATTTTGACATTTGAGAACGGGAGGACACGGATCATGTTGACTGATATTGAGATCGCCCAGCAGTGCCGGATGCGCCCCATCACGGAGATCGCCGCCACCGCGGGGATCGACGAGGAATATCTGGAGCAGTATGGCCGCTACAAGGCCAAGATCGATCACCGTCTGCTGAAGGATCGGGCCGACCGGCCTGACGGCAAGCTGATCCTGGTGACCGCCATCAACCCCACCCCGGCAGGCGAGGGCAAGACCACCACCTCCGTGGGTCTGGCCGACGGTCTGCGGAAGCTGGGCAAAAACGCCGTGGCCGCTCTGCGGGAACCGTCTCTCGGTCCCGTGTTCGGCGTCAAGGGCGGCGCTGCCGGCGGCGGCTACGCTCAGGTGGTCCCCATGGAGGACATCAACCTCCACTTCACCGGCGATTTCCACGCCATCGGCGCGGCCAACAACCTGCTGGCCGCCATGCTGGATAACCACATTCAGCAGGGCAACGCTCTGGGCATTGACGTAAAGCAGATCACCTGGAAGCGCTGCGTGGATATGAATGACCGCCAGCTCCGCCACATCATTGACGGCATCGGCGGCAAAATGCAGGGCGTTCCCCGGGAGGACGGCTTTGACATCACCGTGGCCAGCGAGGTCATGGCGGTACTGTGTCTCGCCAGCGGCATCACCGATCTGAAAGAACGGCTGGGCCGTATGATCGTGGCCTACACCTATGACGGCAAGCCTGTCACCGCCCACGATCTGAAGGCCGAGGGCGCTATGACCGCCCTGCTGAAGGACGCACTGAAGCCCAATCTGGTGCAGACACTGGAGGGTACGCCCACGCTGATCCACGGCGGTCCCTTCGCCAACATCGCCCACGGCTGCAACTCCGTCACCGCCACCCGCATGGCCCTGAAGCTGGGCGATTACGCTGTGACTGAGGCCGGCTTCGGCGCGGATCTGGGCGCGGAAAAGTTCCTGGACATCAAGTGCCGTCTGGCGGGCCTGCGGCCCAGTGCCGTGGTGGTGGTAGCCACTGTCCGGGCACTGAAAAGCCACGGCGGCGTGCCCAAGGCCGAGCTGAACCACGAGAATCTGGACGCGCTGGAAAAGGGCCTGCCCAATCTGCTCCATCACGTAGACACCATCCGCAACACCTTCCACCTGCCCTGCGTGGTGGCGGTCAACGCCTTCCCCACCGACACGGAAGCCGAGCTGCGGCTGGTGGAGGACAAGTGCCGGGAGCTGGGCGTCCGCGCTGTGCTGTCCGAGGTCTGGGCCAAGGGCGGCGAGGGCGGCAAGGCTCTGGCTGCCGAGGTGGTACGCCTGTGCGAGGAGCCCTGCCCGGAGCAGCCCACCCCGGAGGAGTTCACCTTCGCCTATCCCGACAACACCTCTCTCATCTATAAGCTCAATGCCATTGTAAACCGGGTCTACGGCGGCGCGCAGGCCGTCCTGACCCCCGCCGCCCAGAAGCAGGCCAAGCAGCTCTTTGATCTGGGCTTCGGCGATCTGCCGGTGTGCATGGCAAAGACCCAGTATTCCCTGTCCGACGATCCCACTCTGCTGGGTGCGCCCGAGGGCTTCACCGTCACCGTGCGGAACCTGAAGGTCAGCGCCGGCGCCGGGTTCATCGTGGCCCTGACGGGCGACATCATGACCATGCCGGGTCTTCCCAAGGTCCCCGCTGCCGAAAAGATCGACGTGGACAAGGACGGAAAGATCACCGGATTGTTCTGAGGCATGGTCATGCCGCCGCAAATGCGGCGTACAAGCGTTTCGCAAAGTGACACCTTGAAATTGCCCAGATTCATTTCGGGCAATTTGAGTGAAATTGAGGGGCCCCGTGGGATCTGCCCCATGGGGAAACATCCAAAGCAAAGCATCACGCAAGCGTTGCAAAGCAGCGGGCCAAGCAGCAAGAATAAGTGCAGAAAAGGCGGGCGCATCTGAACCGATGCGCTCGTCTTTGTCCGCTTTTATATGCAAAAGGCGCAGCCTATTCAGGCTGCGCCAAGGGTTCTTCGTATGCTATATCTGCTCTCCGTCTGCTTTTACCGGAATCGGATATTTCATTCAAATCAGGTAATTCGCCTTCCGCTGCCTGTACTCCGGGACCATTCCCCGATTGCGGGACATCCGTTTCCAGTTTGGGTTCAGGGGGCCGGAAGGTGCCGTCCAGCTTCTGAAAACAGCGGCGGTAACCGAGGAGCTTCTTTACGACAATGCCTTTACTCTATGGACCGGATTGCAAAAGGTCTGGAAGCAGACGGCATCCTCACCGGCGCTGGCAAAACAAAATGGTGGACCAGCACCATCAACAAGATCCTACACAATGAGAAATATATCGGCGATGCGCTTCTACAGAAAACCTACACCATAGACTTCCTGAATAAAACCAGAGTGAAGAACAATGACATTGTTCCGCAATACTATGTGGAGGGCAACCACGAAGCAATCATTCCAAAGGACATCTTCTTGCGGGTACAGGAAGAGCTGGTACGCAGGCGAGTGGTCAAAACCAGTGCCAATGGCAAAAAGCGCTCCTACAGCTGCAACCACTGCTTTGCACAGATTGTCATTTGCGGCGAATGCGGTGAAACGTTCCGCAGAATTCACTGGAACAATCGCGGCTGCAAATCCATCGTCTGGCGCTGCATCAGTAGACTGGAGCCAACCGGACAGGAATGCCACGCAAGAATCGTCAATGAGATGGTATTGGAAAATGTGGTAGTTCAGGCAATCAACACGCTCCTTGGCGATAAGTCAACCTACCAGGCGCAGCTCCAGCAGAACATCGCAAAGGTGATCCGAAGCGCTCAGCAAAATACCGCTGATGGTATCAATGAAAGACTGCAGAGACTCCAAAAAGAGCTTCTCAAAAAAGCCAATAGCAAAGAAGCCTACGACGAAATTGCCGACGAGATCTTCAAGCTCCGGGAACAGCACGAAAAGTGCACGGTGGCTTTCGTTTTGTGGACATAGTCCGCGTAATACTTATTGAACTGGGTGGATTTGTAGGGCAGTTCGCCGTTCTGATGGCACTGCTCACAGTATTCCATCCACAGCAGGCTCAAGGTGACGCCGTTCTTCTGCATCTCACGGTGCACCCACTCGTAGTCCGGCATCTTGTAGACAGGATCCTTTTGCTCGGTTGGAAATAAACGCTGGGAAACTCCCTGCTGCGACATGGACTGAGCTTGCTGCCAGTCAAGTTTCTGTTCCCGAGCCCGGGCTAATGTGCGTGTGACCGTGTTGCGACCGCAACCAGCGGCATCTACGATCTCTCGGTGTGTGAGTCCCAGGCTATGGAGCCTGAGGATCTCACGGTAATTGGTCATACAGGTAACCTCCTTGTAGATATTTACACCGCAAAATACGATGCATATCTACATTTTACCGCAGTGCTCAACGACGGCGGCAAGGGTGCTCAATCTCGCCGGAATGGATGCTCAATTTGAGCGGTTGAGGTGCGCAATCTCGCGCGGAATACTCAAATAATCGCCCGTAACCAAAGATCACTATCCGGGCATAGCCCAGATAGTGCTCAAATCAGTACAGTTTTAAAAATTGGTCAATCGTGTAGGGATTCTCCCCCCTCTTCCCCCCTTTTTTCTATGCAAATCATGTCAGTGCCCTTTTTCAGCCGGAGCAGCTTGCGTATCTATCGCAAATCCTCTGGATCTCAGGTAGTCACAACCCCCAAGTTCAAAGCCTGAATCGAATTGCTCAAACGGACTAACGGAAATTGCCAGTTCCAGCGTAAGGCTGCCGTTCTCGCATTATAAGATGTTCACGCAAAGCGCCTTATAGGACAAGCTGTTGACTTTCTGCGGTTTTCGGTTATAATAGTTTGTATACTTTGTCAGAAATTCAGACTTTGATGAAGGAAATTTTAATAAATACGCCTCTGTTGCCAGTCAGATGATAGCGAGGGAAACGATTTATGAAACAATGTAACTACAGCCGCGAAGCACTATTTCAGCTCAATGGTTTTCCGCCCCTTGGAATGTCGATCTCCTTGGCACTGCAACACTTAGTCGCTATGATCGTCGGCTGTGTTACCCCGGCGATCATTATTGCCAACGCGCTTGGATTACCGCAGAGTGAACGCGTTCTGCTCATTCAGGTATCCTTGGTCATGTCCGCGGTGACGACCCTGATCGAGTTATTCCCCATTGGCGGCAAGCTGGGTTCCGGACTTCCTGTAATGTTCGGCATCAGCTTTGCTTACTTGCCCAGTATGCAGGCCATCGTTGGCGGCGGCGGAGACATTACCACCATTGCGGGTGCAATGGTCATTGGCGGTATCGTTGCCGCTGTTGTGGGTGTTTTTGTGAAGAAGATTCGCAGATTTTTCCCGCCCATCATCACTGGCACGGTGGTGTTCACGATCGGCGTTTCTCTCTATCCCACCGCCATCAATTATATGGCCGGCGGCACCGGGAATACTTACGAGGTAGTTGTGCTGAGAAAGGGCTTGACTTCCGCACTGGTTTACGGATCATGGCAAAACTGGGCGGTGGCGGCGTTCACTCTGATCGTTGTGATGGTCATGTCCAACAAGGGCAAGGGCATCTGCAAGCTTGCCGCCATTCTGCTGGGTATGATCGCCGGGTATATTGTCGCCGCTGTGTTTGGCATGGTGGATCTCTCTGAAGTGAGAGACGCGGCGTGGTTCTCCCTTCCCAGATTCATGCATTTTGGCATCAAGTTTGAGTTCTCGGCCTGCATTGCGCTCGCCCTTCTGTTCGCCATCAACGCGATTCAAGCGATTGGCGATTTGACCGCCACCACGGTGGGAGGCTTGAACCGGGAGCCCACGGATCAAGAGCTGCAGGGCGGTATTGTTACCTATGGCCTGACCAATGTGCTGTCGGCATTTTTCGGCAGCCTGCCAACAGCGACCTATTCGCAAAATGTAGGTATTGTTACTACAAATAAGGTCGTTAATCGGGTGGTTTTTGCTTTGGCCGGCGGATTTTTGCTGCTTGCGGGTCTGATTCCTAAATTTTCAGCTATTTTAACGACGATTCCGCAATGCGTGCTGGGTGGAGCTACCATCACCGTATTTTCCACCATCGCTATGACCGGCATGAAGCTGATCGCGTCCGAAACCATCTCCCCCCGCAATACTACCATTGTAGGGCTGTCGGCTGCGTTGGGCGTTGGTATCTCTCAATCCTCGTCTGCGTTGAGCCAGTTCCCGGAGAGCATTACGATCATTTTCGGTAAGACGCCGGTGGTCATTGCCACAATTATGGCAGTTCTGCTGAACCTGATCCTGCCTCAGGAAAACAAGGATCAATAAACCGATCATCCTATTTTTAGGGATCGCTTTGATAAGACCCGTGGACTTTTGAAATCGGCACTTTTGCAGGTGTCTGCCGTATAGCAATAGATGGCAGACACCTGCGTTATTACATTTCACTCTGTGCGTAACGGAGAACAGCATACTATAGCTTGCGTTCAAAGAAGCCTTGCCAGACCGTATTTCTACCATAACTGAGAAAGTTTTATTTTTCCTCATCGGCAGAAGCTCCTATTGAACGACTCGCCCAGCGAGTAGTTTTCGGTATAAAGCTTCCTGCAAGAGCAGCGCACCACGAACATGCACAAATGCCAGTGCATGAAGCTTTCGTGCATCATTTCCGGTTGCCTCGCAGGGACGAGGAAATGGCACATTTCTTATTTTGCTATGCAAAAGCGGATGCACGCCTGAGACGTGCATCCGCTTTTTTCAGTATTCAACTGTGCTTCTCTCCGTTGGACAACTATGATGCTCTGTTCTGCTGATGGCTCTTGCCCTAACGTCACGCTGCGTTCATTCAGAAAAACGGAACGAACATTCCGGAGGATTGCTGGGCTTCGTCGATGTGCATATCGGGGTTGATCTGATCCAGCCAAGGAATCATGTCCAGAAGATTCTGGATCACAAGGTCGGGCTTTTCCGCGTCCGCCGCCGTTGCCGCGTCCTTCTGGGCAGAGAGCGCGGAGACGATCTGAACGGCTTTGCCGAAGCCCGCCTGCTTGGCGCCGATGATGTCACGGGAGATCGTATCGCCCACATACACACAGTTTTCGGCTGTGGTCTGCATCTGCCGCAGAGAAATGCGGAAGATCTCCGGATGGGGCTTGCGGTAGCCGGTCACGCTGGAAACCGTCACATCCTCCATGCAGCCCCGGATGCCGTACTCTTCCAGCATGTTGAACCCGTTGTAAAGGGAGGCGTTGTTGGAAATGATGCCGATATGGTAGCCGCGGGCCTTCAGCGCTTCCAGCGTTTCCAGAACGTCGCCCCGCAGCTCCCGGTGGTAATAGGTCACCTCCCAGAGATTGGCCAGTTCCTCCGTAATGGGGATCAGCTTTTCCCGATCGAAACCAAATTCTTTCAGATAGTAATCCGGCCAGATCTCCTCCGGCTTCTTCTCCAATTCCAGGCCCTCGCTCCAGCGCTTGTATTCTTTCAGGCCAGCCATGACCCGGCGGTCAAACTCTTCCGGGCTGCATCCCGGCTCCAGGCCGTGCGCCCGTAGGGTTTTTTGCAACGCGTCCATGGCCTTCGCCTGAGTCTCCTGAGTGTTCCAGATGTCCTCTAATGTGCCGCCCATATCGAATAAAACGGTATTCAGCATTGGTGGGTCCTCCTTACCGGTCATTATTTATGATTCATCGTCATCGTCTTCGTAAAACAGCATGGCCTCATCCTGGGCGTTATGGAACGCACCGGGAGCCGTTCCGGAGCTTTCCGGGCCAAACAGGGCCTCTGTGGGGGAGATATCCGGCTCCGGCGTCTGGACCGGATCGGATACCGGCTTTGCAGCGGGCTTTTTTTTCTGCTCCTGTTCCACCGCCTCTTTCAGTTCCTCCGAGATGGTCTTTCTGACGAAATACTCGGGATGTGCCTTCCGCAGCCTTCGGTAGATAGGCCAGCTGACGGCGTTGCCGAGCAGCACCGGCGGCAGGCCGACCGTCAGAAACAGGCGCAGCATAGAGCCTCTCGTCTCATGCGGCAGCATCCACGCCGCTGCGCAGAACATCAGCAGGATCACAGCCAGTCCAGCAAAGCCGTAGGGCACCACCCGCTTGTCCTTCAGCAGGAACAACAGGCAGCAGAACAGCGTGCTGATGACCGTGATGATGATGGTGTGGAGCATGGAGGTGACCGTTTCGCCGCCGAAGGAGACGGTCCGGTACAGCGGTCCCGCCAGAAGCGCGGCTGTACAGAAGTAAACGGCCAGATCCAACAGGGCCGCACCGCACGCCGCCAGCGCAATGGGGCTTTTTCTGCGGCCATGCTTGTCGATAAAGAAGCTCATAGATAGCTCGCAGTTTTGAAAATGAAGCGGAGAGCCTGCGCTCTCTTCGTCCTAAAAAGCTTTTGGGATGAAGAGAGCGGCGGACGATCGTCCGCCGCTCTTGCTTACATACAGTCAGCGGATGGAAGGACCGATCAGCCCATCATCTGCCAGAAATCGCGGACGGTGTTGTAATTCATATAGATCTCGTTGGCGTCAAAGGGAGCAACGTTGATCTCGGAGAAGGGAGTGGAGCCCTCGGTGGGTTCGATGTCATCGCGGACAGGCCAGCCGCCCAGGGTGTTGAAGGGCTTGTAACCAGAGGTGTCACCGTCGATGCCGCCCATCATGAAGCGGATCAGCAGCTTGGCGGCGGCAGGATGCTCGCAGCCTTCCACAACGTACAGGGTGTTGACAGCGGGGATGCCGGTGTCAGGCTCCAGATTCACGGGAGCGAAGACCCAGCCGTTATCGGCGGCCTTGCGGAGCTTGGAGGAAGCGCAGAAGCCAACGGGGGGATCCTTCTGGCCGGGGGTACCGACAGCCTCGGCGATCGCGTCGGAGGAGGCGGTGAAGATCGGTTCGTTGGCGTGCAGACGCTTCAGGAACTCATAACCGGCGTTCTCGCAGCCGTCGGACAGCTTCAGCTCTTCGCCGTACAGGGTCTTATAGGCCTCGGCCAGACGGTTCGGCTCCTCGCCTACGCAGAAGCCGGTGATCCAGGAGCCCCAGGCCAGGTTGTCCAGAGGATTCTGCATCATGATCTTGCCCTTCCACTGGGGCTCAGTCAGCTGCCAGATATTGGTGATGGGAGAACCGTCGGGATAAGCCTCCGTGTTGTAGAACAGCTGGGTCAGCTCAATGTACAGGGGCGTGGCGGTCGCAGTGTAGCTGGGGTCGATGTGGGCGAAGATGTCAGCGGGCTGATAGTTGTAGAACGTCTTGTTGGCCACATACTGGTTCCACATGGAGCCGTCCTGATCCTTGATGTGGACAACGTCGGCTACATGCTGGCCGGCCTCGTACTCACGGGTGACCTTCTCCAGCAGCTCGTTGGTGGAGATGTCGAAGGGAACGCAGTCAATGCCGGGATACTTTTCCTCGAAAGCGGCCTCCACCTTGGTGCATCTGGAGGAGATGGAGTACAGGGTCACGGTAGCGCCCTCATCAAGGGCCTTCTGATACAGCTCCTCATCGGTTTCCTCGGTGTTGTAGATCTGAGAAGCTTCTTCCCAGGGGGTCAGCTGGGTTTCCGCAGGGGGAGTGTTGGGATCGGTGGTGTCGCCGGACGTGTCGGCTTTCTTTCCGCAGCCGACCAGGCTCAGCATCATCGTGCCAGCCAACAGTGCCGCCAGGAGCTTTTTGCGCTTCAACATGTTCTTTTCCTCCAAATCAGATTTTTATTTTCGCGGACTCTGCCGCAGTGGTACAAATTTACACGCAGTATTTGATCAGATTCTCGCTCTTGGTCTCGAAAACGTTGACCTTCTTGGGATTGAAGCCCAGATACACCGGCTCGTCGCTGGCGTAGTGGGTGGAGCCCAGCTCCTTGACCGTCAGCATGGTGTCGCCCACCCGGACGCTGACCAGCGTTTCGGAACCGGCGGGCATGCCGGAGTAAACGTGGCCTTCCACCCAATGCGCGTCATCCGCCTGACGGCTGATAGACAGCTGCTCGGGCCGGACGCCGATGGTCACATCGACGCTGCCGGACTGGGGTGCGGCCTCGGTCATATCGCCCCGCTCGAAGCCCAGCTGACCGAGAGGACTATCGACCCGCATACCGCCGGCCTCCACCTGAGCGGTGCCCTTGACGAAGTTGATGCTGGGGTTGCCGATGAAGTCGGCCGTGTAGAGGTTCACAGGGTTGTCATACAGCTCCAGAGGCGGTGCGACCTGCACCAGCTCGCCCTTGCGGTACAGGGCGATGCGGGTGGACATGGTCAGCGCCTCCACCTGATCGTGGGTGACGTAGATGATGGTGGTGCCGGTCTCGTGATGGAGCCGCTTCAGCTCGGCGCGCATATCCACGC
>ERZ1504765.209-NODE-209-length-19977-cov-4.384951_pt1 | contig 19977 bp, 10 predicted proteins | sample MGYA00572318_ERZ1504765 | MGnify/ENA primary metagenome ERZ1504765 (study PRJEB39906, sample SAMEA3182064) | gut metagenome | biome: human; feature: gut; material: Stool; isolation source: human stools | place: Canada | collected 2013-01-28 ...
GGAGATGTGTATAAGAGACAGATGCGCCGCCTAGCGGGAAGAACGGCTTGAGCCGATGGCTTTTACCAACTGTTCCATGTTTTGGGAGGACTGAATAGGCTTGCCGTCCTTGTCCACCAGAATCATGGTAGGGATACCGCGTGGAGCCACCTTCTTGGCAAGCTCCGTCAAATCCTCTTTCAACAGGATAGGCCATGGCATGTTATTGGCAGCAGCCCATTTTTGGGCGGCATCCAGGTTCTGGTCCAGATTGCACATGATTACTTCCACATCCGGATTATCCTTTACCACCCTGTTATAGGCCTCCACGCTGTGAGGCGCATTCCGGCAGCAAGGACCGCACCAGCTTGCACTGAAATACAAAATGAAATGCTTGGGATTCAATTTCCCGTCCCTCTTTTTAAGTTTGCCGTTTTCAAGCATGTAAGTCTTTCCCTTCATCTCCTCCGCCACAGGGCCGGACGGCATGGACGACCATTCTGCAATAGGCTTGCCGATAACTTCCTTGTGTTCCTCCAGCCATGCGCGATCTTCATCGGAAAGCTTTTCCAGCGGCATCGTAATGGGCTTTTTAGCCGTCGTCACCAATTTGACGGTCTTCATATTCAGGGCTACTGGACGGGCTTCCACCGTACTGCCCGTATTTTTATTAGTCCAGGTGCGGAGGGAAGGATCATCCGCTACTCCGGAAGAATCCGCCCAACAGAGAGAGGACCCCATCATGAATGTGGATGCCAATAAGATACACCAAGATGAAAATTTCATACACATAATGCTAATATACTATTTCTTATCTTCCATGTCGAGAAGCTGATTCCAAAATTTGCCTGGCCCGGGCATGTCCCGGGTCGCGGCGCAGGGCTTCCGCGGCAGCGGCAGCGGCCTCACGGTACCGCCCATTGCGGTAAAGCATCACCGCAAGAGTGAAAGGAATATCCGCATTTCCCTTTTCCAGGGAAGAACAGTTTTCCAAATCCTGCAAAGCCTGCTCCAGCCGGCCCACTTTTTCATTCAACAGAGCACGGTTAAACAAAGCACGAATAAAGGAAGGCTCTATTTTTAAAGCTTCGTTAAAGGATTCCAAAGCTCCCGACTCATCATTATTTTCAATCTGGCCCAGTCCCAGGAGATACCACAGATTGGCATCCCTGGGAGCCAGGCGTACAGCCTCTTGCATCTGATCCACCGCCTCCCGGCTGCGGCCTTGAGAAGCCAGGAAAACGGCATAATCACGGTGCACCACGGATGAAGTGGCATCCCATTTCAAAGCTTTGGAAAACCACAATTCCGCAGTTTTCACATCCTTACGGCTAATGGCTATCTGGGCCAGCTTCATAGCTCCGGAAGGCTGGTCCGCCTGGTGCAAAGCGGCAGCAGTAAGCTCCTTCATTCCCGGACTGTCCGGAGGCAGGGAATCCCGGAGAGCCCATTCCGCCTGCAAGCGCACGACCCTGAACGGATCATTAAGAAGTTTGCCCGCAGCAGGATTACCCACTCGCCCCATCACTTTGGCGGCGGCGGCTCGCGTCAGAGGATCCGGGTCCTTAACCGCCGCCGCGGCCACTTCCTGGACGGCGGGTTCATGAGCCCATGCATCCATCAAATCCAATAACGTAGCGCGCCATGCACCCACTTCCTCCCTCTTAAAACATTCCATAAGCAGAGGCAAAACATCTTCCTTTCCTTCGTAGGCATGCTGAACGGCCCTGGTCCGTTCCCTGTACTGCGCCATTTTGGGTTTAGCTCCGTAATATTTCTTTACCGCCTCCGCAGCCCATTCATTGCTTTTTTCCTCGTGGCACATGGTACAGGCATTCGGAATCCCCAACTCTACGCTCAGCAAAGGATCAGGAGAATTGAAAGAATGATCCCTGCGGGGGTCCCGAGCCATATACAGGCTTTCCGGCATATGGCATTCCACACACCGGGCACCCATGCTGGACTGAGGACATGGCGTATGCGTAGCCATGTCAATAACGGGAGCTTTTACGCCGTTTACCGCTTCTCCAGTACCGTGACACCTCAAGCAGAGCGTATTATCTTCTTGAGGAAGCTTCAGTGTTCCCGTATGCGGATCATGACAGTCCAAACAGGTCACTCCCGCCTTGCCCATACGGCTTAACCTCAGACCAGTCTCGCAATAATCCTCATCCCTTTGCATGCCATTGGGCCAGAAAACGCCGGGCTGCACGGGAAGCACCAGTTGGAAATGATTGTCAAAGCGGTCACCTACGGCAAAATCATGATCAAATTCATCCCTCCGGGCATGGCAGGAAGCGCAGTTATCATGAATCTGCTGTGGCGTTAGCTTGTTCCTGGTGGAAATCATGCAACCCGTCCCCGCCTCCGGCTTGTCCAGCAGGGGGCCGTGGCATTGAATGCAAGTCACTCCGGGTTCCGTCCAGGTAGAAGCATACCGATCTTTAACAGGATCATAATTCTTATGGAACAAAGACATGTGGCACCACGCGCACTGCGTGTTCCAATTCATGCCTCGTCCTGTCCAGTGCCCCCAGTCTCCCGGCTGGCGGGACTCCTTGCCGAAAATATCAAACCATTCTTTGCGGTTCACGTCCCATGCAGCGCTCAAGGTATGAAAACCGCCGTCCTTGGCAGGAACCAGATACTGCACCAGGGGAATTCTCCCTGTGGCCCATTCCGCGCGCCAGGAGGTTGAAGACTGACCGTCATGGACCATGCGCCCGTGACCATTCGTAGAGAATTGGAGAATGCTGCCATGAGCGTCCAGCTTCATGTTATGGAACGCTTCAGATTCCCATTGATCTCCCAGTTTGCGGAATGCCCAGGCATGGTCTGAACCGGCCCACTGACGGAATTCCTTTTCATGACATGCTCCGCACTGCATGGAAATAGGCACCTCATTCTGGTCCCAGTGCTCACTGCCTCCTGAAAAAACAACCGGCTGCGCTGCCGCTCCAGAACGTTTGTCCATCCAGGCCTTCACCATTGTGCCCAGTCCGATCAAAGCCCCAAGAACAACGAGGAGAACCACCCATTTCTTCATGGAAGGGCGGTTCACAGGGGCATCAGCAGATTCAGGGGCGGACATGGCGGAAATATTCTGCCATATCATACGCGCTCCACCAAGGAACTTTTACATCAGGCAGCACAGTCCTTGACATGCCCAGTCCGTAAACGGCAGATTATTCCTCCTCTTCCAGGACCTCTTCCCGCATCAGGGTAGTAATCCGGGTCACGGTACAGCGCTCCACACCGCCATTCTCCGTCCGGGTCACCTTGAATTCCAGCCCTCTATAGCCGACAGTATCTCCTTTCTCCGCAGGAGCTTCCAGCAAATTAAGAATCAGGCCCCCTACGGTGTCTATTTCCCCGTCCTCCAAATCCATGTCCATGGCCTCCCCCAATTCCTCAATGCGTGCCAGACCGGATACGTCACAGGAGAAGCCCACCGCATCCCTAGGCAACTCCGTCAGCACTTTAATGCGGCCTCGGTCCCAGCCCATTACTTCGGAAAAAACATCCGTCAGGGTCAAAAGTCCGGAAGTCCCCCCGTGCTCATCCAGAATAATGGCAAGGCGCACATTGTCCTTCCTCATGATTTCCACCACATTGTCAAACTTCACCGTTTTGGGAACCTTGGGTATGGCATGAATGTATTCAGGAGTCAGAGCCTTTCTGCGGAACATGATACGGAACAGATCGCGGGCATGCACCATGCCCACCACATGGTCCAGATCACCGCGGTAGACAGGGTAACGCGTACGGCGAGTGCGACGCACAATTTCCCGTATCTGCTCATGTTCCGCCCCTTCTGGAATGGCGTCTATCCTGACGCGCGGGGTCATGACCTGGTGTACATACAGATCATCCAGGTCAAACAAGCCGTCCATGATGCGGCCGGATTCCTGCGGCAACGCCCCGTTCTCATGGCTCTCTTCAATAATATACTGGAGTTCTTCCGCAGAATGGTAGTGGGACTTGGATTCATTACGGTCCACACCCAGCAACCCCAGAAAGAAATTGCCCAGGGCATTCATACCCACTACCAGCGGATACAGACATAGCTGGATCACGTACATGGGCATCGCAATGATGAGGCAAAGCTTTGCGGCGTACTGTAGGGAAAGCGCCTTGGGCACCATTTCCCCAAGAACAATATGCAGGTACGTCAGCACCGCCACGGACAGGATGCTGGCTGCGCCATGAGCCACCAGCCAGGAAGCCCAGCCGTACTGCGCCAACCATTCATGGAGCCATCCAGCTACCGCATGCTCTCCGTACATACCCAACCCCAGACTGGCGAACGTGACGCCAAGCTGCGCCGTAGCAATGTAGCGGTCCTGTAACCGGGGCGTTTTCAATATCTGGGAAACGCGGCGCGCCACCATGTTGCCGGACACACCCATCTGCTCCAATGCCGCACGCGGAGCGCCGAGCAACGCAAATTCTGCAGCCACAAACAGGCCGTTCAGCACAATCAGCAACAGAATAATGAAAACCGTCATCATGCATCCACCCCGCTTTCCATGGCAAATTCATTTTCCTTTCTCTCCGGAGGCAGCAGCAGGATAGAGGAAACACGGTTATGGTCCATCTTTTCCACCACAAGCACGCGTCCGGCGATAATCAGGCGGTCCCCATCCTTCGGAATGCAGGACATGTGCTTGATCACGCAGCCGCCCACAGTAGTGGCGCCATTCATCAAAAAGGGTACCAGGCATTCCGCCTTATGGGCACGCATCATGCCGGGGATGCGCACGGAACCATCCGGAAGGGTTTCCACCTTTTCCCCGGAGCGGATGAATTCCTCATCTATATCTCCCACCATTTCTCCCAGCAGACGTTCCAGCGTCACCAGCCCCACAAACTTACCGTATTCATCCAGAACAAAGGCTTCCTTGGCCCTGTCTTCCCGCAAACGGGCCATCAGCATCTCTACCGTCTGCATTTCCATCACGCATGGCACCTGCCTCAGCATGGAACGGAGAGGAGGCAGAATTCCCTTTTCCGCATAAGCGGATACCATATCTTTAATATGCAGCATGCCAATGACAGATTCACGGTTCCCTTCATACACGGGAATATGGGTATGAGGCCTATCTGCGATCATATTCAAAATATCTTCCTGTGTGGCATCCACATCCAGGCAAACAAGCTGAAAACGGGGAATCATAATTTGTTCCACCGTTCGTTCCGCCAGGGACAAAGCGCTGTGCAGCCGTTCATGCTCATCTTCCTCCAACATCCCGCCCTGGTGACTTTCATCCAGCAGCATATTAATCTCCTGCTGGGAGTGGATGTGCTGATGGCCGCCAGGTGGGAGCCGGAACAGTTTAAGAAGCAACAAACCGCTTCCATTAAGAAAGTCAATGAACCATGCGAAGAAAGCCAGTGTCCATCGCATGGGATAATAAGTATACAAGGCCGCCTGCTTGGGAAACTGAAGAGCCAGGGATTTGGGCATCAATTCTCCAAGAATTACCTGAAAAACCGTCAAGCCTATCAGTACAACAAGAGCGGCTGCAGAATTGGCCATTACGGAGTCCATCCCACCAAACCGCTCAAACAGAGGGAACAGATAGGCGGCCAGTTCAACCTGTCCGTATGCGCCCAGAACCAGACTGGAAATGGTAATGCCGAACTGGCAAGCCGCAATGTAGCGGTCCAGCTCTTTTGTATTTTCCAAAATCTTAAGCAGATGAACAGCCACCCTGCTGCCGTTCTCCGCCATTTCCCGGATCATGTTGCGGCGTACGCTCACTGCGGCGAATTCTGCTGCAACATAAAAGGCGTTGACCAGAATCAGAAAAAGAATAACGAAAGTGACAAAAAGAATCATGTATGGCAGGGGTGTCCGTAAAACGCAACGGGCATCCGCATCATAGGAACCGAAAAAATCCTGTCAAGAACGGGAAACAAAAAAATCTGCCATGCGGAAAGAGCTCCATTCCTCCCGTCCCTTTCCAGCATTCCAAACTTTCTCCTTCCGGCACAGGTAAAAAATTCCGGCGATCACGCAAGCAGTTGAAGCAACTGCAAAACATCTTTCCAGCAACCGGAAAGCCCCGTTCCCGGAATAACCGGAAACGGGGCTGAGAGTTTAAAGGCTCAACGAAAAACGTTATTCCGTAATGCCGGCGGCTTCTGCTTCGGCAGCCTTGGCATCTCGCAAAGCGGCACGTATGGACATTTTCACGCGTCCCTTGTCGTCAATACCAATGCACTTGGCGGTCACCACGTCTCCGACGCTCACGACGTCCTCCGTCTTGGCGGTGCGGCCTTCGGCCAGTTCGGAGATATGAATCAGGCCATCCTTGCCGGGCAGCACTTCCATAAACGCTCCAAAGGTGGTCGTGGAAACAATCTTACCGGTGTACAGTTCCCCGATTTCAATGGTCTTGAACATGCGGGTGACCAATTCCAAAGCACGGTCCAGGCCTTCCTGCTTGGCGGCGTAAATATGCACGGTGCCATCTTCCTCGATATTGATATCGGCGCCGGATTCGGCCTGAATAGCCTTAATATTCTTGCCGCCGGGGCCGATCAGTTCGCCAATGCGGTCGGCGGGAATTTTGGTGGTCTCAATACGGGGAGCATTCGGGCTCATCTGGGCCGGAGCTGCAATGGCTTCATTCATGACCTTCAGAACATCCGTGCGGCCGGCTTTCGCCACGTGAATGGCTTCCTCCAATATGGAGAGGGGAATGCCGGGCAGCTTGAGGTCCAGCTGGTAGCCTGTCACGCCTTCCGACGTGCCGCAGAGCTTGAAGTCCATATCACCGTAAAAGTCTTCGGAACCGATGATATCCAGCAGAGTTTTGTAAGAGGTGATTTCATGCTGGTCATTCTGTTCCGTCACCAGGCCCACGGAAATACCAGCTACAGGGCGCTTGAGGGGCACGCCGGCCGCCAGCAAAGACATCGTGCCCGCACAGACGGAAGCCATGGAGGTGGAACCGTTGGATTCCATGATTTCAGAAGAGACGCGAATGGCGTACGGGAATTCCTGTTCGCCAGGCACGACCGGAGCGATGGAACGTTCCGCCAAAGCGCCGTGGCCGATTTCCCGGCGGTTCTGACCGCCGAAACGGCCGGTGTCTCCCACGGAGAAAGGCGGGAAATTGTAGTGCAGGATGAAACGCTTTTCATTCACGCTGCCCGTGTAATTGTCCATGTACTGGCGTTCTTCCATCGGAGCGAGCGTCGCCAGGCAAAGGGACATCGTTTCACCGCGGGCGAACATCGCGGAACCGTGCACCACAGGAGGCAGCACATTGACTTCCGCAGTCAGAGGGCGCAGCTGCTTGAGAGCCCGGCCATCGGCCCGCTTGTCCTTATCCATGATGGAGATGCGGAAAGCCTTTTTCTGAATATATTCAAAAACCTGTTCCACATCAAAGTCAGTAGCTTCCGGATGGCGTTCCTTGATGGCGGCCTCCACTTCGTCACGCAGGGCCCCCACTTTTTTCTGACGCTCCACCTTGGAAGGGGCGTAAATGGCTTCCTCAATACGATCGCCGGCAATTTCATAGCCGATTTCCAGCAATTCCGGCTTGGCAAGGCAAAGTTCATAAGCGCGCTTCTCCTTACCGCAAACGGCGCGGAGCTCTTCCTGCTTTTCGCAAATGACCTTCACGTTCTCCTGGGCGACACGCAAAGCGGCGATAAAATCTTCTTCCGGCAGTTCATTAGCGGAACCTTCAATCATGATGACCTGATCCTTCGTGCCGGCAAATACCAGATCCAGCTGACTATGTTCACGCTGGGAGTTGGTCGGATTGATAACAAACTGTCCGTCAATACGGCCCACACGCACAGCCCCTACGGGTTCGGCAAAGGGAAGATCGGAAACGACACAGGCGGCGGAAGCGCCGTTAATGCTCAGGATGTCCGGTTCGTTTTCACCATCGGCGGAGAGCAGAAGCGTAATTACCTGCGTATCGTAGAAGTAGCCCTTGGGGAACATCGGGCGCAGGGGACGGTCCGTCATGCGGCACGTCAGGATTTCCTTTTCCGTGGGACGCCCTTCGCGTTTGAAATAGCCGCCGGGGAACATACCCGCCGCAGCGGCCTTTTCCTTGTACTCCACGGACAGGGGGAAGAAGGTTTGCCCTTCCTTGACTTTGGTGGCGCTTACCACGGTCACAAGAACGACGGTATCGCCGCTGCGGACAACAACAGCACCGTCCGCCAAACGGGCCATCTTGCCGGTTTCAATCGTGATAGGATTCGTACCAACGTTGCATTCAACTGAATGTATGCTCATTATATTTTTTGTCTTTCAATCACCCGCAGCCTCATCAGCCCATCCAGGCCGGCTCCGGGCGGGAAGCCTGAATGGCGTCAGGTACGGGCAGTGCCTCAGGAAGATGTTATCCGCAACAGTCCTTTCCCAGAAACAGAGGGAGAATACTGTCCACGCGGCAGGACGCGCATCCCAGATGGATCAAACGCTCCGGCCCAGTCTTACCGGCTTGACAGCCTGTGAAAATCCGAAAATTTCTCAAGGCATGCCCGACAGAAACGTTTCGGGAAACGAATCCCCGAACGTCGAATGAGAGCATAATCCCTGTCAAGGATAATGCAAGCAAATAGTTTGATAACCATAGCAGTCCATTTCCTTCCAGGGCTTTAAATATCCACCCGCATGGGGAGAAAAGGTATTTTTCCCATCTCACCTTCATCCATTCAATATTCTTCGCATTCCTGATTGAAATGCATTACTCCAAGCAAAATATCCGGAAACGTCCGCCTTCCCTTCTTCACAGGAGCGGAAATGCAGAATTTAAGGACGGACTGAGTATTCCTGCCTGACTCCCATAACAGCCGCCCACTGCTTTTTCATCCATATTTTCCTATTCTTTGCGCGGCTGCATCATACCCGCAATACCGGACTTTCCGTCCCCAGCAAACATTTACGCAGGAATAAAGGGGCAGTCATGCCAACAAAAACAATCTCCACACTCCAGAATATCTTCTTTCACAAAAAGACAGGCCTTTCAAACTCTCCTGACCAAAACACAAATCCACAGTCACCCGCCATGCCCCCCTTCCATGACAACGCTACCATGCCAGCCCCCCCATAAAAACAACGGCCGCTGCGGAAAACCGCAACGGCCGAATCAAACGGGAATATGCTCCGCCTTTTAGCGGCGAAGGCCAAGACGCTGGATCAGACTCTGGTACTGGGCCAGATCTTCACGCTTGACGTAATCAAGAAGCTTGCGGCGCAAAGCCACCATCTTCAACAACCCGCGGCGGGAAGAAACATCATGTTTATTCGTGCTCAGGTGTTCGGTCAGGTGGGCGATGCGCTGGGTCAGGCGGGCAATCTGGTAGCTGGAACTACCGGAATCCTTTTCATGCATCTTGAATTCCTGCAAATTGATTTCGTTACTCATAAGTGTTTTCCTTGAATGTATTTAGCTCGTGGCAGCGGCTAATCGACACTGTGAGGGCGCCAACTATGCATCATCCAGCCCCAAAAGCAATTCAAATTTCGTCATCCCGGGGAATTTGCCTTCGGTCCCTGGGAAAGCGGCCCCTCTCCATTTTCCCCGGTGTCCCAGACTTCGCGGTCCTTTTCCGTCACGGGGCGAACCACACGGCAGGGATTACCCACGGCCACTACATTGGCGGGGATGTCCTTCGTCACCACGCTGCCCGCGCCTATCACGGAATTTCTCCCAATACGCACGCCCGGGGCAATCACCGCATGACCGCCTATCCATACTCCATCCTCAATGGTAATGGGCAGAGCAAATTCCAGCCCCTGCCGTCTCAGCCCCGGGTCTACGGGATGCCCGGCAGTATAAATGCCCACGTTGGGACCTATCAGCACGTCATTGCCGATGGTAACGGCAGCGCAGTCCAGCACCACGAGGTTGAAATTGACATACACGCGGTCCCCCAGCCGTATATTGGAGCCGTAATCACAACGCAGCGGAGGTTCCAGATAACACCCCTCTCCCATTTGGCCGAAAAGCTCCCGGGCCAATTCCCGGCGCAGGCTTTCATTTTCCGGAGCGGACTGGTTATAACGGAAAACAAGCCGGCGCGCCCTGAGCCGGGCGGCAGCCAATTCAGAATCCTGGGCATGATATAAACGCCCGGACAGCATGTTATTCCAGTCCTTCGAGGCCATTGGATGAAGAGGGGGTCACAGCGTCCGCCTCAGAAAAAGGCAGCTGCCCGTTTTTCTGTTCTCCAACAGACGGCATGGCGGCGGCATCTTTTTTTACGGACGTTTCCGATTTTACAAGTTCCTTCTTTCCAGAGGAAGCTGAATTTGCGCCAGCCACCGGGGCAGCAGGCTTGTGCACCGTCCGGAACATTCCGGACGGCTTTTGTTGAAGCTCGTGAATATTCCAGTTTCCATCCCTGACAACCACACGGGTTCCTACGGGAGCTATTTCAAAGAGATTTTTCGCAATCAAGTGGGGAACACGGATACATCCATGGGAGGATGGATGACCGGGCAAGTACCCTTCATGAATTCCTACAGCCCCGTTCACTCTCATGAAATAGGGCATCTTGGCAGGTTCAAACCTCTCGCCGGGACGGGGGGAATCCCTTCGTATATCCCCATCCCGCAATTCTCCGTCAGCGTTAATAAACGCACCGTAATAGGAATGATGGTCTTCCTCCTTGGAAGCAATGAGGAAGTAGCCGGAGGGCGTCATGCCGGAACTTCTTCCGGAACTGATGGGGGCATACGCAATGCGGTGCGTCCCCCGGTAGATATACATCATCTGCTTTTTCTTATCCACTACGACCAGCAGCTTTCCGGGCAGCGACGGATCATCTTCCCACTTGAGCAGGTGCCCCGGAATAGTTCCCGTTTCTTCAAAATACCCCGTCATTTCTTCTACCGGAATATGGGAAGAGGGGACAGGGGAAAGCTGCCTTCCCGTGGTACCGCAGGACGAAAACAAAAACGGAACACACAGGCAGGAAACCAACGGATGGAAAAGGGATAATTTCATCTCAATAAGTCGCATCACTGCGTTAGACAGCTGGAGGCCGGAAAAAAGAACCGCTTTTTGACAAAACTGTCAACTATCAATCAAAAAAATCTCTTTTCCTTTACTCCTGCCCTCTGTTACCACATCCGGGCGCGCCTGCCGCGCTCCCGGCCGTTCCCGGTTCCGTGGAGCAGGCCATGGGACCAAGCCTCCGCAAAGGTTCGTGCGGCATCCGCCGTATGGGAATGCCCGTCATGCACGGGGCTTTCCGCAATGGCTCCGCCTACGCCGGGAGGCCTGGACCTGTACAACTCCAGATGCTCCACGCCTCCCGGCTCCTCTTCCCCACAGAAGCCTCGCGCCTTTTCCTGGGTGCGGGCATGGAAAAAACTGCGCTCCAGCAATTCCCTCAGCGTATTAATGCCACGCCAGACATCCGTGGTTCTGGGGACGACGCGCACATTCACCAATCCCAGCCTCCCCATATTCTCCACATAAGAAATGCCGTGCGCATCCCTCCGTGCAGCATCATGAGGCAAAAGATGGAATGTTACCGCCACACCATGATTTTTCTCCCAGTCCTTCATTTTTTCAACGTAATGGGCCAGGGGCTGCTGGCTGGCGGCATAATGGTCCAGCCAGTGGAAACTGTCTCCCATGATCTGCACAAGCCAAATGGCCGTATGGTCACTCAGCCCCAGATCCCATGCCGTGAAAGTGGGAGCGTCCGGATCAGCCTCAAACTCCACCCCTACCCGCCCCCGCTCCCGCAGGGCCATGATACGGCTGCCGTAAATACTGCCTTCTTCCCCTGTAGCAAAAGCCTCCTGCGGCGTTCCCGGATACTCCTGCTTCATGGAGGCGCCCATCACCCGGGCCATCCGGGCATACCATCTCTTCTGCCCCGCATCCAGAACCACTCCGGTCTCCCGTTCCAGAGAAAGGAAATACTCATCCAGTTCCCTGCTCCATCTGCCGCGCCCCGGCAAAGTGTACTCATCCTGGTCAAACCAGCTGAAAAAAAAGAATCTGAAATCCAAGGGGGAAAGCTCGCTTTTGCCCATGTTTTCCATGGCCTGGCGCGTCAGTTCATAATTCACTCCGTACCGTCCGCCCTCATGAGTGCTTTCCTTCAGAATAAAACCTCCGGGGGGAACTGTATTGATTGCCCCCGTACGGATTTCCCTGGCTCTCCACGGAGCATGCACGGAAACATACGCCAGCTCGGAAACATGGAGAAACTGCATGGTTCCCCCTCGCAGATTAGTCCCCACCCGCACATCGCTCCCATTGGAGAAAGCCAGGCGGCTGCGCGCCAACGTACGGGGTTGCCATTCCCCCTTTTTTTCCACGCCGGACAGGCTCTTGATTCTCTCTCCCAGCCGGGCCAGGGCCACATCCATCGCAGAGGGGTTGGGCGGCACGTAATCCAGATGGTCCCAGGCAAAATGCAGCTTGGCCAGTTTCTGCTGGGCGTCCGGCAGGCTTTTATCAATGATTCCGCAATGAAAATTGGACCGGAACAGGCTCATATCCAGCATCAACATGGCCACATACGTAGAAATGCCCAACTGGCGCGCCTTCAGGATGTCATTCCTGTACCACAGCCGCTCATGCAGCCGCCGCTGCGCCCTGTTCAGGGAAAAACGCTGGAGCTGACCGGCTTTATTTTCTATCCAGTACAGGTGTTCCAGCCTCCAAAGCTGGCTGGACAGGACGGACTGCCACGACAGGCTCCATGATTCCGTCAAATGATTAGAATTTTCCATACTCCTCTATTAATTCTTTCAACAGGGCTCCTTCCCTGGTCATCCCCTTCTGGGCCTCCGTCCCCTTGTCCAGGGGAAGGCGGTATGCCAGTGGATCGTTCAGCACGTGGGAAACGAACCGGAGTGCCTGCACCATCACGGGATCAAGCAGATCAAGTTTTCCTTTCAAATAACTCTCACGTACGCCCAGTTCTTCATACATCCTGATTACATCCTCCATGAAGCATCCCACAGCCTGTCTTCTGTTCCACCACCATCGTTCCTGAGCATCCGCATCCCCCAGCGTTTCCAAAATCCGACCCAGGAACCGGGTACGGCTCGCCCGTGAATCTTCCGGGGAAGGTTCCTCTCCGGCTCCCGTAAAACACTCCAGCGGAATATAGGAATCCCGTTCGGACACCGCAGGCGCTCCCCGGCTGTCCAGATAAACGCCGTTCCATGCATGTACCACGTAGGGCGCGCGTGCCTGCCGTACGGGACTTTCCGGAATGCCCGGCATCAGGCGCACGGTATGCCCCGGGTCGTCCGGGTCACGGTAAATCACGCAGTTGGCATACATCGCGCGCGCTTCCTCCGGCTCAGGAAGAAAGGGAAGCATGCCGCCTCTCAGTTCCTCCTGCCTGCGGTCCAGAACACCAATCAGGGAAATGGCCTCATCCAACGGGAGTTCCCGGTTCCAGACAGACGTCACCCCCCCGGGAGCCGCTCCGGAATCAATCCGGTAAATCTTCCCTTTCCAACTAACCCCGGATTCCGTAGCTTCCGGTCGGCCTGCAAAATCCCGCCTCACCGCATCCAGCGTCTCCACAGCCCGGACCACATCCGGACGGCTACGCCAGGCGGCAGGGGCGGGAACGCCACGCCTGACGGAAAAATCTTCTTCCACATACAGGGGCGCTTCCAGAATGGGTTCCGGAAGATGTTCTCCCAAAGCCTCCAGGGAAACATCCTTCGCGCGCAGAGGTCCCAATCCGGTCCGGAACGGCTTTTTCACCAAATGCAGGTACAGGCCGGGATGTTCCGGATCCGGACGCCAGGAATTCAGCTGGGGGAACTCCTGAAGCGCCCGGGACAGTTCCCTCATGCGGCTTTCCGCCAGCCGCTCCATCCTGCGTACGGAACCGCCCGCGTATCCGTCCAGCGCGGACAGGGAACGCACCAGTCCCTCTTTCACGTGATCCGGAACGGTAAACAACAGCCGTCCGGACATCAGGCTGTGAGAGTACCGCTCCACCATGGGGAGGCGGACCTCCCCTCCGGCCGGATCCCAGGCACGCTCCGCCCGTATGCGTTCATTCATACCAACCGTCTCTCGGAGCATTCCCATAAACTCGGCAGTGTCCGCATCCTCCCTCAGCGTTTTCTTCAGCAATCCGGCCCGGCGCACCAATTCCTCAAGAGGTTCCGGAACCCTGTCAGGCATTGCGGCCCCGTAACGCGCCCAGGAAGCCACCGTTTCCGGTACGGTGTCATGATCCAGATGGGCAAAAAAATACTCCTTGGACAGCTGGGACAACTCTTCAATCAGTTCCGTTTCCCCTGGGAGCTTCCTGCGGCGCGGCACACGTTCCAAATGTTTCAACATCTCCCAAGCGCCTTCCGGGGAAAGCTGATCCGTGCGCATCAGCCGGTCCCATACGACTTCCGCCTTGTCTTCGATCAAAGCCAGGGGATTGGCCGTATTATGAAGCCTCAGCCGGTGCATTACCAACCCCTTGGCTGAGGAAACGGGCAAATTATCCGCATCCACGCCCAGCCTCTGTACGGAACCCACATACTTTTCGTGAATATTCATGCGCTCCAACAGGGCATCACGGCTCATCAGCGTTTCAGCGGCAAGGCGCCCCCGGCCCGTCACCTCCAGACGATCCCCGGACCCCACCGCTCCGCGCACGCCGTAACCAGCTTTCAGCATATCCGCCACCGCCATGGCCGTCAGGCTGTCATACAGGCAGGGGAGCCGCCCCCCCTGCACGTTTTCCAACCCGGTGGTCAGCCTCAGATAATTGGTATCCCATTCCGGCCGCCCGTTATGGGCATGCCATTCCCAGCTACGGATCAAATCCCTCTTAGCCGAGCAGGCGGCAGAAAACATCATGGAAACATTGGCCATCAGGTCCGCTTCCGCCGCCTCCCGAGAAGGATGCCAGTCCGACCACCTTCCATTGGGATACTTTACTCTCCACAGCCTTTCCGCCCCTTCCCCTCCGGGTGAGGACTGGAACAGGCGCGGGGTCAGCAGGAGAAGACTCTCCACCGCTTTCCGCGTCCCCGGATAAATACGCGGCGAAACCTGTTCCGGACCGGCATGCAGCCGCGGAGCATCCAGCACAGAGGCATAACGGGCCACGTTCTCCGGCGCCACCTCCAGAAACCGGGCCAGCAACCGCCCGTAACTCTCCACGGGCGTATAGCCGCGCCCCACATGCACGTCAAATTCCTTCATGTTGGGAAGTACGTGGTACAGGCTGTTCACATCCGCCTGGATTCCCCATACCATGCGGTTCATCTCCCGCAGCTCAGGGCTTACCCCATGGCGTTCCTCTCCGCCAAGAGAAGCCATCATGCCGCTCATCCTGGCCAGGGCGGAGGGAAGGCCGTCCGGATTAAAAGATTCAGACAACAAATCCGGAGCATTCAGCAACGCACTCCCTTCCTCCAGCCACCGGCGCGCCCTGCCGCAGGCGCCTTCATCCCGGCAAAACGACTTCCATAAACGAAAAGCCACATGCCCGGACGCCTCTTCATGCGGCACGCCGTGTACCCGTTCCATCACTCCTTCATAAACATTGGCTCGTGTCCGCAGATCCATATCCTCCGTAACGGCGTCCCAGTCCCTGCCGGAAAAACCCGCACGGCGTCCCGCCTCTTCCGGATAAGCCAGCAGCAACATCCTGTACGGCCGATAGGAGCGCTTCTTCAGCCTGTCCGCCACAAACGCTCGGCGCAAAGCATCCGCATGAATATCATATTCCTCCGCATTCCTTAAACGCCATGGGATTTCCCGTCCGTTCCTGTTCCGGACCAGACCCAAATCTTCCTCTTCCATACGGCCCAGAGTCTCATACCAGGAAGAAAGAGCCTCCTCTACGGAAGGCCGGCCCTGCGTTCGCTTCATCTCCACACCGGGAGCCGGTTCCGCCGCATAAACAAGCTGCCCGTCCGCTGCGGCGGCTTCACCCACGCGGGGCAGACCGGCACGCAACAGCCACTTGGTTCTGGCCGTAACATAATCCGGATGAGGAAAAAGCTTTTTCAACACCGCTTCCGATTCGGGGAAATCCCGCATCTTCCAAGGCTTTGTACGTACAGGAGAAGGCAAATCCAAAAAATCTCTCACATCCTGTTCCGTCTTCAAAAAAGGCTCTCCGGCTTCATCCAGGGCGCGAGACCACTCCAAAGCCTTCCTAGAAATGTACAAAGACCCCCACAGCGGAGAATTACGCAGGGACTTCTGCAACAATTCCCCGGCACGGTTTACATCCTTATCCTGCAAAATCCTGGAAACCGTTTCATCCGGAATTCCGAATACTTTCAGAGGGGAACCGTCTCCAAGCAGCATTCCGGCATGGCGGAAATGGTTCAGAGCGACCTTTCCCGCGCCTATCAGCAGGAAAGGCATCATCATGACGGCCTCCCTCAACTGGTCATCCGCGGAAGCCTGTCTGGCTTTCCATCCCTCCCAGTCCACACCGGACGCCTTATTCGTAAGAGCTCCCACGCCTTCCTGAACGACCATGGGCGTCAACTCCATCAATTTATTTTCCGCCTCCATCTTCACGGCATCCGCCGCAACGGCTCCCATTCCGGGAAAAAACGCACCAGGATTCCCTGATGCGGGCCTCATGGCCCGGAACGCCCGCATTCCCTGCCCCAACATCTTCTGGCCCAGTTTCGTCATTCCGAAGGAAAGCAAGGTATTCACCCCGCCGGAGACGACAGCTCCCCCCATCTGGGCATCAAACACGCCGTCCGGGTTCATGCTCCGGGCCTCCGCCATATGGCGCCCCGTCTCCCCCGCCATCAACATGCCAAGCCCGGCAGGGCCGCAAAACGCCAAAGCCGTGGACGCTCCCTGCTGGGCCATGTCCACCAGCATCTCCCGGAACCAGGGGGAATCCTTTCCCCCACGCAGCGGGGCAAACTCCATCCTGGCAAAATTCCTCAGTTCTTCAAAACTCCGGGAATAATTGTCCAGCGCCTCCTTTTCCCGTCCCTCCGGCAGGAGCCATGCTGCGCCGTTTACGGCCAGCTGGGCCGCATTCTCCGCAACCTCTGCCGCACCGCGTTTAAGCGCCCCCCCCAGGGCATCCCGAAAGGCGGGACGGGAACGCAAATAGGGAGCCATCATGCGGAACACCTTCTGACGGTCTCCATCCCCCAGGGAAGCCAGGCAATCCACGGCGCGTATAACGTCCGGAACTCCGGCAACGGCTTTCCGGTTCAGCTGTATGGCGGGAAAACCTTCCTTCACCGGCTCCTCACTGGCTACCAGCCCCTCCAATCCCTTGCGGATGATCCCGGCGGCATCCGCCAGACGGTTCCTGTCATCCAGAGCATCGGATACGGCCCTGCCTTTCAATTGTCGCGCCACAGCCTGCAAATCTTCCGGCCATGCGGAAATGGCTTCCCTTCCCCGTTCGTCAGGAACCGTTCCGCCACCGGACAGAGCACGTTCATACTCTTCCTGGTATAATTCAAACAAAGCATCCCTCCGGGAAAGGCGTACCTGATTGTGCATGGAAACTGCCACGAACAATTCGTCATCAGACTTGCCGGACGCTCCATACTGCCGCGCCACCTGTTCCCGGATACTCTTCCAGTCCCTCCGGATGCGTTCACGGGGAATCGCGCCAGAATCCGCCACCCAGGACTGCATGACGCACGCGGCAATTCTTTCCCGGTCCGCCGTCCCTTCCGGATACATCGCCTCCGCTTTCAGCCTCACTTCCCGCGGAATGGTCATCACATCCCCCGTCAATACGCTATTCCAATATTCTTCCCTTTCCGACTCCCGTTCCGGGAATTTTTCCGTGCCGGAAGGTACGGAAAACACTGCGTTCCCTTTCCGAATATGGCTTTCCCCCACAGTTCCGGGAACCGCTTCCGGAAAACTCCCTTCCAGCGGGAGCGCCCCTGTCTGTTCCCTGGTTCCATTATCTTCCATCATCACTTTCCTTCTTTTCCGTTATTCATATCTGAAAACCCCACCCAGCCGGCATCCTGGAGGCGTTTCTCTTTCTCAAAAACCTTTTCCATCTCCGCAGCCGGCTGCTCCGGGGCCCTCTTCACCGCCTCTGCCAATTCCGTCTGGACACGCTTCCATTCCTCTGCCGCACGGGCATCCTCAGGCGGCCCCCATGCGCCATTCCGAAACATGGCGGACAGGCGACGGGAAGCAGCGCGGCGCAATTCGCGGGGTATGCCCAACATCACCTCGCGTCGCCGGAGAAGCCTTTCCACCTGAACGGCAGGCAAACCTGAAGTGGCCACTTCTATCAGGGCGTCAGCATCTTCCTCCCCTCCGCAATCCTCATCAATCAGCGAGGTCATGCGGCACAACAGCATATCGTCCTCCGGAATGCTGATACCGGAAAATTCCGCCGTCTGCCTCCGGTCACGGGAAGCCGTATAACGCCTTAGCTGCTCGGAACTGATCAAGCCATGCTTTTCAGCATTCGCCAATCCGTCATCCCGCAGCAACCCGCCGCCGGACACGGTGGCCGCCAGAGCATCCGCATAACGCCGCTTCAACTCCCCATACGCTGCCGCAGCCTCTTCCGCCACCTTCTTTTCCTCCGGAGTTTCCGGCATCTTCTCCTGCCGGGAAACGATGCTTACAGCGGCCGCCGGATCACGGCGGACCTCCTCCACCGCCCGGTTCAGCGCTGCGCGGGAATGCGCTTCCTCCGCCATGCGGGAAGCCTCCTCTCCCGTTACAAATATTCCGCTGCCCTCCTTAATCCTGCGTTCGGCCAGAGCGGCCTCTCCCTGCTCCACGGCAGACTCCACCCCCCCGGCCCAATACCGGCGCGCCTCCTCCAACTGCCCCAGATGGGACATCTTCTGCAAATAAATGCTCCCGGCAGTCTCCAGATTCTCTCTCGCCATGGCCACGCGCTCCCTAACCGGGCCGGACATACGGGCAGGCAGATAGGAAGGAAGCCGTTCTGACAGCGCCTTCTTCCATCTCTCCTGAAGGTGTTCCGAATCCCCTCCGGCTTCCAGCTCCCGCATCACGTCCTGTTCAAAACGATACATCCCGTCACGGGCCTGCGCCCATTGGCCGGCATCCCTCACCTCCTGCATTTCCTTCAGCGCGGTTCCCGCCACTCCGGACACATCCATCACGCCCGCCGCCAGATCCCGCACACTGGCGGCCTGTGCTTCAAAAGCATTCAACGGAATCACGCCGGACAAATCCGGAGCCACATGCAACATTCCAAAATCCTGTATTCGTATAGCCATCTTTAACGGCTTCCAAGCTAAAGAGCGGATGGAACGCACGGCATCCATTCCAAACCGTCACCGTCCGGCACTTGCCGCTTGCCAAAACCGGGCCGTTCCAACACAATCACCCCTATGACCCGCATTCGTTTCACCGCCGCATATGACGGACGCCCTTATCTGGGCTGGCAAAGCCAGCCGGGAGGCCGTACCGTCCAGGACGTGCTGGAACGAGCCTTTTCCGGACTCTTTGGAACCCCCTGCCGTATCCACGGTTCCGGCAGGACAGACGCCGGCGTTCATGCTCTGGGCCAGGTTTTTCATGCAGACGCTCCGGATACCCACCGCATTCCTGCGGACAAATGGCCTGCCGCGCTCAACACGCGCCTTCCCCGAACCATCCGGATTACCCATGCGGAATACGTTCCTCCCGGTTTCCATGCCCGGTTCAGCGCCACGGGAAAAACCTACCGTTACTGCATTTCACGCGCACCCATCCTCAACCCTTTTGACGCCGGGCTGGCCTGGCACCGCCCGCTGGCATGGAGCGTGGATATTCTGGAACAGGCGGTACACCTATTCCGGGGAACGCATGACTTCACTGCTTTTGCCGCCCTGCGCGGCAATGAACCGCGCCCTATTCCGGAGGGTTACTTCCGCCGAACCATCACGCAGACACAAGTGGCACAGACAGGGGAACATGTCTTCATCACCTTTACCGGAACGGGCTTCCTCTACAAAATGGTGCGCCTCATGACGGGAGCCGCCCATGAAGCCGCACGTGGAAAAATAACGCTGGAAGAACTGGCTCGCCT
>ERZ1504765.220-NODE-220-length-18561-cov-3.955204_pt1 | contig 18561 bp, 16 predicted proteins | sample MGYA00572318_ERZ1504765 | MGnify/ENA primary metagenome ERZ1504765 (study PRJEB39906, sample SAMEA3182064) | gut metagenome | biome: human; feature: gut; material: Stool; isolation source: human stools | place: Canada | collected 2013-01-28 ...
GCGTTTCTCTTTAGGGGGGCCGGGGGGGGACATTCTCTTTTCAAAAGAGAATATCCCCTTTGGCTTCTCGCCTCGGAAACCGGGGCCGCCCTTTGCGCCAAAGACCCCTTCCCCTTGCCCCGACATGGGAATGTCCCCTTGCGGGAGCAAGTCCTCCCCCGTGCCGCATAGCGGCACATTTATGAAATATCCGCCCGATCCAAAAATCTTGCTCCGTTTTCCGCGATATGGTCCTTCCGGCCCTGGAGGTTATCCCCCAGCAGGAGGTCGAACACCTCCGCCGTCCGCTCCACATCCTCCGGCATGACCCGGATGAGCCGCCGGGTCTCCGGGTTCATGGTGGTGAGCCACATCATGTCGGGGTCGTTCTCACCAAGGCCCTTGGAGCGGTCGATCTTGTACTTCTTCCCCTCCAGAGCTTTGACAATATCCGCCTTCTCCTTGTCGGAATAGGCGAACCACGTCTTATCCCCGCAGTTGATCTCGAAAAGCGGCGTTTCCGCGATATACACATAGCCCTGTTGGATCAGGGTAGGGGTCAGGCGGTAGAGCATGGTCAAAATCAGCGTCCGGATCTGGAAGCCGTCCACGTCGCCATCGGTGCAGATGACCACCTTACTCCACCGGAGGTTGTTCAGGTCAAAGGCGGCCAGATCCTTGACGTGCTTGTTCTGGATCTCCACGCCGCAGCCCAGCACCCGGATCAGATCGGTGATGATCTCGCTTTTGAAAATACGGGCGTAGTCCGCTTTCAGGCAGTTCAGGATCTTGCCCCGGACGGGCATGATGCCCTGGTACTCCGCGTCCCGGCTGAGCTTGACGCTGCCCAATGCGGAGTCGCCCTCCACGATATAAATTTCCCGCTTCTCCACATCCTTGGAGCGGCAGTCCACGAATTTCTGGACCCGGTTGGAGATGTCGATATTGCCGGAGAGCTTTTTCTTGATATTCAGCCGCTGCTTCTCCGCACTTTCCCGGCTGCGCTTGTTCACCAGCACCTGCTCGGCGATCTTCTCCGCGTCGAAATGGTTCTCGATGAAATAAATTTCCAGATTCGTCCGCAGGAACTCCGTCATAGCCTCCTGCACGAATTTATTGGTGATGGATTTTTTCGTCTGGTTCTCGTAGCTGGTCTGGGTGGAGAAGTTGTTGGAGACGAAGATCAGACAGTCCTCAATATCCTGCCATGTGATCTTGCTTTCGTTTTTCTGATACTTGTTCTGCTCCCGCAGGTACTTATCTACTGCGGAGACAAAAGCGCTTTTTGTTGCCTTTTCCGGCGCGCCGCCATGCTCCAGCCAGGAGGAGTTGTGGTAGTGCTCGATGACCTGCACCTTGTTGGAAAAGCAGCAGGCGGCAGAGAGCTTCACCTTGTATTCCGGCTTGTCCGCCCGGTCCCGGCCCCGCTTTTCCGCCTGCCAGAACACGGGAGCCGTCAGGGCCCCCTCTCCGGCCAGCTCCGCCACATAGTCCTGGATGCCGTGCTCGTAAACGAAATCCTCCTCAGGCAGAGAGCCGTCCACCTGCTGATCCCGGAACTTGAAGGTAATCCCCTCATTCACCACTGCTTGACGGCGCAGCACATCCGTGAAGTATTCCGCCGGGATGGCAATGTCGGTAAACACATCCAGATCCGGCAGCCAGCGGGTGCGTGTGCCGGTCTTTTTCACCTGAGACTTGGGCAGGGGCGTCTTTTCCAGCCCTCCCACGATCTCGCCCCGCTCAAAGTGGAGCTTGTACTCAAAGCCGTCCCGCCAGACGGTGACGTCCATGTAGCGGGAGGCGTACTGGGTGGCACAGGCACCCAGACCGTTGAGGCCCAGAGAGTATTCATAGTTGTCGCCGGTGAGGTTATCATACTTGCCGCCGGCGTACAGCTCGCAGTACACCAGTTCCCAGTTGTAGCGCTGCTCCTTTTCGTTCCAGTCCACGGGACAGCCCCGGCCCATATCCTCCACCTGAATAGAGCGGTCATTGTACCGCGTCACAGTGATGACCCGGCCGTGGCCCTCCCGGGCCTCGTCGATGGAGTTGGAGAGAATCTCGAAAACCGCGTGTTCGCAGCCGTCCAGACCGTCGGAGCCAAAAATGACACCGGGCCGTTTCCGGACCCGGTCCGCGCCTTTCAGAGACGAGATGCTGTCATTGCCATAATCCTGTTTTTTAGTCGCCATAGTTCCTCCAAGAGGGCATTTCCCCGTTTATCAGGGAACATTCTGCCATTTTCATACTGAGTTGATTATAGCATATCCCCGTCCTGACTGCAAGCGTCCTCCGCTGTTCCCCGTTTTTTTGTCAGAAAGAGTGCCGTTTCACCCAGAAAGGTTGTTGCGTAATTTTTTACATAACAGCCGGTCACCCGGTATTTTCCCCGGTTCCAAAGGGTTCTTCACATTTTCCACAGCTTTTTCCACATCGTTATGTAACCCTGTTAAAGCGAAAAAAGTTCATAAATTTTACATGGCTTATACAAGAAAGAAGCCCTGATGATATGCCGCCTGTTTGCGGCCGCTTTCTTTCCGCTCTTAAATATTGGGACGGTCTATCCAATTCTCTCTTTGCACAAAAAAGCTCTGACGCGGCATAAAGCCGCGTCAGAGCCGACGATGTACTTTATAGATGTACTTTATAAAACAAATCAGACGTAGTTGCAGATACGGGCAATAGCGGTCTCAACAAAGCCCAGTGCTTCCGCCTTGGTCTGCTTGCCGCAGGCGGTCTCTACCACCATATTCAGCAGATCAGTACCCAGCTGCTCCACCGTCTTCTCCCCGTAGATCAGAGGAGCTGCGCAGAAGTCGATGTTATCTTCCATATTGGCAAAAGTGATCTTATTGCCCGTGACCTTCACCACAGGAGCAATGGGATGGCCCACCGGTGAACCCCGGCCGCTGGAGAACACAATGACCTGTGCACCGCCGGCCACCATGGCCGCCACGGAGGCGGGGTCATTGCCCGGCGTGTCCATGATGACCAGGCCCTGCTTGCTCTCGACCTGTTTGGCGTAATCATATACAGCATTGATGGGGCTGTGGCCACCCTTGTGGATGCAGCCCAGAGACTTCTCCTCCAGCGTGGTGATGCCGCCGGCCTTGTTGCCCGGAGAGGGGTTGCCCTGGCGGACATCTTCGCCGACAGCGTGGAAGTGCGCCTCAAAGCGGCTGGTGATCTCATAGATGCGATCGTGGACTTCCTTGTTGATAGCACGGCGGGCCAGAATGTGCTCAGCGCCAATGAACTCGGAGGTCTCGGAGAGAATGCTGGTACCACCTGCCTGCACCACCAGATCGCTCATAGCGCCGATGGCGGGGTTGGCAGCAAGGCCGCTGGTAGGATCGGAGCCGCCGCATTCCGTGCCGACAATCAGTTCGGACAGGGGGAACTCCTCCTTCTGGAGCATGGAGGCTTCAGCTACCATCTCCTTGGGATAACGAACGGAGATTTCAACAGCCTTGAGGGTTCCGCCCACTTCCTGAATGATGACCTGCTTGAGGGGCTTGTTGGTGCGCTCCTCAATGGCCTTGACCACCAGGTCCATCTGGCAGTTTTCGCAGCCCAGAGACACCACCACAGTACCGTAGATATTGGGGTTGGCGGCATAGCCAGCCATTACATCCATAGTGAACTGCTGGTCAGGGGCCACCTGAGAGCAGCCCTGCTGGTTATTGAAGCTGATAGCGCCCTCGACCTGCTGCGCAATGATGCGGGCCGTGTCTGTGGCGCAAACGCTGGCGGGCAGGATCAGTACTCGGTTACGCACGCCAACCCGTCCGTCAGGACGGCGATATCCGTAAAAAGTCATATTCTGTATCCTCCCTTACTCCATCCCGCGGCGATCTTCTTTCATGCTCTCAACATTGTGAACATGAACATGGGCGCCCTCGGGGATCTGTTCCGTGGCCACACCGATGTGTTCGCCATACTTCACCACAGGCTCACCCTTTTCGATGGTCCGGGTAGCCAGCTTGTGATAAATGGTAATATCTTCCGTGGCTTTCAGAGATACAGTCTTTCCCTCTTTGAGATAGGTAACGGTATCCCCTGCGGCAATCGGCTCAATGGCAACGGCCACATTGTCTTTGGGGTCAATAATCATTGCATTTTGCATGTATAATTCCTCCTTCATATTATGGGGCCGGGTATGCTTACAGGGGGATCACCAGGGCGCCGATCAGAGCCAGCACGAAAATGCACACAGAGGAGATAAAGGAGCCCAGGGTGTAGGTCTTCAGACCGCCGGTCACGGTCAGGCCGGACATATTGGTGGCCACCCAGAAGCCGGAGTCATTGACATGGCCGATGGAGTTGCCGCCGGACAGGCAGGCCAGCGCGATCCACACGGGATGGCAGCCGATGGCGGGAGCGATGGTTGCCATGATGCCCATAGAGGTCATGCCGGCCACGGTGCCGGAGCCCTGCGCCACACGGAAGATCATGCCAATGAAGTAGGCCAGGAACATGGCAGGGATGACGGAGGTGGTATCGGTGCCCAGCAGGCTCACGATGGCATTGCCAATGCCGGTAGCGGTGATGACAGAGGAGAAAGAGCCGCCTGCACCGGTGATCAGCAGCACCACGCCGGCACTCTTCAGTGCCTCACCGGCAGACTTCTCCAGATTCTCACGGCCAATGTAGGGCAGGCTTACCAGGTAAGCGCCCAGAGTACCCAGGGTCATGGCAACCAGCTTGTTGCCCAGGAAGCTGCAGATCAGAGGCTCCTCGTCAAACATGGCGCTGCCCAGGGTACCGAAGAGAATGCAGACCACGGGGATGACGACGGGCAGCAGAGCCATACCGAAAGAGGGACGGGCCTTAGAGCTGTTCTGAGCAGCGCGGGCAGTTACCAGCTCGTTAACAACGTTGGAGCTGTGGTTCACGTCCTTTTCCTCATTCCAAATGCCGCGGTTGTGGATCTTAACATAGATGAAGTCGGACACCAGAACGGTGATAAAACCGACAACCAGACCGACGATCATCATGATGCCCAGATCAAAACCAAAGATATCGGCGGCAGCCAGAGGGTTGGGCGTGGGAGGCACCACGCAGTGAGCGGTGGTGGCGCCGATGGTCAGGCAGCCGGTGACATAGCACATCTTCATGTCGATCTTGGCGGCAATGGTGATGCCGATGGGGATCAGGATAATGAAGGTGACGTCAAAGAACACAGGGATGGACAGCACGAAGCCGGCCAGGCTCAGGCCCCAGATGGAGCGCTTTTCAGGGAAAGCGGAAACCAGCTTGTCGGCGATGATGTCGGCAGCGCCGCTGTCACTCATCAGCTGGCCCAGGATGGTGCCGAAGCCGACAGGCAGGCCGATGCTGGTCATCATGCTGCCGAAGCCGGAGGAGATGGTGTCCATTGTAGTCATCAGGTCGAGGCCGCCGGCCACACCCATGAACAGGCTGGCCAGAACCATGCCGATGGAAGCGTTGAGTTTGAGGACGATGATGCAGAACAGGATGATTGCGATTGCGATCACCAGTGCTACGATCAGCATTGCGGGAGATACCATAGAGTCAGTTCCTTTCTTTTTTGTGTTTCTTGCACTACTATTTAAAACCAGAGCTGTCCAGTAGTCGCCTGTTCACGGCAGGCCTCCGGCAGCTCGGATTTTTCAGAACAGGTTGCCGTTTTCGTCAAAGGGCAGGTCATAGGGCTCCGTGAGGACCTCAAAGTTGGGGTTGTTCTCCACCAGAGGCAGCATACCCTCAGAAATCTCGATGACACCGATATGGGCGGTGTTGGGGATGCGGATCATCTTCATGTGGTCATGATCCTCTGCCTCGGGGCAGCACATCAGGGCCAGCTGCATAGCTTCCCGGTCATTGTCCATGATCATGGGAATCTTCATCAGATGCAGGAAGGTGTTGGTCACGCCGGTAGGATAGGTCATCTCCAGCTTCATCTTGTTGAACAGACGGCGGGTGGTGACCTCCGCCAGGCCGATGCCCTGTGCATTGCCGTGGGTCTCGTCGGTCAGGTCCAGGATGACGCACTTTTCCGCCTGAATGCCGCCGGAGCAGTACTTGGGCTGGACAAAGCGGCCGGACACGTTGGGGTCCATGCCGTCGCCGGAGATGTTCTTGCCGATCTTATCCACCACCAGTACGTCGCACTTGTCAAACAGCAGGTGGGCGATGGTCTTGTAGGAGATCTCCTTGAGCTTGGGTTCCTCGCTGATGATCTCCTCCGGGCTCAGGCCCTTGATAAGATAGGTATCGTCATAGGCGTTTTCAATGATGGCAATGCCGCCCAGAACCGGCGCGTTTTCCAGAATCGTCCGGCCGTACTCCTCCACCAACTCATGCATGATGGCAGGGCTCTGATGATGGATGCTCTCAGCGCCCTTCTGCTTGCCAAGGCCGATGGCCATCATCTTCATCAGGCCGCTTTCATAGGGGCCGCGGAAGGAGGTGTGGGGCTTGATGCGGTTGTAGAGGATGATGCCGTCAGCCTCAGAGGCATTCTTATCCACATATACCGGCTGATGACGTACGCCGGAAATGCCGATCTGCACCGTCTCCATGGAGCTTTTCACGGGGCAGCCCATGGCTTCCTCAGTGACGCCGTAGTCCTTGAGGATCTGGAGCTGGCCCTCGGCGGTAGCGCCGCCGTGGCTGCCCATAGCCGCCACAATGTAAGGCTCGGCACCCTTGGATTTGACAAAATCCACAATGGCACGGGCCATCACGGCATTGTGATTGATGCCGCGGCTGCCGCAGGTAATGGCGATCTTCTGACCGGGCTGGATCTTGCCGCCGATCTCAGGGCGATCCAGCTCCCGGGTGATGATGCCGGGAATATCGCTCTCAGGGATGCAGGTCTTGTCGAAGTTCTGGCGAACCTTGACCATCTTGGGGATCGGTGTGTCTTTGATCAGGTTGGTAATGGTTTCCATGTCTTGCTCCTCTCTCGCCGCCGCAGGCGGCATATCGTATCAACAAGTATACAGATTTTTAATTTGAAAACGGATGCCGTGGGCTGTTCCCCCCAACACCGTGCCCGTCAAGATCATAGCTGGCAGCACCCGATTCCAGTGCCCCGGGATACGCCAGGCTCTAGCGGCGATGCGTTACATACTTGCTCTGTTGGTCTCCACTCGAGCTGTATATGTTTTTCCGTTCCGTGCACGTGCACGAGTCAATGTAAAAAGAAAAGCGAAACAATATCGCTCATTAACACTGTTAGTATAATCTGTGTCCGTTTCTTTTGCAATTATAAGATATGACAAAAAAATAACAATTTTTTGTAGAATTTGAAAAATGCCACGCAATACACCTACCGGTTCAGCTTTGCGAAATTTCAATGCAAGGCCGCAGGCTGCATGGTCGATCGCAGTTGTCACCTCCCGTTTTCAGGAAAGGCGAATCCGACGCACAGATTCGCCAAGACATCTCCACACCAAAGGAATCCGGTTCAGATACGCACTTCCCTCCCCGCCGATCATTTCAATAACATCAGGATCACGCCGTAGATCACCGATGCCAGTGTCCCGAAGGTAATGACCGGCCCGGCCACGGTGAACATCTTCGCCGCCATACCGGTGACGAAGCCCTCGGACTTGAAATCCAGTGCCGGTGAGGTCACTGCGTTGGAAAAGCCGGTAATGGGCACCAGCGTTCCCGCGCCGCCGAAGCGGGCCAGCTTGTTGTAGAGATTCAGTCCCGTCAGCAATGAGGACAGGGCCACCAGCGAACAGGAGGTAGCTGTGCCCGCGTCCTCCTTGGGCAGGCCCAGAGACATCCAGCCGTCCAGAACGGCCTGTCCCAGAGCGCAGATGGCCCCACCCACGAGAAAGGCCAGACACACGTCCTTCCCCAAGGGGGACTTTTTCATTTTCCGCTGCACATACTGTTGGTATTCCCGGGGCGTCATATCCATAGTACAACCTCTTTTCACAAGTTTTCCATAGTTTCCCCATTCCGGCGAAAAGTATGTGAAATTTCTTGCAATGCAGTCTGAAAAGCGGTAAACTGTTGACCATGATTCCAAAAGGAGGGCATTTTTATGAAAACCGTCCGGCCGCTGGGGCTGTACATCCACATCCCCTTCTGCAAGGCCAAATGCGTCTACTGCGACTTCTACTCCCTGCCCCATGGCGAGGACCGCATGGACGCCTATACCGACGCCCTCTGCGCCCATTTGACAGAAGCCGCGCCGCTGGCCGCGTCTCATACGGTGGATACCGTATACTTCGGCGGCGGCACTCCCAGCTACTTAGGAGAAAAGCGCCTGTGCAAAATTTTAAAGGTCATCGAAAAGCGCTATCAAGTGGCCCGTGACGCGGAGATCACTCTGGAGGCCAACCCGGACTCCGCCGGGGATTGGAAAGCTCTCCGCGCCCTGCGGCGCTGCGGCTTCAACCGGATCTCCTTGGGGATGCAGTCCGCCTGCGACGAGGAGCTGCGAACCATCGGCCGGGTCCACACCATGGAGCAGGTCCAACAGGCGGCGGAGGCTGCCCGGAAAGCCAAGATTCAAAATCTGTCGCTGGACCTCATTTACGGTCTGCCCCACCAGACACAGGAGCGATGGATGGAAAATCTCGCCGCTGCCGTAGCTCTGAACCCGGAGCATCTGAGCTGCTACGGCCTGAAGGTAGAGGAAGGGACGCCTCTCTTTGCCATAAAGGACACCGCCGGTCTGCCGGGAGACGAGGAACAGGCGGATATGTACCTGCAAACCGTGGAATTTTTGAAGCAGTACGGCTATGAGCAGTACGAAATTTCCAACTTCGCCAAGCCGGGCCGGGAATCCCGGCATAACCTGAAATATTGGAAGCTTCAGGAATACGCCGGCTTTGGCCCCGGCGCCCACAGCGATTTCGGCGGCGTCCGGTATGCCTACGAAAAAGACTTGGACGCCTACATCGCCGCCGCACACGGCGGACAGTTCCGCTTTTCCGAAAACACCGTCATCCCTCCCAGAGACCGGGACGTGGAGTGGGTGATGCTGGGTGCGCGACTAATCTCCGGTCTGGATCCCAAGGATTACGAAGCCCAGTTCCGCCGCCGGTTTGATCCGATTTTCCTGCCGTTTCTGCAAAAGTGCGTGGCCGCCGGCTATGCTGTGTCGGAAAACGGTGTGTGGCATCTGACCCCCAAGGGCTTTTTAGTATCTAATCAGATCATCGGCGGGCTGCTGGATGCTCAGGCTGCGGAAAAGCAGCGCCGGGCAGACGCGGCGGCCCGGGGCGATTTCCGGGTCAATCTGGACTGACCCGCAGCCAAACGGCACTGCCGATCCTATGAAAGGATGATTTTCTATGTACGTTTACACGCCGGGGCAGTGGGCCCTGCTGTTCTTCTTCTATTGCTTCTGCGGCTGGGTCTGGGAATCCTGTTATGTCTCCGCCAAGCAGCGTCATTGGGTGAACCGGGGCTTTCTCCATGGGCCGCTGCTGCCGATCTATGGCTCCGGGGCCATCATCATTCTGTTTGCCACCCTGCCGGTGGCGGACAACTTCTGGCTGGTCTATTTTCTGGGTATGCTGGCCGCTACGGCGCTGGAATATGTGGTAGGCGCCGTAATGGAGCAGCTTTTCAAGGTCCGCTACTGGGATTACACCAAGCAGCCCTTTAACCTCCACGGCTACATCTGCCTGACCAGTTCGATCGCCTGGGGCTTTTTCTCCGATCTGCTGATCTATGTCATCCATCCCCCCATCGACAAGCTGCTCCATAAGCTCCCGGCCCTGCTGGTGAATCCTCTGGCCGCAGTGATCGCCGTGCTGTTCATCATGGATACGGTAAAGTCCACCAAGGCCGCCATCGACCTGCGGGAGGTCCTTACCAAGCTTACCGAGGAAAACGCAGAGCTGCGGCGGCTGGCCAAAAAGGCCGAGGCCGCTCAGGCCCGCACTGCCGAGGAGCTGCAGGCTTTCCGGGAAAAGACCTCTCTGGACAGATACCTGCTGCAGTCCTATCTGGCTGACGAGCTGGAAGCCCACCGCACCGCCAAGCAGGTCCGGAAGCAGCGCCGCCGGGCGGCTCTGGAAAACGCCTTCCGCCGCCGGGTGGAATCCAAGCTGGAAATCCTGGCCAATATCGCCCAGGCTTTGGAAAAGACCCGCGCCGCGCTGGACGATGGCATCGACGAACCCGGCGAGCAGGAGCTTGCCAAGCATCGGGAGGAGCTGGACGCCCTCATCGCTGCCGTCCGCCAGAGAGAAGCGCAGGTCCGCACCCGCTCCATCCAGCGCTATGAAACCGCTTTGCGGGTCCTCCGGGCCAACCCCTCCGCCAAGGCTAAGGCGGAACTGGGTGAAGCCTTTGACTCCCTGCGGAAGCTTTTGGAAAAATGAGCCAATATTTGACAGGCGTTCCCTTTGGGAACGCCTGTTTTTTTATGTTCGCAGCCGCATAAAGCTCAAGACCGGGGACATACTACCTGACGGCGTAAGCCAAAATTTTTCTCATGCAGGAGGAACGAATCATGAAGGACTGCACCAACGGCGGCTGCCAGTGCACCCCCAATCAGAGCATCAGCTGCACCGTCAACAACTGCGCGCACCACTGCCAGGACTCCAATTACTGCGGCCTGACCTCCATTCGGGTCGGCACTCACGAGGCTAACCCCACTGAGATCAAGTGCACCGACTGCCAGAGCTTTGAGCTGAAATAACGGCTCCCTCCCCTCCGCCGCCGGGCCAAAAATCCTTTGACCCACCGGCGGAGGTCCGTACATACGCGAAAGGAAGGTGGCGTGATGGCTTCAAAATGGCCCGCCCGGATCGCCGGCGGTGCAGCTGGTCTTGCCAACGGTCTGTTCGGCGGGGGCGGCGGTATGGTATTTCTCCCCATTCTCTCCCGTTGGGGCAATCTGAAGTCCCGGCAGCTCTATGCCACCTGTGTGGCGGTCATTTTCCCGGTGTGCGCCGTGTCCGCCGCCATGTACCTCTGGCGGGGCGGGATGGATTGGGCCTCCGCCCTGCCCTATCTGGCGGGTGGGCTGCTGGGGGGCTGGCTGGGCGGAAAGTTCTACGGCAGAGGGTCCACCAAAGTTTTGAAGTGGATCTTCGCCGCCTTTCTCTTTTACGCGGGGGTGAGGTATCTGCTGTGACGGACTGGCTGCTCCCCTTTCTCTGCGGGCTGGGGGCCGCGGTGATCTCCGCGTGGGGCGTGGGCGGCGGAACGCTGCTGCTGTTAGTGATGACACTGTTTTTAGGCGTGGACCAGCGAACGGCCCAGGGCATCAACCTGCTGTTCTTCCTGCCCACAGCCATTTCCGCCCTGCTGTGCCACTGGCGGAAGGGATATCTGGATGTGCCCACATGGAAGGCCGCCGTCCCTGTGGCTGTCCCGGCGGCACTTGCAGGGGCATGGATCGCCACAGCGGTGGATGTGGACCTGCTACGCCGCCCCTTCGGTATCTACCTGCTGCTCTCCGGTCTTTCGCTGATTTTCCCCCAAAAGGATCATAAAACCCCCGGCGGCTGAGTACAGCCGCCGGGGGGCATTCGTCTCATTTAGAGGGGATCACTTTTCCACGGCCTCAGTCAGTTCCAGCGTTACCGTCAGGATCTCGCCGCGGCGCCAGAGGGTCAACGTCATCTCGTCGCCCACATGATGCTGCCACCGGGCCCGCAGCAGATCCGCACTGCTGAGGGTCTCCTTGCCGTCCGCCGCCAGAAGATAATCCCCGGCCCGGACGCCGGCCCGGTCCGCCGCGCCGCCCGCCGTGACCTCCTTCACCTGAATGCCCCACAGGTGCTCCGCCAGCTGGTCCGGCACTTGCAGAACGGAAACGCCCAGCAGCGGCTCCGGCTGAGGCTCGCCGTAGATCAGCAGATCATTGACCACCCGCTCCGCCTGCACGGAGGGAATGGCAAAGCCAAGACCCTCCACCGTGGAATATCGGGCATACAGCTTCATAAAGTTGATACCCACTACCTGCCCGTAACTGTCGATGAGCGGGCCGCCGGAGTTGCCGTTGTTCAGCGCCGCATTGGTCTGGATCAGCGGCATGGAGGTCCGGCTGGTAAGCTGGATCTCCCGGTTGACGGAGGAAACGATACCATCCGTGAAGGTGCCGCCCATCTCAATGTCCAGGGGCGTACCGATGGCGTACACAGGGTCGCCTACGGACAAAGCGTCGGAATTTCCGAATTCCGCAAAGGGAAGAGCCTCCTCCGCATTGATCTTCAGCACCGCCAGATCGTACCCGGCGTCGCTGGCGATATACTTCGCCGCATAGGGCCGTCCTCCGGGCAGCAGCACCGTGCAGGTCTTGCCCCCGGCTACCACATGGTGGTTGGTGAGGATATAGCCGTCCTCCCGGAAGATCACGCCGGTACCCACAGACATCCGGCCGCCGTCCAGATCCACCGCCACCGTGACCACGGCGCCGCTTACCTTCCGGTAAACCTCCTGAGCCGAAAGCGCATGGCTGCGGTCCTTCGCCAGTTCCAGACGGGCGTCTGCATCCGGTTCCACAGTGGGAATGGTAATGGGGGCATCCTCATCCTCCTGATCCTGATCGTAGTAGTAATAATCATCCTCGCCCCAGTCATCAGGCATTTGCAATTCCCATATCAGCCACCGCACCCCCGCCGCCAGCAAAGCGATTACCGCCGCTACGGCCAGAAGAATCAACAGCCCCTTCCACACCCGGCGCTTTTTCCTCCGAGGTCTGGGTGTTGGCTCTGTGGGTATAGGCTCCACGGCCCCCGGCAAAGGCCGGGAATAGATCTCCACGATCTCCGCGGGGAAATCTCTGCTGTATTCCTCGATGACTTCTCCCCGCATCTGCAGGGTCCTGCGCTCGCTCATAGTACCTCTTTACTCCACCCGCAGAGAAAACGTGAAGGTGGTCACGCCATTCTCGCTGGTGACATTGATTTCTTCCTTGTGCTGCTGCAAAATGGTCTTGACGATATACAGGCCCAAGCCATAACCATCCTTATCCTCGCTGCGGGACTTGTCACTTTTGTGGAACCGCTCAAACAGCAGCGGCAGCTCCTCCGCCGGGATGGTCTCGCCCACGTTCCGGACAGTGATCCGGGCCTTGCCGTCCATCATGGCCACACCCAAATAGAGGGTGGAGCCCTCCCGCGCAAATTTGGCGGCATTTTCCAGCAGGTTGTAAATGACCTGGGTGATCATATCGTTGTCGCCCAGCACCAAAATCGGCTCATCGGGGATGTCCGCTTCCACATCCAGATGCCGGTCATTGATCTTCTTCTCCATGGAGATCAGTACCCGGCGCATAGACTCGCACACATCGAAATGATTGCCGTTGCGCAGGGGATCGATAGCCTGCAGCTGGCTGACATCCAGCATCCGCCGCACAAGGCGGCTGAGACGGCGGCTCTCGTTGGCGATGATCCGCAGATACTGCTTTTCATTCTCAGGCGGGATGGTACCGTCCAAAATGCCGTCCGTATACCCGGCGATGGTGGTCATAGGGGTTTTCAGCTCGTGGGAGATGTTGGCGATGAACTCCCGGCGCTGACGCTCCGTCTGCTGCAAGGACTCTGCCATATTATTAAAGGAAGCCGCCAGCTCGCCGATCTCGTCCTCCCGGCCGTAGTCGTTCATACGAACATCAAAATCACCGTCGGCATACTGCCGGGTGGCAGCAGCCATCTCCCGGATGGGCTGGATCTGCCGCATGGTGGTGATGGAGGATGCCATAAAGGAGATCATCAGCACCACGAAGCCCGTCATCATCAGCAGTCCCGCAAAGGCCCGCCACAGATTATCAACGGAATCCGAGGCGCAGACGGTGAACACCGCCCCCAGGACCTCCCCGGTGGTTGGGTTCACCACGGACACGCCGCCCACAAACTGCTTGCTGGCATAGATCTGGTCCAGACGGCTCCGCCCGGCCCAGGTGCCGTCTGCGGAGACCTTGTCCATCACCGATGACGGAATGGTGACGGACCGCCCCTCCATGGCGGCATCCGTGGACAGGAGGACATGGCCATCCATATCGCACACCAGAATATCCATTTCGGAGATCACGGCGGCAGTGGCCGCCAGCTGACGGAACTGCTCGTCCTTCTGCAATTCCTCCATAGAGAGATAGCGGCCGGTCTCCAGATACCGCACGGACAGCTTGCTCACCGCCATCGCCCGGACCATCAACTCATCGGTTTTCTGCCCCCGGGCATAGGAATAGCTCAGGGAAAAAAAGGACACGCCCAACAGCACCAGCGTCAGGAACACCATGCCCACGGTGACGGCCATCTGCCGCCAATAAAGCCCGTGAAACCGCTCGCGGAACCAATCCTTCATATTACTTCGCCTTGTCTGCCGTCTGGCCGCCGACGGTCTCGAACTTATAGCCCACGCCCCAGACGGTTTTCAGCGCCCACTGGTCGCTGACGCCCTCTACCTTTTCCCGCAGGCGCTTGATATGCACGTCCACAGTGCGGCTGTCGCCAAAATAGTCGAAGCCCCACACCTCGTCCAAAAGCTGGTTGCGGGTGTAGACCCGGTTGGGGGTGGAGGCCAAATGGTACAGCAGTTCCAGTTCCTTGGGGGGCGTGTCGATCTTTTTGCCGTCCACGATCAGCTCATAGGAATCCAGATCAATGGTCAGCTTGTCAAAATGGAGCTTCTTGCTGGTGTCGTTGGGGATCTCCGTCCGCCGCAGAACGGCATTGATCCGGGCGATCAGCTCCTTCATCTCAAAGGGCTTGACGATGTAGTCATCCGCGCCCATTTCAAGGCCCTGGATCCGGTCAAAGACCTCGCTCTTGGCCGTCAGCATGATGATGGGCACCTTGCTGGTCTCCCGGATCTTGGCGCAGACCGCCCAGCCATCCATCACAGGCAGCATGATGTCCAACAGGATCAGGTCCGGCTCCTTCTTCTGGAACTCCTCCAGTGCTTTGCCGCCGTCCCCGGCGATGCGGACGTCAAAGCCTTCCTTTACCAGATACATGTGGATCAGGTCGGAGATATTCTTATCGTCTTCTACAACCAGAATGTTGCGTCCCATAGGGTCTCCTCCGTTCTGCGGGGCCTTCCGGTCCCGTTTCTTATGTTCTTCTCTACTTTATATTACCCTAAACTTCGTCAGGGTGTTGAACGTTTTGTAAATCTTGCGCCATTTCAGCCGCCGGTCAGCCGATTTCCGTCATCGCCCGGCAGTAGTGGCCCGCTCCCTGAGCGGAGATCACAAATTCCCGCAGGCCCGCGGCAGAGGCAGTGGTCCCCAGCCAGACAGACACATCCCCCCGCCGGGCCGACACCCGCTTCATCAGCGCGGAGGCGTTGGAGCTGCTTTCCAGCTTGTAATCCGACCGGTCCATTGAGGGTGTCAGGCACCGCCAGCCAACCTCCTCCAAGGCCTGCAGCTCCGTCTTCTCCGCATCCGGCACATAGGCCAGCCGGGACTTTCCCAGAGTGGCCCGGTACAGGGCTTCATTGCCCCGCCGCAGCTGCTCCGCCGTGTCCTCGCCGCTCTCCGCCAGTATGCCCACCGCATGACCGGAGGCAGCCATCCGCCGCAGCAGTTCGCCGTTGGATTCCAGGAAGTCCGGCGTACAGTAGAAGGTGGCCCAGCCGTTAGCACGGTCCAAGGCGTCCAGCAGCTCGGAGGTCCGCTGATCCGCTTCCAGACACAGATGGATCCTGGCCCCCCGCGTCGGTGCAGAGGGTGTAACCGGTACATTGGGCGTGGTACTGGCCGTGGTATCCCTGTTATACGCGTTGTAGCGCTCTTCCATATTGTAGGTCGCCGCATTGGCAAAATCCTTGGCGCTCATGCCGAAATCCGGAGACCGCAGCCACACCAGATAGCCGTTGGTCACATCTGTCACGGAATATTGCAGGCCGAAAAAGTTTGCGACGGTAGACGCCGGGACAAACACCAGTCCGCCGGACTGAATGACGCCGGGGGTGAACAGACTGCCGCTGCTGTCCTGCGCCGTACCCTTGGCCCAGTCAAACAGCATGGCCCGGCGGTCCTTTTCCAGCACCGTCATCTTTTTTGCGGTATTGTTGATGACAGAGATCCCCAGATTGGTGAATACAGAGGCCGGTACATACAGATAGCCGTTGGCCCAGAAGGGCATGGTGGCATCCGTCACCGGCAGAACGCTTTCCTCTGCCGCCACGAAATACACACTGCCCGCCGCTTTGGCCGGAAAAGCCAATTGAAACAGCAGCAAGCAGCACAGCAGACCCATGGCCCATCGCTTTTTCATCAGCAGTTCCCCCTTTGCGGCAGTTTTTTAATAAAATATTTTACCACATTTGCTTCTGTCTTGTAAAGTCCGTGACTCAGCCGTTGAAGACCTCCACCGTCACGCCGGTATAGTAGTGGGTCAGGATAGTCTGATAGTCCGCGCCGCTCTCCGCCATGGCGTCCGCGCCGTATTGACTGAGGCCCACGCCGTGGCCGTAGCCGGTGACGTAAAACACAAAATTGCCGTTCTGCAATTCCCATTCAAAGCAGGCGGAACGCAGCCCCAGCGCGGCGCGCACCGTACCGCCCCGGACCGTCACGCCCCCCACCTCCACCGTCTCCACGCTGCCGGCGCTGTCCCGGATAGGATCTTTCAGCCAGCTTTTCTTGTCCCCGGAGAGATCGGCAGAGGGGATCTTCGCCAGCAGCTTTTCCTTCAGCGCCGCCGGGGTAAAGTCTACGCGGCTGTAATAATTGGGGATGGTCTCCTTGGCTTCGGGGGAATCCACCGGCTTCAGGTAGGGCAGATCGTTCTGCCACACCTGTCCCGCAGCTCGGGTCAGCCCTGCGGAGCTGGAATGGAACACCGCCAGAATCGGAATGCCGCCATAGAGGATAGCCTCCCCATCGGTAGACGTCACCGCATCACGGACCTTTTTCTCATAAGCGTCCGCCTGTGCCCCCCAGTTGGCCCGGGCCTGCTCCATGGCGATATACGCCTGACAGCAGGTGGAGTCCGTGCAGATGTCCGCCGTGTCCCCGTGGTTGCTGCCAGCTGTCAGCTTGTAAAGGGTATAGGTACGGGCTGCCACCGCCTGAGCCTTCAGCGCCTCCTCTGCAAAGGACGCCGGCATCTCCGCCGCCGTGACGCCCACCAGATAGTCCGCCAGCGTCATTTCCCGCACAGTCTCTCCGTCCAGCACCCGCAGGGTCCGGTCCGCGTCATAAACAGCCTTTACCGCAGGCTGGACCGGAGCCGTCTGCTCCGTCCGGGGTAATTCCGTATACTCCGGCACCTCCGCCGGTTCCCGGGCTACGGCCAAGGGCAGCAGAAACAGCCCCAGCAGCGCCGCCACCGAGGTCAAAGCCGTATTTTTCCAAAGCTGCATAGCGATTCCTCCTTTGCTTGTCCAATCTATGCAGTCAACTGCGGAAACATACCCCCAGATACGGTTTTCTGCACACAAAAACCGGCAGACGCTCCGCACGTCTGCCGGTTTTTCAAGGAAACCAATTATTTTTACTGTATGATTGCTGATACGGTATCCGCAGTCCCGTGCCGCCGCTCACTCCGCCATCAGGCTGTCATTTTCCATGATGAAGGGCCGGGTGGTATCCTGTCCCCAGGAGGTATCGTACTTTGCCATCAGATAATCGCGCAGTTCCGCCCGATTTTGTAACTTTACCAGCCGGTACGGTTCCTGGAAGGCAACCTTCTCGACCAGACAGAAACTCCCGTCCTCCACAGGCAGCAGCACCCCAACATGCCCCACAAACAGCGTATTCTCCGTGTCCGAGAACCTGTCATGCAGGACAACGGAGATCAGCCGGGCAGGGCTGTCCGAGAATGCGACGCCCCGGGCGGCCCAGCCCGCCTGAAGCGTCTGGGCCTGCTCGTCCACATCCGTACTGTCTGCGGCGGGCACCGGCGCAAACAGCGCGCAGAATTTGGCAGTGCTGTCTCCGCAGAGAACGGCGGGATCTTCGGTCAGCGTTTCCAAATCCAGAAAAAGCGTATCCTCTCCCTGAGTCTTCGGCTGATCCGCTCCGACGGTGACGAACTCACCGAACAGGCTGAATGCCGTAATGCGGCAGTTATAGCCGGGGAAGTCACCGTTTTTCTCCGCCCACAGATCCTGCATCTCATAGGGATCGTACTTGGTGTCGGTGGGGACAGCGCGCTCAAAGCCGTTCGTCAGCCATTCACTCTTAACACTGGCGTTGAACTGGTCCACCCGGTCAAAAAGGCCGCGGATCCGGGTCTCGTCTATGCCCGCGTTCTCAAGCAGCCGGGAGAGCAAAGCGCGGGATTCCTCGTCCGTCAGATTGGCGTATTCGATAGGTTCCTGCGTCGGCTGTGGGATGTCCGGCTCTGTTTTGCCGCCGCAGCCGGTAAGGGTGGCAAGGATGAGGCTGACAGCCGCAAGGATTGCCAACAGATGGTTTTTCCGATTCATAAATTACGTTACCTTTCCTGTGTTCGTCCATTCTGCGGTGCAGAACAGAGCGCATCATACGTCCTTATACTATGCACATATTGGCGAAAAATATCTATACAGAATTCCGAGGACCACCCTGACCGCTGCGGTTTCCTCCTGTTTTCCCATAAGATCTGCCGCATACGGACAGCGCATACCGCAAACGAAATGTGCATGAAGTTTTCGTGCATCATTTCCGGTTGCCCCGCAGGGGCGAGGAAGTGG
>ERZ1504765.243-NODE-243-length-16580-cov-3.703419_pt1 | contig 16580 bp, 11 predicted proteins | sample MGYA00572318_ERZ1504765 | MGnify/ENA primary metagenome ERZ1504765 (study PRJEB39906, sample SAMEA3182064) | gut metagenome | biome: human; feature: gut; material: Stool; isolation source: human stools | place: Canada | collected 2013-01-28 ...
ATTCCTTGGAGGGTCATAAGAGAGATTTTTCAAATCTTCTGGACTCAGACCATTGATTTGACAAATATCTCCTTGGCAAACTGAGAAATATATAAAAGCCGACGATAAGAATGCTATGGTGGTTGATTGTATCATGAAAATTAGGGATTAAAACGTTTAATAGGGATAAGATGGCGTTCTCCAACATCAATGCCGTTTGTGTCAGCTGATTCAAGTATCTGTTCCCAAGTGGCTCCGCTATACTGTAAAATAGAAGAAACTAAGGAAGCACAATTTGATCCATTTTCTGTACTTTCTGGATTTCGGTTAGTTGATGGATTGGTTAGATATCGTTCCTGCTCATTATAACTTTGTGAAAAATGAAGAACTTTTTGAAATAGTTCCTTGTTTTGAATGGCTATGATATTTGTAAAATTTGTAAATTTTTTATCATGGTTGTTTTTGAACCAGTTTTCAACAGCTACTATATCAGGATTGTCATTTTTATGGTAAACCATGTTAGTTAAGCAATCAATATATTTGCTGGCTACACCTGCTTGAGCAAATGGAGGAGATAGGGATTCATAAATCCACTTATAATAACGGTTCCGGCAGCTGGGATGATTTTGAGTTTTTTTCGGTATTTGATTTCTGGCCCTGCATCCCCTCCGATAGTGATGATTTTCATTCCGGGGATAGCGGTGCAGTTAGCAAGCCCAGGGTTCGGAAGATTTAATTTTACCGGGTCGTCAGGGACAAAGAGCAGAAAGTGATGGTTTGCCATGGGCAGTCCCTGGCAGGGGCGGATGGCCCAGTAAATTTCTCCTAAACGATTGGGAATGCCTTCGTAATAAAAGCTTTTATCACCGATGGTCACACGAATTAGTTCTGCTTCCGTTGGAGTATAGGTGATGCATGGGCCTTTGCCGATGGGTTTCCAGGCGCCGTTGTTTGGTTGGAACGTATGGTTGCACGCCAGAATAACTCCATTAAATCGTTGCGGGCATTTGGAGTAAGTTTGAGCTTACCATGTGATGGATATGTCTTCGGAGTTTTCGGAAGGCCCTTTTGCCAGGTAAATTTTGTTGATAGCGAGCCGGAGTTCTGTTTTTTTCTCCAAGAAAAGGTGGCTTTTACTATATGGGATCGATTTTTCTCCAATGCAAATGTCCACGACAATGGGAGCGACTACAAGGCTGATGCCGTCCAAATCACTTGTGCCCGGCTTGGGATTGTAATAGGTTTGCGAATATTTGATTTGGAAATTGTAAGAACCTGCTTTCAGGACATGCGGGCAATCCCGGCGCCCTTTGGAAATGTCATGCCCTTTTCCGTATTCTTTTAACCAGTCTGTTTTTTCTCCGTTCCCTGTGGTATAAGAAATGTCGCACCCATCGTCGGAAACCAATGAAAGCCACGCAACAGTAGTAGGTTGGCTAATACGTTCATCCTTAAAATCCTTGAGGGAAATTTTTCCATTATAAGGAATAGTAGAGGGAGATTTTGGGTCAGTGACTTTCGTTGTATTTGGGATTTTCACTTCTCCGGCGCAGCATTGTTTCAATTTATCTGCAAGCTGGGAAAGATTGGCTACCACTTCAACCGGAGACAGGGAATATTCCAATGTTGTCTTCCCTTCATAAATTTGTTGTCCTTTTGCGAGGAGGGCAGATAGTGCAGCAATGCCGGCAATTGCAAGCAAAACAGGCATTTGAAGAAAACATCGGGAGATGAATGCGTTGTCCATATGATGATCAGGCAGGTTGAATGAGATTATTTTTTACGCTTTTTTTTGTTGGAAGCGGGTGTTGTCCATTTCCGGATTAAAGCACGGGCGCCTTCCATGCCCCGAATAGGCGGAATAAAGGATGCTGCCCACTGGGCTTTTTGCGGTTCATTCATGCGTATATAAAGATTGGCTAACCGGTATCCGCAACGGGCCATTAAATAAGGATCTTCTTTTCCATGCCGCAGTGTCCTTATAAATAAAAGAGCTGCCAGTTTTCTTTGCATGCCGGTTCCTTTTTCCATGGATATAGCTGCGCTTTCCCAAATTTTTAAAATGCGAGACCGAAGGATCAATGGGCATCCTTCCTCCATTTCCAGTTCCATCAGGGCGCAAAGCGATAAAGCTTCCATATCCAAGGGGGAGTACGTCCGGAGAAAGGCATTTTCCAAAAATCCGGTAAGGCAGGAGCGGCGTTGCCCTGATTGCATATTTTTATGCTGCATCAGGGCTGTCAATTCATTGAGGCGGGCACAAACATCACCAGGTGTTTGTCCCATGGCGGTCCGTTGAACGAAAAGAGATACGCCTTCGTCAAAGGTCAAAGCCGGATATTCCCGGACAAATTGATGGATTCTCGGATTCTTTTTAGCAAAAGGAAAGGCGGATAGGGATTTCCGGAAGACCTGCCTTTTTTCAGAAAGAGGCGTGGATTTCAGGTAAAGGGGCAGGATGAACGTTTGGGGCTCCTGTGGTGATGCCGGCGGCTTACTACTTCCCCATGCGTGGTTAAAGGAGGCCTGCAACAGGAAAAGAAGTCCTGCCAGCAAAGAAACAGAGGAAATGTTGAACAGCGGATGCATGGAACATATCTGTCTATTTATGGAATAATGGGAGATAAAAATTGAAAAATGTCAAGAAATTAATTTTAATCGTTTTTCTAATTTATTTCCAACTTATTGATATTAAGTTAGGAAAATAATGCCATTCAGCACAGTTCCGCCGCGATGGCGTCCACGAGCAGGCGGCCGCGGCCTTTCAGGATGAGCCTCTGTTCCGGGGAAATGTCCGCCAGGCCCAGTTCCCGGTATTGTTCCAGCAGAGGACGGGATTCCGGCAGAATGTATTTCAGCGGCAATCCTTCATCCGTCCGGAGCATCAGGGCAATGCGTTCCAGACGGTAGTCTTCCTCGGTGACGGGTTCCTGTTCGGAAAGGGGGAGGCCGTTTTCCAGCGTGCTGCGTATGTAGGCGTCCGTATCCCGCGTGTTGGAGTACCGTATGCCGTTGATGGTGCTGACCGCGCCAGGCCCTATGCCTACATAGTCCTCTCCCTTCCAGTAGGCCATGTTGTGGGGGGAGAGGCAGCCCTCCCGGGCGTAGTTGGAGGTTTCATAGTGGCGCATGCCTGCCGCCTCCAGCATGTGTTCCGCCAGTTCAAAAAAGGATGCGTCTTCGTCCGGATCCTGCCTTTTCTCCCCCCGCAGCAGGCTCCGGAAGAATTCCGTGTCTTCTTCATAGGTGAGGTTGTAGGCGGAGATATGGTCCGTTCCGGCGCGGACAGCTTCCTTCAGGGTGGCTTCCCATATGGAGAGGGTTTGCCCCGGAATGGCGAACATGAGATCCATGTTGATATGGGCCATTCCCGCATTTTTCAGCATTTCCACGGAGTGCAGAGCCTGGGCCGGGGTATGTTCGCGCCCCAGCAGATGCAGGATGCCGGAATCCAGGGATTGCACACCCAGGGAGACGCGTGTCATGCCCAGGCTGCGCCAGAAGCGCACTTTTTTTTCCGTAAAGGTGGCGGGGTTGGCCTCAAAGGAGAATTCATCCAGTTTGTCCACGGGCACGAGACGGTCCAGGGTTTCCATGAGACGCCCCAGATGCGTGTCCGAGAGCATGGAGGGCGTTCCCCCGCCAAAGTAAAGCGTGGTCGTTTCCCCTTCGCGGTTCGTGGCCAGAGCGGTTGCGCGGGATTCCGCCTCCCTGCCCAGAGCTCGGATGAATGATTTCATGTCCGTGGAGGCCGGCGTGTGCTTGAAGAAAGCGCAGTACGGGCAAATACGGTGGCAGAAGGGAATGTGGACGTAGAGGTGCACGGAAGCGGGGAATCAGCGTCTCCGGCGGCGTCCGGAGGACCCATTCCCATCGCCTTTCTTGTCGTGGGAAAGCTCCAGAATTCTGTCGGAAGCCTCTTTCATTTCCGACTTGACGCGGGATTTCTCCGAATCGTCAGCCAGAGACATGTAGTTTTTCGTCAGGGCGCTGTAGAATGGGTGGATTTTCGTTTCCTTCTTGTTTTTGGGCTTGTATTTGAACCCGTCCGGACAGGTGTCCAGCATGTTTTTCATCCAGGGGACCAGTTCTTCCTTGGGCAGGGCCTGGCACAGGGCGTCCAGAGAAAAGGACATTTCCTCCTGATCCACATCCTTAGGCTCCTTCAGGGCGTTGTTGTCGTCCCGGTAGAAGTTGAGGGCTTTCTTGAATCCCCTGTCTACGGTTCTTTTGAGCCTGTCTGTGCCTTGGGCCTTGGCATACGCTATCTGATACGCGGCCTGAGGCTCCGGGTAGGAGTTGCGCTTGGATTCAGACTTGAGCCAGGACATAAGTTCGGCCCACTGGAAGGTCTTATAGTCATATTCCTGTTTCAAGGCATTTTCCAGAATTACGGAGCAGAGCACATTGACGTATTCCTTGGCGTGGCTGGCAAGCATTTCCTTGCCGTTCTTGTCGCCACGGCCTACAGAGGGAACGTATTTGCGCGTTTTCCAGAGTTTTCTGATGCCCATGCCGTCCGGCAGGGCCTCCCTTACTTCATCCACCATCTTGGTGGCTCCCATGAGGTCCTGAGGTTCCTGCTTGAAGAGCGTGTACCAGGCTTCCGTATAAAACGGGTTGGCTTTGAGCACGGTCCTCATGGCGGTCTGCGTGAATTCCTTGGGGAGCGTGACGGAAGGGTCGGCCGTCTCTTCCGTGGTGGAGCCGATGGCCGCCAGTTTGTAAATGTTCATGGCGAAGCGGCTGTCGATGAACTTTTCATAGTCGATGTTCATGGACAGGGCCAGTCCGGACTGGTATTCCGCATTGCCGGTGCGCGGTGCGTTGGAATCCCGGAAGTACCAGAATCCCGTGGTGGCTTTCAGGGTGTCCACGCTTTGCCCCACGCTCAGCCAGCAGCCGTTACCGTTGAAATGGGTGGTCATCAGATTGCCGTGGCCGGGCTGCCCGGCGGGGGCGGCGGGAATGCCGCGCGCAATCTGGGAATTGCGGGAGATAAGGGACATGGTGCCGCACACACCGCCTTCATGAAGCTTGCGTTCGTTGGATTCCCTGGACCATTCCGGATCCGGGTCAAAGCTGAACAGGATGGGCGGTTCCTTGTCGTCATCCGCCCGGTAGGGGCCGTACAGCCACAGGCGGGTCGGGCCCCGCTGGCCCATGTAGCGTTCCCACACGCTGTCGCACTCACGCAGAGGTCGCGTTTCCGAAAGGGCCATCATGGCCGGCCAGGGCGTTCCTTCCAGGGAAACGCCGGTCCATTCCACACGCTTGCGGTCCACGTCGCGCAAATCACCGCAATGTTCATATTTATCCACAAGGTAGGAAAAGAATTCCACCGGAGTGGGGAAGGGGTCCCTTTTGCGCCTCAGCTGGCCGTGGCGGTACATGTATTCGTGCAGAAAGCCGGCCAGGTTGTCTTCCGTAATGGCGGAGTCCCCGATTTCCGAGACGGTGGGGTATTTCCTGAGCCAGGCCTGCTTTGGGGTGATTTTTTTGCGGTCCAGATAGGCTTCCACCTTTTTGTAGCATTCCTCATCCACGGTGCGGGGAGCGTTCCCATACCAGTTGACGGGCGGTTTTCCGGCGCAATACAGGTCCGCTGGCGGAGGCATGACTCCGGAGGATCTCAGGTCATTCAGCTTGCCCTGGGCATCAATGTAGCGGCCCTGCTGGGTAAGGTCGAAGGCCCCCATGCCGAATTCGCGGCGTCCTACTGCGAACGCCAGAACGAGCTGGTCATATTTTTCCGTCGTTTCCAGCCCCAGTTCATCAATCATGAAAGCCACATTGGTGGCGACGCTGGGGTCCGGCGGGAAAAACATGGCGAAGACCTCACGATTGTTTTTCGTGTTTTTCAGCCATTTTTCAAAATCCGGAGAAAAACTGCCTCCGCGTTTTTTTACGTAATCCCGTACGTAGGCTTCCGCGTAATAGGGATATTTGTTCAGCAGTTTTTCAGAAAATTTCCCCTTGGACGCGATAGCTTCCTCCCGTAAAGCCTTTTCCATGGCAATGACTTCCGGGGAGGGGGAAAGGTCGGGAGCAGGCGGTTCCGGTTCAGGCTCCGGTTCCGGTTCGGGAGCGACCACCACGGGTTCCGGTTCGGGAGCGACCACCACGGGTTCCGGTTTTGGCGGAGCGGGCTTGGATTTGGGCTTGGGCGGAGCCGGTACGGGCACGGTAACGGCTTTAGCGACGGGTTCTTCTTTATCCTTGAGTATCTGGTAGCCCAGAAATCCGAAGAGGGCGAGCATCCCGGTCACAATGACCGTGATGACCGGGAACCCTCCGGAGTGCTTTACCCGCGGCAGCGGCGTTCCGGGGATGGCGGCGCCGACTACGGGTTTCCGCAGTTGCGGTTGCTGCGGTTTTTTGGCGGGGCGGAGAGCCTGGGCATGCGCTACAGCCGGCTGGGGCTGCGCCGGAGAAAGCGGGTAAAGGAAGAGCACGGTGCCGAATCCCCTCAGCTTGCTTTCTGCATTTGCTGCGTATTGGGTTTCAAAAGCTTCCCGGGCCTGGGCGAATTGGGATTCATTTTCCGGAAAGACAGCCAGTTCTCCGCTGGCCAGGTCACGCGTAACGAGGCCCCCGGGGCAGAATTCGCGTATCAGGACGGCATGGCCTTCCGGGGAAAGAGCCTGGTACAGATGATAGTCCGGACCGCTTTCTACAAGCGCCGTGATTTTATAGCCGCCTATGTTGAAATGGGGCGGCAGGGCAGGGGGAAGAGGGATTGTCATGACTAATCAAGAGGTCAAAGATCCCGTATATTCAAAAAGGTTCGGAGCCGTTTGTCAATGCCGGAGTGAGGAAGCTGCGCCATGAAACGGGAGCAGTTATCAGCACGGAACGCTTCCGGACGGCGGGAATACGAAACACGCCGGTTTCCGGAAAGTGTGGCATTTCTGCGGCGCGATGCCGCGCAGGAAACGGCTAACGGATGGTGACCTTGGTGCCGATGGGAGTGTGTTCAAAGAATGTCTTGGCCATGTCCTCCGGCAGGCGCACGCAGCCGTGGCTGACCGGATATCCGGTGACAAAACCCACATGCATGCCGTAGCCTCCCGTAATCCGCATCCAGTAGGGCATGGGGGCGGGGTCGAAGTAGGTTCCTGCCGGCGCTCCGCCAGCCCTGGCGTTGTAATCCCCGTTGACGACGGCTCCGGTGGATTTGCTGCGCAGAACGCCGTATGTGCCGGATTTGTAGTTGGCGTCTTTCTGGATGATTTTGTATGTTCCCCTGGGAGTGCCGTAACCTTCCTTGCCGGAAGACATGGGGGAAACGCCCACGAGCGTGGTTCCCACGTAGTAGAAGACTTTCTGCTGCTTGAGGTCAATGATGATGTGCTTTTCCCCCTGGGTGCCCGCCGGCAGGTCCCAATATCCCTGGCCCAGACGGGCTTCCGGAGGCAGGTCCGTGTTGACGCCTGAGGTGGCGCCCACTCCGGACAGATAATCGTCCCGTCCGGACATTCCCTGAATTTTTCCGGTGATTTGGTCAAACAGCGGGGGCCTCTCGTACGATGTGCAGGAAACAAGAGCGGAGCTGATAGAAACTAACGCCAGTATGCCGGATTTCATGGGAACGGGAAAATGACAGGCAGGTTATGGGGCCTGTCCTCCTTTTTGTCAAGATTTGCATGCTGTTATCCGTTGCTTATTCCGGGGGTATCTGTTATACACGGCGAACCATTTCATTCATCCCTATTTTCATGAGCGAACAATACGATCTTCTTAAAAGCATTCTTTTGGAAAAATCCGTGCGCACGGGAACTTTTACACTGGCTTCCGGCAAGGTGTCCGACTTGTATGTGGATTGCCGCATGACAGCCCTGGACCCCGTAGGAGCCACCCTGGTGGGCGCTCTGGGCTGGAAGCTGGTGAAAGAGGATATTTTGCCCCGTTTCCCGGAGGTGGCGGCCATCGGCGGCATGACCATGGGGGCGGACCCTATTTCCCTGGCCGTCGGCATGACCAGCGCTCTGGAAGGAGCGGAAAAGAAGCTTCAGGTGTTCACCGTGCGCAAGGAGCCGAAGGACCATGGACGCGGCCGCCGCATTGAAGGCAATTTCCAGGCCGGGGATACCGTGGTCGTGGTGGATGACGTCATCACGACAGGAGGCTCCACGCTGAAGGCTATTGACGCCATTGAGGCGGAAGGGGGCAGGGTTGCCGCCGCCCTGGTGTTGCTGGACCGCGAGGAAGGCGGCCGCCAGGCGATTGAGGAACGCGGCATTCCCGTTTACCCGCTGTACACCAGGACTTCCCTGTTGGGCCGTTAATCCTTTTTCGTTCATGCTCCCGGCCCTGATCGGCATAAGCGGCCATGAAGTGGGCGCGGAGGAAGAGGCTGCCATCCGGCGTTGGCAGCCGGCGGGTTTCATTCTGTTTTCCAGGAATATTGATTCCGTGGAGCAGGTGCGCGGGCTGACGGAGTCGTTGCGGAAACTTTGCCTCCACCATCCTGTCATTGCCGTGGACCAGGAGGGGGGCCGTGTGGTGCGCACCGCTTCCCTGGGCCTGAATTTGCCCTCCCCGGCTTCGCTGGCCCGGCTCGGTTCGGTTGGCGGCATAGTGGAACTGGGCGCGGTGACGGCTCTGGCTCTCCGCTACCTGGGGGTGAACCTGAATTTTGCCCCGGTGCTGGATATCTGCCATGATCCGTCCGCGGCCAACGCGCTTCCCGGCCGCTGCTGGGGAGATAATGCCCAGGACGTCATTTCACGCGGCGGCGTTTATGCCTCCAACCTGCGCCGGGGCGGCGTGCAGAGCTGCGGCAAACATTTTCCCGGCATGGGCCGTGCCCTGGCGGATCCCCATTTCAGCCTTCCCGTGGTTGACCTGGATGAACGGGAGCTGTTCAAGACGGATTTGCTGCCTTTTCTGGCTCTGTGTCCGGCATTGTCCTCCATCATGTCCGCCCATATCATGCTGCCTCAGATTGATCCCGATTATCCCGCCACCTTGTCCGAACGGGTGATCAGGGGGCTTCTGCGCGACCGCCTCGGTTTCCGGGGCGTGGTGTTTACGGATGATTTGTGCATGGGGGCGATTACGGCGCAGTATTCACCGGATGACGCCGCTTTCCTGTCCCTGCGGGCCGGATGCGATCTTCCCCTGATTTGCCATGACCCTTTTCCCTGGCTGGATGGGCTGGCTTCACGTCTGGAAGGTTTGAACGCCTATGACCGGGAGGATTCTTTCAAACGGGTGGAAAAGCTGAGCGACTCCCTGTGTTTCCCGTTTCCGGAAAAGGCTTCCCTGTGGGATTCCTGCCTCCGCCGTGCGGAGGCTCTGTGCCGCCTGGAAGAGGACGGAGGAGAAAAGCTGCCTTCATCCCCAGTCCAGAAATATTGAGGCAGGTGCCAATAACGGCGGCAATGTTGATGCGACGGAAGTTCATCCCCAGTCCAGAAATATTGAGGCAGGTGCCAATGACGGTTTTTGCCTGAGAATATGCCGGGAATGTCCCGGAAGATTTATTTCCGCGGCAGGGGGAATAAAAAGAGTGCTGGCTGATCAGCTTCTTTTGCGGCGAGCCGCCAGCAAGGCTGCTCCAAACAGGCCCAGGGAAGCCGCGGCGGGTTCCGGAACGAGGTGGTTGTAGATGCTTGAGGAATAGACTTTGACATAATCGATGTCGAATGCGGCTCCGGAATTGGCCAGCGTATTCTGGTCGATTCCCTTATTAACTCCTGCATTTTCCACCCAGTTGCCTCCAATCTGCTGGTCGATGATCAGGTAGAATTCGTTTCCGTCCTTGTCAAAGGGCCAGTTTGCGTTATTGGGCTTTTTGAATGAACCGGTTGCTTTTCCATCCACATAAAAGGTGATGCCTTCTTCCGTCCATTCCATCCCGTAGGTATGCCAGTTTGCTTTTTCAGCACCATCGTTCCAACCGGGGGTGACCCCCTGGGATTTATCCTGATTGGGAACGCCGTTTTGCGACCAGTGGATTGTCTGGTAAACACGGCCTTCGTAATTCAGGTGTTCCATGATGTCAATTTCCCCTCCGACAGGCCAGCCGATGCTGTCGGATTTGGGCATCATCCAGATGGCCGGCCAGACGCCCTGCACGCAATCGAATCTGGCGCGGACTTCTACGTAGCCATATTGGAAGGAGAAGGTTTTCAGGGAATATACCCCTCCGCAGGCGTATGTTTTGGCCGGTGCGGTCTGGTTGGTTTGAGTAGTGTAGTCCCCGTATTTTCCCCACAAGGTCATGGCGGAGTTGCCGTCCTTTTCCCGGAATTCCACAAGGCTTTCGTCCCGGGATTGGTACTTGCGCCAGTCCGGGGCGTTATAGCCTACGTAATCAATGCGGCTCCAGTTATGTTCGTTCAGAGATGAGCCGTCAAAGTCGTCTTCAAAAACGAGTTCCCAGTTCCTGTCGGATGCCCAGGGAGTCGCCGCCATGACGGAAGATGCTGAAAGTGAGAGAAAGAGAAGAGGAAAAAGGAGTGCCGTTCTGATGAACATCATGAGAAAATATAGGGCGGGCGCCGCTGAGTGTCAATAGACAAAAAATTGGCAGGCGGCCTCGGCATGGAGAAGGAAATTCCCTCCGTCCCTAAAAGGGATTGCTCTGTTTTCCCGGCAGGGGCGCGGCGATTGGCGCCCCTGCCGGGATTCTCTTATCACAAAGGCTTTTTGTCATTTCCAGCTGCGGGCGGCCGCAGCTTAAGAGCGGAGAGCCATATTTTTGGCGGCGTTCGCCTTGTACACGTGCAGTTCCGCAAGGCGGACTTTTCCGCCCTTCTGGAAGAGCTTGACGCGCAGCCTGTTGGTGGTGACGGGGTCAAACGTCCGCATGCATTTGATGAATCCGTTGCCCGGAAGCTGAAGCATGCGCAGCACTTCCGGTTCATTGGCGTACATGGCTTTCTGCGCATCGCTGACGCCGGCGGTGGAGGCTCCCAGGGAGCCCCAGTGGATGGGGATCCACTTGCCGCCCTTGTAGGCCTCAATGATGAGGCGGTTGTGGCCCTTTTCAATCTTGATGTCCACGGCGCGCAGGGCGGCAGGGGATTTCAGGGTGAGTTCCAGCACCAGGGGCTCGTCTTCCGTGGGGGAAGCGTCCAGCTCCTCAATCGTGGTGGCGTCCCGGTCCGTCAGTTTGGCCGTGTCCACACGGCCTCCTGTGGAGGCTTTCAGCTTGTAGTCCTCCACTTCCTCCGTGGAACTTCCCAGCAGTTTCAGTTCATGCACGCGGCATTCCAGGCCGTGCCAGTCCGTGGAAACGTGGAACAGGCAGCGGGAACCCTGAGTCAGGCAGGAGTCATTCGGGGAAACCCAGGTTTTTTCCTTCTTTTTATCCGTTTTGTCGTACACCTCTATCTGGTTGCCCTGGGAGGCCGCGGAAATGTAGGTCCCGTCCGGCAGATGGAAGGAGCAGCCCCAGTTGCCGTGATCCCGGATCAGGATGCCCGGCACCCACAGATGGTTGCAGTTGGTGACTGAGAGGGCCTTTTCTGCACATCCCACTTCAAAGCCGCCCACGGCGATGGGGCGGTCGTATTCCACCTCCAGGTCATTGACGCGCCATTTGATTTTGGCGTTCATTTTTTGCACGCCCGGCTGGGTGGGGCCGCTGAGTTCCTTCTTGTAGGAGTAGACGTTCCATTGGCCGCCGAATTTGGAATTGGGCGTCCAGGAAATGGTTTCCATGGGGGAGAAGGTGGTCGTGTCGCTGAATTGCACCGTGCCGGCAAAATCATATTTGTAGGCGGAGTTGGCTTTCCCTTCCTGCTCCTTGTCGCGGTGGAGCCCCAGGGCGCGGCCGCCCAGTGGCTGCTGGATGTCCACGTTCAGAGAATATTCCCCGGGCTGGGGGTTGCCGTCGTTGCGCTTGGGTTCAAAGAAAATGCGCACATCCATGCCCAGAATCATTTCCGCGCAAGTGGCCCTGGTGAGCTGGTCCACCCCGGGAATCTCCATGATGGCCTTGGCGATGGGGAGGGCGCGGTTGTTGACGACATTGATAAGCTTAAAGCGGCAACCCTGTTCCACCGGAATATTTTTCAATTCCCGGATGGCGGATTTCAGGGAGGCGGGGGCCTTGGTTCCAAGCGCAGCGTTTACCATGGACCAGTTGCGCACGTAGGTGTTCAGGAAGCGGGATTCCGTGTCAATGATGGGGGGAACCTTCCGGAACGTTTTGGCCTGGAATTCAGGCTTGCCCGTAATTGCCAGGTTCTGGCGTTCCGCGCAGAGGGCCGTGATCCAGATGCTGGTGCGGATGTAGGTGCCGATGACGGAGTCCGCCGTCATCAGTTCCAGGCGGTTGGGGTTCTGCATCATGCCGCCGTCAAAGGGGCGCAGCAGCGTCAGTTTCCACCGGAAAGCCTCCATGTTTTTGTAATATGCTTCCGGATTGGTTCGCCAGTAGGCGGGGAGGGCCCACATGATGGAGAGCGTCTCGGATGAGTGGCCCTGGTCGCAGCCGCCGATGGGGCCTTCCCCATACATGATGCGGCTGTTTTTCGTGTACAGCTCCGGTCCGCCGCAGATGAGGGAGGCGATGTAGTACGGGCCGTGGCGTCCGGAGTAGGTCCCCCCGCATTCACGGTCGGGTTCAAAGGTGAAGGTTTCCGTCATGCGGCCATAGGGTCCCATGCCGGTGGGGCAGATGGACTGGGCATGATCCATCATTTTGTCCAGTACGCCGTCTTCCGTGCGCGCCGGCGTTTTGCTGGCCAGCGCCAGGAACAGGCACATGTGGGAGCCGCCGATGCTGACGCCTGTTCCCCGGTAGCCCGGGTGAATGCCGTGGCCGGTGACGAAGTCCCCGTAAAGGACTTCATTTTTCATGCGCTGCACGCCGTTGCGGATGGCCGGAAGCACGGAGTTGTCCCGGTAGCGCAGCCAGTATTCGCACAGGAAAATGCCCGCGGAGGCCTGGGGGACGGCCCACCAGCACTGGGAGCCGGAGAAGGCGATGTACTGAGCCGCTTTTTTAATGACGGGGTCATACTTCGGGTTGCCCGTGGCCATCAGGGCCAGGCCGGCCCAGCCTGTATCATAATGGTTGCCGCAGTAGCCGCCCGGGCGTTCCCAGGAGCCGTCCTCGCGCTGCTGGGCCGCCAGCCATTCGCTCATCATATGGACGACCGCCTTGCTCTTGGCGCAATTTTTGGGGAAGCCGAGGGCATAAGAACCCAGCTGGGGGATTTTGAAGGTGACGTTTTTCACGTATTTTTTCACTGCGTCCGGCAGGGCAGCGGAGCCGCCCACCTGTACGGTCACGCCCACGGAGGCGGACCACCTGGGGGTTCCCGTTCCTTTAAGATTCCAGTCACCCTTGGGGATATCAAAGACCAGGGAAGAGACGGCGTGCGCCTGCCATACCTTGCTTTTGGCGTCGTACCTGGCTTCTCCGTAACCCACGGTGTATTGCTGGGCCTTGGTCAGCGGAACGGTTCCGCCGGGGCCTTCCAGCCTCAGGTCCGACCATTCGAAGCCGTCACTGCCGATTCCGTTGCCGCCGTCATCCACACGCAGGCGCACCTGCTGGCCGCCCTTTACCGGAATGGAAAGGGAAACGGGCTTTTTAGCCCGTTCCTCCCGGAAGGCTTCCTTCCAGAGAGGCTGGATGCCCTGGATTTTTTCCACGCTTTCCGCGGGAATAAGGTTCAGGGTGATTTTTCCGGCGCCTTCCGCCTTGTCCACCAGAAGGCCCGCGTGCATGTCCAGGCCGCGCCGGTTCTGGTGCTGATAAGGGCCGTAAAGCACGTCCAGGCTTTGCGACGTTTTGAAGAGGTGTCCGTCAATGCCCAGGATCAGGTCACCTTCCTTGACATATTTTTCGGCAGGGGAACCCTCAATCACCTGGGTGACCGTGTAAAGGTTCGCCACGGGTTCCCCGTTGGGGTCCAGCATGGTTTTGGGGAAGAAGCCGCGGAAGTTCGTGTCCGGCCAGGAGGCGTCCAGGCCGCGGGCGCGGAAGCCCAGAGGGCCGAAGGTGGTAATCCAGCCTTTGGCTACTTCCTCGGAATTGCCGAACCAGCTCGTGTACAGCTCGGCGTATTGTTTTCTCCACTGGTTCAGCGGCATGGGCTTGGCGAATTTTTTCACATAGGCGTTCACATCCCCCATATTGGTTGTTTGCCTGGCGGCTTTCCCGCGCGGACGCACTACGGGCGCAGGTTTGGCGGCAGTCTGTCCCTCCTGTGATTCCTTCCGGTTGGCGGGCTGTTGCGGTTCCGGCTGTTTTCCGTTCGCAGCGTCGTCTGCCGGGGCGAAGGAGTTTTCGTCAGGCTGTGCCGGGGCGGCTGCGGATTTTTCCCCCAAAGCGCCCGGGGCGTCTTCATTCCGTTCCCCGGAGGAAGTGGCCGGCGGCGTTTTTTCCGGCTGCTCTGCCGGTCCGGACGGGGAGAGGCCCGCGGCCTTTTCCTGTTCGGGGGAGGCTTCCCCACTTACGGCGGGCGGGGCGGCTTTCTTTTCCGGTTTGGCGGCTTCCTTCTTTTCCCTGTTGGAGTGGGGAACGTCCGGCTCCTGAGCAGAGACGGGTTTTTCCGCGGGGTTCCGGGTGAAATAATAGGTTCCGCATGCGCCTCCCAGCAGGAGCAGGGTGAGAATCCATATGCCGGCGGAGTTCTTCTTTTTCCGCGGCTGGGGAAGGGAGCCCGCATGAACGGGCGCCGCCCCGGCGGTTCCGGGAGCGGCCAGGGTCCGCTGATCGCGCTGGAGGCGGGATGCCGCAGGGGCGGCCGTGCCGGGAGCCGGCTGCGCGGCGGCATGGCCGCCGGGAATGGCATAAGCCAGGTACAGGGTGCCCAGAGCGGGGATTTCCCCCAGGGAGCCCGTGCGGAACTGCGCTTCGAAATCATTCTTCAGCGGAAGAACTTCCCGTTCAATATCCGTGTTTTCCGGATAACGCAGTTTCCCGCTTTCCGGGTCGCGCACAGCGAGCCCCTGGGGACAGAATTCGCGGAGCAGGTATTGAACATGGTCGGCGTCCGAAGCGTAATACACATGGCAGAGGGAATCCGTCTGCTTCAGGGATTGGATAAGATAACCGTTGATATTAAATCCGGAAGGGAGGGGAGGCGTATGTTCCATGGTCACATGACAGGTGATTATCCGACTGCCTGTTAGCATATCCGGAGGCTTCTATCAATGTAAAAAGAGGTTTTCTGGGGCCGGAGCGTGTGACGCGATTAATTGATTATTTGCTTGAATGCATGGCGATTATGTGGTGCAAGCAAGGCTCGCTTTTTTGTTTTTCCATTACAATCATGAGTTCCGATATTAGATTAGACGCCTTGCAGTATCATTCCCAGCCCCGCCCCGGCAAGGTGGAAACGCTTCCCTGCAAGCCCTGCTTTTCACAACGGGATTTGACGCTTGCCTATTCCCCGGGCGTAGCCGAACCCTGTCTCCGCATTCAAGAAGATCCTTCCCAGAGAGCCCTGTATACCGGGCGTTCCAATCTGGTGGGCGTGATCACCAACGGCACCGCCGTTCTGGGGCTGGGCAATATCGGCCCGGATGCGGCCAAGCCGGTGATGGAAGGCAAGGGCGTTTTGTTCAAGGTATTCGCGGACATTGATGTTTTTGACATTGAGCTGAACGTGAAGGAGCCGGAAAAGCTGATTGAAACGATCAAGACCATGGAGCCCACCTTCGGCGCCATCAATCTGGAGGACATCAAGGCTCCGGAATGCTTCATGGTGGAGGAACGCCTCCGTCAGGAGATGAATATTCCCGTGTTCCATGACGACCAGCATGGAACGGCGGTGATCTCCGGCGCCGCCCTTTTGAACGCAGCCGAGTTGACGGGCCGCAAGCTGGAGGATATGAAGGTCGTCGTCGTCGGGGCCGGGGCCGCCGGCATTTCTTGCGCCAAGTTCTACATGACGCTGGGAGTGCGCCGCGAACATATCTATATGTTTGACTCCAAGGGGCTGATTCATACCGGGCGCATTGACCTGCACGCCACGAAAGCCCAGTTCTCCCAGTCGGAAGATTGTTCCCTGGAGGAGTTTCCGATTTCCCTCAAGGCCGGGGGGACCGGCTTGAACCTCACCGGAGCGGACGTGTTCCTGGGGCTTTCCACCAAGGGATTGCTCACGCAGGACATGGTCAAGCTTATGGCTCCTTCCCCCATCATTTTCGCCTGTGCGAATCCGGACCCGGAAATCACTTACCAGGATGCCAAAAAAGCGCGGCCTGACTGCATCATGGGATCCGGACGTTCCGACTGGCCCAACCAGGTGAACAATGTTTCCTGCTTCCCCTTTATTTTCCGTGCCGCCCTGGATGTGCGCGCTTCTGTCATCAATGAACAGATGAAGATCGCCGCCGCCCGCTCCCTGGCTGATCTGGCGAAGGAACCCGTTCCTCAGGAGGTGATTGACCTTTACGGGGGAGCCCCGCTCAGCTTCGGCATCGATTACGTGATTCCCAAGCCCATTGATCCCCGCATCATTGAATGGGAATGCCCGGCGGTAGCCCAGGCGGCCATGATTTCCGGCGTGGCCCAGTCCCCCATCCGGGATATGGAGGCCTATACGCTGGAATTGCGCAAGCGCATTGCCGCGGCACGTGAACGCGTCGCCGGCGTGGTGCGCAGCTACCTTTAACGGGGATCCCGG
>ERZ1504765.259-NODE-259-length-15239-cov-3.618348_pt1 | contig 15239 bp, 8 predicted proteins | sample MGYA00572318_ERZ1504765 | MGnify/ENA primary metagenome ERZ1504765 (study PRJEB39906, sample SAMEA3182064) | gut metagenome | biome: human; feature: gut; material: Stool; isolation source: human stools | place: Canada | collected 2013-01-28 ...
AACGCAAGAGGGCTGCCAGCCGCAAGATCACGAATCCGATTGACGCTCCGGAAATTCAGGAAAAAATCCGTGAACTTATCAAGCTCGCCAAGGAACAGGGGTATCTGACTTTTGACGATATTAATGACTCCCTTCCTAACGACATTGTCGATCAGCAGGATTACGAGGCCATCATGGACCGCCTGCGCAGCATGGCGTTTGACATCATTGACGCGTCTGATGTGGACAGCTACACGGACCGCACCCGCATCAGCACGGAAGAAGAGGACGAAGAGGAAAAGCTCGAAGCCAAGATGGACATTCTGGATGATCCCGTCCGCATGTACCTGAAACAAATGGGCCAGGTTTCCCTGCTTACCCGTGAAGAGGAAGTGGCCATTTCCAAGAGAATTGAGGACGCGGAACAGAACGTCCAGCGCTGTGTGCACCGCTTCGGTTTCATCGCGAATGCCTATCTGGACGTAGCCTATCGCCTGCTCGACAATGAGGAACGCTTTGACCGCGTTATCCTTGACAAAAAGATAGACTCCCGTGAGCGCTATATGAAAGGGCTGGCCCAGCTCTGCGCCCAGATACAGCAGACCCATCAGGACGCATCCGGTTCCTTCCGCAAGCTGTACCGCAGCAAGGAGGCGGCCAAGTCCGTCAAGGCCCGCCAGGCCGAATTCGACAAAGTTGCCGGCGTTTTGGTGAAGTTCTTCGGTCGCCTGTATTTCAAGCACAAGGTGATTGAGGATTTCTGTTCCATGATTGACGAGGCCCGCGACCGCGTGCTCCGCATGCAGAAGAAGGTTGCCCTGGATCCGGACAACAAGGAACTCAAGGAACATCTGGCAGAGCTGGAGCTTCGCATGTGGATGACTGCGGATGAGATGGGAGAAGCCTACCAGGAACTCCGCAAATGGCTTCGCGAAGCCCGCAGGGCCAAGGATGAAATGGTAGAGGCCAACCTGCGCCTGGTCATTTCCATTGCCAAAAAATATACCAACCGCGGCCTCTCCTTCCTGGATCTGATTCAGGAAGGCAACATGGGCCTGATGAAGGCGGTGGAAAAATTTGAATACCGCCGCGGCTACAAATTCTCCACCTATGCCACCTGGTGGATCCGCCAGGCCATCACCCGCTCCATTGCAGACCAGGCCCGCACCATCCGCATTCCCGTGCACATGATTGAAACCATCAACAAATTGATGCGCGTGCAAAAGCAGCTGGTGCAGGAGTACGGTAGGGAACCCACTCCGGAAGAAATCGCGGAAGAAATCCATCTGCCTGTGGAACGCGTGCGTTCCGTTTTGAAAATGGCCCAGCAGCCCATTTCCCTGCAAGCCCCCGTGGGGGATTCCGACGATACCTCCTTCGGTGACTTTATTGAAGACAAGGCGGCGGAAAATCCCATGGAGGAAGCCTCCTTCTCTTTCCTGAAAGAAAAAATCAAGGATGTTCTGGACACCCTCACGGACCGTGAACGCGAAGTTATTGAACAGCGCTTCGGCCTCCGGGACGGCAGTCCCCGCACTCTGGAGGAAGTGGGCCGCCAGTTCAGCGTCACCCGCGAACGCATTCGCCAGATTGAAGCCAAAGCCCTCCGCAAGCTGCGCCATCCCACGCGCATCAGCAAGATCAAGGGATTCCTGGAAATGACGGAATCCTGACCGGATTTGCGCCGCATGCCGTGCTACGCTTCGTGGTCATGAAGACTTGCGTAGCTGCGGTATGCGGCATGTTCATGTTACTGGTTTCCTGTTCCGGCAGCAGGGAATTCAAACCGGCGTTCAATCAGCCCCTTCAGCCCGTGATGCAGCCGGGCTTTGTGTATGTGGACCAGGTGGCACCCCTGGTAAAGACTAATTTGAAATATGCCGGATATGACAATTTTGTAGGGCGTCCGCTGGACGGTTACCACGGTCGGCGCGCCATCCTGCGCACCCAGGCGGCGCAGGCGTTGAAAAAAGTCTCGGAAGATTTGTATCGTCAGGGTTACCTGCTGGAAATTTATGACGCCTACCGTCCCCATACCGCCGTGCTGGACATTTGCAAATGGGGAGCTGACGAAGGGGACCAGAAGATGAAGTCCCGGTATTATCCCCATATTGACAAGGCCAAGGTGTTCGGAGACCACTATGTGCGCGATTTCTCGGAACATTCCCGGGGCGTGGCTGTGGATGTTTCCCTGCTGTACGCCAGGACCGGAAAGCCGGTGGATATGGGCGGCCATCATGACCTGCTGGATCCCAGTTCCGCCACGGACTCCACATTAGTGACTCCGTCCCAACGCAGAAACAGGATGATTTTGAAAAAGGCTTTTGAAAAACAGGGTTTTGCCAATTATGCTCCGGAATGGTGGCATTACCGCCTGTTGAATGAGCCTGAACCTACCCTGCATTATTACTTTCCCGCGTGGGACGGCATGACTTCCGCAGGCAGGCCATAAAAGAATTTTACATATCAAATTTTTGTAAAAATTTGTTTGTTAGTTGAGTGGCCGACCCCGTGCTGATTCCTATCAAGCAGAATGTAGAAGATCGTACTGACACCTGGAAAAGATACATTAGAGTAGAAAAAGCAGAACGGCATTATTTCCGCATCGACGGAGACGATGTTCTGACTCTCTAATGGTGTGAGCCATCTATGCGGAAGCCGATACGAAGGGTGCCGAGATGAGGGCGATTGCATTGGTGATGTTGAATCGTCTCGGCAACACGAAAGGGAATGCCTATCGAAATCCATTGTTGAGTATGTTGACGGAATTTGGAGAAATCAAAGACGGTAAGAATCCTGATTGGGCATCTGTAACAAATCAGCAATATGCCAAGGTTGAAGGGGAGAAGTACAGGGATATTGACAGGCTGAGTTGTGAAAAACCGGAAGAAGCCAGAAAGGCGCTTCTTGAGGTTCTGAGCGGTGGCGTAACCGTTCCTTATGATGGATTTAGAACGGCAGGCACTACTCCCAAGCCTCATGTTACTATTGGAGGAACTGACTTTTTGACTGAAAAACAGTACCGGACCTGCACCGTCAAACCAGACGGATGGGATAATTTGTCTGTCTGGCCCGGTGGCCCTTTGGATAGATAAATCATTCTGAAGCATCATCAGGCGGATCAGGTGATTGAGACTTGAGCCGTCTTTTTGATGAAGTAATATCCGGAAGATGAATGCCTCCTTGAAAACGTTTTTTTTCTCTTGCTGCACGGTTCCCCTTGTTGTGGCTTCTGGTGCGCCTTCTCCTCTTGTCGATCATCCTCCGGTAGATGGCGCCGCCTTGCGTTTTCACAAGCAGGAGATGGCTTTTCTGGAAAACTGTTTCCGGGACAATCCGGATAACAAAGTAATCTGGCAGGCGGACCATGAAGCCGCTTTAGTGTGGAGAACGCCTAGGGGCGCCAATTTCAACAGTTATGAATTTAAAGCTTTTCTGCGCCAGCAGGACGGTTCATTTAGAGAAATAGGAAGATATTCTGTTATGTCCGGTTATGGATATTGGGATGAAAAAAATATCCGGTTTTCCAATGAAGGTTTTAAGATTATTTTAATTGCGGATGGAGGGGCAACCCGTGCAAGCCATCAGTTCCATTATTCCCAACCTGCCGCTACCTTTGTTTTCCGGTTGGGCCGGGAAGAGGGCAAATGTTCCAGCGAGGACGTGAGGATGAATAATGATTGTTAATTTCCAAACCGGTTTGTCCGCAATATAGGAGAGGGAAAGCGCAGTTTGGACAATTCCTGGCTATTCCTTGACGAAGAGTTTTTTTGTTGCGGGCGTCTTGGCCGTCCGTATTGGGAGACCGTGAATACGGATTTTTAATTAAAAGGCCGTTCCGCGGAAACGGCGGAACGGCCTGAAAAGCGTTTATGCGCAGGAGATGTTAATGAGGCAGGCGGAAGTTGCGGTTAAACGCGGAAACTTCTTCCTTAAGCTGGGAGAAGCCGTCCGGATTCGGGCATACCTGGTCACCTACGTACAAGGCCAGCGCACGGGCAATGAATTCGGCCACCTGTTCCACGTCTTTTTCTTTCATGCCGCGAGTGGTTACGGCAGGCGTGCCGATGCGGATGCCGGAGGGTTTCATGGGAGAGCCCGTGTCAAACGGGATGGCGTTCTTGTTTACGGTGATGCCTACGCGGTCCAGGGCTTCCTGCGCGTCTGCGCCGTTAATGCCCTTGTTGCGGAGGTCTACCATGAAGACGTGGTTGTCCGTACCGTTGGAGACGACGCGGAAGCCGAGTTCTGCCATTTTGGCCGCCATGGCCTTGGCGTTTTTGACAACCTGGGCCGCATAGTCCTTGAATTCGGGCTTCAGAGCTTCCCCGAAACAGGCCGCCTTGGCGGCAATGATGTGCATGAGGGGACCTCCCTGCATTCCGGGGAAGACGGCGGCATCCAGTTTTTTGGCGTATTCCTCCTTGCAGATGACGAAGCCGCCGCGGGGGCCGCGCAGGGATTTATGCGTGGTGGAGGAGACGAAGTCCGCATAGGGAACCGGATTCGGGTGCTGCCCCCCTGCCACCAGGCCCGCGATGTGGGCCATGTCCACGAACAGGTAGGCACCGCAGGCCCTGGCAATCTGTCCCATGCGTTCAAAGTCGATTGTGCGTGAGTAGGCGCTTGCTCCCGCCGTGATCATTTGCGGCTTTACCTCCAGAGCCAGTTTTTCCAAAGCATCATAGTCAATAGCTTCCGTTTCCTGGGATACGCCGTAGTGAACTACATTGTACAGTTTGCCGGAGAAATTGGCCCGGTGCCCGTGGGTGAGGTGGCCGCCGTGGGAGAGATCCATCGTGAGAATGGTGTCGCCCGGTTTCAGAACAGAGAAGTAAACGGCCATGTTGGCCTGGGAACCGGAGTGGGGCTGCACGTTGGCATGATCCCCGCCGAAAATTTTCAGCACGCGGTCAATGGCGAGCTGTTCCACTTTGTCCACCACCTCGCAGCCGCCATACCAGCGCTTGCCGGGATAGCCTTCCGCGTATTTGTTGGTCAGCAGGGAACCCTGGGCTTCCCGGACGGAGGGGGAAGTGAAGTTTTCGGAGGCAATCAGCTCAATGTTGTTGCTTTCCCGGCGCCCTTCTTCCTGGATGAGGGCCGCCAGTTCCGGATCCGTCCATTGCAGGGGGCTGCCGGAGGATTTGACGACGCGGCGTTCATGGCGTCCGCCTTCAAAGTCAGCATGCAGCCAGGCGTCCAGGACGTCTTCCACACTTTCATTGTCCACATAGGCGGAAGCCAGGCAGAGCAGGTTGGAATCATTGTGCTGGCGGGAAAGGGCCGCAGCAGGGGCCGTGCGGCAGAGGGCGGCGCGGACGCCCACCCAGCGGTTGGCGGCAATGCTCATGCCGATGCCGGACCGGCAGATAAGGATGCCGCGGTCGTTGGTGCCGTCAGCAATGCTGCTTGCGACTGCATTGGCGTAGTCGGAATAATCACAGGAATTTTTGGTCATGGTTCCCATGTCGGTCACTTCATGACCCCATGCCTTGAGGAGTTCCGCTACGGTTTCCTTGAGATCGACTCCGGCGTGATCCGCGCCGATGGCAATTTTGTATGTCGTATTCATGGTGGTGCTCATTGCTGACGGGCAAAAATACTGCCTTATTTCCCTCCGGCTGGCAAGCCCCGGATTCATTCCGGGCTGTTCGGGAGGCACGGCTCCCGGAATTGCCTCGGAAAAAAGAACCCCGGTTCCCTGAATGGGGCCGGGGCGGCAAGGAGGTTCGCGAGGAGCGAGCCGTTATTTTCCGGAGGATTCCAGCTTCAGCATATCCTGGACGATGTTGATGCCTTCGCGGAGTTCCGGATCAAGGCCGGAGGGGTATTCCGGGGAGTCGTCCAGTTCTGCCGTGGGGTCTTCCGCCAGGTGCATGAATTGTTCATTGTCTTTTTCCGGATCCGCCAGGGGCAGCTCCTTGGCGTTGACGTCATCCAGCGTCAGGCGGTAAATTTTGTATTTGGTTGCGTCTTCCTTGGCCATTTCCGCGAAGCGGATTTTACGTTCCTTGTTGATGGATTTGCGGCGTTCTTCCAGGGCGGAGTTTTCCTGTTCCCGGATTTTCTTGTTCAGGGAAAGCTTGTTGTCCTTGATGCGCTGTTTCATCATGGCGATATCTTCCCTGGCAATCTGGAGGTCGCGGTCTTTTTCCACGCGCTTCGCGCTGGCATCTTTCAGCACAGGCAGCATGGCCGCGATGGAGGAGTCCTTTTTGTAGTTGGTGCAGGGCGTAATCTGGTCATAGGGCATCGCGTAGTCCAGAATGTCTTCTCCCAGCTCGAATGCCGCCGTAGCGGTGGGAAGCTGGATATCGCTTTCCACGCCTTTGAGCTGGGTGGAGCCGCCCGCCACACGGTAAAATTTTTGGGTAGTGACTTTCAGCAGGCCCGCACGGTCTCTGGCCGCGAAGAAAGGCAGGTATTGGCCGATGTCCACAGGCTGCTGCACAGACCCCTTCCCGAAGGTGGATTCATCCCCCACAATCACGGCGCGGCCGTAATCCTGAAGGGCCGCGGCCAGAATTTCAGAGGCGGATGCGCTGAGTTTATTAATGAGCACCACAATGGGGCCATTGAAGAGTTTCTGGCGGTTGTGGGCGGATTTGATATCCACGTTGCCGCGGGTGTCCTTGATTTGCACCACGGGGCCGTTTCCGGTAAAGAAGCCCGTCATCAGGCGCACTTCCTCCAGGGAACCGCCGCCGTTGCTGCGCAGGTCAATTACCAGGCCATCCACATTTTCCTTGTTCATCCGTTCCAGGATTTTTTTGACATCCTTGGCACAGCGGCGGTCTCCGCCTTCCATGTCTGCGTAGAAGGAGGGAAGGCTCAGCACGCCAATGCGGTTCCTGCCTTCCGGAGCTCCGGTAAGTTCAATGATTTCACCTTTGGCAAGTTCATCCTTCAGAGGTACCTTGGAGCGGGTCAGCGTAATGATTTTGGCCTGTCCGGGGGCGTCTGCCGGCTCTACTTTCAGGCGCATCTGGGTATTTTCGGCTCCGCGGATCATATCCACCACTTTGTCCAGCTTCATGAACAGGATATCCACCATTTCTCCGGAGTTGTCGGAGTCAATGGCAACGATGCGGTCGTTCAGCTTCAATTCTCCGGATTTGTCAGCCGGTCCTCCCACAACGATACCGGTAATTTTGGTGGAACCGTCGTCTTCACTGCCCAACAGGGCGCCGATGCCGGTGAGTTCCGTACCCATGGAGATTTTGAAACGGTCCACCTGGCGCGCACCCATGTAATCCGTATGCGGGTCATACGTCAAGGCTACGGCGCTGAGCAGTGTTTCCGCTACGTCTTCCAGATCCGTTTCCTGAATATTGCGTTGAATGCGTTCATAACGCATAAGCAGTTTTTCCTCCGCGGGTTTTTCATTGGCCAGGGGATCGGGCTTGTTCTGTTCCTTGGCCAGGCGCGCTACGGTTTCACGGCGCAGGATTTCGGACAGGAGCTGTTCCTCCACCATGTCTTTCCAGACCTGCTGCATTTCCGCCTCATCCTTGGGCCACGCGGCTGTTTTGCGGCGGGAACGTTCGATAGACTTGTCTTTGTCAAAGGTGAAGCCTCCCTTTTTCAGCAAATCCCGCGCATAGGAGATGCGCTGCATGGCGCGCTGGCGGTAAAGGGCGTGCATGGCCTGGGCCGCATCCATCATCTGGCCGGACATAAGGTAGTCGTCCAGCTCCTTACCGTATTTTCTTTTGAGGGCGTCTACGTCCTGCTGGGTGAAGAATATTTTGTTAGGGTCTACCTTGCGCAGGTAGGTTTCCAAGAATTTAGTGGATAGTTCATCGCTGAATTCTTTGCGGGAGAAGTGGAAATTCTGGAGCAGCAGGGACATTTGCTTGCCCACCTGGTTGAAGTCCGTAGCCGCAGAGGCGCAGGAAGTAATGGCGGCTGCGGCCAGGGCCGAGAATGCGGTGAGTCTAATCCAACGGAATGAGTGCATGTTCATAACGGAAAAGGGTGCGTTTTTTTCCATTTGGGGAAAAAGCTGGCGCCGGGATGTAAGTGTTACTGATTTGCAGGTGATTGTCTATCTTATAAAACGTCCACATGACGCTATTTTGCTCTCCTTGTTTCCGGAAGGGGACAAGAGTAAATGGAAGCCGGTTCATCCGGAAATATCCGGCGGCGGCAGGGGGAGGAAAGAAGAGAATTCATGGGTGGATAAATCCACCATAAAGTTTGAAATTTTGTGCGGAAGTCCGGCATTTGTCATATTGGAGCTGCATGGAAATGGATTTCATTTTACGGATGTTTTTTCCGCATTTCTTCCGCTTTTTGTTGTTGCGTGTTTTCTTTGGTTTTCCGTTGCTGCATCCTTCCCGGAGAGGGAAAAGTGGCGGGATGACTGCTTTCCTGTTTGCAGCGGGGAGGGTGAGGATGGGGAGAACGGACGTTTTCCGAAGAGACGCCGCAGGAAAGGAAGCATTTCAGGATTGAGGTTGCAACGGTTTTCTGTACACTTCGCGTGATGATGAGCATACCGAATCGGGACAAGAGTTTTTCCGGAAGCAATATGGGTGTTTTGCTGCAGCGTTCATTCAGCACCGTGGTTTTGCTTGGGTTGCTGGCCGGGGCTTTGTGGTGGGACTGCGAACTTGGGTATTACGGTCTGGTCTGCATTTTCTGTATTTTGGCCGCCTGGGAATGGCGGCACATGCTACTGCGTTCCGGAAAAGCCTCTCAGCCGAACTTGGGCTTTCTTTTCGGAGTGGCGTACCCCGTATTGCTGTCCTGGTCATGCTGCATCACTAAATTCCGGGAAAGCGCCCTTGCGGAACAGGTTTCTTTCCTCATCCCCCTTCCTCTTCTGGTGGCACTTGCCGCTCCGGTCCTCCTGGTAGTGGTTGCCTTCATCCGTGAGATGAAGCACCCGGTGGATGGAAGCAGGGCTCTCCGTTCCGTGGGTACTACGCTGCTTTCCTTTATTTATCCCGTCTGGCTGTTCTCTTTTGCCATTCTGGCCCTGCATCTGGCGTATATGAGGGCGGGGTGTGTTTATCCGGCCATTGTCATGTGTGTGCTGTGGGTCGTTCTGGTAACGAAGATGGCGGACATTTTTGCCTACGTGAGCGGGTTCCTGCTGGGCGGCCGCCTTTTTTCCCGCAGGCTCATTCCCCACATCAGCCCCAAGAAAACGTGGGAGGGCCTCCTCGGTTCCTGGGTGCTGACGAATGCGACGGCCATAGGGCTGGTTTTCCCGATGTTCGGAATTTCCGTCTTGTCCATAACCCAGGTACTGGTACTGATGGGATGCACATCCCTCATTTTCCTGCTTTCCGTTTACGGGGATCTGGCCGGGTCCCTGGTTAAACGCAGCCTGGCCATCAAGGATTCCGGTTCCCTGCTGCCGGGGATAGGAGGAATTTTTGATTTGATTGACAGCCCTTCCTTTACCGTGCCGTTTTTCTGGTTTCTGCTGGCCTGCATCGGCTGAATGTCCCCGGCACGAACGGATTCCCTGTAACCCGGTATGGTTTTTTCTTCTCTTCCCATTGAGGAAATCCGCGGAGAATTGATGGAGGCTCTGCGGGTTCCTTCTCCGCGCATTTTGTTGAAAGCTCCTACCGGCTCCGGCAAGTCCACCGGCGTTCCTCCGATGATGGATGACGCCGGTCTGGGAGACCGTGGCCTGATTGTCGTTGTACAGCCCCGGCGGATGGCCGCTCGCCTGCTGGCGCGGCATGTGGCCCGGCTGCGCGGGGTGGAGCTGGGAAAAGAAGTGGGGTATGCGGTGCGTTTTGAACGGTACATTTCCTCCCGCACCCGTATCGCGTACGTGACGGACGGCGTGTTGGAGCGCTGGCTGACGGAATGGCCCTCCCTGGAAGGGGTGAGCGCCGTGGTGTTTGATGAGTTCCATGAACGCAGCCTTTCCGGGGATTTATCCCTGGGGCGTGTGCTGGATCTGCAGGAAGGGCCGCGCCGGGATCTGGCCGTGGTCGTGATGTCCGCCACACTGGAGATATCAGGGCTGCGGGAATATATGGGAGGTTCCTGCCGGGTTCTGGAAGCGCAAGGCAGGCAGTATCCCGTGGAAGTCGTTTACCGGGCTCCCCGCCTGGTCAGTGACGGACGCGGCAGGGTGGCTCCTCCCCCCATATGGGAGCAGGCGGCGGATGTTGTGCGGGAGGCGGTGAGGGAGGATGACTGCGGGGATGTGCTGGTATTTATGCCGGGCGTGTATGAGATACGGAAAACGGTGGAGTTGCTGGCAGGAAAGCCGTGGATGAGCGGCCGGGACGTTTTTCCCCTTTACGGGTCTCTGGCGCCGGAGCAGCAGAATTGCGCCGTGGAGCGGGGGGATATCCCCCGTGTCATTGTTTCCACTAATGTGGCGGAAACTTCCCTGACGATTGAGGGAGTGCGTACGGTGGTTGATTCCGGGCTGGTCCGCCGGTCCGGATGGGATCCGTACCGGGGGATGGATACGCTGCATCTGGTGAAGATTTCCAAGGCGTCCGCCGCTCAGCGCGCGGGCCGTGCCGGGCGCGTGGCTCCGGGGCGCTGTTTCCGGCTGTGGAGTGAGGCGGAACAGGCCCGGAAGGAGGATTTTGACCCGCCCGAATGTTTCCGGGTGGATCTGGCCGGAGCCGTTTTGAATTTGGCTGCCTGGGGCGTCACCGTACCGGAAAATTTCCGTTGGCTGGATGTTCCTGCCCCCCTGGTGATGCAGCGGGCCGTGAATTTGTTGGCTGCCCTGGGTGCGACGGAAGAGGATGGAAGCCTGACGGATACGGGAAAAAGGATGACCGCTTTTCCCCTGCCGCCCCGGCTGGCCCGTCTGATGGTGGCCGGCCAGGATGAACAGTGTGCCGTGGAGCTGGCCGCCGTTGCAGCCCTGATGCAGGGAGAAGGTGTTGCGGTAAAGGGGGGGCTGAACGATCATTTGCGCGATTCTGCGGATTACACGGATTTCCAGGCGGAGTGGCGCGCGGTGGAGAAGGCTGTGGATGCCGGTTTTGGGGCGGCGGCGTGTACCCGCTGGGGCATCTCTTCCCGCGGGGCGCGGGAGGCATGGATGGCATACCGGCAGCTTCTGTCCGTCGGCAGCCGGGGAAAAGCCCGGGAAACGCCGGGACCGGATTTTACGGCGGCGCGCCCTGCCGTAGTCCGTGCAATGATTGAGAGTTTTGCGGACCATGTGGGTGTGCGAAATGGCGTGGCAGCCAATACATGCCGCATGGCCGGCGGGGTGGGCGGCAGGCTGGCGGAAGGAAGCGTGGTGTTTCAAGGAGAGCATTTCGTAGCCGCAGAGGTGGCGGAATTGTCCGGAAAGGCGGTGGAAACCCGTGTGGGACGCTGTACGCTTATTGCGCCGGAAGATTTGCGTTCCATTTGGCCGGAGCGTTTTTCCTGCGGGGAGGAAGCCGTCTTCGATGCCGCTTTGCGGCGCGTGCGTCTGCACCGGAAGCTGATGTATGGAGATCTGGTGCTGGAGGATCGTGACCGCGGGGATGCCCCTACGGAGCTGGCCGCCCCGGTTTTGGCTGAAAAAGTAGTGGACGGAACCCTGAAGCTGGTGAAATGGAATGATGCCGTGGAACAGTGGATACGCCGTCTTAATGGTTTGAGCGTTTGGATGCCGGAGCTGGAGCTGCCCCGGTTTTCGGAGGAGGACAAGCTGGTCGCCATTTCTTTGGTCTGTGAAGGGGCCGTGGGTTATAAGGACATCAAGGAAAGGGAAATTATTCCCGTGCTGAGGGATTGGCTTTCCGGCTGGCAGGCGAAGGCGCTGGACGATTATGCCCCGGTAAGCCTCACGTTGCCCAACGGCCAGCACGCCAAGGTCAGGTACGGGGAGGATTCCTCCCCGGTGATCAGTCTGACGGTGCAGCGCCTGTTCGGCGTGGCAGTTTCCCCACGCATTGCCAACGGGGCCGTACCCGTGATTGTGGAGGTGCTGGCCCCCAGCCAGAGGCCGTGGCAGGTAACGGGATCTCTGGAAAGTTTTTGGCGGAACGGATACGGGCAAATGAAAAAGGACCTGGCGGGGCGTTATCCCCGGCACCGTTGGCCCGACCCCGGGGAACTGGATTTCCTTCCCCGTTCCCGGTGATAAGGAGAAAGGATTTTTCTGTAACAAAACAGTAGCAAAATCGACCGTTTCCGTGTAAAGAGGCGGTGGTGCAGCTCGCGGATGCCCTCCGCCCACCATTCACAAGAGACAGTTATGGACTCAATTTACTGGATTATCATCACAGCCCTGCTGCTTCTGGCGGCATTTGACTTGATCAACGGCGTAGCGAATGACGCTGTCAACTTCCTCAATTCCGCCATCGGTTCCAAGGCTGCACCCGTGCGGGTGATCCTGACCGTAGCTTCCATCGGCGTGCTGGTGGGGGCCTGTTTCTCCGGAGGCATGATGGAAGTAGCCCGCAACGGTATTTTTCACCCGGACATGTTCAGTTATCATGAAGTGATGCTGCTTTTCCTGGGGGTAATGATCAGCGAAGTGATTCTGCTGGATACCTTCAATACTTTCGGATTGCCTACGTCCACCACCGTTTCCCTGGTATTCGGTATTTTGGGGTCTGCCGTAGCGACGGCCCTGTTCAAGATTTCCAAGCTCCGCCTGGTTCAGTCCGTGTGGGATTTCATTAATACGGACAAGGCTTTTGAGATTGTCACCAGCATTCTTCTTTCCGTAGCCATCGCCTTTACGGTGGGCACCATCGTCATGTGGATTTCCCGTCTGGCGTTCACGTTTAAATACCAGTCCCGGTTCAAATGGTTCGGCTGCTTCTGGTGCGGCATTGCCATGACGGCGATAGCCTATTTTGCCGTTTTCAAGGGCTTGAAGGAGTCTACCCTGATGGAGCCCTCGTTCATCCAATACATTGACCAGAATCTGGGCATGGCCCTGCTCACGGCCTTCGGCGGTTTTTCCGTGCTCATGTTCCTGCTTCAGCATTTGTTCATGACGAATATTCTGCGCCTGACCGTTCTGGCGGGCACTTTTTCCCTGGCTCTGGCCTTTGCGGGCAACGACCTGGTGAATTTCATCGGCGTTTTCATGGGTGGTCTGGATTCCTTCCAGTACGCCAGCGGCGTGGCGGCGGCCGGTGGCTCTCCCTCATCCATCACCTCCATGGAGTGTCTGATGCCGGGGCAGGGCATGCCGGTAAACCATTATATTTTGTTCGCCGCGGGCTGTATGATGATTTTTGCCTTGTGGTTCTCCAAAAAGGCAAAAACGGTGATCGCCACCGGCGTGGAACTTTCCAGGCAGGGTGAAGGCGGTATTGAGCGTTTCGGCTCCGTCCCCCCCGCCCGCGCCATCGTTCGCAGCGCCATCGCCCTGGGACGCGGGGTGAAAAGGCTTATTCCCGCCCGCATGCTGGTGCGCATGAACCACCAGTGGGATCCCGCCCCCCAGCCCTTGAATCCCAAGGACCGGGTGGCATTTGACCTGATTCGCGCCACGGTGAACCTGACGGTTGCTTCCCTGTTGATTGCATGGGCTACTGGCAGGCAGCTCCCTCTTTCCACCACGTACGTGACGTTCATGGTGGCGATGGGTTCCTCGCTGGCGGACAAGGCATGGGGAAGGGAGAGCGCGGTTTACCGTGTAACCGGCGTGCTGACGGTGATTTCCGGCTGGTTCATGACCGGGCTGGCTGCCTTTACGCTGGCCGCCGTCATGGCTACCATCCTGCATTACGGACAGGTGTACGCCATCTTCGGTCTGCTGGCCCTGGTGGTTGTCATTCTGGTAAAGTCCACCATCATGCACCGCAAGCGGGAAAGCAAGCTTTCCGTAGAGCGTTTTGACCAGATTACGGAAGAAAATATCCTGGATGTATGCAGCCACCAGATTGTGGACAGCACGCTCAAGCTGCGGGAAATTTACAATGACACCGTGGAAAACTTTTTCCAGGGGGACAGGAAGGCCCTGAAAGAACTGGCGGATGCCGCAGAACGGCTGGCCATGACCAGCAGCGAACATCACAAGTACGATATTCTCCCTATTCTGTACAAGATGCAGTCCCGTTCCCTGGATATGGGCTACCACTTTGTGCAGGCCCTGGAGCATCTGAATGAAGCTACGCAGAGCCTGTCGCAGTTTTCCGAGTCCATCTTCACGTATGTGGATAATAACCACACGCCGTTTACGATTGACCAGGTGGACGATTTGAAGGAGGTGCATACCGCCCTCATCAAGCTGCTGGATGAATATTGCAAAATGCTCCAGACGGGGACGTACATTCAGTTCGACTATACGATGGTGGCCCAGGAACAGCTTCTTCAACTGGTGGCAAAGGCCACCAAGCGCCAGATCAAGCGGGCCCAGCGCAACCAGACGCGCACCCGTTCCTCCCTGCTTTATCTGAACATGCTTAATGAAATGAGGTTTATGGCCGTGCAGGTGCGGGCCCTGACCAATGACGAACGAAACTTTGTAGCAGCCTGAAGCGGCGGTTCTCTGTTTTTTTCACGTAAGGAAAAAAATTCTTGAGCGTTTAATTCGTGAAGGTATCCTGAATGAACAGGGATGTTCGATAAGGGAGGAACGAGAGCTTCCCTTGTCACCAGGAATAACCCTGATTTCATAGGTAGTTAGTTGGAGCGGCTACGGGAGAAATTCCGTAGCCGCTTTTTTGTCTTCCCGGGCCTTGTGTCATACAAAAGAAATAATGTTTGAACATATTTGCCGTGCGTTTGTCTCACCCATAACGGTTATGATCCGGATGCAGTGAAAGAGAGAGCGCTTCATCCACTTAAGGACTCAACCGTCTTCATAGGTAGTTAGTTGAACAGCAGCCCCGGCGAAGGGATTCGCCGGGGTTTGTTCATTTCCGGAAGATGTATTCCGCGCTGTAAACAGCTGGAAGGGAGGGGAAAAGAAAAAATAGGCTGCGTTTTGCCACGGGGTTTGATTGACGTGTGGGACGCGTCAGGGCATAGTGGCAGGGTATGAAGAGAGCGTTTTGCGTGATAGCCGGTGCATGCAGCCTGCTTGGATGGGCTCCGGCGGACGAGACGGGCATGAACAATGTGCTGGAGGATTGGCGGATGAGGCAGTTCGACTGGGAATCCGCATTGAAAACGGCTGAAAGCGGGGAAAAAAGGGCGGAATTAATGAAAAACCGTCCGGATGCCGTTCCGGTGGCTCGGGAATTATGGAGGCTGGTAGGGCGCGACCTTCAGAAACCCGAGACTCAAAAATCCTGCCTTCTTCCGGCTGTCGTCTGGTTTCTGGATCATCCCCTGGCTGTAGCGCAGGCGTTCCCCAATGG
>ERZ1504765.285-NODE-285-length-13807-cov-3.303010_pt1 | contig 13807 bp, 8 predicted proteins | sample MGYA00572318_ERZ1504765 | MGnify/ENA primary metagenome ERZ1504765 (study PRJEB39906, sample SAMEA3182064) | gut metagenome | biome: human; feature: gut; material: Stool; isolation source: human stools | place: Canada | collected 2013-01-28 ...
CTGCTTTCTCTCTGCAATCCTACCTGATTTGAGCCATATTGTCAATTTTTGATAGGTTTCACTGCAAAAAGGCCGTTCGCATCACGGAAGGTGCAGCCGGCTTCTGGTGTGTGATCGATCCAAGTCAAATACCTGCTCGGTAATCACACCGCTGGCGCTGGATCATGGGCGTTTTGCCCGCGTCCTTACAGAACATGCCTGCCCGCTGGCAGATTCCCTGCAGGATCGGCACACAGACGCGCCCTTTTCCGTCAACCTGTTCAGTCAAAGAAAATCAGATGCACGTCTTACGGCGTGCATCTGATTTTTGCTATCTTTTCTTGTAAACGACCAGCTCCGGGCTTTTACCGTTTTCCTCATAGGTGCAGACCAGCAGAAAATCCATGTTCGCGGCAATGCCGAAGCAGCGGTCGCCGCCAAACTCACATTCCAGCTGGTTGCCGAGGTAGGTCGCCTGATCGTCAAGGAATTTGACGGTTTTTCCGTTGGGAAGGCGGTATGCAAGGTTGATATACTTGCCTACAAGCGCGTTGAGCTTTTCCACCTTGGGCATCCCGTCAATATGCAGATCGTTGAATTCATCCATCAGTGTCTGCTTATACTGCGCAAAAGCTTCCGCGCCGCCAAGGTTTTCATATCGTTTCCAATAATTGAGTTTGGGCAGCGTATCCTTCAGGTAGGCCCGCGCCTGTTCGGCGGGAAATTCCTCGCTGGCCATGTTCTGCACGCAGACCTCGATCAGATCGTCTAAATCGTGGTACATATACTCGCCGTCAGCATAGCACCACTTGCAGTACTCCTCATTGAAAAAGCCGTCTGTCTCCCTGCTGATGTCCCCGTCTGCAAGGGGCATCCCGCAGCATTGACAGATAAGCTGTCTCGGTGAGCCGAGCAGTGTATTGATGGAGACATCAAAGAGTTTCGAGAGCAGCTTCAGGGTTTCGATATTCGGCGTTGTTTCACCGTTTTCCCAGCGGGAAACCGCCTGACGGGTCACAAATACCTTTTCCGCAAGCTCGTCCTGTGACAGTCCCATCTTTGTCCTGAGTTCCAGAATCATATCCTTTGTATCCATACGATCATCACCTCACGGTCATCATACCCCAAAGTTATCGGTATGACAAGCAACCTGCTGTTGCGGAATGCATGATGATCGAATACGCTGCCCTTGCGGGTAACGCGGCACAGCGGTACATCATGATCGTTTCCCAATTATATGCAAAAGGCTCTCTGGCAATATGCCAGAGAGCCTTTTATGCGGAGAGAGTATGGTAAGAGTAAAAACAGAAAACGGATATGTAACCTCAGTTGTTTTCCTGAGTCGCTGCTGCATTTGAGCTTGTACCCATACAAGACGAGATTACATCAGAAAGCAAGGTTTGCTTTCACACCAATTTCACGTTTCGTGCTGATTCTGACCGACAATTACTGCTCAGCCAGATGCTTGTATTTGGCATAGCGCTGAGCGCAGAACTCCTCGGCCTCGGCAAACAGGACCTTGGCAGTCTCGGGGAAGGTTCTGGTCAGAGAAGCGAAACGGGTCTCGCCCATCATGAAGTCCAGCAGCTTGCCATTGGGCTCCTTGCTGGTCAGGATGAACGGGTTCTTACCCTCGGCCTTCAGCTCGGGCACATAGCGCCACAGAGGCCAATAGCCGCACTCGCTGGCTTCCTTCTCCTCCAGCTGAGCCTGGCTCATACCCTTGGAGATACCGTGGTTGATGCAGGGTGCGTAAGCGATGATAATGGAGGGGCCATGATGCGCCTCGGCTTCCTTCAAAGCCGTGATGAGGTGCTGCTCGTTGGCACCCATAGCGACCTGAGCAACATAGACATTGCCATAAGTCATGGCGATGGCACCCAGATCCTTCTTGCCGGTTCTCTTACCGCCGTTGGCGAACTGAGCCACGGCACCCAGCTGAGTGGCCTTGGAAGCCTGACCACCGGTGTTGGAATACACCTCGGTATCGACCACCAGGACGTTCACGTCAGCGCCGGAGGCCAGAACATGGTCCAGACCACCGAAGCCGATATCGTAAGCCCAACCATCGCCGCCGTACATCCAGACACTCTTCTTGGGCAGAGCATCCTTGTTGGCCTTCAGGAAGGCGATATCATCAGAGGTCTCAGCAGTGGCGTTCAGAGCAGCCACAACAGCCTCGGACAGAGCACGGGTCTTGTCACCGTTATCGCCCTCAGCCAGCCAAGCCTCAAGAGCGCTCTTCAGAGCAGCGTCGGAGGTAGAAGCCACCACAGCCTCAGCGTGAGCAGCCATCTGACGGCGCATCTGGTCGATGGACAGCTTCATGCCCAGAGCATACTCGGCGTTATCCTCGAACAGAGAGTTGGAGTTTGCGGGGCCGTGACCCTTCTCATTGACCGCATAGGGGAAGGAAGGAGTGGAGGAACCCACAACGTAAGCGCAACCGGTAGCGGAGGTAACGAACATCCGGTCACCGAACAGCTGAGACATAAGCTTCATGTAAGGAGCCTCGCCGCAGCCGGCGCAGGCGCCGCTGAACTCGTACAGAGGACGCTCGTACTGAGAACCGCGAACAGTGAACTTGTCCATGGGGTTGGCCTTGGTGGACAGAGTCAGAGCATGGTCCCAGTTCTCCTGCTCGGGCATCTGGGTATCCAGCAGCTCCATGACCAGAGCCTTCTCCTTGGCGGGGCAGACATTGGCGCAGGCGCCGCAGCCCTGGCAGTCCAGAGGATCGACCTGCATACGGAAGGTCAAGCCCTCAAAGCCCTTGCCCTTGGCCTCCTTGGTAACGAAGGCGGCAGGCTTTGCAGCCTCTTCCTCCGCGTTCAGCAGGAAGGGACGAATCGCGGCGTGGGGGCAGACCAGAGCGCACTTGTTGCAGCCAATGCAGTTCTCGGGGATCCACTTGGGCACCTTCACAGCGATGCCGCGCTTCTCATACTTAGAAGTCTCAGAGGGGGTAACACCATCAGCGTAGGGCATGAACTCGCTCACGGGGATGGCATCGCCGGCCTGCTTGTTGACAGGGATCTGGATCTCACGGATGTAGTGAGGCAGGCTTGCGTCGGGAGCCTTGGTATCGTCAGCCAGAGTCTTCCAGGACTCGGGAACGTCGATCTTCACGGCAGCGTTAACGCCCTTGTCGACGGCAGCGCTGTTCATGTCGACGATCTTCTGGCCCTTCTTGGAGTAGGACTTGATGATAGCGTCCTTCATGTACTTCACAGCATCCTCGATGGGGATGATGCCGGAGAGCTTGAAGAAGGCAGCCTGCAGCACGGTGTTGGTGCGGTTGCCCAGACCCAGCTCCATAGCGATAGCGGTAGCGTCGATGGTGTAGAAGTTGATCTCACGCTCGGCGATCTGACGCTTCACACGGTTGGGCAGGTGCTCCTCCAGCTCAGCGCCGGTCCAGCTGGTGTTCAGCAGAAAGGTGCCGTGAGGCTTGATCTCGGAGACGATATCGAAGTCCTTGATGTAAGAGGTCTTGTGGCAGGCCACAAAGTCAGCCATGGTAACATAGTAGGTGCTGTGGATGGGCTCATGGCCGAAGCGCAGGTGGGACTTGGTAACGCCGCCGGACTTCTTGGAGTCATACTCAAAGTAAGCCTGAGCGTACTGGTCGGTGTGGTCACCGATGATCTTGATGGAGTTCTTGTTGGCGCCAACGGTACCATCGGAGCCCAGACCCCAGAACTTGCAGGAGATGATGGACTTGCCGGCGGTGACGATATTCTCGCCAACGGGCAGGGACAGATGCGTAACGTCATCGTTGATGCCGACGGTGAAGTGGTTCTTCTTCTCACCCTTCATGTTGTCGAACACGGCCTTCATCTGGGCAGGAGTGGTATCCTTGGAACCCAGGCCATAGCGGCCGCACAGAGCCTCGATGTTGGTACGCTTGCCTTCCCACAGAGCGTCGCACACATCCAGATACAGAGGCTCGCCGGGAGCGCCGGGCTCCTTAGTGCGGTCCAGAACGGTCAGGCACTTGCAGGTAGCGGGAATCTTCTCCAGCAGACGCTCCATGGAGAAGGGACGGAACAGATGGACCTGAATGAAGCCGACCTTCTCGCCGCGCTCCATCAGATAATCAACAACCTCCAGCAGGGTCTCGCAGACGGAGCCCATAGCCACCACAACGCGCTCAGCATCGGGAGCACCGTAGTAGTTGAACAACTGATAGTCGCGGCCAGTGACCTCGTTGATCTTGCCCATGTACTCCTCGACAATGGCGGGCAGCGCATCATAGGCGCTGTTGCAGGCCTCGCGGGACTGGAAGAAAGTATCGGGATTCTGCAGGGTGTTGCGCAGAGTGGGATGCTCGGTGCTCAGGGCATGATCCTTGAAGCGCTGAACAGCGTCCCAATCCAGCATCTTGCCCAGATCTTCATAGTCCAGAACCTCGACCTTCTGAATCTCGTGAGAGGTCCGGAAGCCGTCGAAGAAATGCTGGAAGGGGATGGAGCCCTTGATGGCGGACAGGTGGGCAACGGCAGCCATATCCATAGCCTCCTGCACGCTGGAAGAAGCCAGCTGTGCCCAGCCGGTCTGGCGACAGGCCATAACGTCGGAATGATCACCGAAGATGGACAGAGAGTGGGTTGCCACGGTACGGGCAGAGACATGCATAACACCGGGCAGCTGAGAACCGGCGATACGGTACATGGGCGGGATCATCAGCAGCAGGCCCTGAGAAGCGGTGTAGGTGCTGGTCAGGGAGCAGGTCTCCAGAGAGCCGTGCATTGCCCCGGCCGCGCCGGACTCCGCCTGCATCTCGACCAGCTTTACGGGCTGGCCAAACAGGTTCTTCTTGCCGTTGGCAGCCCACGCATCCACGTGGTCAGCCATGGGGCTGGAAGGAGTGATGGGGTAAATGGTAGCTACCTCAGTAAACGCATAAGATACGTATGCGGCAGCTTCATTACCGTCCATCGTTTTAAACATTTTGTTTTTTGCCATGAACGTAATTCCTCCTATTTTTCTTCCCTGTATTGAACACGGCGGCTCTCCACCCTTTGATGTGGAGCCCATATTGGGCGGATCAGCCTACTGAGCAAGCTGTATCTTAGAAACTGCTCCTCCGTTCCTACTGAGGGGCAGGCCATATTAATACAGCTACGTTCTTGATATGATTATAACTCTACACATTGCAAGTTTGCAAGTCCAAAAATGTTTCAAATGACGTAAGCGCTTTGCCGACAGCAAAGCATTTACGTTATTTTTACTTAGTGCATGCCGCATCCCCTGTCCCGGTCTTCCATCCTGTTCCGGCAAATATACGGCCCTCCTACCGCTGTAAATACTGTAAATACAGTATAATAGGCTGTCGAAGCAAAAAAGTTCCACATAAAGTTCGTCGAATGGCCTATAACTTTTTTCAATAGTTTGCTATGAAATAATGGTATATGCTGTTTTTGCGGTAAAACGCCATCATCTCCCATGTATCTGCCCGCTGCGACACCAACCCTGTGTCAACGGGTGTGCTTTCTTTTGCATACAGGCGAAATACTCAAACAGCTGTGGCATTTCGGAGCGGCCCGTATAACCTTTCGGTCGCTATAAAGTTGAACCTTGCATTATCGCATTTTCTCCATTGTCTGCCGCACAACTAAATCGTTACCGCCGTCACACTCCATTTAAGATTTCCGCACCGCGCAGGTCATGTGCCGCTTTTCAAAGCAGTCCTGATAGCGCAGGCTGTCACCCATAGAGTTTGACCCCTTCCCTGTTCAGCTTGCGGGCAAAGCTCTGGCTATCTGCCGCGCTGCATTCCACTCCTCCGGCGTATACACGTTGAGAAAGTCACCGCGCGTTGGTGCTTGACAAAAGCTTCCAAAGCCCATATACTATGGGCATGGTGATCATATGACTGACGGAAGTGGATGTTACCACATGGAGTATGATCGTGAAACCAGCCGACCGTCTGGGCAGAAAAAGCTCAGATCGGTGCGGCTTTTTCTTTTTATACGGATCATTTGATCTGTTGAAAAGGAGGTTTTTCTATTTGATCGAGGGATACATCCATTCCATTGAATCAATGGGTCTTGTGGACGGCCCCGGTATTCGCACGGTGGTATTCTTTCAGGGCTGCCGCCTGCGCTGCCGCTACTGCCACAACCCCGACACCTGGGCCATGCGCAGCGGAAAAGAGCAGATCTTCACGCCTGAACAGCTGGTGAACAAGCTTCTCCGCTTCAAGCCGTATTTCGGCGATAACGGCGGCGTCACCTTTTCCGGCGGCGAGCCGCTCCTGCAAAAGGACTTTTTATGTGAGGTCCTGCGCCTGTGCAAACACGCGGGTATCCACACCTGCATCGACACCGCAGGCTGCGGCTGCGGCGGCTACGAGGAAATTCTGTCCTATACCGACCTCGTTTTGCTGGACATCAAGCACTTCACGCCGGACGGTTACTGCGGCATCACGGGACAGTCTCCGCAGGAGTTTTTACAATTCCTCTCCGCCGTGCAAAACGCCGGCACACCCCTTTGGATCCGCCATGTGGTGGTCCCCGGACTCACGGATTCCGACGCCCATCTGGAAGGGCTGCGCGCGTATCTGCATACGATCCGCAACATTCAGCGGGTGGAGCTGCTGCCCTACCACACGCTGGGTGCGAACAAGTATCATGCACTGGGTATCCCGTATTCCTTAGAGGACGTACCCGCCCTTCCGCCGGAAGCCTTGGCTGACTGGCAGCAGCGATTTGACCGTGAATTCCATATTTAAATAAAATAGACAGGAGCGTATAAAACTATGCCTATTGATGTAAACTGCAGCGCCTGGAAGGGCTTTCGTACCGGCGAGTGGCGTCATCTCGTCAACGTGCGTAATTTCATTCAGAAGAACTACACCCCCTACGCCGGTGACGAGAGCTTTCTGGCCCCAACGTCCGAACGCACCCGGAAGGTCTGGGACAAGTCCCATGAATTGATTTTGGAGGAGCTGCACAAGGGAATTCTGGACGTGGAGACCGATGCCATCTCCGGTATCAATAACTTCGCCCCCGGCTATATTGACCGGGACAATGAGGTGATCGTCGGCCTGCAGACCGACGCTCCCCTGAAGCGCATCGTAAACCTGTACGGCGGTATGCGCATGGCCGAATCCGCTCTGGAGCAGTACGGCTACAAGCTGAACCCCGAAATTGAAAAGCATTTCAGAACCTACCGCAAGACCCACAATGACGGCGTGTTCGATGCCTATCCCCACCGCACCCGGGTGGCCCGTACCGTGGGCCTGCTCACCGGCCTGCCCGACGCTTACGGCCGTGGCCGCATCGTGGGTGACTACCGCCGCGTCCCCCTGTACGGCACTGATTTTCTGATTGAAGAGAAGAAAAAGGATCTGGACGCTCTGGACGGCGCTATGACCGACGAGCGTATCCGCCTGCGGGAAGAAGTGCAGATGCAGATCCGCGCTCTGCAGGAGATGGCCCTGATGGCCAAGGGCTACGGCTGTGACATCACCAGGCCCGCTGAGACCGCCCATGACGCTGTGCAGAGCCTGTACATGGCCTATCTCGCCGGTGTAAAGGAAAACAACGGCGCTGCCACCAGCCTGGGCCGCACCGCTACCTTCCTGGATATTTACATCCAGCGGGATCTGGACAACGGCACGCTGGACGAGTCCGGCGCTCAGGAACTGGTCGACCAGTTCATCATCAAGCTGCGGCTGGTGCGCCACCTGCGCACCCCGGAATACAATGAGCTGTTCGGCGGTGATCCCACCTGGATCACCGAGTCTCTGGGCGGCATGGGTATCGACGGCCGCACTCTGGTGACCCGCAGCACTTTCCGCTATCTCCACACCCTCACCAATCTGGGCACCGCTCCCGAGCCCAACCTGACCGTTCTGTGGAGCCAGAACCTCCCCGACGCCTTCAAGCGCTACTGCGCCAAAATGAGCATTGACACCGACTCCATCCAGTACGAAAATGACGACATTATGCGCCCCATGTACGGTGATGACTACTGCATCGCCTGCTGTGTGTCCGCTATGGCGGTAGGCAAGCAGATGCAGTTCTTCGGTGCCCGGGCCAACCTTGCCAAGAGCCTTCTGTACGCCATCAACGGCGGTGCGGACGAGAAGAAGGGCCTGCTGGTCATCCCCGAGATCCAGAAGGACGATGACGAAGTACTGGACTATCCCAAGGTGCTGGCGAACTACAAGAAGGTGCTCTCCTACGTTGCCGAGCTGTATGTGGACACCATCAATATCATCCACTTTATGCATGACAAATACGCCTACGAATCCAGCCAGATGGCCCTCCACGATACGCTGGTGGAGCGGCTGGCCGCTTTCGGCGTGGCGGGTCTTTCCATCGCCGCCGACTCTCTCTCCGCCATCAAGTTTGCCAAGGTGAAGCCCGTCCGCAATGAAAACGGCATTGCGGTGGATTTCGTCATCGAGGGTGACTTCCCCAAGTACGGCAATGACGATGACCGGGTGGACGATATCGCCGTGGAGATCGTTTCCTACTTCTCTGCCGAGCTGAAAAAGCACGCGCTGTACCGGGGTGCCATTCACACGCTGTCCGCCCTGACCATCACCAGCAACGTGATGTACGGCAAAAAGACCGGCTCCACCCCTGACGGCCGCAAGGCGGGCGAGCCCTTCGCCCCCGGCGCCAACCCCATGCACGGCCGGGATGAGAGCGGCGCGCTGACCAGCCTGAACTCCGTGGCCAAGATCCCCTACCGGGCCGTGTGCCAGGACGGTGTTTCCAACACCTTCTCCATTGTGCCCAATGCACTGGGCAAGACCGCCGAGGAACGCCGCAGCAATCTGGTACAGATCCTGGACGGCTATTTCGTCCAGGGCGCGCACCATCTGAACGTGAACGTGATGAACCGCGAGGTCCTGCTGGACGCTATGGAGCACCCGGAAAAGTATCCTACGCTGACCATCCGCGTGTCCGGCTACGCCGTGAACTTCAACCGCCTGAGCCGCGAGCAGCAGCTGGAGGTGGTCAAGCGCACCTTCCACGAATCCATGTAAGCGCCTGCGTATTCCCGAATGTTTACAGCCCGCTGTTTGAAAACAGCGGGCTGTGTTTTATCTTTTTGTTTTATTTGAGTACTGCGCAGCTTTTCCGACCGGTTTCTGAAGCAAAATAGCCAAAACTCCCGGCGGCTGTTTCAACAGCCGCCGGGGTCTCTTTTACGATTGCAGTCTCCTTATTCCACGCCCCGGAATCGGGTCAGGAACTCCTTTGTCTCCCGCTGTTGGGGGTCGCCAAAGACCTGTGCCGGCGTACCCTGTTCGCAGATCACGCCCTGATGCATGAACACCACCTGCGAGCTGACATCCCGGGCGAAGGCCATCTCGTGAGTCACCACCAGCATGGTCATACCCTCCTGGGCCAGCGCCTGCATGACGTTCAGCACCTCGCCCACCATTTCCGGGTCCAGAGCGGAGGTAGGCTCATCGAACAGCAGCACCTCCGGGTCCATGGCCAGTGCCCGGGCGATGGCCACCCGCTGTTTCTGACCGCCGGAGATCTGCCGGGGCTTGGCGTTGATATAGGGGGCCATACCCACCTTTTCCAGATATTTCAGTGCCTGCTGCCGGGCCTCCTCCTTGCTGCGCTTGAGGACCTTCATCTGTCCCACCATGCAGTTTTTGAGGACCGACATATTGTTGAACAGGTTGAAGGACTGGAACACCATGCCCACATGGGAGCGGTACTCCGGGGCATTGACGCCCCGGCCCGCCACGTCGGTACCGTGGTAGAGGATCTGGCCGCTGCTGGGGGTCTCCAGCAGGTTGACACACCGCAGCAGCGTGGACTTGCCAGAGCCGGAAGCGCCGATGATGGAAATAACGTCGCCCTTCTTGACGGTGAAGTCAATATCCCGCAAAACCTCATGGGTGCCAAAGGACTTGCCGAGGTGACGGATCTCTAAGATATTCTCGCTCATATCAGCGTCCTCCTCTCGTGCTGCCGTTGCGGTTTTTCAGGCCGATGCGGATGCGGTTTCTCTTTTCCTCGCCGGTGTATTCCCGGTTGACCTCGTCAAAGGGTGTTCCCCGGTCGGGATGGCTGTAAGTGCCCGCCGCCATCACCAGCTGATCTCCCTGAGCCAGCTCGTAGCTGTCGGAGCCGTCCATGAGCTTTTCCACCAGCCGCAGGATCAGGGATGCGATCAGTGTCAGGGTCAGGTAGCCGATCATTTCAATGGTAGCGGAGGGGAAGTACATATTGTTGACGCCCACGATATAGCGGTGCTGGGCGAAGAACTCCGTAAAGCCGATGATGAACATAACGGAGGTATCCTTCACGTTGATGATGTAGTTGTTGCCGATCTGGGGCATGATGTTCCGCAGGGCCTGGGGCATGATGACGTTCACCATGGTCTGGAAATGGGTCATGCCGATGGCCTTGGCCCCCTCGGTCTGGCCGGGATCAATGGAAATGATGCCGCCCCGGACGGATTCTGCCATGTACGCGCCGGTATTGATGGCCACGATCAAAAGCGCGGCGGCGAAAATATTGTCGAACCGGAGGGCGTTATTGGAGAAGTAGGGCAGGCCGTAGTAAATGAACACGGATTGCAGCACCATGGGGGTCCCCCGGAACACCTCTACATAAATGCGGATGATGATCCGCAGCAGCTTCAGCAGGAACCGCTTGGGCAGAGGGTCCTTCTTCGTATAAGGAATGGTATTCAGCACACCGCACAGCAGTCCGATGAAGCAGCCGATTAGTGTGGCGAGGAAGGCCAGCTTCAGTGTATTCCAGATACCGGCCCAGTACATCACCTTGTACTTGCTCCACAGCAGGACCATATCCTGTCCCAGCTTCACAAACTTATCCATGGTCAGTCTCCAATCATCTATAATAATCAGCGAGGCCCCGCGCTGGGGCGTTTCTTGGGATCACCGGGGGGCCGGAGCCCCCCGGCGGATCACTCAGATCTCAGGCTGAATGGAAATAGCCTGATCCATCAGGGCGTTGAACTGCTCCTCATTCAGAGCGGAGAGGACGGTGTCGATGGCGTCGGCCAGCTGGGTGTTGCCCTTCTGGACAGAGATGCCGATGTTCACGTTCTCGGCCCGCTCTTCTTCAGTAGCAAACTGGAAGTCGCCGTCGGTGCCGGAGAAGTTCAGGATCACCAGATTGTCGTCCTTGGCGACGGCGGCCAGAGCGGTGGGCATATCGGTACAGACATAGTCCACAGCGCCGGTCTGGAGCTGCATGATCATTGCGGGGGCACTGTCGGCAGGAGCCAGCAGATTGGTGTTCTCGATCTGGGGCAAGCAGGAATCATACCAGATGGTGCCGGACTGGGAGGTGCAGGTGCCGCCGGCCAGATCAGCGATAGAGGCTGCGTTGGCATACTGGCTGTCCTTGGTGGTCAGGACCACGATGGTAGCGTAGTAGTAGGGGCCTGCCATATCCACTTCATTCATGCGGTCGGCGGTCATGGACTGACCGGCGATGTTGGCGTCCATGGTGCCGGACTGCACGGCGGGGCACAGGGAATCCCACGCGGAGGACACGATCTCAAGCTCCCAGCCGTAGGTCTCGCAGATGCGCTGGGCGATCATCACATCGTAGCCGTTGGCGTAAGCGCCGGGAACGTTGGAAATGGGCACCGCGCCGTTGGAATCGTCCATCTGCGTCCAGTTGTAGGGCGCGTAGGCGCACTCCATGCCAACGGTGAGCACACCGTCCTCCAGACCCGGAATGGTGCTGGTGTCCGTGCCGGTCAGATCCTCCACAGGGGGGATCTCCACGGCGGGAGCGGCGGGGGTGGTCTCCGCAGGGGTGCTGTCATTGCTGGAGTAACTGCTGCTGTCGCCGCCGCAGGCGGTGAGGGCCAGAGCCATGGTCAGGGCCAGAATTGCGCTCATCCATCTTCTTCTCATACTGTCTCCTTCTTGTCCGGCGTTTTTCTTCCCCGCCGGCGAGGAATGATGAAAAAAATGAACCGCTTTGCCAAGCGGTTCATGGAATATACGGAAAATCTGTCCCTTGAAAATAGGACGTCTCCGAACAGCCAATGATAGCGCTTCACAAAAAATTCTTGTGACAGTCCGGCAGATCTTCTCTGCCGACCCAGCATCCGGACAACAGGCATTGTCCTGACACTTCGGCGGTGGCCCCTTTCCCACGCCACGGCTGCTCTGGCCTTGTGGAGAGTACTGATGGATACCGCGCCTCTATCAAGCGATTCAATTTTGACTGCATATTAGCACCGCTTTTCGCCATTGTCAACCATTTTTCCAAATTTTTAGTATCTTTAGCAGGTGTTGGCAAAAAACGGATGCTTTACAGGCTGATTTATGGTATGCTTTCACAATAAGTCTTGTCATTAACGTTGCTTATGTTGGGAGTTCAGACCGCTCTTGTCTTTTCTGCTCAAGTCCCGTATAATGAACAGCGTAACAATATTCCTGTGCCGAATTGCGGCGAAAGGAGCCAACCATGAATGTCATCGTTATCGGCGGCGGGGCCTCCGGCCTCATGGCCGCCATCACCGCCGCCAAGGGCGGCCATAGCGTCACGCTGCTGGAGCGGCAAGCCCGTGTGGGCCGCAAGCTGCTCTCCACCGGCAATGGCCGCTGCAACCTCACCAACCTGAACATGGGCCTTCCCTACTATCACGGACAGGACGCCGCTTTCATCCGCCCCGCCTTTGAAGCGCTGAGTCTGGATGCCACGCTGGATTTCTTTCACGGTCTGGGCCTGCTGACAACGGCGGAGGACAATGGCCGGGTCTATCCCTACTCCGATCAGGCAGGCAGCGTGGTGGACGTGCTGCGCTTCGCCGCCGACGCCGCCGGGGTCATGACCCGCGCCGGGTTCGAGGTGACGGGCCTGAAGAAAACAAAACGGGGGTTCACCGTCCTCTCCGCCGAGGAAACCCTCCCGGCGGACCGGGTCATCGTCTGCTGCGGCGGCATGGCCGGCGGTAAGCTGGGCGGGACCCGCAGCGGCTATGAGTTGCTGCAATCCCTGGGCCACAGCGTCACCAAGCTGTATCCCGCACTGGTGCAGATCAAGACGGACAACACCTTTGTCAAGGCTTTGAAGGGCGTCCGGGCCAACGCCGACCTCCGGCTCTGCCGGAACCGGGACGCCGTGGCCGCCAGCCGGGGTGAAGTTCAGTTTACCGACTTCGGTGTCAGCGGCCCCGCCGTGTTTGAGCTGTCCCGGGCCGCCGCCACGGAAAAAGGGCCTCTGACGCTCCACATTGACCTGCTTCCCCAGCTTTCCACACCGGAAATCGAGGAGCTGCTCCGCAGGCGGCTTAGCTCCATGCCGGAGCTGACTACGGAAAATTTGTTGGCTGGGGTGCTCCACAACCGTCTGGGCCGCACGCTCCTGCGGTATGCGGGCTACGGGCTGACGGACCCGGTGGCATCCCTGTCTCCCGCCGATCTGCGGAATATCGCGGGAGCCGCCAAGGACTTCGCTCTGCCGGTGGTCAGCGTACTGGGCTTTGACGGGGCGCAGGTCACGGCAGGCGGTATCCGTACCGCCGAATTCGACTCCAAAACCCTCCAAAGCCGCCTGGTGCCGGGGCTGTACGCCGCCGGTGAGGTGCTGGACATTGACGGCGACTGCGGCGGCTACAATCTGCAATGGGCCTGGTCCAGCGGCTATTTGGCCGGCCTGCTGAAAAGCGGAACATAGTAATAGTAAAAAATCAAGGGAACGGAATAACCGTTCCCTTGTTTTTTATTTGGGGCCAATCTGAACCAATCAGAACCAGTTCAATGAGAAGAAATCGTTCACCTGTCCCGCCAGCACCAGCAGCATACCGATGGGCGTGATATACTTGATGCAGATCCGGTAGAAGGTATCGATCC
>ERZ1504765.298-NODE-298-length-12971-cov-3.777718_pt1 | contig 12971 bp, 10 predicted proteins | sample MGYA00572318_ERZ1504765 | MGnify/ENA primary metagenome ERZ1504765 (study PRJEB39906, sample SAMEA3182064) | gut metagenome | biome: human; feature: gut; material: Stool; isolation source: human stools | place: Canada | collected 2013-01-28 ...
CTACAATTCTTTCCGGGTCAGCAACGCCTACTATGTCCCGTCGGTATTCAACGAGCTCGGTTTCCCCTACTGCTTCTGCCATCAGTTCACCACCTATCCGGTGGACAAGCCGGAGGGCTTTTCCAAGTCTGAGGCCGCCGGTTGGGAGACCGGCGGGCAGACGGGGCTTGGCAAGGACGTCAGCGTAATCCTCGTGATGAACGAGGCGTTTTCCGATCTCACCGACCAGCCCATGTTCAACTGGACGGAGGAAACCGATCCCCTGCCCAATCTCCACGCCTTGCGTGAGGACCCCCACGCCCTTTCCGGTCACATCGTGGTCCCCGGCTTCGCCGGAGGCACCGCCAATACGGAGTTCGATGCGCTGACGGGAATGCAGACCAACGCACTGTCCGTCACCGCCACCTCCGCCATGCGGGTGGTGAACCGGAATCTGGACAGCTTGTTCCGGGTGTTCGGGGCGGACGGCTACCGCACCTCCTTCTACCATCCCGGCGACGCCTGGTTCTATAACCGCGAGAACGTCTACCGCTGGCTGGGGGCGGAGCACGAGGTATTTGCCAAGGACATGAAAAATTTAGAATACAAGGGCCGCTGGGTCACGGATGACTACATGGCTGGTCTGATCGAGGAAGAATTTGAAACGGCGGTCAGCGAGGGCCGCCCCCTGTTCAACTACACCACCACCATCCAGAACCACATGAGCTACACCGCCGACAAGTACGGCGAGGGCTATGTGTTCCCCCCGGTCTCCACCACGGCGGACATCTCCCCGGAGACCCGCTCCATGCTGGAGGTCTACACCGAAGGCGTCCGGGACGCCGACGCCATGCTGGGCCGGCTGACGGCTTACTTCGCAGAGCGAGAGGAGCCTGTGGTGCTGGTGTTCTACGGCGACCACCTGCCCTATCTGGGGGACAACCAGAAGGGCTATGCGGAGCTGGGATCTGAGGTGTCCATTCCGGAAAACGAGCGGGAGGACATTCTCTGCTCTTACAAGACCCCCTATGTGCTCTGGGCCAATGACGCCGCCGCGGACACGCTGAACTGGAACGAGGCCGTGGCCGCGCTGGACCTGCCGGAGGACGGCGTTCTCTCTGCTTCCTTTTTAGGCAGCGTCCTGCTGGACCTCACCGGCCGCGCCGGGGAAAGTCCGTGGTTCGACTTTCTCTCCTCCCTCCGGCGGATCGCACCGGTGGTGCAGAAGAAAACCTATATCCTGGCGGACGGCTCCGTGCTGCCCCAGCGGATCTTGAATGAGCAGACGGATGAAGCGTCCATGGAATTAAAAGACGCCGTCCGCAAGTGGCGCTGCTGGAGCTATTACAAGCTGAAATACGCGGACGTGGGTTAGACCCACCGCGAATATATGGAAAAAGCGGTTCCGGAACTTCCGGAACCGCTCTTTTGTATCAGCTTTTCGCTTCGATCTTCGCTCCGCATTTGGGACAGGTGATGACGATCTTCCCCTTCCCAACCGGCACCCTGCAGATGGCGCCGCATCTGCAGGTGAAGTACTTGTGCTCCTTATCCGCCCGGCGGGCCTTGGCCCCGGCGGCGTTGTTCCGGGCCTTCCAGATCCAGCCCATAAACTTCTGGTTCTCCGCCCGGCGCTTGGTCAGGTTTTTGGAGAACATCCGGAACAGAATAAACACCATCAGCACCCAAAGGAGGGATTCGCAGATTCGGGCGGGGATCCATAGCCGCAGAAGGCTGAAAATCAACTGGGCCACCAGAATCACCAGGTAGCCCCGCAGAAGAGCCCGATTCATCTGATCCATGCCGTTCCGGCCGTACATGAACCGCGCCACCGCACATCTGAATTTATAGAACATACGCCTGCTGCCTCTTTCCGTCGGCTCCCGCGGAACCGTAACTGTTTTTACCTTACATATTTTAGCGGATAGGTCAGAGAAAGGCAACGGTTTAGCAGCGGAGTTTACAAAAAAGTAATTTCTTTCCAAGTCATTCCGTGTTAAAATGACATACGATATGAAAATACACAAAGGAAGTGTTTGGTTTATGGCAAAGAAGCAATTCAAAGCGGAGTCCAAACGGCTGCTGGATCTGATGATCAACTCCATCTACACCCACAAGGAGATCTTCCTGCGGGAGATCATCTCCAACGCCAGCGACGCCTGCGACAAGCTGTGCTATCAGGCTCTGACGGATGACAGCGTGAAGCTGACCCGGAAGGACTTCAAGATCGACCTGTCTGTCAACAAGGACGCCCGGACCATCACCGTTACGGATAACGGCATCGGTATGGATAAGGAGGATCTGGAGAACAATCTGGGCGTCATCGCCTCCTCCGGTTCCTACAAGTTCAAGCAGGAGGTGGGAGATGACACCAAGGACACTGACGTGATCGGTCAGTTCGGCGTGGGCTTCTACTCCGCCTTCATGGTCTGCGATCAGGTGACGGTCCGCACCCGGAAATTCGGCAGTGACACCGCCTATCAGTGGCAGTCCTCAGGGGCCGACGGCTACACCGTCACGGAATGTGATAAGTCCGATGCGGGCACTGAGGTCATCATGCACCTGAAGGATGATACCGAGGACGAACATTACAGCGAGTTTTTGGAAGAATGGAAGCTCCGGGAGCTGATCAAAAAGTATTCCGACTACATCCGCTTCCCCATCCGCATGGCGGTCACAAAAACGAAGAAGGTGGCCTCCTGCATGTCCGACAAGCCGGACGAGGTACCCTATGTGGAGATGGAGACCCTGAACTCCATGGTCCCCATCTGGCAGCGGAAAAAGACCGACGTGAAGCCGGAGGAATATAACGAGTTCTATCGGGAGAAGTTCCACGATTTCGCGGACCCCCAGCGGGTCATCACCGTGTCCGCCGAGGGTGCCGTGACCTACAAGGCCTTGCTGTTCATCCCCGGCGCCACTCCCTTCGACTTCTACACCAAGGAATACGAAAAGGGCTTGCAGCTCTATTCCAGCGGCGTTCTCATTATGGACAAGTGCCCGGATCTGCTGCCGGAGCACTTCCGGTTCGTCCGGGGCGTGGTGGATTCCCCGGATCTGAGCCTGAACATCTCCCGGGAGCTTTTGCAGCATGACCGCCAGCTGAAGGTCATCGCCGGAAATCTGGAAAAGAAGATCAAGAGCGAACTGGCCAAGATGCTCAAGGACGAGCGTGAGGCTTATGAAACCTTCTGGAAGAACTTCGGCCGTCAGTTGAAATACGGCGTGGTCAGCGAGTACGGCATCCACAAGGACCTGCTGCAGGATCTGCTGCTGTTCTGGTCCTCCACGGAGAAGAAGCTGGTGACGCTGGATGAGTACGTCTCCCGGATGAAGGAGGATCAGAAGGTCATCTATTATGCCGCCGGTGACACCGTGGATAAGATCGACAAGCTGCCTCAGCTGGAGGCCTTGAAGGATCAGGGGGTAGAGATCCTCTACTTCACAGAGGAAGTGGACGAGTTCGTGGCCCAGACCCTGCGGAGCTACAAGGACAAGGAGTTCCGCTCCGCCATGGACGGTGCATCCGACGAGTCCGCTCAGGAAAAGGCCAAGGAGGAGGCCGACACCCATAAGGATGTGTTTGCCTTCGTGAAGGAGACGCTTGGTGACGCGGTGGCAGAGGTGAAACCCTCCACACGGCTGAAATCGCACCCTGTATGTCTCACCGCCGGCGAGGGCCTGAGCTTTGAGATGGAGAAGTATTTCCAGCTCATGCAGCCTGACAGCAGCATCAAGGCCCAGCGGATTCTGGAGCTGAACACGGAGCACCCGGCCTTCACCGCTCTGGAGAACGCCGTGACCGCCGACCCGGAGAAGGCCAAGATCTACGCCAAGCTGCTGTACGATCAGGCGCTGCTGATCGCGGGACTGCCGCTGGACGATCCCTCCGGCTACACGGATCTGGTGTGCGGATTGATGAAGTAAGTCTGATAAGAAGGACTTTGCCCCCGGCGTGTCTTACAAGATACGCCGGGGGCAGCAGGGTGAAAAGATCTTTTCGCCCTGCTGTCAATATTTTCAGAGCTTTTGTAAAGTTCTGAAAATATTTAATTTAAATAGCGCAGGACACCCTTCTTGGGTTTCCCGCGCACACTCTTCACCCGCAAGGGGTATGCGGCATCCGTAAAGCGGCACAGCCGCTAACGGCTGCCCTACCTTACTATCGCGGAAAATCTACCATTTTATCGAAAGACTCCCCCCGGCGTGTCTTACAAGACACGCCGGGGGCCTTTTTGCTATTTCTCGCTATTTCGGCAGTTTAGCGCGCAAAAACACCTCCGCGTAGAAAATCCACGTAGAGGTGTTTTGTCTGTATTCGGCGTTTCTCAGCCCCACAGGGCGGAGAGGGACGGGATAATTTGCTTTTTCCGGCTCATGATCTTGGGCAGGAACACGCTGTTCTTTTCCTCGCCGGTGATGTTGAAGGCCTGCCGGATGGTTTCCGTATCTCCGGAATACAGCAGGTAGGAGCCTTCCACCAATACGTCCGTGATCATCAGCAGCACAATGTCCAGACCGTTCTTCTTACGGATGGTCTCCATCGTGGCGAGGAATTCCTCTTTCCGGGCCATAAGACGATCGGAATCCAGACAGGTGATCTGGCTCACCGCCAGATTGTGACCGCCAATGTGAAATTCCTTGTAGTCGGTGCGGATAATGGACTCAGCGCTCTTATCCTCACCGGTCGCAGCGGAGAAAATGGTCTGCCCCAGCTCTTCCAGAGAGACATTGGCGATACGGGACATCCGGTTGGCAATGTCGATATCCCGCTGGGTGCAGGTGGGAGATTTGAACATGACCGTATCCGATACGATGGCGGCAGCCATGAGACCCGCCATTTTAGCAGAGGGCATCAGCCCCTTTTCCTGGTACATATCCGCAACGATGGTGGTAGAACTGCCCACAGGCTCATTCCGGACGTAAATAGGATTGTTGGTCTCAATATCCGCCAGACGGTGGTGGTCCACGATCTCCAGAATGTCCGCCTGATCCAGGCCGGGCACAGACTGGGCCTTTTCGTTGTGGTCCACCAGAATTACCCGCTTGCGCCGGGGACGCAGCAGATGGAATCGGGACAGGGTTCCCACCACGTGCTCATTTTCATCCAGAATGGGGTAAGCCCGGAATCGGCTTTCCAGCACGGTATTGCGCACGTCATCGATATAATCGTCCAGATGGAAGGAAACCAGATCGTGGCTCTTGCAGATGCGCTCGATAGGCAGAGAGTGGCAGATCAGGTGGACTGCCCGGTACGCGTCATAAGGCGTGGAGATGATGCAGGTATCGGTGTCCTGCTCCAGCAGCTCCCGGCTGACCTCCGCCTGACAGACGATGACGCAGGTGACCCGCAGCTCCAGTGACCGCTTGATCATGTCCGGCTGATCGCCGCAGACCACGATGCTGTCCGGAGAGGAAAACAGCAGGTTTTCCCGTCCCGCAGGCAGGGCGATGGTGACCTCGCCGGAGATCTCATCCCGGATCTGGCCGCCCTCGTTGAGGACCTTTCCCTCCAAAACGGAGAGCAGGTTATAGACCGGCACGTTCTTGACCGTGGAATTGCGGACAGCCAGCATATCGTAGCTGGCCACGTCACCGGCGGAAAGCATACCGTAAAGCGTACCGTCCTCATTGGCCACAGGCAGTACGGAGATCCGGTCCGCCTGCATCATCTGCCAGGCCCGGCTGATGGTAGCGGCGGGAGACAGGGTGGGCGGCGTATCGAAGTCCAGGTCCCGGACCTGCGTCCGAACGTTGTTGATCAGCTCCGGCGGCTGGGCACCGAATTTGTCCAGAACGGCTTTCGTCTCATCGCTGATCTGGCCCAGGCGGGCGGCGCAGTACTGCCGCTGCCCCAGAGCGTTTTTCAGTGCGGCGTAGGCCATGGCGGATACGATGGAGTCGGTATCCGGGTTGCGATGGCCGGTAATGTAAACTTTGTCCATTCCACAGCTCCTTTCGGATCGTTTCTAAATTCTGTTTCTCTCATGATTATGAGAGTCCGGCGTGAAATTGTCAACAGTGCCTTTCACCAAATGGACCATGCGAAAGTACAGTCTCACAACCCATTTTGTATAGTTCCGGACCATTTACAGGATCAGAAGCTCCTTGGATGCCAGCGTAATGTTCTGACAGCCCTGTTCTGTGATGACGATCACATCCTCAATGCGAACGCCCAGCTTCCCCGGCAGATAGATCCCCGGCTCCGCGCTGATGACAACGCCGGCAGGCAGCGGCTTGCTGTTGGACGGCGTAGCATTGGGATTTTCATGGATCTCCACGCCAACGCTGTGGCCAAAGCTGTGACCAAAATAGGGACCGTATCCGGCGTCCGCGATGACCCGCCGGGCGGCGCCGTCCACCGCCGCGCCGGTGACTCCGGCCTTTGCCGCGGCGATTCCGGCAAGCTGGGCCTTGAGGACCGTGTTGTAAACAGTCTCCATCTCCTCCGTCACATGGCCCACAGCCACTGTGCGGGTCATATCCGAGCAGTAGCCGCCGAATTTGCAGCCGAAGTCCATGGTGACGAACTCCCCGGCCTGAATGGGCTTCTCACTGGGAACACCGTGGGGCAGGCTGCCGTTGGCCCCGGAGACCACGATGGGGTCAAAGGACTTGTCCTCCGCGCCGTAGTGCAGCATTTTATAGAGCAGCAGTGCGGCAATTTCCTTTTCCGTAATGCCGGGACGGATCTCGCCGAGAATGTCCGCCAGCGCTTTTTCCGCGATCCGCTGGGCCTGGATCATACACTCCAACTCCGCCTGGTCCTTGACGGCCCGCAGCGTCCACAAAAGCTCCGTGGCGGGGACCAGCTCGCAGTGGAGCTTCTCCGAAAAGCGGCGGAAATCCGCCGCCGTCATATATTCATCCTCATACCCCATGCGGGTGATGTGTTCCTTCTCGGTGACCTCGTTGATGAGGGCGGAGTAGGGATGTTCCCGGTCCGTTTCCCGGATCTCCGCATCCCGTACATGGCGGGCTGCGGCCTCCGTATACCGGCTGTCGGTGAAATAATAGTTGTGGTTTCGAGTGACGATGGCCACACCGTCCGTCCCGGAGGAGTGAAAACCGGAGGCGTAAAAGCGGTTGGCCTCGCAAGTCAGCAGCACAGCGTCCAGGCCGTGGGCCTCCAGCACACCGGCAATTTTTTTGAAATGATTCATAGCAGATCCTCTTTTTCTGAGAGCCGCGGCATATCAGGTGTAACCGGCCCTCTGTGATGAGCAGTGTAGCAGAATTTCACGAAATTGTCAAAGCGGCTCGTCAGTTCGGATTTAATCTCACCGTATTTTGTGGAAAATCACAGTTGACTTTAGTCGTTTAAAGCTGTATGGTAATAACATCACAAAGCCCGGTGCGGCGGAAAGGAGTTCACAATGCGTTTCGGAATGTTTACCTATATTTACCGCTACGCACGCTATTTTGCGGGCTTCTTTCATAATGCAGAAACGGAACAGGCATTCTGCCGGGCATAAGGCTTGCACTCGTTAAACGCGAGGGGGCTCTGTTCCACGGACAGAGCCCCCCTTGTTTTTTGGAAGGCATCCAACTTTATGAATTCGTCCGGATACGGACAAAAGGAGAAGATCACTATGAAAAAGAAATTGCTCGCTCTTGTTCTGGCTACGGCCATGACGCTGTCCCTTGCCTCCTGCGGCGGCTCCAAGACGGAGACACCCTCCACCGGCTCTGACAATTCCTCTGCCAGCTCTGACAATTTCTCCGCCGAGGGCGCCACCTATAAGGTCGGCATCTGCCAGCTGGTGCAGCACCCTGCGTTGGACGCTGCAACCCAGGGTTTTATCGACGCTCTGAATGAAGCCCTCCCCGGCCAGGTGGAGTTTGAAAACAAGAACGCCTCCGGCGAGGCCAACAACTGCGGTACGATCGTCAACGGCTTTGTTTCCGAGGGCGTGGACCTGATCATGGCCAACGCCACCGCCGCCCTGACCGCCGCCGCTTCCGCGACTGCCGACATTCCCATTCTGGGCACCTCCATCACCGCTTACGGCGTGGCCTTGGATCTTGACGATTTCGACGGCACCGTAGGCGGCAACATCTCCGGCACCTCCGATCTGGCTGACCTGAGCCAGCAGGCCGATATGATCACCGAGTGGTTCCCCGAGGCCAAGAAGGTGGCCCTGCTGTTCTGCTCCGCCGAACCCAACTCCAGCTACCAGATCCAGGAAGTGGCGACCTGCCTGGCCAACAAGGGCATTGAGACCAAGGAATTTGCCTTCACCGACTCCAATGACGTGGCGTCCGTGACCCAGTCTGCCGCTGACTACGCGGATGTGGTCTATCTCCCCACCGATAACACCGCCGCCTCCAACACCGAGGCCATCGCCAACATCCTGGTGCCCGCCGGTGTTCCCGCTATCTGCGGCGAGGAGGGTATCTGCTCCGGCTGCGGCGTGGCTACCCTGTCCATCAGCTACTATGATCTGGGCGTGACCACCGGCAAGATGGCTGCCAAGATCCTCACCGGCGAGGCGGATATCTCCACCATGCCCATCGAATACACCGACGCCACCCCCAAGTACAACCCCACCATCTGCGAGGAGCTGGGCATCCAGCCTCTGGACGGCTATGAGGCCATTGAGGGCTGATCCAAAACAAACGCGATCCTATAACGAAAATCTGGCGGGAGGGGGCAATCCCCTCCTCCCGCTGTGAACAAGGAGAAACGGTATGAGTTTTCTATCCTCCCTTCTCAATGCGCTGCCGGGCGCTGTGGCCCAGGGCCTGATCTGGGGCCTGATGGCCATCGGCGTCTACATCACCTTCCGTATTCTGGATGTAGCTGATCTGACGGTGGACGGATCTCTGGCCACCGGCGGTGCCGTGGCCGTCATGCTGATCCGGGCAGGTCTGAACGCTTGGGCCGCGTTGCTGTGCGCCTTTCTGGCAGGTATGCTGGCCGGCTTTGTCACCGGCCTGTTCCACACGAAATGCGGCATCCCCGCCATTCTGGCCGGTATTCTGACCCAGTTGTCCCTCTACTCCATCAACCTGCGGATCATGGGCAGCAAGGCCAATCAGGCAGTAGGCGTGGATAAGTATGATCTGCTGGTATCCCAGCGGTATGTGCGTTCGGTGAGTCTGGATAACCCCCTGCCTCTGCTGCTGGTATTCACGGTGGTGGGCTCGGAGATGTGTATAAGAGACAGAAGGGCTGCTCCCTCCGTGCCACCGGCGCAAATCCCAACATGGCCCGGGCTCAGGGCATCAATACCAACGCCAACGTGGTGCTGGGACTCATGGTGTCCAACGGTCTGGTAGCCCTGTCCGGCGGTCTGCTGGCCCAGTTCCAGGGTTCCTCCGACATCAACATGGGCCGGGGCGCTATCGTCATTGGTCTGGCCGCCGTCATCATCGGCGAAGTGGCCTTCGGCAAGGTATTCATCAACTTCGCGTTGAAGCTGCTGGCGGTCTCCATCGGTGCCGTCATCTACTACATCGTTCTGCAAATCGTTTTGCAGCTGGGTCTGAACACCAACGATCTGAAGCTGGTGTCCGCCCTGATCGTGGCCGTGTTCCTGGCGATCCCCTACTGGAAGGGCCACATCCACACCAAGAAGGGAGGTTCCGTCCATGCTTGAGTTGAAGGATATCTGCAAGACGTTTAATCCCAATACCATCAACGCTAAGGTAGCGTTGAACCATCTGAACCTGACACTGAATGACGGGGATTTTGTCACCGTTATCGGCGGCAACGGTGCGGGCAAGTCCACCATGCTGAACGCCATCGCTGGCGTGTTCCAGGTGGATTCCGGCACCATCACCATCGACGGACAGGACGTTACCAAGCTGCCGGAGCACAAGCGGGCGGCATTTCTGGGGCGGGTGTTTCAGGACCCCATGATGGGCACCGCGCCCACCATGCAGATCGAGGAAAATCTGGCGCTGGCAGCCCGCCGGGGCCAGCCCCGGGGGTTGAAGTGGGGCATCACCGCCTTGGAGCGGGCAGATTACAGGGAACTGCTGAAAACGCTGGATCTGGGGCTTGAGGACCGCCTTACCGCCAAGGTGGGCCTGCTCTCCGGCGGTCAGCGTCAGGCGCTGACGCTGCTGATGGCCTCCCTGAAGCAGCCCAAGCTGCTGCTGTTGGACGAGCACACTGCCGCTTTGGACCCCAAGACCGCTGACAAGGTGCTGGCTCTGTCCGACCAGATCGTGCAGGAGAACAACCTCACCACCCTCATGATCACCCACAACATGAAGGACGCCATCGCCCACGGCAACCGGCTCATTATGATGGATGCCGGCCGGGTGGTGGTGGATATCTCCGGTGAGGACAAGAAGAAGCTGACGGTCCCCGACCTGCTGGCCCTGTTCAGCCGCGCCAGCGGCTCTGACGAGGCCAATGACAAAATGCTCCTGTCCTGAAATCCTACATACATCTCTCCCCCGGAAGGTCTCTTCCGGGGGATTTTGCTATGCAAAAGCACAGTAAAATAAGAAATGTGCCATTCCCTCGCCCCCGCAGGGCAACCGGGAATGATGCACGAAAACTTCATGCACTGGCATTTGTGCATGTTCGCGGTGCGTTGCTCATGCATGCAGTTTTATGCGCAAAAATATACCCCGTTCTTCCGCTTTTTCAGAAGAACGGGGTGTACTTTTAAATCAGGCATGCGGTCAGTCCGCGCTGGAATTCATGACCTCGTTGGCGGACTTGACGGTGCGGCGCAGGAAGATTGTGCTCAGGGTGAAGGACATGACCTCTGCGATGGGGAAGGACCACCACACCAGCTCCAGCCGTCCAGTCCGGGACAGCAGCCACGCCACCGGCAGTAATACTACCATCTGACGGCACACGGAGACGATCAGGCTGTACACCGGATTGCCGATGGCCTGGAACACCGAGCCAGCGATGATGCAGAAGCCTGCCAGCAGGAAGGAAACGCTGATGATCCGCAGGGCGGGAACGCCGATGGCCAGCATGGTCTCCGATGCGTCGAACAGTTCCAGCAGTGTGGAGGGAAACAGCTGGAAAATGGCAAAGCCCACAACCATGATGGCCATGGCGGTGATGTTGGAAAGGCGGATGGTCTTCCAGACCCGCTGGGGTCGGGCTGCGCCGTAGTTATAGGAAATGATGGGCACCATGCCGTTGTTCAGGCCGAAGATGGGCATGAACACGAAGCTCTGGATCTTGAAATACGCGCCGAACACGGCGGTGGCGGTGGGGGTAAAGACAAAGAGGATCTTGTTCATGCCGAAGGTCATCACAGAACTGATGGACTGCATGATGATGGATGGGATACCCACCCGGTAGATCTCCTTGGCCACGATAGGGTCCCAGCGGATGTTCTCCCGGCGGATGTGAATGTCGTGGTTGCACTTGATATTCACGATCAGGCCCACGATCGCCGCCACGATCTGTCCAACAACGGTGGCCACAGCAGCGCCGGCCACGCCCATCCGGGGTGCGCCGCACAGGCCAAAGATCAGAATGGGGTCCATGACGATATTGATGATGGCGCCCAACAACTGGGTACACATGGCCAGACTGGTACGGCCGGTGGATTGCAGCAGCCGCTCAAAGCAGAACTGGCTGAAAATACCCACGGAAAGGCCCAAGCAGATCCGGGTGTACTGCACGCCGTATTCCACGATCTCCGGCACTGCCTTGGCCTGCGCCACGAAGAAGGGCCGGGAGAGGAACAGGCCGATGAAGGCAAAGACAAGATAGCAGCAAATGGGCAGCAGGAAGATACCTGCGCCGGCAGCCCGGTCCGCCATCTCCTGCTTTTTCTCACCCAGAGAGCGGGAAAGCAGTGCGTTGATGCCCACGGCAGTGCCCGCGCCCACGGCGATCATCAGGCTCTGGAGGGGGAACGCCAGACCCACGGCGTTGAAGGCGTTCTCACTGAGCCGGGAGACAAACACGCTGTCCACGATGTTGTACAGCGCCTGTACCAGCATGGAGATCATCATGGGCACCGCCATACCGGCCAGCAGCTTGCCTACCGGCAAAACGCCCATCTTGTTTTCCTGAGGAGCCGCACCCGCGGCGTTTTGCTTACTCATAGATTAGATTGGTTCCTTTCATATCAGCTTTCGGAAGAAAGACGCGGCCTCTCAGCCGCGCCTTTTCTGGCATTTACTTTTTCAGTTCGCCGGTGGCTAACTGCGTCAGGTAGGCATTCAGGAAGCCGTCCAGGTCGCCGTCCATCACGTTGTCGATCTGGCTGGTTTCGTAGCCGGTGCGGGTGTCCTTTACCAACTGGTAGGGCATGAACACGTAAGAGCGGATCTGGCTGCCCCACTCGATTTTCATCTGCACGCCCTTGATGTCAGAAATTTTCTCGGCATGCTGCTGGATCTTCAGTTCGATCAGCTTGGCACGCAGTTGCTTCATACAGTTATCCTTGTTCTGGAACTGGGAGCGCTCCTGCTGGGAGGCCACCACAATGCCGGTGGGCTTGTGGATCAGGCGGACGGCGGAGGAGGTCTTGTTGATGTGCTGACCGCCGGCACCGGAGGAGCGGTAGACCTGCATTTCGATGTCCTCCGGGCGGATCTCCACCTCTACGTCATCAGGCAGCTCCGGCATGACCTCCACAGCGGCAAAACTGGTCTGGCGGCGGGCGTTGGCATCGAAGGGGGACACGCGGACCAGACGGTGGACGCCGTGTTCGCTCTTCAGCAGGCCGTAGGCATTCTCGCCCTCGATGGAAATAACGGCAGATTTGATACCGGCCTCGTCACATTCCTCGTAGTCCAGCGTTTTCCAAGCGTAGCCGTGACGCTCCGCCCAGCGGGTATACATCCGATAGAGCATCTGGCACCAGTCCTGGGCCTCGGTGCCGCCGGCACCGGAGTGGAGCTGGAGAATAACGTTGTTTGCGTCATACTCACCGGAGAGCAGCGTGGTCATACGGATCTCTTCAATCTCGGTTTCCAGCGCGGGGAACTCTGTTTTCAATTCTTCCAGGATCTCTTCATCCTCCGCCTCCTGGCCCATCTCGCACAGGGTGGTCAGA
>ERZ1504765.323-NODE-323-length-11920-cov-3.680067_pt1 | contig 11920 bp, 10 predicted proteins | sample MGYA00572318_ERZ1504765 | MGnify/ENA primary metagenome ERZ1504765 (study PRJEB39906, sample SAMEA3182064) | gut metagenome | biome: human; feature: gut; material: Stool; isolation source: human stools | place: Canada | collected 2013-01-28 ...
AGGAAGCTGCGGAGCAGCAGGTGGCTTTGTGCCGCCAGCGTGTGGAAAACAACCCCACGGACCCGCAAACCCGTTTTGAGCTGGGCCAGGCCCTCTTTGACTGCGGCAATTACACGGAAGCCATTCCGGAACTCCAGCGCGCCCGCAACAACCCCCATATCCGCATCCGCGCCATGCTGTTGCTCGGCAAGTGCTATGACGCCAAGAACATGCATGATATGGCCCTGCGCCAGCTGGAGGAAGCCAATAAGGAATTAATAGAAATGAATGACACCAAGAAGGAAATCCTTTACATGATTGGCTTGCTTTATGAAAAGCAGGGCAAGAAGGGGGAATCCCTTGCTGCATTCCAGCAGATTTACGACGCCGAGTACGGCTACCGCGACGTAGCCAGGCGCGTGGAATCCTCTTACGGCAATTAGGGCGGTTCCCGTTTTGTGCCCGTAATGGGACGCCGTGTTCAAAGCCTTTGCCGGAAACGGCAAAGGCTTTGCTGTAGGAAGGTTATTTTTATTTCTGCGGACGAGAACCGTAACAGCTTTTATTCCGGCGGGCAACGGAGAGGGGCGGGAGACCTTGTGTTTTTTCTTGTCCGTTCCGGAAGGAACTGAAAAAATGAAGAGAGAGCAAGCTGATGCAGGCATTGCTTACGATTGATGTTCAAGGTGATTATTTTACGGAATGCACTGCATGCAGAGAATCCTGTGAGTATGTTGGCAGCTGGTTAAGTATGGATATCACCAACGAATATGAGAGGATGCCGGATATTGGCTGCATGGGAAAGATTGGGGTTCTTTCTTATGAAATGCCAGGGAGGGAAGTCTTATGATTCTTTTGATTGGCGGCAGCACGCATACAGGGAAAACACTCGCGGCGCAGCGGGTGCTTGAAAAATATTCCTATCCCTATTTATCCATTGACCATTTAAAGATGGGGTTGATACGCAGCGGGATATGCCCTTTCTCCCCTGAAAGCCCCGATGAAGAGCTGACTCCCTTCCTCTGGGGCATTATCAAAGAAATAGTAAAGACCGCGATTGAAAACGGCCAAAATTTAGTGGTGGAAGGTTGCTATATTCCCTTTGACTGGAAGAAGGATTTTACGCAGGCCTGCCGGGAACGGATACAGTATGTATGCCTTATTTTTTCAGAAAATTATATTCAAAGGCATTACCATGATATCCTGAACCATGAGAATGCGATTGAACGGCGCATGGAGAGTTCTCCCGTTACGCAGGAAGAGTTGCTGCGTGAAAACAGGGACAATCTTGAAAAATGCAGGTTCTATGGCTGTGACTATCTGTTGATTGACGAGTCTTATAACGTGGAGATCATGTTGTAGAGAACAGAGGCTTCCCGTTGTCCGGGGAAGGAAAGAGAAGGTTATTCCAAATTGCTTGGTTTATAGGCGCAGGCGGTAAGAGAGAGGTTCTTCCTCTCTTCCTCTGTATTTTTTCCAAAACTGCCCGTGTCAGAGCACCTTGGAAAAAAACTCCTGCAGCCTGGGATTGGCGGGGCGGTCGATAACGCGGTCCGGAGGCCCTTCTTCCACAATTTTCCCTTTATCCATGAACAGGACGCGGGAAGCCACCTCCCGCGCGAACCCTATTTCATGGGTAACCACTACCATCGTCAGTCCTCCCTGCGCCAGCTCCTTCATCAGGGAGAGCACTTCTCCCACCATTTCCGGGTCCAGGGCTGATGTCGGCTCGTCAAACAGGATGACATCCGGATTCATGACTAGGGCGCGCACGATGGCGATGCGCTGCTTTTGGCCTCCGGAAAGCTGGAGGGGATAGGAGTGCCTCTTGCCGTACAGCCCAATGCGCTGGAGAAGGGTTTCCGCCTGGTCTGCTGCCTCCTTTCTGCTGGAGCGTCCCGTTTTAACCGGGGCGATGGTGATATTTTCCAGAATGGTCAGGTGCGGGAAAAGATTGAAATGCTGGAAAACCATGCCTACATGCTGGCGGAATTGATTGACGTCCGTTCCGGGAGAGGTAATCAGCTTTCCCTTGAAACGGATTTCTCCGGAGGTCGGTTCCTCCAGCAGGTTCAGGCAGCGCAGGAAGGTGCTTTTACCGGAACCGGACGGGCCTACGATGAAGACCACTTCACCCCGGTCAATTTTCGTGGTGACATCGTTGACTGCCGACACGGAGTTGAATTCCTTAACCAAATGGCTGATTTGGAACATGGGAGTGTTTCCAGGATGTTCATTCATTGTTTTTCAGTTTTCTTTCCAGTTTGCCGAGCATCCAGCTGAACAGCATGACCACGGAGAGGTAAATCAGGGCCACGGCCGTCAGCGGCATGAAGGCGGTATAAGTCTGGCTCCGGATGATGTCGCCGCCCTTGGTCAGGTCCTGGAGGGCGATATAGCCGGAGACGCTGGTCTCCTTCAACAGTACGATAAATTCGTTTCCCAGAGAGGGAAGTACATTTTTAAAGGCCTGGGGCAGGATAATGTAAATCATGGTTTGGGCATATCCCAGGCCGAGACTGCGCCCGGCTTCAAATTGTCCTTTGTCAATGGACATAATGCCGCCTCTGATGATTTCCGCTACATAGGCTCCTGAGTTGAAGCCGAAGGCCACCACGGCCACCAACACTTTGCTGACATCCACGGAGCCGAAGATGACAAAATAGATCATGAGCAGTTGAACGACCACCGGCGTGCCGCGGATGACTGTCAGGTACAGTTTGCAGAGGGCATTCAGGAAACGGAGATTGCCCGTTTTGTCATGCGTGGCGCGGATGACGGCCACCACAAAGCCCACCAGAATGCCCAGCAGAACGGAAAAGAAAGAGACCTCCACCGTCACCAGAAAGCCGTTGGTCAGGTATTTCCAGCGGCCTTCCTGCATGAAATTGACATAAAAGGATTCTTTCAGGTCCAGCCATGTATTTTCCAGCCAGCCTCCTCCGGAAGCGTGTTGTTCGGGACCGGCAGCGGATTTAACCTGCATGGCCGCATAAGCGTTCCGTATTTCCTCCAGCTTTCCGGAGGCTTTCAATGCTGCAATGGTGTCGTTAATATCCTGAAGGAGAACCGTATCTCCCTTGCGGACGGCAATGGCGTAGGATTCGGAAGTGAGGGGTTCCGGCAGAATTTCCAGCCGTTCATTGCCCGCTACGTACATTTTTGCCGGATCCTGGTCAATGACGGCGGCGTCCACCTTGCCTGCCGCCACGGCGGCCACAGCCAGCGCTCCGTTAGGGAAGCGTTCCGGCTGCTGGATGTTCCGTGTGACGTAAATGTCTCCCGTGGCCCCGTGCTGCACTCCGATTCTTTTGCCGCGGATATCTTCCCGCTTCCGGATGGGAGAACCTTTGGGAACGATGATAACCTGAGCGGCTTCCACATAGGGAATGGAGAAGTCCACTTTCCTCCTGCGTTCCGGCGTAACCGTGATTCCGGAGGCGGCTACGTCCGCCTTCCCGGAAACTACAGCCGTAATCACGGAATCAAAGCTCATGTCTTCAATGACCAGCTCCCTGCCGGTGCGCCGGGCTACCTCCCGCATGATTTCCGGGTCAATGCCCAGGATGGTGTTTCCGTCCCGGAATTCGTAGGGAGGGAAAGTCGCTTCCGTCACCATCAGGATTCTGCCGTTTTCCGCCGCTGGTGCGCCGCAGCATAGGAGAAGCCAAAGCGTCAGCAGGGCTCCGAGATGATTCAGAAAGGAAATGGATGGCATGAAAGCAAGGGGGAAAAGGTGAAGTCTGAACCGGCGGGGTATATGATTTACCTGCCTGCAACGCAATAAAAAACTGTTTCTTCCCGGTTCCGGTTTGTCCTGTCTCACGGCAGGGAAGCGGAGTAGCGGGCCGGTCGGAGAGGAAATGGCAACGAATATGAATGGCATGAACCCGGAAGATACCCAGGATTTTTTTGTTTATTAGCAAGAGGGAGGGAATGTATATTGTGATAATTTTCCCGATTAATTTTTCCAAAGGGAGGGAGGATCAGACTTCCTGCTTTGAGGGCGGTGTATGTTTGGTTTTGGAAAATTGTCATGCATCCGGAATGTGATGCATGGCAAGGTGCATGGCGGAACCATAGGACCGGATGGAATACCGCGCAGAGCAAAAAAGTTTGAGGCCTTGCAGAATACTTCATTCTGCAAGGCCTCACGAATGGGAAAATGGTCGGGTTGACAGGATTCGAACCTGCGACCCCCTGCACCCCATGCAGGTGCGCTACCAGACTGCGCTACAACCCGATGAACTCGGACCGACCGGGGTCGTGTCTCGTGACGGCGAGGTGTATATAGGAAAACTTTAGTGTTGGCAAGAGTCTTTTTTCATAGCATACCTTTTTTGTCATGAAGCAAGTTCAAGTTGCAGTCGTCGGGGCCAGTGGCTACACCGGGCAGGAATTGTTGCGCATCCTGCTGAACCATCGCGGGGTGAAGCTGGTGTGCGCTACTTCCCGCCAGTATGCCGGGCAGCCGTTGTGGGAGGTTTTTCCCCGTTTCCGTCAGGTTCCGGGTTCCGGTCTGAAGTTTACGGATTCCGATGTGGAGGCGATTGCCGCTACTGGGGCGGAGGTCGCTTTTCTGGCCCTGCCTCATGGCGTGGCTGCTTCCTATGCCCGCGGCCTGGTGGACAGGGGCCTGCGCGTGATTGACCTGAGCGCGGATTTCCGTCTGGACAGCCCGGAGGTGTACGAAGAGTATTACGGGAACCCCCACCCGGATACGGCCCTGATGCAGGAAGCCGTGTACGGCTTGCCGGAGTGGCGCCGGGAGGAGATTGCCCGGGCGCGCATTGTGGCTTCTCCCGGTTGCTATCCCACCAGCATTCTTTTGCCTCTCATTCCCTTGTTCAGGGCGGGCATGCTGGAGCCGGAGGACGTGGTGGTCTGTTCCGGCAGCGGCGTGAGCGGAGCGGGGCGCAAGGCGTCCATTCCGCTGCTGTTCTGCGAGTGCAATGAGAGTTTTCATGCCTACGGAGTGCCGAAACACCGCCATTTGAGCGAAATTGAACAGGAGCTTTCCCATGCCGCGGGGGAAACGGTGGTGATGTCCTTTACCCCCCATCTGATTCCCGTTAATACGGGCATCTGCTCCACGATTACGGCCAAAGTGAAAAAGGGGGCGGACCCTGAATGCGTCGGCCGCCTGCTGGAAGAAGCTTATGCCGCGGCCCCGTTCGTCCGCCTTCTGGGGCGCAACCAGCCTGCGGATACCAAGAATGTAACGCGGACGAACTGTGTGGACATTGGCTGGGCTTATGATCCCCGCACGAACCGCGTGATTCTGATGAGCGCGGAGGATAATGTGGTGAAGGGAGCGGGGGGCCAGGCCGTTCAGTCCTTCAATATCATGTGCGGATTTGATGAAACGGAAGGCTTGTGGGTTCTGTAGCTTTTTGATATGTTGAAAGACACTTTCAAGACGATGAATGATTCATCCTATATTCCGGTTGACGGGGGCGTTTGCGCGCCCCGGGGATTTTTGGGGAGCGCCGTAAGCTGCGGCATCAAGAAGCCTACAGACACGCGTCTGGACCTGGCCCTGATTTATTCCACGGAACCCTGCGTGTCCGCAGGAACGTTTACGACCAACCGCGTGCAGGCCGCCTGCGTGAAGGTGAGCCGGGAGCATCTCCGGAAAGGAAATATCCGCGCCATCGTAGCGAACAGCGGGAACGCGAACGCCTGCACCGGAACCCGTGGGGTGGAGGACGCCAGGGGCGAATGTCGCAGCGTTGCGGAGCTTCTGGGGCTGAAGCCTGCAGAAGTGGCCGTATGTTCCACCGGCGTGATTGGCCTGCCAATGCCTATGATGCGCATTTACCCGAAGTTTCCGGAATTGGCGGGGGGGCTTTCCCGTGACAAGGGGCATGAGGTGGCCCAGGCCGTGATGACCAGCGACACGAAGGAGAAAATCATTGCCATTGAGTTTGTAGTGCAGGGTAAACCCGTGCGCATCGGCGCCTGCTGCAAGGGGGCGGGCATGATCAATCCCTGCATGGCGACCATGTTGTGTTTTATCACGACGGATGCGGGCGTTTCCCGCGATGTGCTGGAGCTGTGCGTCCAGTCCGGAGTGAAGAGTTCTTTTAACTGCATCACCATTGACGGAGACATGAGCACGAATGACACGGTTCTGGTGATGGCGAATGGGGCATCCGGCGTGAAGCTGGAAACTCCGGAAGATATTTACGCATTCCAGCAGGCTTTGGCCCATGTGATGCTGGAACTGGCCAAGCACATCGTGCAGGACGGAGAGCGGGTGACCAAGTTCGTCACCGTGCATGTGACGGGAGGCCGCACGGAGGATGAAGCTAAAAAAGCGGCGGAAGCCGTAGCCAAGTCTTCCCTGGTGAAGAGTTCCTGGAACGGGAACGATCCCAACTGGGGGCGTATTATTCATGCTGTGGGCTACTGCGGAGCAAAGGTGGACGAAGAGAAGATAGACATCGACATCGCCGGTTTGGCCGCCTGCCGCGGCGGCGTGCAGGCGGATACTCCGTCCGACGATTTGCGGCAGGCCGTGCAGGTTCCCGCGTTCCAGGTGGATATCAATTTGAATCGGGGCGAGTTTTCCCATACGGTGTATACCACGGATTTGTCTCCGGAATACGTGGATTTCAACCGTTCCGAGTATGCGTACTGGAACCAGGCGAAGGCGGACGGCCTGACCTGTTAACCGGTTCAGTCATGGCGCGTGGCAAATGCCGCCAGGGAAAGGCGGGGGGAATGGCTCCCTCCGCCGGGATGCTGATGGAGGTGCGGCGCCTTCTGGATGAAGGCGCTTTCCGCGCTTCCCGCGCCCAGCGTTTCTGTACCGGCGCTGCGGATTGCTGCCGGTTCCGCCTGACCGGGGAGACGCCGCATGTAACGCTGGGTGAGGCATGGGTGGCCTGGAAGGCGTGGCGCGCTTCCGGACGTACCCGGCTGGAGCTGCCTCCGGACGGGAGCTGCCCTTTTTTAAGCGGGCAGAGAAAATGCATGATTTATGAAGGCAGGCCGTTAGCGTGCCGCACTCATTTCTGCGTGCCGGCCGGGGGCGCCTTGCCCCGCCGGGAGGTCATTGACCTGATTCATGCGCTGGAAGATATTGACGCCGCGCTGGGCGGCGATGGCGCGTCCCGGCTTCCGGAGGCCGTGGAACGGCTGTCCCGAAAAGGCCCGGCGGACGGAAGGAAGAGGCGGCGATGACTGTCCGGGGTTTTGACGGCTGTCAGGTATCTATTTCCGGGCGGGGACATGTTTTCCCGCATGTGTTGATGACCGGATCCACGTCAAGGAGATGGGATTTCCCGGGGAGGCAGGCAGGAAAACGACTTTTCAGTCCTCCGAGTCCGTTTTTTCTCTTTTTCCTGTTTGGAAGCCAGATGGCGCAGGGCGCTGGCGGCCTTTTTGTTGCCGTGCCGGACGGCTTTCAGATACCATTCTTCCGCCTGTTTATCGTCCTGCTCAATGCCGTAGCCGTGGGCGTAGCAGTTGCCCACATTAAACATGGCTGTGGCGTTGCCCTGTTCTGCCGCCTTAAGGTACCATTTCAGGGCTTCTTCCCGGTTGACGGGCGTTCCTTTTCCGTTCAGATGGCACCACCCCAGGTTGAGCTGGGCTGTTGTATGCCCCTGTTCTGCGGCTTTGGTGTACCAGTGGACGGCTTTGGCCATGTCCACTTCCATGCCCCGGCCGTTGCCGTAGCACCATCCCAGCGTGTATTGGGCCGTAATCTGGCCCTGAAGGGCTGATTTGTGATACCACACCAGCGCTTTGTCCAGATCCGGCTCCACGCCGAAACCGTTTTCATAGCACCAGCCCAGATTGTATTGGGCCGTAGCGTGGTTCTGCATGGCGGCTTCTTCATACCAGTAAGCGGCTTTCCGCGGGTTTTTGGGGGTCCCGCTTCCGTTGCCATAGCACCAGGCCAGGTTATACTGGGCGCGGGGGTCTCCCTGTTCCGCGGCCTGCTTGTACCAGTATACGGCCTGTTCCCAGTTTTTCCGGCTGGGGCTGTTGGCATAAATCCAGCCGAGGTTGAGCTGGGCTACCGCATGGCCCTGTTCCGCCGCTTTTTTGTACCACCCGATGGCCTGGTGTTCGTCTTTTTCCACTCCCAAGCCGTTGACATAGCAGAACCCAAGGTCAAATTGCGCGGTGGGGTGCCCCTGTTCGGCGGCTTTCCGGTACCAGTAAAAGGCCTTGTCGTTGTCCTGAGGGGCGCCGATGCCGTTGGAATAGGCCCATCCCAGATTGAGCTGGGCGGTAACGTGACCCAGTTCCGCCGCCTGCTGGTAGCAGTAGAAAGCTTCCTGCTGGTTTTCCGCCACCCCGCGCCCCTGTTCGTAGTTGATTGCCAGCTGGAACAGTGCCTGGGCGTCTCCTTTCAGAGCTATTTGCTGAAGGGTTTCTACGTCGACGGAATAGGTGGAGACGGTGTTTTCCTGCTCGCCGTGGTTGTGGGAAGCGTCATTCATTTCACAGGTAACCGCACTGGGGAACACTGGGACAATTTTTGCTCTCCTGAACTTGTGCGCTCGCCGATTCTGCACATTTCCCCCATAAGAATCAAGACCCGTTTTTATTGGGGCCGGAGTTCGGAAAGCGTTACCGTCCAGCGCGCCTGCGGCGGGACAGGGCAAGGAATGAACCGCAGAGGAAGAGGATTCCGGCGCCGGGTTCCGGGATTCTCAGATCTCCCAGCGGAGCGGTGAAGCTCTGTATTTCCCCCAGGCGGATGCCCGACAGTCCCGCTTCCTCGTAATTATAACTGTACACGTCGTTTTCTCCATCCAGGCTGGTCAGATAAATATCGCAGTGGGAGGAGCCGTATTCGTCCGTATAGTCGTTCACGACTACTTTCTGGCGGAACATTTCCACAGCGTAGTCGTCCGAATCCGTCAGGTAGATAATCAGATTGCCGTCTTTGTCCGTGTCGTAGCCCCACATGGTGATGGCGTGGCCTCTCCCTTCTTCCCCGACGGTCAGCGTGGTTCCCCAGTTGTTGTTGATGCTGTTTGTCAGTTTCTGGTAAACGCCGCTTCTGGTGTCTCCTTCCCAGAAGCTGTATGCGGAAAATAAGGGGTTGTCAACAGCTCCTCCGCTTGAGGACTGCGGGACTGTCAGTCCCAGCTCTTTCCAGTATCCTCCGGGAGCTGTCGTCGTAGAAAGGCTCGGATAGGCGGTGGTATCCAGCATCCCGCCGTTGACCCACCAGTTGTAGGCCTGTTCCACGGAGCCTCCGCTGTTTGTCCAGTTCGTGGAGATGGTTTGGTAAATGGCCAGCTGGGCGACCTGCGGCATGACATCGTAAGTGGCGGATTTCCCGTTGGGCGTGGTGGATTTCAGGTCGCTTCTGGTATCCTGCCACCATTGGAGAACGTTGGATGCCGCCGCCGCCCAGCAGATATTCTGGTCATAAGGAAGGTACAGCCATTCTGTGGGCCGTGCGGAAACCGGAGGATTTAACGGGTTGGTGGGGTGGGGCTTGGTCCCCCATGTCCATTTGGTTTTTTTATTGCAATCATACCATCCGCCGGATTCGGAGACGTTTTCAAGGAATACGGGCGCGGCATGAAGCGTTCCGGGAAGTAACAACGCCGCCAGAGCCGAAGAGAGGAAACGGAGAGTCATAGGAAAAAGGAATACGTAATTCCTTTTTTTGTTAAAAAACAGGGAGGTCGTCAAGATAATAAATAGGGGAAGGAGACGAATAAACTCCGGGAGGCAGATTTTTTCCCGAAGACGCCGGGAACGGGATGTCCGGAGGACAGGACAGATGAGTGATTTTCAGGGGCTGCCGTTGTTAACGGGGGACGAGCCAGGGAGAAGTGGGCGATTCCGGATTGGACGCTACATCTGCGGGGGAGCCCTCGGCCACGATATTGCCGCCGTGCCTGCCGGCTCCGGGGCCCATGTCCACCAGGTAGTCCGCGGCATTGAGCAGGTCCTTGTGGTGTTCCACGCAGAGGATGGTGTGCCCGGCATCCCTCAGACGGAAAAGGGCTGCCAGGAGAAGGGCCACTTCATTGAAGTGAAGGCCGCTGGTGGGTTCGTCCAGAATGAACAGGGCCCTTTTCCCGTCTTCCGCCAGTTTCCAGGACGGGGCTTTGGCCAGTTCCGCAGCTATTTTTATGCGCTGGGATTCTCCGCCGGAAAGGGTGTCCGCCCTGCGGTTGAGATTGAGGTATCCCAGCCCTACGTCCTGCATGCTTTTCAGGATGGCGGCGGCTCTGGGCAGGGAGGAAAAGAATTCCGCCGCTTCGTCCACGGTCAGGGCCAGCGCCTGGGCAATGGATTTCCCTTTCCAGGTGACTTCCAGCGTTTCCCTGTTGTAGCATTGCCCGTGGCAGGCGTCGCAGGGCATGGCCACATTTCCCAGGAAGTTCATATCCACTTCAATCATGCCCGTTCCCTGGCACCGTTCACAACGGCCTCCGCGAATATTGGGGGAAAAGCGCGCCGCCGTGTATCCCCTCTGCTTGGAAAGGGGGAGCTGTGCGTAAAGGGGGCGCAGCACCTGGAGCAGGCCGGTAGCGGTGGCCGGCGTGGAACGCGGCGTTTTGCCGATGGGCGACTGGTCGATGACTACAAGGCGGTTGAAGTGCTCCGTTCCCTGCACGCGGCGCGGAATATCCTTTTTCCCGGAAAGGGCTTGCCTGACCGCGGGGATGAGACAGTCCCGGACAAGGGTGGATTTCCCTGAACCGGAAGGGCCGGAGATGCAGGTCAATGTACCAACCGGGATATTCAGAGTGACATTGTTGAGGTTGTGTTTGTCCGCTCCGGTCAGGACCAGACGCTCCGCAGGAGCCGTCTTGCGTCCGGAGGCGGGCATATTTCGCTTGCCTGAAAGCCATTCTCCGGTGGGGCTTTCGGCATTTTCCAGTATCTCCGCAAGGGAGCCCTGTGCCAGAATACGGCCTCCGTTGGTTCCGGAGCCGGGGCCCATGTCCACCAGGTGATCCGCCGCGGTTAGAATTTGTTCATCATGCTCTACGACCAGTACTGTGTTGCCCTGGTTCCGGAGCGTCCGGAGAGCGCGGAGCAGGCGGTCCGTATCGGCGGGGTGCAGTCCGGCCGTGGGTTCGTCCAGGATGTAAAGGACTCCGGAAAGGCCGCCTCCCAGCTGGGAAGCCAGGCGCGCCCTCTGCAGTTCGCCTCCGGAGAGGGTGTTTGCCTGGCGGTCCAGGGACAGGTAGGAGAGTCCCAGCTCATTCAGGAAGCGCACGCGTTTGTTGATTTCCTCCATGAGCGGGGTCAATGCCGCCGCCAGGGAGGAGGGCGTTTTCAGTCGTTCCAGTTCTCCTGCCATATCTTCCAGAGGAAGAGCCGTCAGTTCCGCGAGATTGTAGGCTCGGTCCGGCGCAGGCATGGTGACGGCCCGGGCCAGAGGGGAAAGACGCTGGCCCCCGCAGGCGCGGCACGGACCGTTTTCCTGTTCATTCAGGCCGGTTCCCCGGCAGGAGGGGCATGCCCCCAGCGGGGAGTTGAAGGAAAAATGGCGGGGCGTAAGCTGGGGCAGAAGGAAGCCTGTTTCCGGATTGCGGTAGCGGGTGTGAAAGGCCCGGATTGAGGCTTCCTCTCCTGGTATGGTGATGATGGCCCGCACTTCGTCCGGATTGATACGGAGAGCCGTTTGCAGGGAATCCGCAATGCGCGAGGCCGTATTTTCCCCTCTGACGATGAGGCGGTCAATGACCAGGGCCGCGTCCGGAGGCGGGGGGACGGGGGAACTTATTTCTTCAATATCCCGCATTTCTCCGTTCCAGTAAACCCGGAGGAAGCCCTGCCGCTGGAAGTCGCCCAGCGTCGCTGCGGGATCCTGGGCCAGCAGGTTTTCCGCCGGAGCGGCCAGAATCAGGAGCGTGTGTTCCGGCAGGGAAACGAGTTCCTCCGTAATCCGGTCCGGACTCTTGCGTTCCAGTTCCTTTCCTGTCTCCGGGTCATGGGGCGTGCC
>ERZ1504765.344-NODE-344-length-10975-cov-3.848443_pt1 | contig 10975 bp, 10 predicted proteins | sample MGYA00572318_ERZ1504765 | MGnify/ENA primary metagenome ERZ1504765 (study PRJEB39906, sample SAMEA3182064) | gut metagenome | biome: human; feature: gut; material: Stool; isolation source: human stools | place: Canada | collected 2013-01-28 ...
TATGATTCCTGCCCTCTGAAGAACGGGGCGGAGCCGGGCCTTTCCCTTAAATGGAACCCCACTCCTTCCTGGTCTTTCCGCGGCTCCCTCCTGTATGATTCCGGACAGGAGGGGGTGTATTCCCAGTGGAACGTTACCTGGCAGCCCCTGCTGTGCGAATCCGTCGCCATGGTGAATACGGTTTCTCTGGGCTTTGCCCATGATTATCTGGGAAGGAACGGCCTGAAAGAGCTGATGGTGCGGACGGGGGCGCTGTGGGCCGTTTCCGGCGGTCTGCGGGTGGAGCCTTTCCTGGGATGGTATTGCGGCTACGGGCGGGACGATTTCAAAAAAGTAGTGCTGGGGCTTTGGTGCTCTTACGTTTTTTAACGGGCGGATTTCTCCGGTTTTCCGGCATTTTCCTGTTGCCAAACGGGGAGGCTTGGTCATAATGGTCTGCGTATGATGAAGCCTACACTTCTTGTTTTAGCAGCTGGCATGGGCAGCCGTTACGGCGGTCTCAAGCAACTTGATCCGATGGGCCCCAACGGGGAAGTCGTTCTTGACTATTCTGTTTATGATGCCATCCGGGCCGGTTTCGGAAAAGTGGTATTCATTATCCGCCGTGACTTTGAAGATATTTTCAAGGAAAAGGTCGGCAGCCGTTTTGCCGGCAAGATTGAGGTGGATTACGCTTTCCAGTCTCTGGACGACCTGCCGGAAGGCTTCTCCGTGCCGGAAGGCCGGGAAAAGCCCTGGGGCACCGCCCACGCCCTGCGTGCCGCCCGCCACGTGGTGAAGGAACCCTTTGCCGTAGTGAATGCGGATGACTTTTACGGTGCGGACGCTTTTGTGCAGGCCGCCAAGTTCCTGACCTCCACTACGGATGAACCCGGCAAGGCCCATTACGGCATGATCGGCTATCCGCTGAAGAACACCCTCTCCGACAACGGGGACGTGAACCGCGGCATTTGCTCCATCAAGGACGGCCTGCTGGACGGCGTGGAGGAATTCGTGAAAATCCAGGCTGACGAAGACGGCGTCGTGCGCGGCAACAACCTGAAGGGCGAACGCCTGCCGGTGGATCCCTCAGAACTGGTTTCCATGAATTTCTGGCTGTTCTCCCCCTCCTTCATTGAACTGACGGAAGATCATTTCATTGACTTCCTGAAAGAACACGGCCAGGAACCCAAGAGCGAATGCTTTATTCCCACCGTGGTGGACGCCCTGATTCATGCGGACCGGGCGGATTGCGCTGTTCTTCCCACTTCTTCCTCCTGGTTCGGCATGACCTATCCGGGGGACAAGCCCATGGTTGTGGAAGGCATCAACAAACTTATTCAGCAGGGCGTATACCCTGAAAAGCTCAACTAAGCCTTTTTCCCTATGCACGATCTCAAGGCTGTATCAACCCTGTTCGATCTCCGCGGCGATTTTGTCCACGGTTACTCTTACGGCAGCGGCCACATCAACGACACCTACTGCATCTGGGTGGATCAGGCGGGACAGCGTATCCGTTACATCCTCCAGCGCGTGAACCATAATGTGTTCAAGCAGCCCATCCCCCTGATGGAGAATGTAAAGCGCGTAACGGACCACGCTCTGAAGCGCCTGAAAGAGGAACAGTGCCCGGAAGCTTACCGCCGCACTCTCACGCTGGTTCCTTCCGTGGACAGCAAGCCGTACGCCCTGGATTCGGACGGCAACTGCTGGCGCGTGTACCCGTTCATTGAACGCGCACGCACGTATGACCAGATTGAAACTACCAAGCAGTGCCAGGAAGCGGCGCGCGCCTTCGGCGAGTTCCAGAAGCTCACGGCAGACCTGCCCGGAGAGCCCCTGTTCGAAACCATTCCCAATTTCCACAATACTACTTCCCGCCTGGCGGCTCTGAAAGAAGCCATCCAGTCCGACCCCCTGGGGCGCGTGAAGGAAGTGCAGAAGGAAATAGACTGGTATCTTTCCCGCGAGGCGGACTGCCACATGGTGGTGGATTACCTGAAATCCGGGGAATTGCCCCTGCGCTGTACGCACAATGATACCAAGCTGAACAATGTGATGCTGGACGATGTAACCGGAGAAGGCATTTGCGTGATTGACCTGGATACCACGATGCCCGGTTCCGCCATTTACGACTTCGGCGACATGATCCGGACGGCCACGTCTCCCGCCGCGGAAGATGAAAAGGACGTCTCCAAGGTCACGATGCGCATGTTCATGTTTGAAGCTCTGGTGCAGGGGTACCTGAGTTCCGCCAAGAGTTTCCTGACGCCTCTGGAAAAGAGCCTGCTGCCGTTCTCCGGCAAATTGCTCACGATGGAATGCGGCATCCGCTTCCTGACGGACTACCTGTCCGGTGACGTGTATTTTAAAATCCACCGTCCGGAACACAACCTGGACCGTTGCCGTACGCAGATGGCCCTGGTGGAATCCATTGAGGCGCAGATGGATGAAATGAAGGCCATTGTGGACCGCTATTAATCAATATTCACCAACATCGGAAAAACATGAAGATTCTCGTAACCGGCGGCGCCGGATTCATCGGTTCCCATATTGTGGAACACTATCAGGATAAGGCGGAAGAAATCCGTGTGCTGGACAACCTGCGCACGGGCTATCTCAAAAACCTGGAAGGGCTCAGGCACACATTCATCGAAGGTTCCATCTGCGACCGGGAGCTGGTGCGCCAGGCGGTGCAGGGGGTGGACTATATTTTCCATATGGCCGCGCTCGTCTCCGTGCCGGAATCCATGAGCAAGATCGGCGAATGCATCGACATCAACGTCAACGGTTTGCTGAACGTGCTGGAGGAAGCTTCCGCCGCCGGAGTCAAAAAAATCGTGCTGGCGTCTTCCGCCGCCATTTATGGAGATAATCCTACGGTGCCCAAATTGGAAACCATGTACCCGGAACCCAAGAGCCCCTATGCCATTACCAAGCTGGACGGGGAATACTACCTCAACATGTTCCGGGCGGAAGGAAAAATCAATACGGCGGCCGTGCGCTTCTTCAATGTCTTCGGCCCCCGGCAGGACCCCAAGGGCGCCTATGCCGCGGCCGTGCCCATTTTCATTGAAAAAGCTGTCAAAGGAGAAGACATCACCGTGTATGGGGACGGCTCCCAGACGCGCGATTTCATTTATGTGAAAGACATTGTAGGAGCCCTTACCTTTGTGGCGGAACACCCGGAAGTCACCGGAGTGTTCAATGCCGGTTACGGCGGCCAGATCACCATTGAAGAGCTGGCGCAGAACATCATCAAGGCTGCCGAGTCTTCCTCCAAGGTGCTTCATGCCCCGGAACGTCCGGGAGACGTCAAGCATTCCCGCGCCTGTGCGGACAAGCTCCGCAATGCCGGATGGCAGCCCAGGCATACTTTGCCGGAAGGCCTGGCGACGACGCTGGAATACTTCAAGGGCATTCTGGGCAGGTAACCTTCTGTAATTTCCGGTTTTATATTACCCCCGGACTGCCTCCGCTCCTGCAGCGGAGGCAGTCTTTTTTATGGGAAACCGGGGCTGTGTATGACAAATTGAACGGGTGTTGAAATTCGGATGATGCAAAAAGACTTTTTTATCATGGGAAAAGACGAAGAGCAAGTGTCCGAAAAAGGGAAAAATTATTTATAATCAAGAGCGTTTCATGAATTTTCAAAGCCTTTTGGTTTGACAATAAGGTAATGGGCGGAAACCGATATTCCGTATTTGTTAGAGAGGAAAATTTTCTGCGGAAAAAATCCGGGCTGGCATTGAATGTTATTGACGGAAGAAAGGCGTAATAATAGAGACTTCGGGCGATATGTATTTCTTCAGAGATTCTTCTGCCAAGCAATTGCCTGCGTTTAAAGATCCCTGTTTCGAATTGGCCATGGCCCGCCGAAAGGAGGAAGCCCGCTAGGGATGGATACCTTTTGCCATATTCGTCTTCTTTTTGCTTGTGTACCGCTTCTTTGGCCTTGTCATGCCGAGCAATAATGCGGACGGCTCGCAGTCATGGCTCTTTTTGCTGGTGCTAGCGGGCTGGGGGCTCCTGGGTCTCGTCCACATGGTTGTGATTCCCATCTGGATGCTGATCGCCTCCCTTCATTACTGGGAGGTGAACCGCAGGGGATTGGCTGTTGCGGGGCTGCTGTTCAGCATTTTGGCTCCTGTCAGCATGGTTTTCATGCTGTCCTGCTGGTCCATGTTTGGATAAAGGTGCATTTTCCGTCCTGAGGGGGGAACGGTGTCGCTTCCGCCAAACTTTCAGGATTCCGGGGATTGGCCTTTTCTCCGGCCTTTCAACCGGGTAAAGTGTTTCCGATGGATTTGTTCAGTTTACAGGAAGCGGAAGCGCGGGAAGGCTTTGAGCCCGGGGCGGACACTTCCGCCATGCCGCTGGCCGCGCGTATGCGCCCGCGCACCCTGGATGAAGTGGCCGGACAGAAGCATCTGCTGGCTCCGGGCAAGCTGCTGAGACGGGCAATTGAGACGGACCGGTTTACGTCTCTGATTTTCTACGGGCCTCCCGGGTGCGGAAAAACTACTCTGGCCGCCGTCATCGCCCGGACGACGAATGCCCATTTCATGATGCTCAACGGCGTGGAATCCAATGTAGCGGACATCCGGGAGAAAATAGCCCAGGCGCAGATGAGGATGAGCATGCACGGGCGGAAAACCGTTCTTTTCGTGGATGAGCTGCACCGGTTCAACAAAGCCCAACAGGATGTTCTGCTTCCCCATCTGGAAAAGGGTACGGTCAGGTTTATTGGGGCGACCACGGAAAACCCCTACTTTGCAATTAACTCCCCCCTGCTGTCCCGCTCCCAGGTTTTTCCGCTGGAGCCGGTGCCGGAGGAGGATCTGGCCGCCCTGCTGAAGCGCGCCCTGACGGATGAGGTGCGCGGGCTGGGCACATCCCGCGTGGATATGGAGGTGGAAGCCTTGAACCATTTGGCCGCCAAGGCGGACGGAGACGCCAGGAAGGCGCTCACGGCTCTGGAAGTGGCTGTTCTGTCCACTCCTGCGGGGAAAGACGGCATCATTCATGTGGACATCTCCGTAGCGGAGGAATCCATCCAGCGCAAGGCTATCAGGTACGACCGCCTGGGGGATTCCCATTACGATACGATTTCCGCTTTCATCAAATCCATGCGCGGCTCTGACCCGGACGCCGCCCTGTATTGGCTGGGTATGATGCTGGAAGCCGGGGAGGATATCCGCTTTATAGGAAGAAGGCTGGTCATCGCCGCGTCGGAGGATGTAGGGCTGGCGGATTCCAACGCCCTGCGCGTAGCTTTGGACGCGGCGCGCGCGGCGGAAATGGTCGGCATGCCGGAAGCACGCATTCCTCTGGCGCATGCTGCGGTTTACCTGGCGACGGCCCCCAAGAGCAATTCCGCCTACGTGGGCATCAATGCCGCCATGGATGACGTGCGCAATGGGAAAACGCTGGCAGTTCCGGAACACCTGCGGACGCCAACGCGCAAGAAGCTGGCTGCCGCCGGAGGAGCGGATGCCGCCAGGCTGGAATATCTGTATTCCCACGACTATCCGGAACATTACGTACCCCAGGCCTACCTCCCGGAAGGCCGCGTGTATTACACCCCCACCGGAAACGGGATGGAACTGAGGATCAGGGAACGCATGGAATACCGCCGTCAACTGGCGGAGAACGCCGGGGAAGGCGGGAAGAAGGGGTAATTCTTCCTTGAAAACGCGGGAATGAGAAGAAGGTTTCCCTTATTGCTCCTTTGAAGCTGCCGGGAATGTTGTTCGGCTTTGGCCGGCAAGAAGCAGGGAGAGAGGGATGCTTCCGCTTGGGCGCTGGCTGGAAATTCTTCTCCCATCGGAAAAAAGGCAGGAAATTCCTTGGGAATGTCCTGCCTTCGTGAAGGTTGTGAATGGCGGTTTTGTTCGTTTGCCGGCAGGAGTCAGGATTCCTTGGTCACGATGATGTCGCAGTCCGCATCGAACCATCCCTGGCCCTGGCAGTCGAAAACCAAGTCCGGCTTTTCGGAACCGGAGAGGCGCAGGGTGAATTCGCGCCCGTTTTTGTCCTGCCGGTCCTTGGGCAGTTCGCTGACTACGCGGTTGCCCTTCATGAAGCGGGGGTTGCGGATATTGCAGCCGCCGCTGTTCATCTTGAAGGTAATCTTGTAGTTTCCGGGGCCGTCAAGCATGCTGCTGACGTTGACGCGGGTAGGCGTCAGTTCCGGGCGCAGGTCGTAGCCTGTGAAGTGAGGACTTTTCAGGGTGACGGGTTCCGTCAGGTAGCGGTAGTAGTTCTGGGCGCCTATTCCCATGAGGGTTTTAGGGGATATCCTGGCGATGTCCGTCAGGGTCTTCAGCGCCTGGTCCTTTTTCCCCTCATTGCGGTAGAGCCAGAACCTGGCCGCCATGACCTGTTGTTTTTGAAGGGGAGTCAGGCCGGGGGTTTTGAGCTGTTTGTTTACATAGGCATGGGCGGTTTTGTAATCCTTTGGACCGCCGTCTTTGGCGGAATCATTCACCATTCTCTGCACTTTTTCGATGTAGGGCAGATGCCTGAACGTGTATTTGAAGTGCACTCCCTTGATGTCTTCCGGATCCGCCTTTTTGATTTTTTCCAGAATATCCTTTCTGGCAGAGGCCGCATAAGGAGGAAGCTGCTGAAGCCCTTCTCCGTAAAGAAGGGCCGCGGCTGTTCCGGATGAAGCGGCGGCTTTTTCCCACAGGGCATTGGCCTTGTTTTGCTGTTTTACGGCTTCCATTGCCTGTTTCATGACGGCTGGCAATGTTTCCCTGGAGACGCCTTCCGACAGGAATACCATGTTTCCGGTGGGGGAGACCACCTGAAGGGCGGGGATGTTCCAGATTTCCCCCGGGGGCTTGGGCAGTTTCTGCTCTTCTTCCGTCATTTCCTCACGCTCGTCCTGGATACACCAGAGCACGGGTTCCGGGGTGTTCTTGGCCAGGTGTTCCACAGCGCGGGTGATTTCACGTGATTTTGGGGACCAGTCCGTGCCGGCCCATACGACGATCATGTATTTATTGACGGTTTTCGCCTCGTCTTTCACGGCGCTGTAAGCGGGGAGGGCCGCCTGGACAGGGGCGGACAGGAAGAGGGCTGCGGCCAGCAGGCCGGAAACGGGATTGATGTGATGAAGCATGGCGTTAATGGAGAATTTATTTTTCGTAAACGAGGATATGGCGCAGGTGCATGAATTCCGGCTGTGCGTTTTTGGCTTCCACCTTGATCCACTTGGCTTTGGTGCCTTCCGGAGCGGTGATGACCCATTCCTTGGGCATGTTTTCCGTGGCGGCCAGGGGGAACCAGGTGGCTCCGTCCGTGGACGTGGAGACCTCCATTTTCTTCATCCGGTTTTCATTGCCGTCGCGCTTGGTGACTACCAGCCCGGCCAGGTTCACTCCGTTTTTCAGTTCTACAATGACGTTCGGATTGGCTTCCTTATCCGTATGCTGGGCTCCGCCGCAGGGACGCAGCAGGTTGATATGGTCCCAGGGGCTATCCCACTGGCTCGTGGTGGAGCACCGGACCATGCCGTCTGCGGGCACCAGTTTCCAGCCCTGCGGAATGGACGCCTTGACCGTATTGTTCGTCGCATTGGCGCCGGAGAAAGAGGCCGCCGCTTTGCTCAAGGCCTGGAAGGCCGGAATGGAGCGGGCCGTTTCCGTGGCATAGATGGCTTTGCCGTAGGCTTCCTTCAGCTTTTTGGGGTCGGGGGCTTTCCCGGAGGTCCCGGTTTTTCCCGTTTGCTGGGCTACCTTGGCGAATGCGTTGGAGAACACGTCCGCCTGTCCGTTTTCCACAAAGTTTTTCACGCCCCATTCCAATGCCTGGCCAAAGTTGGTGCCGTCCCCCGTTTTCAGGTGGGTGGATAGGACTGTTTCCAGATAGGCCGCTTTTTCCTGCGGATTTGCCAGGAAGGCGGATTGGGAGTCCAGCACGGGCTGGAATTTCACCGCCCATGATGTGGGAGTGGTGGCGATGGCTTCATGCAGGTCCCGGAACCAGGCAATCCGGTCTGCGGGCGGAATATCCATCAGGAATTTATTCTGCACGTCCTTGAGGATGTCGAATGCGGCAAAGCCGTTGCCCTGATAGTGGGAAAGGGCGTCCTTGGCGTAAACGTACCAGTCGACAGGCTGCATGCCTTCCTTTTCCATCAGCAGGCGTTGAAGCTCCGTGCGGAAGAACGGGTGCAGCGGTGTTTGCCTGAGCGCTTCCTCCCATGCCTGGATGGCCTTGTCCTTGTTGCCGGAAGCCTCGTCCAGCCGGGCCTGGGCGGCCCACAGGTAGGCCTGGTCCGCCTTATCGTTGTCAGCAAAGACATTTTCCATCAGCAGGTAGGAAGTAGGAGCCTGGGAGCCGAAGATATGGTTGTGCATGCCTCCGTCCGGTCCGCCGAAGCCGCCTTTCCATTCCCCCCGCTTCACGCGCACCGCGTACGCGCAGTGGCCCGGTTGTCCTACCGGATAAGCGGGGATGCCGTGGGCCTGGGCCGCCATGGTGCCGAAGTAGGAGAGGCCGCCGCAGACGCCGCCGATGATCTGCGTGTTTTCCGCGGTCGTGTTAAGATCCCTCCACGGCACGTAGAAAAGGGGCCCCTGAATGGTATCGCCAAAGAAATTGTGGCCCGTATAGGGGGCGGCCCAGCAGGCGGCCGTGTACCGCCGCCAGGGGAGGTTGACGTGTTCATTGCTCCATTCATAGGATTTATCGTCCCAAGGACTTCCCACGACGAAGCGCATTTCCCATGGGCGCAGTTTGATGAATCCCGGATGCAGCCTGTTTTCCTGATGCAGTTTTTTGAAAATCCGGTAGCGGCGCACCGGATTGCTGTTGGCGGAGTTGGTTTTGAGCCTTCCCGCCATGGAGCCGGTGGAAAAGACAGAGGCCAGCCCGGTGGCCAGGGATTGGTAATTCCGGAAATCCGGGCTCTTGCCGTCCGCTTTCCAGATGTCGGAGAGGATTTGCAGGCCTTCCGGTGAATTTTCCGGAATCAGGCCTGCTCCAAGGTAAAGCTCCATCCACGCCGGGTCCTGTAGAAAGGTTTTGATGAAAGCGGCATCTTGCGCGCTTTTGGAGAAAACGGCTTTCACCTTGTCCGGTCCCGTGACGCGCAGGAGTTCGTGAATGTCCAGCAAATGGCGGTACTGCTTGTTCTGGAGCAGTTTCGGTTCGGATTTCGTTTGTTCTCCAGCCTTCAGGAGGGTGGAGCGCAGTTCCGTCTGCAGGCCATCAAAGTCTCCGGAGGCAATTTTTTGTGCCAGGGGCGCCGGCAGGCGGCTAGAGGAGGCCGGCGTTTCCGTTTCAATTTCCGTCGGGCCCTGCGCCGTGCAGACGGGCGCCGAGAGCAGGGAAGTGCAGAGAAGAAGATGTGAAATATTCATGTGGAAGGGATTACTTGATAATAGCAGAAAGAGGTGGGAGGGAACCAGTGCGTTTTTCGACTTATTACGATGCCGGAAGGACGTTTTTATCATCCTTTGTTGCATATTTCAGCACAAATGGTCACAGAGCATTTTGACGCCCAAGCCGATGAGGATGAGCCCGGCTCCCGCTTCCAGATGAAAGGTCGGAAAGCGGTGCAGCCGTCCGGTCAGGAAAAAGCCGGCCGCCGTGCACAGGAAGGTGGTGAAGCCGATGGCGGCGGCGGGGAGAAGCACCGCGTGGAGGGTAGGGGCGGTTCCACACTGGGCGGATGAAAGGTAAATGCTGACGCCCGCTACCAGCGCGTCGATGCTGGTGGCGATTCCCACGGCCATAAGGGTAGGAAACGTCAGGCTGGCGACGTGGGGCATATCCTCTTCTTCGTTGCGGTGATTCCAGCCTTCGCGGAGGACGTTGACCCCAAGGAAGGTGAACACGGCGAAGCCCAGCCAGTGGTCCCAGGCCGCAATATACCGGTGCACGGAGCCTGTAAGCAGAAAACCCAGCACGGGCATCAGGAATTGACCGGCCCCGGTGGACAGGGAGAGCTTGATTCCGTTGCTCAAACGCTTTTGCTTAATGAGCAGGCCGTAGGAGAACGCCACGACGAAAGCGTCCACGGAGAGGGCAAAAGCCAGGAAGATCAAGTCGGCAAGCGGCATGCTCATTGCGGAGAGGCACTCTAGGATATCCCCGGGAAAAAGCAATTTTTTTGTTCCTTGCGCTTTTTCCTGATTCCAAATGCGGCACAGGCGGGTCGGCTGGATTCCTGCTTCCGGCCGAGAGGTTTGGTTGTTTCATGATTTTTTGTTGTATTTCCTATAAAAAACACACCTGTAAAGACACAAGCATACCGGATGGAAGTTTGAAAAAATATTCACTTTTGCTACATGGTATGATTCACGTTTGGGGATATGATATTCTGCGGCGGATGTATTTTTTGATATAGATCTCGTCGGAATTTGTCGGCATGCTTTGTGCTTCATGGCAGTTATTCCCATTGGCCGCCATGTTTGAAAGCATAGTTGCATTATTTTTTAGGGAATAGAAGAACGGCGGCCTTGATTGTTCAAAACCGCCGTTTGTGTCATTGGGAATGTATAATTTCTGTCGAACGACGTTTTTTCCGTCGCCCGGCATATGTTCTTAACCTATTGACGCTTCATTTTGATTGTGTTTCGGCAATGGAACATAAGGCTGCTTTTCCTGCTAATTTTACCCGTGCTCCATCCATGCGGCAATAAAGTGTTCCACCGCGTTTGGAAGCCTGATAACCTATGATGTTGTCTTTTCCCAATCTGTTCGCCCAGTAAGGTATAATGTGACAATGACCGGAACCACAAACGGCATCCTCCGGCACTCCGCATTTGGGGGCAAAGGTACGGGAAACGCAGTCAGTTTCCGCACCTTTTGCGGTTACATGGAGCAAAAGACCGTTCAGGGCATGAACTTTTGATAGATCCGGATTGAGATGTTCGATTATTTTTACATCATCAAACACGCATAAAAGGTCACGCCCCATATACGCTTCTCTGGGGCTGTCTCTTATACACATCTGACGCTGCCGACGAGCGATCTAGTG
>ERZ1504765.351-NODE-351-length-10489-cov-2.781867_pt1 | contig 10489 bp, 3 predicted proteins | sample MGYA00572318_ERZ1504765 | MGnify/ENA primary metagenome ERZ1504765 (study PRJEB39906, sample SAMEA3182064) | gut metagenome | biome: human; feature: gut; material: Stool; isolation source: human stools | place: Canada | collected 2013-01-28 ...
ACCACAAAACCGAAAACTGGCAAGCCCAAAAGTCCTTGGGAGTCATCGAAAGGCTCCAAAACCGGCCAATTTTCTCTCCCTTGTGGGAAAGAGAGGGGGAGACCGGCATCTGGTGGAACGCCCCAAAATGTTGTGTTCAAGTGTCTCACTTGCGCTGTGACAGTTTTCTCAAATAAAATGCAAAATGGGTCTTGATTTTCTCACAATCCTATGCTATCGTATACCCAGAATGAACCTGCAAAAAATGCAGGAAGAGGGCTGGCGTTACTGCTGCAATAGCAGCCCTGCCGCGTCACGGCGTGGTATCGTGGGGGAGCCCCGCGGCGCAGACGGGGAGACTTTTGGAGCGTAATTTTTTCAGGAAAATCCACTTTTAAGCCCAATTTATCCTGGACTTCCTGTACAAAAGTTGTGCGATACCCGACGTCTGTGCAGAAACCTCTTATGGTTGGATACTCTTCCAGAGCCTGTTTAGCAGGACGAATTCCCGATTTTGTATTGTGAATCTTTGCCGCATGAACTACAACTTTCAGCGGGTTCCCCTTCGCGCGTCGGCGCGGCTTCATTTCTGGATCTAACTGCAAGGCGGCGCAAATGGCCCAGCTCCGTCTGGCGGTGTGATCGTGTATCTATTTTGGATGCACAGTTTTTATTACACAAAGGAGGAAACAGTGAAAATGAGAAACAAGACAACGCGCTTTATCTCCCTCTTGCTGGCTCTGGTTATGGTCTTTTCCCTGACCATAACTGGCTATGCGGCCGAGAGGACGCCCTTGCTGGCTCTCCATGGGGACGGCAAGGAACCTGCGCTGGGCGGCAGGGTCACAGTCTGTGTGGACACCACGGTGGACGCTGTGGTGGCCGATGGAAAGCTGACCATTCGCTATGACAGCCAGAAGCTACAATTTCTGTCTGCCAAAGCCGGGGAGGCCTGGCGGGATGACACAGACCTGAGCTTGCAGGTCAACAGCAGCGAGGCGGGCAGGCTGGTGCTTGCCTTTGCCGGCGAGGAACCTGCCATGGTCGGTACTGTGATTGACTTGTCCTTCCAGGCCGTGGCCGAAGGCGCCTCCGCTGTGATGGTGACAGAGGCGGGCAGCTATGTCACTGGTGCGGAGCACTATACGCTGGAGGCCCGGACTGTTGTGGAGGTGGGTGGCCACAACTGGAGCCAGTGGCAGGTGAGCAAAGCCGCCACCTGCACCGAGCCTGGTGAAGAGTTCCGGACCTGCCTGGGCCCGCCACTGGCCACCAGTGGGGAGACTGGACTGTGACCAAGGCCGCCACCTGCACCGAGCCTGGCGAGAAGACCCGGACCTGCACCCTGTGCAATGAGGAGGAGACCCAGGCCATCCCTGCCAACGGCGCTCACAGCTGGGGTGAATGGAAGACCATTCAAGAGGCCACCTGCACCACCAACGGCGTTCAGGAGCGGGAATGCTCCCTCTGCCATGAAAAGGAGACCAAGCTGATCCTGGAGCTGGGCCATTCCTACGCCGAAGAGGTAGTGAAGCCCACCTGTGACCAGCCCGGCTACACGGTCTATACCTGCACCCGTTGCGGCCACAGCTATGTGGACATGGACAGCATTGTGGAGGCCCTGGGCCATGCCTATGACAGAGAGGTGACGGCCCCCACCCACGACAAGATGGGCTACACCACCTATACCTGCACCCGTTGCGGCCACAGCTACGTGTCTGACTACACCGACGCCTTGGGCCACGAGTACACCCAAAAGGTGACGAAGGAGCCCACTTGCACCGAAGAGGGCGTCATGACCTTCACCTGCTCCTGTGGCAAGACCTACACCGAGTCCATCCCCAAGAAGGAGCACAGCTATGAGGCGAAAGTGACGGAGCCGGACTGCACCCATATGGGTTACACCACCCATACCTGCACCGTCTGCGGCCACAGCTATCAGGATTCCTTTGTGGACGCTCTGGGCCACGACTGCGAGGCAAAAACCGTAGCGGCTACCTGCACAGACTATGGCTACACCGAGCATGTCTGCAGGCACTGCGATTACCAGTACATCAGTGAGATTACCCAGCCTTTGGGCCACAAGGGTGAGATTGTGAACGCCAAGGACGCCACCTGCACCGAAGACGGCTACACAGGCGACCTGGTCTGCTCTGTCTGCGGCGAGGTTTTGCACAAGGGCGAGGTCATTCCCAAAAGCCACACCTGGTCCGACTGGACCGTGACCCGGGAGCCAACGTGCTTCCAGGAGGGCGAGCGGACCCGGACCTGCACCGTCTGCGGCGAGAAGGAGCGGGAAGCTCTGCCTGCCAATGAAGACCATTGCCCCTCCAAGGTGTTTTCCGATGTAGACACCAGCCTTTGGTATCATGAGGGCGTGGACTATGTGGTGCGTAATAAGCTGATGATTGGCGTATCCGAGACCCTGTTCCACCCCAACCACAACCTGACCCGGGGCCAGCTGATGTTGATCCTGTACCGCATGGCCGAATCTCCTGAAGTGGACGGGAAGTCGCCCTTTACCGATGTGGCCGAGGGCCAGTTCTATAGCGACGCCGTGGCCTGGGCCTACGAGCATGAAATTGCCCAGGGCATGTCTGACACCCGGTTTGTCCCCAACGCCCCTGTGACCCGGGAGCAGCTGGTGACCTTCCTGTACCGCTATGCCAAGCTTCAGGGTGTGGATACCACCAATCAGGGTAGCCTGGATGGGTTTGTGGATGCGGGCACGGTCAGCTCCTTCGCCCAGGAGGCGATGACCTGGGCTGTGGCCACGGAGTTGATACTCGGCATGGGCAACCAGTATTTGGAGCCCAAGGCCAGCTCCTCCCGCGGACAGATTGCAACAGTGGTGGAACGGTTTGAAACCGTCCATCTGGCTTGAGAAAGGCAGGTGCAAACAACATGAAAAAAAGATTCCTGTCTCTGTTTTTGGCGTTGGCCCTTCTCCTGACCGGGATTCCCATGGCGACGGCTGCAGGCAGCGGCTTTGCCGGGGAAACGGCGCCCCAGGTTTTGGAAGACGGCGGCCCAGTCAAGCTGCCTGTAGACACCCTGGAGGAGTCCCAGGGCTTTGCACAGGCCGATCCGGATCAGCCGGAGACGGCGGAGCCGAAAATTGTACATGATGCCTCCGACCGGTTTTCGGAGACCGGCGCTGCGGCCCAGCCTGCCGCAGAGGATCTGGTGAATTTCGTCGTAGTGATGAAAGACCGTTCTCTGCTGGCTGCCGGGTTCTCCGCGGAGGACATTGCCGCGCAGACAGCCTCGGTTGCCAGCTATCAGAGCAAGCAGCTGGCTGGCATTGAGAGCTTGAAGACCAGCCTCACCAAGCGCTTTGGGGAGGACGAGGGCTTCCAGCTGGGCTTTACTTATACCATTGGCACCACGGGCCTGTCGGTGACCACCCAGTACGGCAACAAGGCCGCCCTGGAGACGATGCCGGGTGTGGACTACGTGTATGTGGCTCCCACCTTCCAGCTGCCCGAGGATTACGTATCAGCCCATGACCAACAACGCCACCACCATGATCGGCGCTGATGTGGTCAATGAGACCGGCTTCACCGGCAAGGGCATGAAAATTGCCATCTTGGATACGGGCATTGTGGTGAATCATCCCAGCTTTGCCGCCCTGCCTGAGGACAAGCTGACGGAAGATTCCATGACCCAAGAGAGCGTGGATGCAATCTGGGATACCCTGAATGCCTCCCAGACCTACTTCCGCAACAGCTCCTATTACAACTCCAAGCTGCCCTTCATCTTCAACTATGACGGGCTGAACTTTGATGTGTCCCACGCCACAGCGGGCCATGACCACGGCACCCACGTTGCCGGTATTGCCGCCGCCAACAAGACGGATTCCACCAGCGTGGTGGGCGTGGCTCCGGATGCACAGCTGGTGGTGATGCAGGTCTTCAGCCGGGGCGGTGGCGCCAACTGGACCACCATTCTGGCAGCGCTGGAAGACTGTGTCCGCCTGGATGTGGATGCTGCCAACCTGTCTCTGGGTTCAGGCGCGGGCTTTACCACCTCTGGCGACAAGGCCATGCTGGAGGTTCTGAACCGCTTTGCCGAGACGGATATTGAGATCCTGATCGCGGCCGGCAACGACACCAACAACGCCTATATGAACCTCACTGGTCTGAACATGTCCAAGGCGGGCAACCCGGACACAGGCCTGGTGGGAACGCCCAGTACATACCATACGGCGCTGTCGGTGGCCTCCGTGGAAAATGACGGCGCGGATCAGCTGTACTTCACAGTCAATGACCGACAGATCGGTTATGTGGATACGGCAGTGACTGCTATGGTGAAGTTCCTGCGGAATTTCCAGGACCAGACGTTGGAGTTTGTGGTAGTGCCTGGCTATGGCGTCATGAGCGACTACGAGGGCCTGGATGTGACTGGCAAGGTGGCTGTGGTCTCCCGTGGCGGCGGCTCTGAGGCTACCTTCCCTGTGAAGCAAGCGGCTGCACAGGCAGCTGGCGCCATTGCCTGTGTGGTGTATAACAATGTACCTGGCGTTTTGAACATGCAGATCAACGACTTCCAGGGGGCAATTCCCTGCATCTCCATTTCCCAGGCCGACGGTCTGTTCCTGAAGGAGCTGGGCACGGGTTCCCTCAAGGTGTGCAATGGCGACCTGATCCGGGTGAAGATGGACCGGATGGTCAGCGACTTCTCCTCCTGGGGCGTGGCCCCCGACCTGACCCTGAAGCCGGAAATCGCCGGTGTGGGCGGCGGCATTTACTCCTCCAGAGATCCTTCTATTGCCGGCTCCAGCTATGGCTCCATGAGCGGCACTTCCATGGCCACACCCCAGGTGACCGGCGCCATGGCGGTCCTGGTGCAGTATCTGCGCAGTAGCTACGACTACACGGAGGCGGAGCTGCGTCAGGTGGCGGCCAATCTGATGATGAGTACGGCCAATCCTGTGATGTTTGACCAAGATCGGGAGTACTCCCCCCGGGCCCAGGGCGCCGGTCTGGTGGATCTGGTGAAGGCCACCACGTCTCAGGCCTACCTGACCAGCCGGGAGGTGCAGGAGGGCCGGCCCAAGGGCCAGTTCGGAGATGATGACGAGAAGACCGGCGTATATGAGTTCGGCTTTGAGATCAACAACATGTCCTCCGAGCAAGATCTCACCTACACCTTTGACAGCTCTGTCCTCACAGAGAGCCTGTACAATGGCGCATATATTCAGGGCGTTCCCTATGGTCTGGACGCCAATGTGGAAATCTTCCGCGGTGTGGTTTCCAATGTGATGAAGTATGACTTCAACGACGACGGTGTGATCACCACAGCCGATGCCCGGGTGCTTCTGCGGCACCTGAACGGCAAGGAGCCCCTGGCCGATGGGAACCTCCACCTGGCCTATGTGGATGTGAACGGCGACGGCAAGCAGGATATGGCCGATGTGGACATGATCCTGGCCTACTGCGCAGAGCTGGAGGTCCCTGTGGATCTACTGGCCAAGGCGGAGGTCACTGAAGAAGACGCCGTCACCCAGGTGACCGTGGCTGCCGGTGAGACTGTGGCCCTGACTGCCCGCATCACCCTGGCTGATGGGGACAAGCAGTACATGGATGACTCCTTCCCCAATGGCATGTTTGTAGAGGGCTTCCTCTACGCCAAGAGCTCCGAGGAAGACGGCGTGGACCTGAGCATGCCCTTTGTGGGCTTCTACGGCAACTGGTCCGATGCACCGGTGTTTGACGAACCGGATGAGACAGAGGCTAGCCTCTACCCGCGCAGGGTCTTCACCAACCGGGCGATGATTGGCACTAACCCCTATCTCCGGGGTGGCAAGGCTGGTGATCAGTACAATGCCTTCTCCTATGCCAATCCTCTGGCAGAGATGGATTTCGGTATGCTCCGCAATGCCAAAAAGATGACCTTCACCGTCACCGACAAGGAAACTGGTGAGGTCTACTGGACCCTGAGTGGACAGTATCTGACCAAGAGCTTCTACAACACTTCCTACGGTATGATCATTCCCTTCTTCGTTGTGGCGGACGATGGCGAGGTTTGGAACGGTATGAATGCCAAGGGCGAGAAACTGCCCGACGGCACCCATGTGGTGTACTCCGTCCAGGCTTGGCTGGATGACGGCGACGATGTGATGGACGACGAGTTCTCCTTTGAAATCACCCTGGATACCGAAAAGCCAGTGGTGGAGAATCAGTACACCCTCCAGGAAGACCTGAAGCTGGATGAGACCAACGGCCGGGTGATTCTGCCCCTGACCCTAAAGGACAACCAGCACATTGCCGCCATCCTGTTTGTGGACCCGGACGGCATCATCATGGGCAAATACGAGGTGAACAATGTGCCGGGTGAGCCTTATACGGCGGAGTACGACATCACCGGCTATGGCACAGACTTCAAGATCGTCGTGGCAGACTACGCCTGCAACGAGTTTGAGATGGACGCCTCCCTGGATCTGGGCAGCCTGTCGAATCAGCTGCCTGCCCGGAAAGAGCTGAGCAAGGACCGGCTGTATGGCTGCGAGACCTTCTCTGGCGCGGCAGTGGAGAGTGGTTGGTTTAGCGCCAACCGGGCTGACTTCTCAGACGCAAGAAATGAGACCTTTGACAGCGCCGGCAGATACTATTCTGCGGAATATGTCAACGGCTATCTGATTGCCCAGAGCGCCATTACCAACGATCTGGTTCTGGTGACGCCTGCCAGCACCCACTGGCGTTCCACCACCCTGGTTTCCCAGAACGGGGCCGCCGTTGGCCAGGCCGGGATGTGGGTACTGTATGACATGGCTTTGGATTACTCCGACCGGGGCAGCGAAGCGCATGACCCGTACGAATACGCCGCCGGCAAGGACACGCTGTATGCTGTGGGCTGGAAGTATGCCGGTGACAACAACAACGATGGCAAGGACGACGGCTACAACGCCCTGTTCCGGATCTGGATGTCCCGCTGGAACGGCAGCATGTTTGTGGACGAGATTGCCCCAATCACCGGTACCCAGGACGGCAGTGAAATCCTGACCCTGGGCTGCACCACCGAGGGCGATCTGTACGGCATTGACACCAACGCTAAGCTGTACAGCGTTGGCCGGGACGGCGTGTGCTCCTACATCGGCACCACAGACTTTGTGAACGCCAACAACTACTCTGGCGCCAACGTCATCCAGTCTATGGGCTATGACCACAATACGGATACCATGTATTGGTACGCCCACAGCCAGACCCCCAATGGCCAGCAGTACCTCAACATCTGCACGACCTACCAGGTGGACCTGACTACGGGCCGGTGCACGGAGGTTGGTACCTATGGTCCTGGCGGCCAGACCTGCCTGTTCGTCCCGACGGATATGACCTCGGATCTCTTTACCATGGGTGTAGATCCCACCGGGTTCTCCATTTCTCCCTACGATCTGACCATGGCTACGGGTCAGCGGAAGCGGATGGAGGCCAACTGGCAGCCCTGGAATGCGACTCCTGCCAAGGTGACCTGGGCCTCTTCGGATGAGTCCGTTGTCACCATCAATGATGCAGGCTTTGTAACGGCTGTGGCCGAAGGTGAAGCCACCATCACCGGAAAAGCTACCATTTGGGATGCCTGGGCCGGTGATTGGGATCCGGAAACCGGCGCCTATCCTGGCGCTTGGGTGGAGAATACCCAGACGGCTCATGTTCGGGTGGTCGGTTCTGCCGACGCCATCTATGGCTTTATCATTGAGGACTTTAACAACATCGACAATCGCTCTACGTGGGTGACTTTCTCTGAACAGGCGCCGGGCAGAATCACAGTCCTCAAGAAGGAACAAGTGCTTGCCGAGGATGCGGAGGGGCAGGTCACCATGCAGAATGTGACCTGGCAAGGCGGTGCGTACTACAATGGCTACGTCTACACCGCCACGATGGAGCAGTGGCCCGTGGGAGACAATACCGTGGCTACGGGTACGGTTCTGTACCGCAGCAAGGTGACCAAGGGCGAGACTCCGGACAAGACCGTCATTGGCGAGCGGGAGCGCGTGGGCGCAACAGCCAATGTGGAGTTGGGCAACCTGGGCTTTGACTACAATACCGGCCGGATGTATGCTGTGGACTATACAAATGGCGGCATGGCCATTGTAGATCTGGATTCCGGCGCGGTGGATCTGCTGGGCACCTTCTCCGGAGACATCGGTGGCCCCACCTATGCCACGGCGATGTGCGTAACCCGGGAAGGCCGCATCATCATCTCCGATATGAGTGGCAACCTCTACACCGTGGACTGTGATACCCTGTATACCACCCGGATTGGCAGTTGCGGCACAGAGACACTGTACTATGCGGGCATGACTTACGATTACAACACCGATAACATTTACTGGAACCCCTGCTACAGTGCGGGGATGTCTCCCCTGTATTTGGTTCGTGTGGATCCCGATGAATGGGAGCCGGATCGTTTGCGTGCCACCATTGTAGACATCGGCGATGTAGCCAGCAAGGACGGCGTGGAAATGACCGCCATGTTCACCATCCCCGAGAACGAGCCGGAGACCAAGAGAATCTCGGTGGAAGGGATTGAGATCACCAATGGCGACAGCGCCCTGGGCCTGGTGGGCGGTCAGCTGCAGCTGAACACCCAGACTACCCCCCAGCGGCCCACGGTACGGACTCGGACCTGGAGCACCTCTGATCCCAGTGTGGTGACGGTGGACGGCTTTGGCGTCATGACCTTCCAGGGCGTGGGCACTGCCGAAGTTACGGTTTCTATTACCAATAAGGATCCTGAGACAGAGGGCGGTCCCTTTACAGACACCATCCAGGTGGAGGTGCTGGAGGCCGGCGGCGAGCTCATCGGCTTTATAGGCTACGATATGGGTGGCTCCAGCTACTACGATTCCTGGGCGACCTTCTATGACTACGCCATTACCGCGGGTAAGCCTGGAGACTTTAAGATTGACGTGTATTCCATCAGAAGTGGTGAATACTACGACGGTTACATCTATGGCTACGACAACCGTGGAGATTTCTACCGGATTGATGAGTCGGACCACAACGATTTTGTGCGGCTTGGGGATTCCGGGTTGGACAGCGCGTCTGATAAGGTCTCCAACATGGCCTTTGACTACACCACCGGCACCATGTATGCGCTGACCCTTTCCGGATACCTGGCTACAGTGGATCTGGACACCGGTGTGGTGACAAAGCTGGTGCGGGTGGACAAGAAGGTGAGCGCACTGGCTGTGGACAAGGACTGCGTCCTGTATACAGCTGGAAGTGAGTCCATCTCGTCGGACGGCTGCCTGTATACCCTGGATCCAGTCACAGGCGCCTGCACGCTGGTTTTGACTCTGGAAAAGGCCCGGATTGGAACCGGTGACAATGTCTACGGTCAGTATTGCCCCCAGATGACCTATGATTTTACGACCAACCGGTTGTACCTCAACGCCACGTATTACATGAGCCACTATCATCTCCCGGTTAATTTCTATATGATCCAGCTGGGCGAGGAGATCAGCTATGTAAACCTGGGCCAGCCCGCACTGAAGCGCGAGGGTGTGAGTACAAGAATCGGCGATATGTATCTGGGCTTGTTGTGTGCCATTCCGGAAGATGATGAGATCCCCGTGGGCAAAGTCAATGGCATTCTGCTGAACCAGACTGCCACCCGGATTGCAGTGGACGGCAGCGTCCAGCTGGAAGCCAAGGTGCGTCCCTCCAACGCAGCCAACCAGAGTGTCACCTGGACCTCTTCTGATCCTGCAGTGGCCACAGTGGATGCCAACGGCTTGGTGAAGGGCCTGACAGCTGGTACCGCGGTCATCACAGCCACCAGCGAGGAGACGGGCGTAACCGCATCCTGCAAGGTCACGGTGTTGAGTCTGGAGGGTCCTCAGTCCCTGGCATACACGGTGTCCGGCGATCGGGAGTCTCTGGTGGCCTTCAACCCGGCCATGCCTGGACCTACGGCGGAAATTGTGGCCAACCTGAGCGGCGGCTCCAACATTGCCGGCGTGGCTGTGGGCGACGACTGCCTGTACTATGTGGATAAGAGTGGCTCCTGGCCGGTGCTGTATAGCTTTGACTTTGTGACGAAACAGTCTACCAGAATGGGCGCACTGGAATGCATGTTGCCGGATGTTTCTGATATTGCGTATGATCCGGCGGCTGGCTACCTGTACCTTGGTACCGGCTACTACGTGTTCCAGTATGATGTGACCCGCATGAAACCTGAGGGATTGAATACGTATGTATCCATGCGTGAGATCATCAATAACAATCAGGTCAATACCGTGGCCTGTGTCGATGGCTATCTCTACGCCCTGGCCAAGGGGAGTTACGGTGCGGTCCTCTACCGCTTCAGCACCACGGATCCCTCTCCTGCGTGGGAGCAAGTGGTTGTGATGAGCCTGGATACGGCTGCCAAACGGTCTGAGATGGACTATGACAGCAGTACGGGCCTGTTCTACATCACGGATGCCATGGACAACCTCTTCACCTTTGATTTGGAAGGCAATGTGACCGAGGTTGGCAAGCTGAGTGATGGTTGGGATCTGAAC
>ERZ1504765.353-NODE-353-length-10388-cov-3.270976_pt1 | contig 10388 bp, 9 predicted proteins | sample MGYA00572318_ERZ1504765 | MGnify/ENA primary metagenome ERZ1504765 (study PRJEB39906, sample SAMEA3182064) | gut metagenome | biome: human; feature: gut; material: Stool; isolation source: human stools | place: Canada | collected 2013-01-28 ...
TGCATTCTCACCGGGAACCTCAATAGCCGAGTGGGAGAACCATCTGTCGGAGGCAGCCCCGTGCCAGTGCTTCACGTTGGCGGGAATATGGATGACTGTTCCAGGAAGAATTTCCACAGCAGGCTTTCCTTCTTCCTGATACCAGCCGCGTCCGGCCACACCGATAAGCATCTGCCCGCCGCCTTTCGTCGCTTTGTGAATATGCCAGTTATTGCGGCAACGGGGTTCAAAAGTTACATTGGAGATATTCACTTGTTCGCATGAAACGGGTGCAAGATAGCTGTTGCCTGTGAAATACTTGGCATATGCCGTATTCGGCTCGCCTAAAGGGAAAATCATTTCGCGTTGGAAAGCGGCTTTGGCGTCTTCGCCAGCCGCATCTTCCGCCCATACGTCTTTGGCCAGATTAAATGCCGCCCATGCTTTCGGCCAACCGGCATAAAAACCGATGTGGGTGATGATTTCTGCAATCTCGGTACGGGTAACTCCATTCTTCTTTGCCGACTGAAGATGGAAAACGAGCGAATTGTCGGTAATGCCCTGACTAATGAGGGAGGTGATGGTTACCAAACTGCGATCACGCAGACCGAGCTTGTCAGTCCGGCTCCATACTTCACCGAAAAGGACATCATCGTTAAGTTCCGCAAATTTGGGAGCAAATTCTCCTAACTGAGTGCGTCCCGCCGTCTGTACTATCTTTTCCTGCGCCATAGCATTTGTTATGAAAAAACTAATTGAAAGAAATAAAATAATCTTATTCATTATTGTATTATTTAATAATATTAGTAATACTGTTTAGAGGATTCAGTGGCGTCTGGTCGGATAAAACCAATGCCTTAACCATGTGTAACGTTTCCTGCTTGTATTTCTGAAAATGGGCCGATGCGATGTGCGACTTATATGCCTTTTGGCTGGCGTAAGTTTCAAGAATCGTAATTCTGCAAGCATTGTCCTTTTCAGCAACAGCGTACATGGTCAACACGCCCGGTTCCGTGCGCAGGGAGATTTCCCCCACTTCGATGGCGCATTTCACATATTCCTCCAAATATTCAGAATGCACTTCTATTTTTGAGAGACGGACGATACCATCAGGCTTCATCGGTAACTTGTCGCACATGCCCGTATTTTTGCCATTCTCCATTTCCACTTTATCGTGATTTATGGTTTGGGCTTCTGAAAGGTTCATCAGACAGGCAAGGGAAAAAGCCATTCCCGCGATGGTTCGTTTCATAAAATCATTATTTATTGATGGAAATCGTCTCATTGACCCACTTGACAAGCGCGGCCCTCGTCGTCCGGATTCCTTCCCCGGCAAAAGCGCCTCCCTTGAGAACGGTGGACTTGGGACACAGCTTCCGAACCTCGTCCGCACAGCGCGCCATGCCGCCGCCCCCATGCGTCACAAATGGAATCACCGTCTTGCCGGAAAGGTCGTAACTTGCCAGGAAAGACGCGACCGGAGGCGCAATGGTGCTCCACCAGTTGGGGCTGCCGATGAAAATCACATCATACTTGCCCATATCCTCTACTTTGGCGGCCAGTTCCGGCCGAACCCCTTCCTGAATCTCCTTCCTGGCCTGCACGGTGCATTCCCGGTATTCGGAGGGATAAGGCTTGACCGGCTTGATTTCAAACAGCGTTCCTCCCGTCGCCCTCTGAATTTGCGCAGCGGCGTACTTCGTATTGCCTCCCCATGAATAATAGGCAATGAGGACCCTGGAAGGTTCCGCGGAAACCTTGGGTTGTTCCTGTCCCAAACATCCGGCTCCTGTCATCAGGGCCGCGGCCAGCGTGCATATCATTGATATTGTTTTCATGTATTTTTATCCGGTTAAAAGGAGAGGCAAAAGGCGTCCAGAAAAAACGGTTTCATCCGGCATTTCCCTTGCCTGACCTTGTTCCTTATTTCTGTCTAAACATTAGAGTAACTATAAGTCAATATTTTTTCAACAATTCCGGCAATCCTGCCCGCATCACTTCCTAAACTGCTTTATCAATATATGTTATTCTTTCCGAAGCCGAATCAGAACAATTTCCGATGGAACGCCGATGCGGATGGGAAAGCCGTTCCAAATCCCCGCCCCATTGGAAACGTACAGCTTCATATTACCCACCGTGTACAGCCCGGAGACGAATCCCTCGTTAAAACGCGCCACCAGCCGGTCCACGCCGGCAATCATGCCTCCGTGCGTATGGCCGGACACTTGAAGATCCACGCCGTGCGCAGCCGCTTCCCGGGCCAGCCGCGGCTGGTGGGAAACAAGGATGCGCACTCCCTTTTCCGGAGCATCCTTCAACGCCTTGCTTATATCCGGCTCCTCCTTCCCCATGATGCCGGCCACAGGATCCGTCACACCGGCCAATACCACGGCCTCCCCTCCCGCCGGCGCGTGTTCATTAAGAAGCATACGAATGCCCAGAGTGGGCAGGAACTCCATCCACTCCTCATAACCGGAGTAATACTCATGATTGCCCGGCACGCCGAACACCCCGTATCTGGCCTTCAAATCCGCAAGCGGCCTCAAATCGCCGCCATGCACGGGCACCGTCCCGTCCACGAAATCTCCGGCAATCACGACGATGTCCGGATTCAGGGCGTTCGTGCGCTCCACAATCTTCCGAATGCGCTCCTCCCTTGTAATGCCGTCCACATGCAGATCCGCCAGCACGGCGACCGTCAATCCGTCCGCCTCCTCCGGCAGGCGGTTCACGGCAACCGTTTCCTCCTTCACCTGGGGCACTCTGGTGCCTCCAATCATGCCCACAGTTGCCAGCACGGCGGAAAAAACCAGCAAAGCAACATTCACCCGGTTGCCAATGATGCGGAACCTTTCCGTCCTGTTCCTCCGCAAGCAGAACAAAACCAGCAGATACAGAGCCCGCACCACATCCGCCGCCAGCAGCAGGAAAAAGAACAGGAAAAGAACGGAGAACAGCCACGCGGCCGCCAGCAGAACGTTTTCCGGCAAAACCGGGGAGAAAAACATGGGGCCTCCAAACAAATGCAGCAAGTGGAATTTGAATGCCGCCACCGCCAGCAGGGCGGCAAGCAGAAGCTTCCAGCCCCATTTCAGCTTCAGCGGCAAAATAGCGCGGCAAAAAACGTAAACCGCCAGCAATGCTCCGAAAATCAGAATCATATGTCTCTTTCTTAAAAATAGCTTAACATCCTTCCGCCGCAAACAGTCCCGCGGCATTTTTCCGGAGCGGAAGGAAACGCGCCGGCAAAACTACTTGTCAATCTGGCTCTCCGTAAACGGATCCGCCCGGTGCCCCATCAGGGGAATTCTGGAACAGGCAAGGTCGAATTCCTTGAGTTCCGGTTCGGACAAGCGGACGGAAGCCCCTCCCAGAAAATCATCCAGATGGGCTGGATTGGTTGTTCCGGGAACAGGCGCAATCCACGGTTTCCGGGAAAGCATCCAGGACAGGGCGAACTGGGCCGGAGTCATGCCCCTGCGTTCCGCCCATTCCCGGACAAGAACAGTCAGCGGCATGTTGAATCTGAGGGCTTCCGGAGTAAACCGGGGCAAAGTGGCGCGGCGGTCCCGCTTTTGAAAACGGCTGTCCTCCCGGACGGCTCCTGCCAGAAAGGCGCGCCCCAGCGGACAATACGGAACAAAACCGATGCCTAACTCTTCCAACGTGGGAAAAATCTTCGTCTCCGGTTCCCTCCACCAGATAGCGTATTCGCTCTGGACGGCGCTCACCGGACACTCGGCATGGGCCCTCCTGATGGAACGGGCGCCGGCTTCGGACAGGCCGAAATGCAGCACTTTTCCCTCCTGCATCAGTTCCTTCACCGTACCTGCCACCTCCTCCATCGGAACATCCGGGTCCACCCGGTGCTGGTAAAGCAGGTCAATGTGGTCGGTACGCAAACGCCTGAGGGAACCTTCTACCGCACGCCGGATATGGTCGGGCCTGCTGTTCAGGGAAGAAGGACGGCCTTCCTCCACGCCAAAACCGAATTTGGTTCCTATCCTGACCTGGTTGCGGACAGGGGCGAGAGCCTCCCCCACCCATTCCTCACTGGTATAAGGCCCGTACACTTCCGCCGTATCAAAAAAAGTAACCCCTTTGTCAAAAGCCCGGCGTATCAGGGCAATCATCTCCTGTTTATCATACTTGCCGCCGTAATAACCCACCATCGGCAGACATCCCAGCCCGATAGGGGAAACTTCCAGGCCTCCAAGGCGCCGGGATTCCCCAAGAAAACCCTTCTTCGGCACCCCGGAAGAAGACCCCGGACCGTCAGGCAGCAAAGAAGAACCCTCCCCGGCCCATCCCCGGGAAACCAGAGATAAGGCCAAACCGGATGTTATCTTCAAAAAATCCTTGCGTTTCATTACGTTCCGTCTTTCTTTCCCAAATTCAGATGCGGGGCCTCCTTATTTCAGATGCTCCAGAAAGAACTGTCCGATTCTGTCGAAAGGAATGACACCGGCTTGATTGTCATAAAGATCCACATGGCTTGCACCGGGAATAATCATCAGCTCCTTGTTGTCCCCCTTCAACTTCCTGAAGGCGTCTTCGCTGAAATAGCGCGAATGGGCTTTTTCTCCGTGAATCATGAGCACGGCGCTGCGGATTTCACCGCTGTACGCCAGCAGGGGCATATTGATGAAGGAAAGCGCCGAAGTGACATTCCATCCGCCATTTGAATTGAGCGAACGCCTGTGATAGCCGCGGGGCGTCTTATAATAATCGTAATAATCCTTCACAAATCCGGGGGCATCCGCAGACAGAGGATCAGGCACGCCCCCCGCGAGGGCATAAGAACCGCTCTTCGCATCAGCCGTTCGCTGGGCATTCAGTTGTTTGCGAAGCTCATAACGGGCGTCGGCATCCATCGCGTCGAAATAGCCGTTCGCGTTCACGCGGCTCATATCGTACATCGTGGAGGTTACCGTTGCCTTGATGCGGGTGTCGATAGCCGCCGCATTGACCGCCATGCCGCCCCAGCCGCAAATGCCAATGATTCCAATACGTTCCGAATCCACGTCATCGCGGGTGGAAAGGTAATCGACGGCGGCGCAGAAATCCTCCGTATTGATATCCGGAGACGCGACATAGCGGGGAAATCCTCCGCTTTCTCCCGTATACGAGGGATCAAACGCGATCGTCAAAAAACCTCGTTCGGCCATCGTCTGGGCATAAAGGCCCGCAGATTGTTCCTTTACAGCTCCGAAAGGGCCGGAAACGGCAATAGCCGGCAATTTCTCGTTAACATTCCGGGGCATATACAAATCCGCAGCCAGCATAATGCCATAACGGTTGCGGAAACTTACCTTGCGGTGGGTTACCTTGTCGCTTTTAGGAAACACTTTGTCCCATTCCTGCGTTAAATTCAGCTTCTCGTTCATCATCTTGTCCGTATGGGGGTTATTATCTTCTGCCAACAGGCTCCCCGCTCAGCAAAAGCAGGCGGAAAAAGCCACACAAAATATTTTAAATGAGTAACGTATCATCTTTCTGGAACTTCATGCGAATTACTGCTTCCCGTAATTGATCAGGTACAGGATCGATTCCGGATCCCGGTGGCACAGGAAAAGGCTCTCTCCGCGGTCCAGCCTGGCGATAGCGCCCATATCCTCCAGGGAAAGGGCAAAATCAAAGACGTTGAAATTCTCCTCCATCCTTTCCCGGTGGGTCGTCTTCGGAATGGCGATAATTCCACGCTGAATCAGGAACCTCAGGGCTGTTTGCGCCGGGGTCTTGCCGTATTTCTCTCCAATGCCCTTCAACACGGGGTTGGAGAAAAACCCATTGCGACCTTCCGCAAAAGGCCCCCAGGATTCCATTCTGGTACCGTACTTTTCCATCACCTCCCGGACTTTTTCCTGCTGGTGGAACACATGCGTTTCCACCTGATTGACGGCGGGTCTGATCTCGCAGAACTCCGCCAGGTCCACAAAACGGTCCGGATAAAAATTGCTCACGCCAATGGCGCGTACCTTTCCGGCCCGGTTCGCTTCTTCCATGGCCCGGTAAGTGCCGTAGTAATCGTTGAAAGGCTGGTGGATGAGCAGCAGATCCAGATAATCCGTGCGCAGCTTGCGCAGGGATTCGTCAATGGACGCCTTCGCCTTCTCATACCCGCCGTTGGAAATCCACACCTTCGTGGTAAGAAACAACTCTTCCCGCGGAACCCCGCTCTTCTCCGCTGCGCGGCCTACGGCTTCCTCATTGCCGTAAATCTGCGCGGTATCAATAGAACGGTAGCCGACCTCAATCGCATCCAGCACGCAGCGTTCGCACTCCTTAGCGTCCGGAATCTGAAAAACGCCAAATCCCAGGACAGGCATCGTAACGCCATTGTTCAACATCACTTTTTCCATCACAGTTTTTTCTATTGTTTTTGATACTAAAAAGGAAATGACCGACTAAACGGCCTGCTGCGGTTTCAGCTCTTTCAGTTCATACTTCCTGCTGCCAAGACCTATCTTCTCGGCATACTCTACCGTATGCCGCCCATGGCGGCTTTCAATACGCTCCACCAGGGGCCTGTTGTCATTCCCTTCGGACGGCCTGACGGCGTAAACGAGATCCAGGCAGGCCTGGTCAAGAGCAACCGGATCAAGGGAGGCCAGAATACCGATGTCCTTCATTTCCGGCGCATGGGGGTGGGAATCGCAATCACAGTCAATGGACAGATTATTCATCACATTGATGTACAAAATTCTGTCCCCGAAGTAATCCGCCACCGCCTGCGCGGAAGCCGCCATGGACTCCAGGAAATCATCCTGACTGGCCAGATTGTTCCACACGGAGGAAACATCCCGCGTCTTTCCGGCGGAATGGATGTACGCCTTCCCGGCTACCGAGGCAACACCGATGGACTGGTTCTTGATCACACCGCCGAAGCCGCCCATGGCATGCCCTTTGAAATGGGCCAGATTGACCATGAAATCATAATTCTTTAAATGATCCCCCACGATATCGTATTCCAGGTGCTTCCTGTCCCTCACCGGGATAGTGAACTCCCCTTCCGCATCCATGATATCCACCCGCGCAATATCGGAAAAACCGTGATCCTTCGCAGCCTGCAAATGGTCCTCCGTCCGGGAGCGTTTGCCTCCGTAAGCCGTATTGCATTCCACGATGGTGCCGTTCACCCGGCGCACCAGGTCTTTGATTAAGGCCGGACTCAGAAAATTGCGGCCTCCCGGCTCCCCGGTGCTGATCTTGACAGCTACCTTTCCCCCGGCCGGACGCCCCAGAGCCTCGTAAATCCTCACGAGAGCCTCCGGAGAAATTTCTTTCGTCATCCAGACCCTGGAAGCTCCACCCTTCTCCGCAATCGCGCCCAGGGCATACTCCGGCAAAGCCAGGCATGCCAGGGCTGCGGTGGAAGACTGGAGCCATGTTCTTCTCGTCATCTTATTTTCCATGGCAACTTGATTGTTGATGATTAATAACCGTTCTCCCTGTTAAGAGCCTGCAGGACCCGACGGGCACGTCCGTGTTCCGGAAATGAGGCCGCACAGCGTGCGGATGATTCTTTCCAGCCCCTCAAGCAGCAGCTTCCTGGGACAGGCGACGTTCAGGCGAATGAAGCACCCCGCCGTTTCCCCGTACATTTCCCCGCCGTTGACGAGCACCCGCCCCTCCTCTTCCAGCAGGCGGACAATCTCTGCGGAGGGAAGCCCCAGAGCGGAACAATCTATCCAGACCAGGTACGTTCCCTCCAACGGCACCACACGAAGCTGCGGCAGACGTTCTGCCAGCATATCCCGGACAATCTCGTAATTCCCGTAAAGGTAGAGCTTCAGTTCCTCCAACCAGTCCTCCCCTCCGTTATAAGCCGCTTCCAGGGCATCTACGGCAAAAGAATTGACGTCACACACCTCATTGATGTTGATGGCCTTGTCAATCCTCTTCCGAACTTCTTCATCCGCCGCGACGATATTGGCTATCTGAATGCCTGCCAGATTAAACGCCTTGCTGGGGGAAATACAGGTGACGGAATGGTGCAGGGCGTCCTCGGAGAGGGAGGCGAACGGCGTATAGGGATGGCCCGGATACGTCAGTTCGCAATGAATCTCGTCAGCCACTACGAAAACGCCGTTTCTCCGGCAAATGGCGGCCATCTCCTCCAATTCTTCCCTCGTCCAGACGCGCCCGGCTGGATTATGGGGATTGCACAGGAGCATCAGCTTGACGGCGGGATCGGAGGCTTTCCGTTCCAGCTCCTCCGCATCCAGCGCATATCTGCCGTTCTCATATTTCAGAGGGCAGGTTTCCGCCACGCATCCGTTATTGCGGATGGAGGAAAAAAAGCAATTATATACAGGCGTCTGCACCAGCACCTTGTCCCCAGGGACCGTCAGGGCCCGTATGACGGCAGACAGCGCGGGAACCACCCCCGTGGTATAAATCATCCATTCCGGATTAATCTTCCAGCCGTGGCGGCGTTCAAACCAGTTTGTAACCGCCTCATAATAGGAATCCGGAACCCGTGTATAACCGAAAATGCCGTGCTCGGCCCTCTTCCGGATGGCGTCCGTCACCGCCGGAGCCGTACGGAAATCCATGTCTGCCACCCACATGGGCAGAATATCCTCCCGGGGCATGGAATCCCACTTGTAGGAATTCGTGCCGCGGCGCGGAACAACAGTATCAAAATCGTACTTCATGCGGCTTCTCCGGATTGGGATTTTTCCGTTTCAATGGAGCAATTGGCAGGAGCCTTGCAATGCTTGTCCAGAATAATATCCCCGTACTCTTCCGCAACAATGCGGCCGCTGCGCGGATTTTTGACGCTGTGCACACGCCCCTCGATTTCCGCATGCACGGAGGAATACTCAAAGCAGAGATCCGCATCCTCTCCGAGCGTGCAATTCTCCAGAACCAGGTTTTCCGCGTAGCACAGCGCCTGCGTGCCGGAAATGCGGCAATTCACCAGACGAAGGTTCCTGGAATGCCAGCCCAGATATTCCCCGTCCACCACGGAATCGTACACCGTCACGTCCTCCGTATTCCAGAAAGCGTCCTTGGAATGGATTTCCGCATTCCGTATCACCACATTCCTGCAATATTGGAAAGAGTAATTTCCGTTCAGGCGGAAGCCGTCAACATCTATATTCTCCCCGTGCATGAACAGATAATCCCCATGCTCCGCCTGCACGCCGCGAAGCTTCGCATTACGGCAGTGCCAGCAGCATTCCAGAGCATCCGTCAGAACGACGTTCTCCAGAACCATCCCGTCCATATCACGGAACATCTTGGGCGCTTCCACGCGGGTATCCTTCATGTGCAGATTCCGGGAATACCAGATGGCGGCCCGGGCGCCTTCCCTGAACAGGCAATGTTCCACCAGCAGCCCGTCATTGTGCCAGAAAGGGTACTTCCCCCGGAACTCGCACCGCACAGCTTCAATGTCGGAACATTCCTTCAGGGCGGATTCCCCCGGATAAATAATGACGTCTTCCAGCCTAAGATGGCGGGAAGCGAACAGGGGACGTTCCCCTTCGTAGGAAGCATTTTTAATCATTCTCTTGGTCATGGCGATGATTTGATAAAAAGTCTGTTGTTTTTCATGGTGTGCCTTTTAAACGGCGATGGCCGGATTCCGGAAAAAGAAGGGAAAGGACGCCGGCCGCGTACCATGCCTTCTTCTTTCTTTATTCAGGCTATTCCTTATAGTAACTATAATGCAAAAGATTTTTAGCACTTTCTGCTTCATTCTTTTTAATTCATTTATAATGAATACATATCAACTGTCATAAAATTATTTCTCAACATGCAAAATCGGAAAAAGCCTCTTCATTTTTCACTTTCTCCGCAAAAGGCGCATCTTTTACCCGGAATGAATCCAGAAGCGGAAGGCCGCCGTTCCTGGCGGCATCTTCCGCCGCCAGTCTCCCGACCAGCGCCATAACGCCCGGAATAATGGGCGCCCCGGACCCGGGTCGCATCATCCCCGCCTCGCATCCCGGCACGACAGACACCACAGGGGATTTCCATACAGGCCTGTGCCCGCTTGCGCCTCAGGAAACTCCTTCAACAGCCGGTCCCGGCGGCCACGCCAGAATGAAATCAAACCGCGCCAGATAAACGGGAAACGGCCACGTGGAGGAAAAGCATCCCTGCTCCATCTCATGCGGTTCCCTCCGGACAGAAATCCGGAACCACAGCTTCATCCTCTTCGCAAACGGGCGCCATACTGCCCGCCTGCATGACCAACCGCTATTCCCGCACAGGAACGGCATTGGCGGACGGCATTTCCGGAACCCGGGTGATGCAGCCGGCAAATAATGCAGTCATCCAAGCTCCAGCCCTCTCCGTCTCTCCCGTTCAAATTGCTCTGCGGATAAAAAAGCCCCTCTGGAAATCCGGCGCCCATTCCTGCCGGAACCTTTCATGCGTCCGCAGGCGTTTCAACC
>ERZ1504765.354-NODE-354-length-10369-cov-2.637386_pt1 | contig 10369 bp, 9 predicted proteins | sample MGYA00572318_ERZ1504765 | MGnify/ENA primary metagenome ERZ1504765 (study PRJEB39906, sample SAMEA3182064) | gut metagenome | biome: human; feature: gut; material: Stool; isolation source: human stools | place: Canada | collected 2013-01-28 ...
TTCGTAAATGGGTATCACAAATGATGCGGACAGGGTTCTTTCCTCCTTCCATGTGACAGGCCAGCGATGGGTCATCGGTCAGTACAGTACCGACACCCACCATGATCCCGCTGTATTGATGGCGCTGCTGCTGTACATATTTTCTGGCCGCTTTACCTGTGACCCATTTTGAAGCGCCCGTGTAGGCCGCGATTTTTCCGTCCATCGTCATAGCATATTTCATAGTTACAAATGGACGTTTTGTTGTGATGTAGTGGAAAAACACTTTGTTCAAACGGTCGCATTCTTTTTTCAAGACATTTTCGGTTACTTCAATTCCGTGTGTTCGCAGAATGACGGCGCCCTTTCCAGCAACCAGGGGGTTGGGATCAGTTGAACCTATGACTACACGGCGAATGCCGGCAGCAAGGATTGCATCCACACACGGCGGCTGTTTTCCGTAGTGGCAGCACGTCTCCAAGGTTACATACATGGTGGCGCCGATGGGATCAACTGTGCAGGCCGCCAGTGCGTTCCGTTCTGCGTGGAGTTCGCCGCATCTTTCATGCCAGCCTTGCCCGATGACCTGACCGTTTTTCACGATCACGGCGCCTACCATCGGATTAGGGGCCGTCCAGCCGCGCCCCTTTTCCGCAAGCTGCAATGCCAAGCGCATATAATCATCATCGTTCATATTGTCGCCTCCCAAAGAAAAAGCCCTGAACAATCTGTTCAGGGCAGGATGGGAAACACAAGGGGCCTTGTGTAAAATAAAGCTCCGGAATGTAAAAACATCCCAGAGCAACTTCTATAAACACAAAATAGAAGACTCCATTTTGCGTTTTCATCTTCTTCCATCCAGACTATACTGTCGGCCTCGGAGTTTCACCGAATCATGCCTTACGGCTCGCGGGCTATACCGCCGGTAGGGAATTGCACCCTGCCCTGAAGACTAATTATTCAATTGTTGAATGGCTGGATCAATAATAGCACGCCAATATCTGAATAGCAAGCAGTTCGCTGAAACAAGGACAAAACCGGGAAATTGATTTACAGCTTGAATCTTTCTCTGATTTTGCACCGGCTACTTGACAATTTTAGGAAGATAGAGCGGAAACAAGTTTCAAAAGCTGGTACCACTATAGATAAAAGAATGTTCTTAGTTTGCAGAGTCTCGTCTCCTGGCTGCTACCAATTTACACGTCAGTTTCTCATATTGACACCTCTGTTTTCCCGTAGTAAAATGATGGTTCAAATAAGGTTCCATGTCTGGCAAGGGAGGGATCTCCATTATGAAACGCCAGCGTTTCTGGGCCTGGGGCGCTGTCGTCTGTATGGTCATGGCCATCATTACCGGGTATCGGCACCGCTGAATGGGAGGTGAACGCAACATGAATATCTACAAGGGAGCGGCCCTGTTTGCCGGTGGCGTGCTGTTCGGCTCCGCGGGACTCAAGCTGTTGTCCAGCAAGGACGCTAAAAAAGTCTATACACACGCCACCGCTGCGGCGCTGCGGATGAAGGACTCCGTTATGGAGACGGTCACCTCCGTCCAGGAGAACGCTGCTGATATCCTGGCCTCCGCCAAGGAGATCAACAAGCAGCGTGCTCAGGCGGAAGAGGCCGCGGATGCGGATTGCTCTGAAGCATAAGGGGCAGAAGGCAAAGAAGGGGCCGCCGTCTGGCGGCCCCTCTGTTTCGTGGAGGCAAGTATGAAATTTGTAATCAAGCATGAATGCCGCGGGCGGATGCGCGTCCAAATGGCCCAGAGACTCATGACGCTGGAGCAGGCCGATCTGCTGGAATCGTGGCTCCGAACGCTCCCGGATGTGGAGCGGGCGGCGGTCCATGAACGGACCCGCTGTGCAGTAATCGAGTACCGGGGCAGCCGGCAGGCGCTTCTGGAGGCAATCAAAGGCTTCTCCTATCAGGACAAAGCCCTTTCCGAGCTGACGCAGGTCCACAGCAGCCGGGCCATCAACCGGGCCTATGAGGAAAAGCTGGTAGGCATGGTGGCGTTCAAAGCGGTTCGCTCCCTCTTTATCCCAGCGCCCCTGCGCGCGGCCTATGCTCTGGTGAAGTCTGTTCCATATTTGTTCCGGGCACTCCGCAGTCTGCTGCGGGGACAGCTCCATGTGGAGGTGTTGGACGGGATCTCCGTGGGGCTTTCCCTGGTGCGGCGGGAATTTGACACGGCAAGCTCCGTTATGTTCCTGCTCAGGCTGGGAGAGCTGCTGGAGGAATGGACCCACAAGAAGTCGGTGGACGATCTGGCCCGGAGTATGTCCTTGAATATCGACCGGGTCTGGCTCAAGACGGAGGAGGGCGAGGCGCTGGTCCCCCTCCCCCAAGTCCGGCCCGGCGACCGGGTGACTGTCCGCATGGGCGGCATGATCCCGCTGGACGGCACCATTGCGGAAGGGGAGGTCATGGTCAATCAGGCGTCCCTTACCGGGGAGTCCATCCCTGTCCCCAAGCGTCCCGGCAGCAGCGTCTATGCCGGAACGGTGGTAGAGGCGGGCGAGTGCGTCCTCACTGTCACCCAGCAGTCCGGCGAGGGGCGCTACGACAAGATCGTGGCTATGATCGAGCAATCGGAGCAGCTCAAATCCGCGGCGGAGAATCAGGCCGCCCATCTGGCTGACCGGCTGGTGCCCTACACCTTGGCCGGGAGTGCGCTGGTCTACCTGCTCACCCGCAACGTCAACCGGGCCCTGTCGGTGCTGATGGTGGACTTCTCCTGCGCGCTGAAGCTGTCCATGCCTCTGGCGGTGCTTTCTGCTATGGGGGAGGCCAGCCCTGTCTCTTATACACATCTCCGGCTCCATGTGACGGTCAAGGGCGGAAAATATTTGGAGGCCGCAGCCCAGGCGGATACTATCGTTTTCGATAAGACTGGAACGCTGACTCACGCCACTCCTGTAGTGGCCCAGGTGATTCCCTTCGGCGGCAACCAGGAGGCGGAGATGCTCCGGCTGGCCGCCTGCCTGGAAGAACACTTCCCCCACTCTATGGCCAACGCTGTGGTTCAGGCCGCCCGGGACCGGGGGCTGGCCCACGAGGAAATGCACTCCCAGGTGGAATATCTGGTGGCACACGGCATCGCCAGCACGGTGGACGGACAGCGGGTCATTATCGGCAGCGCCCATTTCGTTTTTGAGGACGAGGGCTGCACGGTTCCACAGGGAGAGCAGGCTGCTTTTGCCGCCCTTCCTGGACAGTACAGCCACCTGTATCTGGCTGTCGGCGGTGTGCTGGCCGCAGTCATCTGCATCTCCGACCCCCTGCGCGCCGAGGCCAAGGATGCGGTGGCCGCCCTGCACAGCTTAGGGGTGGGCAAGATCGTCATGCTCACCGGAGACAGTGAGCGCACTGCGGCCGCCATTGCCGCTCAGGTAGGGGTGGATGACTACCGGGCCGAAGTGCTTCCGGAGGACAAGGCTCAGGGCCGTACCGTAGTCATGATTGGAGATGGGATCAATGACTCCCCAGCCCTGTCCGCCGCCAATGTGGGCGTTGCGATCAGTGACGGCGCCGCCATCGCCCGTGAGATTGCGGACATCACCATTGCAGCGGACGATCTGTTTGAATTGGTGCAGCTGCGGCGGTTGGCAATGGCGCTGATGGTTCGAATCCAGTCCAACTACCGCTTCGTCATTGGCTTTAACGGCGGCCTGATCGCCTTGGGTTCCCTGGGCATTCTGGCACCGACTACATCCGCTCTGCTACATAACCTGTCCACTTTGGCTGTCAGCCTGCACAGCATGACCAATCTGCTGCCGCCGGCAAACGCATAAAACAGTCCCGGCGGGCTTTGTTCGGCCCGCCGGGATGTTGATTTTACGCTGTGAGTATTCCGACATTCCACAAGTTTTACACCTATTGACAGAATACCCGGCTTGGACTAAAATAGAAATGTATTCTTTTTTCTCTTTTTCACCCTCGCGCCGCCGCCCCACAAGTGAAGGGCGGCGGATTTTTTGCCGTCCTGGATTCCAAAAGATTCTCCACCCGCGCTTGACAGTTTTGCTTTGAGGTGCTAGATTGTACTTGGAAATATTTATTTCTTCCCTTCAGTGCCGCCGCCCGTTGCCGTTTTATTCGGGCGGCGGCTATTTTGTTAAATATGGACGCGCCGCCTTGACTGTGATTTATGAATGTGCTAAATTAGGCGTTGCGACCATAGGAGCTGGTCCTACCCTCCTTTCCCTCGCCGGCTCCTTATGGCCCACACACTTTTCTGCTCCGCCGCCCATTCCTTTGGGCGGCGGATTTTTCTTTGCCTGTATAGCCGCTCGGCTGCACGGTGCAATACTTCCATACTGTCACGGGCGGCCCATTCCGTCGTAAAAGAGGGGTTACGCCCGGCACTAACAGCAAAATCTCCGACTTCAAAATCGGAACGGATATAATAACATGGTCATGCCTATTTACAGAGCAGACAGAAAGTAGTAAGCTACATTCTATGTCCTAGACTATTGCCGCTAAAAATAAACAGGCACCCCATTCTCTGGATACCTGTCAAAACGCATTGTCATCGTCGAAATGCTCCATGATGTCCTCAACCCGACAGTGTAAAATATTACACAACCTATCAATCGTATTGACCTGCACGTTCTTATTGCGGCGCAGGCGATCAAGCTGTGAACGATTGATATTATAATGAAGTTCTACCCCAGTGAAGGTATGGTTGACGAGGAAATTGCCGTTTCTGGAGCAGCTACCCAAATGTATGAAATAGAAATCGAGCATCTGAGCGGAAAAGAAGTCCAAGAACGCTAAGTTCCAATACAGCGCTCCACCCAGCCCTGATCAGGAAAAAGTTCCGCTTCAATGTGGACAAGGTGTTGTGCGGCAGTTCGGGGCCGCGGTTCTTTTGGTGTCCAAAGACTCCCCATGGCGGATATTTACGGGTGGCTTGAACAGCTTTACTAATGATGTTTTTGAGGATGGACGGGAGCAGGGACTTCAGGAAGAGAGTGCCTATGGCCCAAAAATCCGTTGAGAGGTACTGTGTATGACAGACAAAGAAATCATCGGAAAGGTACACGCCGCGGTTTACCGGCAGTGCCGGAGCCGGGGCTATGCGGCCCCGGTGGATGTGTTGATGGACATAGGGGTGTTGTCCAAACAGAATTATGAGAACTGGCGCTTCGGGCGCATCCCTTATCTGGAGGCCGTCTGCAGCGTCAACCTTCGCAAGTTATCGTTTATCCTGCATCAAATGCGTGTGTATGCACAGAGGGCCGGCTTGAAACCGTCCTTTACCTGCTACAAGCAATGGGGCGTAAAAAAGAAAGCTGGTCAGGGCCGCAGACCGGTGGTTCCGCTCCGCTTCAGTAAGAGCGGAGATCCCGGTGTTGAGCGGTGGTACGCCACGCACTTTGTAGATTCCACACAGATTTCTCACTTAAAATCCAATCAATCTGGTTGAGTCCTGCATTTCAGCATGATATCCGCAATATGAAAAAGCGTCCCGTACCGTCCAACTCCGGAATGGTATGAGGCGCTTTTCCTTAATGTGAGGATACCCGACTGATGCTCACGAACTGCTACAGGCAGTGCCAGCAGTATTCCAAAGAGCAGACCATGTTAAAGAACAACCTGTTATCTAAACTGGGCACTGTTTACAGTTTTTCACAAAGGCTTTATAATTAAAACGGTGAGTTTTCATTAGGATTTTTGTAACGTTTTATAAGTTCGTTAGTTATTAGAATGAAAGGAGGCGGAGATATGTGGACTTTGAGAGCATATATCAACTATATTTCAAGGATGTTTTTTTGTTTTTGCGGAGCATATCTGTAAACGAGGATATTGCAGAAGAAATTACACAGGAAACTTTTACAAAAGCATTGAAAGCAATAGACACTTTTGATGGAAATAAAGATATCCGCGCATGGTTATTCACGATTGCCAAAAATACATATTACACTTACTGTAAGCGACAAAAAATATATGCTGGAGAGAATATCTCAGATAATATTTTCGCTGAACCAACACTATTTACTGACAAAATAGTAGATGAGGATATTGCGTTTCTTGTTCACCGTTTTCTTCATGATATGAACGAGCCATATAAAGAGGTATTTACTTTGCGCATATTTGGTGAGCTCTCCTTTGAAAAAATTGCTTTACTCTTTGGGAAAACATCAAATTGGGCTCGTGTCACATTTTATCGTGCGAAAAAACAGATTATCGAGTATATGGAGGAGATAGAGAATGGAAAAAGTTAATTGTAGTATTATTAAAGATTTATTACCACTGTATGCTGATGGAGTTCTGAGCGAGGAAACCGCCCAAGCAGTTAAGGATCATCTGGAAACCTGTGAGAGTTGCCGAAAAGAATCTGAAATGATGCGGAAAGAACTTGTCATTCCAGCACCCCCAAAAATTCAACGAGAAAATGGAAAGGTATTAAAAAACCTAAAACATCAGTTGAAAATTAAACGGATGATAAGTGCAGCTATTGCAGCGGCTGTAACAGCAGTTATCGTTATATCTGCTTGCATGGTATATATCCATATTGGGACGGTGCAAGATCGTTTTTCGGAAGATACTATGGTGACGTTACGAGATATTCAAACTGATGGAGAATGGAAACAACTTGAATTTGCAGAGAGTGCTTATCTAAACTTTGATCATCCCTTTTGCAAAAAAGAGATAACGGTTGATGCGAATAGTAGCGGTGATGTTACATTGAGAATTAGCGATGCTGATGGAAATATTGTAATTGATGAGTTGACCGTCCAGCCTGGAACCAGTGCTTCATTAAATGAATTGAACAGTAACACAGACTATAAGGTAGAAATTCAAGCAGATGCTGACTTTGTCTTAATTCGATTTCATTAAATGAGGGAAATCTCCTTGAAGAATAATTTTCTACACTAGGCTGTGGTAAATTACGGTCAAACAGAGATTGCCGCCACACTTATCAGAGCACCGTATCAGGCTCTGTCCAAGTCCTCCGTCATCCAGCGGCTGTTGTTGCGCCTGTCAAATTTCTGCGCAATCTCCGACGCCTGCCGGCAGGCCCAGTCAGACAGCTCCTCCGTGTAGTACCTCCCATCTTCCCGCCAGAGGGGGAATTGGGTCGGGAGGTTCATCTTGACCCGCTCCCGCTTTTGCGCCAGGGTCCGGAAGCATACCCACGCCCCTTTGAGAAAGTCATAGGCCAGCTTCTGATCCCACATCCCCAGGGCCCACTCCAGCCGGCGGGAAAAGAGGGAAACCGCCCGGTCGGAGTTGGTCATTCCCCAGCAGCGCAGGACAGGGCCTAAAAAGCACAGATCCGTCCGGTTGCGGTTCCCCTTTTTATAGAGCTTTTCCGCAAGCGGGGCGGCCGTCTCCAGATCGCCGCTGTCCAAGGCCGCGTTGAGATAAGCGGCCCACATCCGCTGGAAAGAGCTTTCACACGGGGAGATGCGGAAGGTTTCCAGGGGTTCGGCATACCGTCTGGCATCCACCAGCCTGCCCAGGCGCACATATAGTACGACGGCTCTGGAATATTCACAGGCCATGCAGTCGCCATAGGAATCGTCCTCCGGGGTCTGCCAGACACGCTCCATATACTCCAGCGCACGGTTCGGATCGGCATACTCCCAGCGGTTATACATCTGCCAGAGGTAGCTGCGCCGGCCCATTCCAAAGCGCCTGGTGAGCCTGTTGTAATGCTCCAGCGCCTCCTCATATTGGGTCATCGAGATCTGCGGCAGGTCCTGCATCACGTCCACCCCCATCTGGGTGACCATCAGATACGCCTGCACCATCGCGTCGTTCGTCCGGATCTCGGCGGGCGCGCTCTCAAAGATAGGAGCGAACTCCGCCGCCACGGGGATGCACTTGGGCGGATCGTCCTGAAAATACAACTCAGCGGCATAGTCAAAGCGAAATCCCAGCTGCCAATAGGCGTCCTGGGCGGCGTCCGCCAGCCGGACGGCCTCCTGATACGCCTCTATCCGCGCTTTACCCCGGGGGAGCCGTTCTATCACTAAAGTCAACTGATCGCCGTCAAATCCGTTTTCAATCATACTCTGTACCTCCCACCCGCTCTATTTCTCCAGGGCCTGTATCCTCATGCCGCTCTCTTCCAGCCTCTTCGCGGCGGCGTCCCTCAACTCCTCCTGGAAGAAGCCCATCGCTGTATCAGGCAGACCCTCCCCGTCAAGCCCGCGCTCAAAGCGGTCCTTTCGGTAAAAGCCGATGGAATAGAGGGTGAAATAATGATAGGTCTTCGTCTTGGCTCCGCGGGTGACAGCCGTTTTTCGTTCAGAGCCCAGACGGATCTCCGCAATGTCGTTCCGCCTGACCAGGACGGCGTAGGGGGCGATCCCCTCCTGGAACACATAATTGTGCGTGATGAGGAATCTGGCCGGAGTGCCTTTCACATTCGGCCCCCACATCTCATAGGACATCACCTGCTCCTCATGCTCCAGGGCGTCCAGCATTTCCTTCCCCAGCTGTTCCCGTTCCATCTCTCCGATGCCGGCCTCTTGGACACTCTGCTCAATTTTCCGGACATACCGGGCTGGACGGAGGCTGACAAATAAAATGGCGAGATAAAAGGCGCAGATGACAAAACCAAAAAACAGGCCCCCGGCCACGCCCGTAAGGAGGCCATTCATACTCCCGTCCCCTAAAAACGCGATGCCGCCGAACAGGAGCGCGGACAGCACCAGCGTCAGCGGCGCGATTTTCAGGAGGCTGTTTCTGCGGGTGCGGCGGCAATAGGCCCCGATCCATTCCGCCTCCGTATTCAACCATTTTTGATACATAGATTTCACGATCCATACCTCCGTTATGTTATAGAGTAGTAATAGTTTTAGACCCCTCTTCACGAAGCAATTTGTCAAGAGGTCAAACGTATATCTTCTGAGAAGAGCAGGGATAAAGCCCCGCTTGGCGGCTACAAAGCGGCAGAAGGAAAATCCCTCCTCAAAGAACAAGCGGCTGCTGCAAGGCAGCACCACCGTCGTCCCTGCCAATAGCGGGCAATCATACACTCAGGTATTGAAAATGTCACATCAATGGTGAATCAATAACAGTTTGGAGAGATAATCATGACCCTGGAACGAATGAAACGATGGCAAAAGATTGTATTGTGTATTTTGTGCCTAACAGCACTTACCGTACTGGCGAACTATCTGCTCCAGAGATTTTGGGCGCACCGGGACGGTCAATTTGTTCCAGACTATCCTCGCGTGGAACTCACTGAGGACTCGGACTATGACACCATTTTTCTCCAGACCGGTCTGGGCCGCCCGGCAGTAGACAAGCTACTTGCGGACGGAAACTTCCAGGCTATTTTGGATGCTCAGGATCTGTTTTTCAATCCTCCAAAGGGCGAGTGTACCGCTTTGCTGGGCTGGTTTACCCGCGAGGATATGCTGGAGACTCCTGGGCCCTTTCTGGCGGATATTCAGCCAGGGGACATCCTGATCACTCTATCCACCCACACAATTGGATGGCGCCATGGTCACGCGGGGATAGCCGTTGAGCCTGACACCACACTGGAATGTGCGGTGTGGGGGGGCTGACTCAGCTTGTTTCCCTGCCCAAGAATGGACGGACTATACCAATTACGCAGTTTTACGCCTAAAGGACAGTCCTCCTGAAACAGGGCAGAAAGTGGCAGACTATGGGCTGTCCACATTGCTGGGGGTACCGTATCACCTGACTTCCGGCTTCATTGGCCCCAAAGCTCCTGATCCGGAGGCTTGGCAGTTTGGCCTCCACTGTTCTTACCTGGTATGGTACGCATACCAGCATTTCGGCTATGATCTAGATTCTGACGGTGGGCGGCTGGTTTCTGCCTATGATCTGCTCCACTCCGACTTGGTGGAGGTAGTGCAGATATATGGCATGGACCCCCGCCAGTTTCTAAAAGAGGAAGGCTAAAACTGTTGGATAATTCGAGGCCGCTACTTAATCTGCCAACCTAATGTCTCTTTCTGGAGCCGGAATCAAATTGGTTCCTCCATATTTTCCATACTGGTGATACGTTCCAGCAGGGTCAGCAGCGCCTGATTCATCGTGTGCAGTTCCTTGCCTTGGAGCGGGTGGCCCCCGGCCAGCAGAGCCTGAACATAGAGGATCTTGACCGTCTGCTCCAGTAGAGGGCGATCCTGAACGCCCATCAGACGGCGGATCAGCGTATTGTTGGCGTTCAGGTAAAGACTGCTGAGAGGCGTTTCCTCGACTCCCGCCAGCATGGAGGTCAGAGCGTCCGAGAAAATGCCGGAGGTGTGCTCCTGGGCGGACCGGACCTGGCGCAGAAACTGGACCTGGTCGCTCATGGCGTACAGGGCGGGCAGATCCGTGGGAAAGAAGCGGCAGAGCTGGGCCTGGCAGTCATGGGGGCGCAGGGCATTGTCAGCCGCTTGGAGCAATAGCG
>ERZ1504765.371-NODE-371-length-10113-cov-3.632233_pt1 | contig 10113 bp, 7 predicted proteins | sample MGYA00572318_ERZ1504765 | MGnify/ENA primary metagenome ERZ1504765 (study PRJEB39906, sample SAMEA3182064) | gut metagenome | biome: human; feature: gut; material: Stool; isolation source: human stools | place: Canada | collected 2013-01-28 ...
CATCACATCCGGCGGCAGCCAGGCTGTGTTTTTCAAGGTCAACACCTTAGGTGCAGAATCCTTCCTGGATACCATCCGGGACACAGTGGAACGCTTTGCCCTTGGCGCACACTAAAATCACAAAATTACTATAAGGATTTTTACTATGGGACTATTTGGAGGTGGTTCCGGGGCAGACTGGCTGATTGCCGGTCTGGGCAACCCTGAGCCGAAATATGACGGCACCCGCCACAACACCGGTTTTGCCGCGCTGGATGCGTTGGCCGAAGCCTGGGGGTGCGAGATCAACAAAAGCAAATGGCAGGGCCTTTACGGCATTGCCCAGGTGGACGGCCGCAAAGTGATGCTGCTAAAGCCGCTGACCTACATGAACCTGAGCGGCCAGAGCATCGCCCCCGCCGCGGCATTTTACAAGATCCCGCGCAACCACATTATTGTGTTGTGCGATGACATTGCACAGGAGCCGGGGCACATCCGCATCCGGCCCTCCGGTTCTGCTGGCGGGCACAATGGGCTAAAGAGCATTATCGCTTCCACCGGCGGCGAGGATTTTTACCGCATCCGCATTGGCGTTGGCGCCAAGCCGCGCCCGGATTATGATCTGGCTGACTGGGTGCTGGGCAAGTTCCCGCCCGATGACGCCAAGCTTGTGACCGGCCGCCACACCGACGTGGAAGCCGCCTGCCGCTTGTTGATGGCCGGCAAGCTGGGCGAAGCGCAGAATAAATTCAACCACTGAGCGCGGATAGGCGTTCCGTAGGGGCGCACAGTGTGCGCCCATTCCTGTTTTCTGTGTAAGATGCCCGCAAAGGAAGCGTTCTCATTTCAAATTTGCAATCCATCATTACACGGGATGTGGTTTAATGGAACACCTGCAGGGGTGTGCGCACTGTGGAAAACTTTGCCGATGGTGATAAACGCTGCAAATGATTTGTAGGGGACGATGCTCGCCATCGTCCCGCATGACGGGTCTTGCCACATATTCCACCCTGCATACGGCCAACGTCCGCGGGCGAACAATGTTCGTCCTCACATTCTCTACAAGATAAGAGCACAGCTTTTCCAATCATACAAATGCCAAAGCGGGCGGCCCATCTGGGCCGCCCGCCATTTGTCGTTCCATGCAACGCTTCTCTCAAAATTCACTTTGCCGTTTTGCTGCAAATATAGTACAATGGTTACGCAAAGCGCTGCTCATACCGGCGCACAAAAAGCGTATACAGCGCATAGCACACCATCAGGCAGACGGCATATACCCCGGCGAAGCACAGCCACGCGGCTGCGCCGCCCATCGCGGTGTTGGGCAGCAGCTCCAGCACCAGCGGGTGGGCCAGGTACAGCCAAAAGCTGCCCGCCCCCACAAATTCCACGGCCTGGGCGAACTTCTGATTTTCCGCCAGGCCAACGCCCTGCGGGTTCTGCACGGCCAATAGAACAAGCACCGTAAACACGCACTCGAACCCCGCCCGCTGGAAGTTGGTGAGCACCGCCAGCAGAATGCAGAATGCCCCGTATAAAAACTGCTTGTTCTCCCGCACTGCCGCAAACGCCGCCATGCCAAAGATAAAGCAGTACAGCGTCATGACCGGCGTTTTTGCGCTAAACTCGCTGATGTTGGCTTCTGCCGGGAAAGCCGCCAGACTGCTTTCAATTAAGCCGCCGATCCTGCCCTTCACTGCAAGGCAGACCACCAGCAACGCCAGCGCACCCCAAAAGCGTTTGCACAGCCGGTACAGCCACGGGGCCAGCAGATAAAAGAACGCAAAGGCGCTCATCGTCCACAGCACGTTGCGGTTGTTCCACAGCATCCAGTTATCACTGGGCAGCCACATCTGCAAAAATACAAAGTACCGCAGGTAACCCGGCCCGCACGGCCCGCCGGGGCCAAACAGCTGGGCTGCACTGGCGCCCGCCGCCAGATAGCGTACCGCATCGAACAGCCAGCGCAGCACCAGCACCAGCCAGTACAGCGGCAGGATCCGCCGGATGCGGCGCTGGTAATACGGCAGCGGCTCCGGGTGGCGGCTCAGGCTGGCCGCGGCCAAGTACCCGCTGAGCACAAAAAACAGTTGCACCCCCTGCGCGCCAACCGCGGCGGCATCCCCCAGGCCAACTTTCTGCCCGGTATGCACGCCCAGCACCATCAGCGCCGCCAGAATCCCCAGCTCATCCAGCGCTACATTTTTATGTTTTGTCATCTTTCTATATTCTGCTCCTTATTGCAGCATTAATTGATTTCTTTATTCTGCCGAACTTTTTCGATTCCTTCTTTTCAAAGAAGGGGCAAAAACTCTCGTATTACTCGTATCCTCAAAATTATACATCACCCGCCCTATCATGCGCAAGCGCAGGAGGCACCATGTTTGACGCATTGTTTACCACCACAACCGAATACAAAAAACTGAGCCACGCGCTTTCCGGCAAAGGTGCATGCGCCCTGTTTGGGCTGCCCGCATCCGGCCGCGCACAGGTGTATGCCGCGCTGTGCCGCCAGTTGGATAAGCCGCTGTGCATCGTGACCCCCGGCGAGGCCGAAGCCACCCGCTTTGCTGCTGACCTGAACACGCTGGGCATTCCCGCCGCCGTGTTCCCGGCGCGGGACTATGTGTTGCGCCCCATTGAGGGCACCGCCCGCGAATACGAGTACCGCCGCCTGGCTGTGCTGGGCGAGCTGGTAGGCGGGCGGCTGCGCGCCGTGGCTGTGCCCGCGGAAGCCCTGACCCAGTTCACCACCCCAAAAGAGGATTTCTGCGCCAACACCCGCACCCTCCATGCGGGGGATACTCTGCTGCGGGATGACCTGCTGGCCGCTTTGTTTGGTGCCGGCTACACCCGCCGGGCCCAGGTGGATGGCCCCGGCCAGTTCTCTGTGCGCGGCGATATTGTGGATATTTTTGCTCCCGACCAGAAAATGCCGGTTCGTATGGAATTTTGGGGTGATGAGATCGATACCCTGCACACCTTTGACCTGACCACCCAGCGCCGCGAGGATGCCATTGATAAGTTTTACCTGAGCCCAGCGCGGGAAGTTCTGTTCGGCAAGCCTGCCGATGCCGCCGAGCAGCTTCGGGCCTTTTTGGCCAAGCAGCGCGGCAAAAAGAAAACCGTCATGGCAGACTGTATGGCCGCCGATCTGGACCTGCTGGATGGCGGTGCCGTGCCGGTCAACATGGACAAATACCTGGCCGTGCGCTACCCCCATCCCGCCACCGTGCTGGATTATTTTGACGACCCGATCCTTGTGGCCGAAGAGCCTGCTTCCATCCGGGAAGCCGACCGCGCGACCGCCTACCGCCGGGGCGAGGAACTGAAATCCCTGATCCTGGACGGTGTCCTCTGCGCTGGGCTGGATAACCTGTACGCGGACCCAAGCTACCTGTGGTCCAAAACCGGACACTACCGCACCATCTGTGCCGAGAACTTTGCCCGCAGCATGCCGGATCAGCCGCTGAAAGATATCATCAACACCCCGGCTCACACCCTGCCTGCCTGGAATGGCGAAGTCTCCGGGTTGCTGGAGGATTTGAAACCGCTGTGCGATGCCGGTTATACCGTTACCCTGCTGGCCGGCACCGACCGTGCCGCAGCCGGTCTGGCACGCGACCTGCGCGATAAAGGCATTCTGGTTACCACCGATGCTGCAGCAGCCCCCGCTGCCGGGCTGGTGCAGGTTCTGGCGGGGCACCTTTCCGCTGGGTGCGAATTTCCGTTTGCCAAGTATGCTTTGCTGACAGGCCGTGCCTTTGGCGAAACCAGCTCCCAGAAGAAAAAGCGTAAAAAGGCCAAAGATGCCCTGAACAGCCTGACCGAGATCACGCCGGGCGATCTGGTGGTGCACCAGAACCACGGTATTGGCCGGTATGCGGGCATCCAGCGCATGGCGGTTCAGGGCGTTACCAAAGACTACCTGCGCATTGAGTACGATAAAAAAGATGTGCTGTATGTTCCCGTCACCCAGCTGGACCTGCTTTCCCGCTACACCGCGCCGGGGGATTCGGAGAATGTCAAGCTCAGCCGCCTGGGCGGGGCCGAGTGGACCAAGACCCGCAAGAAGGTGCGCGCCGCTACCGAGCAGATGGCCAAGGAACTGATTGAGCTGTACGCCCGCCGCAAAAGGGCGCACGGTCATGCCTTCCCACCAGATGATACCTGGCAGGGAGATTTTGAGCAGCGCTTTGCCTATGATGAAACGCCGGACCAGCTTTCCAGCGCGGCGGAGATCAAACATGATATGGAGCAGCCCTGGCCGATGGACCGCCTGCTGTGCGGCGATGTCGGCGTGGGCAAGACTGAGGTTGCCCTGCGCGCCGCGTTCAAATGCGTGATGGGCGGCAAGCAGTGCGCCATCCTGGCTCCCACCACCATTCTGGCGTGGCAGCATTTCAACACGGCCATCGCCCGCATGGAGGCCTTTCCCATCCGCATCGGGCTGCTCAGCCGTTACCGCAGCGCCAAAGAGCAGAAAGAGACCATCCGCGGCCTGAAAGACGGCACAGTGGACATTGTGGTGGGCACCCACCGCCTGCTTTCGGACGATGTAAAGTGCAAAGACCTGGGCCTTGTCATCATTGACGAGGAGCAGCGCTTTGGCGTAAAACACAAGGAAAAGCTGAAAGAGAACTTTATCGGGGTGGACATGCTGACCCTTTCGGCCACGCCGATCCCCCGCACGCTGAACATGGCACTGTCCGGCATCCGGGACATGAGCACCATTGAACAGCCGCCCTTTGAGCGCCAGCCCATTGAGACCTATGTGCTGGAATATGACGATGCCATTATTGCCGAAGCCATCCGGCGTGAACTGGCCCGCGGCGGGCAGGTGTATTACCTGTACAATCGAGTCGAAACCATTGAGCAGTGCGCCGCCAAGGTGCAAAAGCTGGTGCCGGGTGCGCGGGTCGGCATCGCCCACGGCAAAATGACGGAGGAGCAGATTTCCTCGGTTTGGCAGCAGCTGCTGGACAACGAGATCGACGTGCTGGTCTGCACCACCCTGATTGAAACCGGCGTGGATGTGCGCAACTGCAACACCCTGATTATTGAGAATGCGGACCGCATGGGGCTTTCACAGCTGTACCAGATTCGCGGCCGTGTGGGGCGCTCCAACCGCAAGGCGTATGCCTATTTCACCTTCCAGCGCGACAAAGTGTTGACGGAAATTGCCTCCAAGCGGCTTTCAGCCATCCGGGAGTTTACCTCTTTTGGTTCCGGGTTCCGCATTGCAATGCGCGATTTACAGATCCGCGGCGCGGGCAACCTGCTGGGCCACAGCCAGCACGGCCACATGGAAGCGGTTGGTTACGAGCTGTATGTAAAAATGCTGAACCAGGCCATTGCAGCCGCCCGCGGCGAGCCTGCTACGCCGGACAAGAGTGATTGCCTTGTTGACATTACGGTGGACGCCTATCTGCCGGAAAGTTACATTCCCGATGCCGCCGGGCGGATCGAAGCCTACAAGAAGATTGCGGCCATCACCACCCGTGACGATGCCACGGATGTACTGGATGAGTTGATTGACCGTTACGGCGACCCGCCGCGCAGTGTGCAGGGGTTGGTGGACATCAGCCTGGTGCGCGTGACAGCCGCCCGCGCAGGCATTGTGGAGATCGTGCAGCGCAACGACAATCTGATTTTGTACACCGATGTTGTGACCCCGGCGCAGATGGGGGCCATGATGGATGCCATGCCGCACCGCGTGATCTACAACGCCGTAGGCCGCCCCTACATCAGCCTGCATGTCCTGCGCGGCGAGGACCCTCTCACCATCCTGCGCGATGCCGTTGCCCTGCTGCCGGGTGCGTGAGTGTTTTACGGGAGTTTTTGTTCCTTCTTTGAAAAGAAAGAACCAAAGAAACTTTAATCGTTACTTAATCATTTAATAGATTTCTAATTATCTCTTTAGATGTTCTTATATGCCGGTATAGCCCGTTACTTCGGGCTTTTCCGGCACTTTTCATATCGGAAGAACCTCACAAATCTTTTTATTACCCCTCATGTTTTCGCTCTCAAAAGTAGTAAAAGCAGTAGTAAATTCTGCGTACTACTTATGCCGCCTTGGTTTCCTCGGCGCTTTCCGCCGCAGGCTCCGGCTTGGCCTCTGTGGTGGTTTTTGCCTTGGCTTGCAGCCGTTCCATTTCCTCCTGTGCGGAATGGAAAGTAGCGTGGGCGTAATAGTTCAGCGTCATTACAATGTTGGCGTGTCCCATGATGTACTGCAATGCCTTGGGGTTCATGCCCGCGTTTGCCATTCTGGTACAGAATGTATGCCGCATGGTGTGCGGCGTCATCACATCGGGCAGCGGTTCCTTGTGGCACTTGTTGTACTTCTTGGCAAGGCACTTGAACATGGCGTCATAGTTGACGGCGGTTTTGGGCAGGCCGTCCCGGTTCAGGAACAGGAAGTCCTTATAACCATCAACCTCAATGCACCTGCCGTCCCTGCGCTTCTTTAACACGCGCTCAAACGCTTCATAGGCGGCTGCGCTCATAGGCACTTGACGGAATCCGCTTTCTGTTTTTGGCGCTTCGATATAGTAGCCGTCCTCGGTGCTTCTCAAAAGCTGGTGGTCTACATTCACAAAGCGCTTCTCAAAATTCAGGTCAGCGGGCGTCAGGCCGCAGAGTTCGGAAATGCGAAGCCCGGTTTCCAGCAGGATCACCACCTCGTCATAATACTTGGCATAGACGGGATCGTTCTGCATGAAGTCCAAAAGCTCGTTTTCCTGTGTAGGGGTAAGCGGCACCTTTGGTACGGTATCGTCGTTGATAACCTCATTGATCTGGAAGTCAAAGGGATTCTTGCGGAGGCAATCGTCCTGTACGGCCATATAAAAGATGGCTTTTAAGGAACGCTTGCTGTTGCAGATGGTGTTGTAGGCAACGCCCTTTTCCTGCATACGCAAGGCCCATTCTTTCGCGTCGGACAGCTTCACGCTGTCAATGCTGGCCGCGCCCAGCTTATCTTCGGACAGAAGTTTCATCAACTGCTGGCGGCTCTTTTGGGTTCCTTTCCGCACATTCCCGCGCTGCCGGGTGTACTTTTCATAAAGCTGGCACACGGTCATTTTCTTGCCGATGGTGTCTATCCCGTCGTCAAGGTCTTTCTGTATCTGCTTGATCTTCTCGCGCAGGGAAAGACAGGGCCGCTTCCCGGCAGGTACTTTGTCGGTGGGTACTAACTTCCATGAGTAAACAAACTGGGGTTCTCCAAAGGTGTCAATGTATTTGTAAGCGTATCTTCCATCTGATCGCTGGCTCTCTCCAGACTTCAAAAGGCGGCCTTTGTTGTCCCGTCTTTTTTCATCTCGTTCTTTTCTTGGCATTTCGTCATGCTCCTTTCCATGACGGAAAGAGCCTTGACACGCTTATAACCTATTATAACACGCGCAAGGCCCTTTTTCACTATATTGTGTCAAGGGAATCAATGATTTTTTCAAACTGCTTCCGTTTGATCTGGATGCGGTTGCCGTTCAGGATCACCCAGCCAGCGGTGGGGTTTTCCTCGGCAAGCCGACGCAGTTTGTTTTCCCCGATCCGAAAATATTTGGACGCTTCCTCAATGGTGAGCGTGTATTTTTCCCAAATAGGCACATCGTTATTACTCATAACATGGCCCCCTTTCTTTTCAAAACAAAGGTTGTTTGTTGTGAAAGTGGGCAGAAAATAACGGACGGCTGCTGGCACAGCTCCACGGGAATCTCACCCCCGCGTGGTTCTCACGCGGCCCTGCTCGTTGCCTGCGACGCTTCAAACGCTCGGACTACGACGGCAAGGGCGTATCATTGTCCTGCCTGCGCGTCGTCGCCCGCAGGCTGCCACACCTGCTTTACGGCCCGGTAAAATCGCTCCGCTTACCCCAATGAGGGAAAGCCTCTTGGCGCACCTGCCGCCCGGCTCGGCGCAGACAGAATGTATCCGTCTGCCCTATGACGCGCCGCCATTGTCCTGCGGGCGTATTTGTCAAGGAGCAAAGGGGCCGCCGGGAAAACAGGCAGGCGGGGAAAGGGAAAGCCGCCTGTCTATGGCCGGGGCCTTAACCGTCAGTCGCCAATGGGACTAACGATGGAATGGATCAGCTTGATTTGCAATCGGCGCTTCATATACTCGTCAATGCAGATATGAGGCTGGCCGCTGCCGTCATAGAGCGTCCGGGTACACAGCTTATTGATATAGCCGTCGTAATGCTGCAAGACACGCTCCACGGCTTCGGCGTTACCGGCGCAGGCCGCGTCGATCACAAAATCAGGCAGCGGGCTTTTGCCCTTGTAACTGGATTGCTTCATCCGCGTTTAACCTCCCTCCGGCATGAACGCCATCAATTTTATACGCAGGTCTTTTAGGGTGCTTGTCCTGTGGCGCTGTACTGCGCTGCGGGACATTCCCATCAGGCGGCCGATTTCTTCGTCAGTCAAATCCAGAACAAAGCGGAGAATCAAAATACTCTGCTCGTCTTTTGGCAGGCTGGCAAACGCCTCGGCCACAAGCTCGTTGTCGATATGTAGGTCATAGCCATGCGAACTGAATGTAAAGCTGTCGCAGGAATACCGATCTACGGTCGAGAGCTTGTCCCAATCAGCCGGGGAAACAGCGTCCAGCGACACTTCACGGTCGCGGCGGCACTTCATTTCCCGCAGATAATCTATCGCCTCATGGTACAGAACCAGTTTGCAGTAGCGGTCAAACTGGCCCCATTCACCGTATTTGCGGGGGATCGCTTCCATCTTCTCACCCCCTTTCTATGGGGGATGTGGTGGTTCTCTCCCTTTCCGCCAATAGAGCGAATGGAATCTCTCTGGCTGCCCGCTAAACGCCTCCTTTTTTCACTTTTTTGAAATTTCTTTTTGCGCCGAATAGCAGACCGCAGGAAATAACAAAATTCGCCCGGCAGGTCAAAGACCCGCTGGGCGAAACAAAAAGCAATATGTTCTTTTCCTACATGGTATAGTACATACTTACAGCCGCTTGTCCCCGCTGCCGGGGGACGGCTTTTTTTGACAGGCTAACCCCTGTCAGAATTTGTCGAAGTGGTTTTCGTTGCATGGCGGCTCCCTCCTAAAGCCGCCATGCCAGAACACGGTGCAGGGGTCGTCGAAGCAAAAAGAAACGGCGGCCTTGATCTACTCAAAACCGCCGTATCGTCAGTGATACAGGAAAGCGCACGAAATCCTCTGCCCGTCAGCGGTTTTTTTCTTTTCCCCGCTGTGGAGGCAGATGTTTTGATATGTAAGCTCGTTTCATTCCACAAAGAACAAAACCCGCCGGATCAGCTCTGGGATATTGACCGGGGCGGTGATATAGTCGTTCACGCCCTCATGCCGGTATTCATATTCCGTGGCAAGGTCGTTGTTCTCGGTGAGGATAAAGAACGGCAGAAGCCGGACAGGGGGATTCTTCATTTGGAACATCCCCGCCACCCGCCGCAGCGTATGAAACAGCTCCATTGCTGTGCCGTCCGGCAGTTCCAGATCGCACAAGATCAGTTCAATTTCCTTATCCTCAAAAATCCGGCGCTTGGCCTCTGCAATCGAGGAAACCAGAATCAGGTCAAAGCCTTTTTGTAGCATAGCAGCCCGCAGCACTTCGGCGCTGGTATCTTCTGCATAGACAAAGAGCAGCTTGTGAAAAGTCGGGGCCTTTTCGCCGGATAACTGCCGGTAGGCGTATTCCACCAGCTTATCTTGCAGCAGCAGCCCTTTCATTTTGTCCATGCACAGCGTCGCGCCCCGGCGCATAGCCTCCTGTTCATAGTCGTCCCTGTCATGGCAGGACGCCAGAATAAAAGGCAGCTCCTTGTCTGCGGCCCGTACCTCGTCCAGAAAGTCCATGCCGGAACCATCCGGCAGGTCGAGATCACAGCAGACCACCAGCGGCATTTCCTCTTGGATGGCGGCCCGCGCTTCTTTCAGCGTACAAGCCGTTTTCACCGGGTAGCCCCGGTGCTGTAAGTATTTTCGCAGACACCATGTATAGGTGTCGCTGTCGTCGATCAGCAGTATCTTTTTCATGTGTCCTCACCCCCAATATTGATTTACCACAAGCATAAACTACAAATGTTACACAAATGTCCGAGGTGCCTTTGATTTCGACAGAAAAACAGGCTGAATTGTTACAAAG
>ERZ1504765.388-NODE-388-length-9658-cov-3.145163_pt1 | contig 9658 bp, 10 predicted proteins | sample MGYA00572318_ERZ1504765 | MGnify/ENA primary metagenome ERZ1504765 (study PRJEB39906, sample SAMEA3182064) | gut metagenome | biome: human; feature: gut; material: Stool; isolation source: human stools | place: Canada | collected 2013-01-28 ...
AATAGGTATTTAAGAGAAATCAATGCAAAAACTCTATCTTTGCAAAAAAAATGAACGATGGCAATGACAAAAGCGATATTAGAAAAATGGCTGGTGGCGCAGAAGCGTCACCGCCTTTCAGACAGGCAGGTGCAGATGGCCCGTGAATTGGGTCTGAATCCCGACAAGCTCGGCAAGATAGATAACCACCGGCAGGAGGTGTGGAAAACCCCGCTTCCGCAGTTTATCGAGGATATCTACTTCAAGCGGTTCAAACGGGAAGAGCCGGAAACGGTCAAGCCCTTAAAGCAGATTATGGCTGAAATGGAGGTCAAGAAGAAGCAACAGAAAGCGAAGAAGGAGGAACGGAGGAAACAGCGTGCCCTCTCTTCCGGTTCTGAGGAATAGATAATATAATATACAAGAAGCGAAGTGTGAAGGCCGATCGGCTTTCACACTTCGCTTTTCCATTCCAATACAGACAGCCGCTATTTCATCCTTTCATAAAGATTGATGACCGGCTTGCCGCTTTCCAACGCCTTGCTCACCGTGTAGAATGTTCCCCCTTTCGGCACAAGATCCCAATAGGCTATGACTGTATCTGCTTTACGCACCATGTATTCATCCCTGCGAAGGTAACATCCCTTGTGGTAATTCTCGGAAACCATGACCACCCGGTCCATCCTTTCCTACAGACGGGCATACAACAGCCGGTCTTCCGCTTCAAACCACAAGGGCTGTTTCCGAAAAGGTACTGCCGCTATGAGCTTGATACCTTCGTATCTCTCCCTGACCTGCAAGACCGCCTCCGCAGCAGTCATATCAAATCCGCTGGCCATCCCGGTGTAGTATTCCTTGTATCCCTGCCCGTACAGTTCTATTACCATTCCAGCCACAGCTTCCCTGATTTGTGCAAGTATCCGGGGATCGTTTCCAAACCCTTGCAGAATACGTTCCTTACGGTGTCCCGTGAAAGCCACTGTCTGATTGTTTCTTGTTTCCATGTTATCTTCTGTTTTTTGTTTTACATATATCCATTCAAACCGAACGGTATTTTATTTCCTGAAGGCTTTTCCGCCCCGGTCCGGAATCCCGCAAGGCTTGCCGTGAAAAAATACCGCAAGCGCAGCGAGGATGATTATTTCACGGCAACCAGCCCGCAGGGCCGCCTTGCCGGGCTTCTCAGGACACGGGGCTACCTTTGCCGGAAGAAATGAAATGCCGCTTTCTCCTTATCCTGTTTTTACTGTTTCATATTGCCAGGAAAACCCTTTTTGAATGATTGAAAATTCCCTGCCGATGTAACGTAATGTCATACGGTGTCACATATCGTACAGTTTGTAAATCAATAAATTAAGCATTATATATTCGCAGTCGAAATCATTTTTTGTCTCACTAATTAAAAGTTTCGACACATGAAAAAAAGATTCTTTTTGGCAGCCATGACGCTGCTGGTTTCAATGGGGGCATTTGCCCAGGGCAACGGTATCGGTGGAATTACGGAAGCTACCAACATGGTCACTTCGTATTTCGATCCCGGCACCAAGCTGATTTACGCCATCGGTGCCGTTATCGGCCTTATCGGAGGCGTGAAGGTCTATTCCAAGTTCTCGTCAGGCGACCCGGATACCTCAAAGACTGCCGCCAGCTGGTTCGGTGCGTGTATCTTCCTGATTGTCGCCGCCACCATCTTACGCTCATTCTTCCTGTAATATGGCGGAATTCAATGTCAACAAGGGGATTGGGCGCAGCCCGGAGTTCAAGGGACTCAAGAGCCAGTACCTGTTCATCTTTGCAGGAGGATTGCTCGCGTTGTTCGTAATCTTCGTCGTCATGTACATGGCAGATATCGACCAGTGGGTCTGCATCGGTTTCGGGGTCGTTTCCGCATCGGTACTGGTCTGGGTCACTTTCAGGATGAACTCGAAATACGGTGAATGGGGCCTTATGAAACTCCATGCGCTGCGCAGCCATCCCCGCTACATCATCAGCCGGAGAAAGTTCCTCCGGTTGTTTTCTCCAACCATTAAAAACAGAAAAGCATGAAAAACGTAATGAAAACAGCCACGCTGGAAAGCAAGTTCCCACTGTTGGCCGTGGAGAACGGCTGCATCATCAGCAAGGATGCGGACATTACCGTGGCATACCGGGTGGAACTGCCGGAACTGTTCACGCTGACACGTGCCGAGTACGAGTCCATGCACTCCACCTGGGCAAAAGCGGTAAAGGTTTTGCCGAACTACAGTATCGTACACAAACAGGACTTCTTCATCGAAGAGGGATACAAGCCGGATATCTGCAAGGAAGACCTGAGCTTTCTGAGCCGCAGTTTCGAGCGGCATTTCAACGAGCGGCCGTATTTGCAGCATACCTGTTACCTGTTCCTTACGAAAACCACGAAGGAACACAGCCGGACGACCAGCAGTTTCAATGCACTTACAAGGGGATTCATTATCCCCAAGGAAATGCAGGACAAGGAAACCGTCACCCGGTTCATGGAGTGTTGCGGACAATTCGAACGCATCGTGAACGACAGTGGCCTGCTACGTATCATCCGCCTGACGGATGAGGAAATCATCGGGAGCAAAAATTCCGCCGGCATCATCGAGAAGTATTTTTCCATGTCGCAGGAAGATGCTACCTGCTTGCAGGATCTGTCACTCGGTGCCGGGGAAATGAAGGTGGGCGACAACTACCTGTGCCTTCATACGCTTTCCGATCCGGAAGACCTGCCGTCGAACGTGTCAACCGACTGCCGGTATGAAAGGCTCTCGACAGACCGGAGCGACTGTCGGCTGTCCTTTGCCGCACCGATAGGCATTCTGCTTATCTGCAACCATGTGGTGAACCAGTACCTCTTCATTGATGATTCGGCGGAAATTCTCAGGAAATTCGAGCAGACTGCACGGAACATGCACTCGCTTTCCCGTTACAGCCGTTCCAACCAGATCAACCGCGAATGGATTGAAGAGTACCTGAACGAGGCGCACAGCAAGGGGCTGACCTCCATCCGCGCACACTGCAATGTCATGGCCTGGAGCGATGACCGGGAAAAGTTGAAGCGCATCAAGAACGATGTAGGCAGCCAGCTGGCGTTGATGGAAGCCAAACCGCGCCACAACACGGTGGATGTGCCGACTCTGTTCTGGGCGGCAATACCCGGCAATGCCGGAGATTTCCCGTCCGAGGAGAGTTTCCACACCTTTATCGAACAGGCCCTGTGCCTGTTCATCGGGGAAACCTCCTATAAGAATTCGCTCTCTCCGTTCGGCATCCGTATGGTGGACCGCTTGACCGGAAAGCCGGTCCATCTAGACATTTCCGACCTGCCGATGAAGAACGGCACCATCACGAACAGGAACAAATTTATCCTCGGCCCATCCGGCTCGGGCAAGTCCTTCTTTACCAACCATATGGTGAGGCAATATTACGAGCAAGGGACACACGTGCTATTGGTGGATACGGGCAACTCCTACCAGGGGCTGTGCAACCTGATCCACGCGAGGACACACGGCGAGGACGGGATTTATTTCACCTACGAGGAGGATAATCCCATCGCCTTCAATCCTTTCTATGTGGAAGACGGAATTTTCGACATCGAGAAGAAAGAGTCCATCAAGACGCTTATCCTTACCCTGTGGAAGCGTGACGACGAGCCGCCGACACGTGCCGAGGAGGTGGCACTATCCAATGCGGTCAATCTTTTTCTGGAGAAAATCCGCAGGGATAGCAGCATAAAACCCTCCTTCGATACCTTCTATGAGTTTATCCGTGACGAGTATCAGGATATCCTGAAAGAGAAGCGAACCCGTGAGAAGGATTTTGACGTGTGGGGATTCCTGAATGTGTTGGAACCTTATTACAAGGGTGGCGAGTATGACTTCCTGTTGAATTCCGACAGACAGCTTGATTTGCTTGGCAAACGGTTTATTGTCTTCGAGCTGGACAATATCCGTGACAACAAGGTGCTACTTCCGATTGTCACCATCATCATCATGGAGACTTTTATCAGCAAGATGCGCAAGTTGAAAGGTATCCGGAAAATAATCCTTATCGAAGAGTGCTGGAAGGCATTGGCATCCGCCAATATGAGCAACTATATCCGCTACCTTTTCAAGACCGTCCGAAAGTTTTTCGGAGAGGCCGTGGTCGTGACCCAGGAAGTGGAGGACATCATTTCTTCTCCGATTGTCAAGGGCACCATCATTAATAATAGTGACTGTAAGATTCTCCTTGACCAGCGCAAGTATATGAACAAGTTCGATGAGATCCAGACCTTGCTCGGTCTGACCGACAAGGAGCGGGCGCAGATACTTTCCATCAACATGGCAAACAATCCTTCCCGAAAGTACAAGGAAGTGTGGATTGGTCTCGGAGGCTCACAGTCAGCAGTCTATGCCACCGAGGTGTCGCTTGAAGAATATATGTGCTACACCACTGAAGAGACCGAAAAACTTGAGCTGATGCGGCTTACGGAGAAACTCGGAGGCAATATAGAGCTTGCCATCAGGCAGTTGGCTGATAGCAAGCGGAGCCAGGTGAAAGGGATTGGAATCACATGAAAACCGAAAAACAATCACGAATCATGGAAATGAAAGAATGGATAAAAGAACAGCAGCGCCGCTATCTGGACGAGCCGCGCCTCAAGGAGTTGACGGAAGTGATGAAACAGACAAGGGTACTTGTCCGGAAAAAAGAGTACCGGAAGCTGACGGAACTGGTCAGGCGGTACAGGAAGTCGGAGGATGTGATTACCCAAGTCTCCTGCCTGTTGTCAGCCTCGTACCTGTTCCCAACACCGGAAAAAACGGCGGAAACGGCCAGGTCGGAACTGATGGAGGCATTGAAAGATACTTATTTCATGGAGAAGAACGGTTCCCGGCTTATGGATATCAGACCTGAAGAAACCGTCCCTGTCCACCGAATGCTTGCCATATACACATTCATGCAGGATGTTTACTCGAAGGAAAATCCGGAAAGCAAGCAGGAACGTCCGTCACCGCAAGAAGTGCGGTCATCTGTCCGGATTCTGGACTTCCATCGGAAAGAGAGCGACATGTGGGAACTCTGCAACCTGGCCGTGCATCTTATGCCACCTTCACGGTATGTGGCACTCAGGTACGGGCTTGCGGATGATTATGACAGGCTTGACAGGCTGAACCGTTCCGGGCCGGAATCGGCATATGATGAGGGGGTGATATTGGAAAGCCGTCTATGCAGGAATGCGGAAAAGGCTGCGGAAAGCATCAAGGATGTCCGTCTGCCGGATTTCTATTTGGAAAGACTGGATGGAGAACTGGAGATTTTGGGACGGATTGCGGCCTCACCGGATGTGGTTCACGACATCCTGCAAATCAGTCCTGACTTTCTCGCCAAGTACGGCATAGACAAGAACGTTTCCGCGACGGAACGCTCGTGTCAGGCAGAGAAAGCCTACCGGGAGCTGGATGCCCGTTTCGTCAGAATGACCGGACGCAGGCCGTATGCAGACGAACTCTTCGCCTCCATCAGACGCAAGAGGGAGAATTCCGGAATAGAGAACCGACCGAGACAGGCGCAACGGACCATCCTCCGGAACCCGCCGTCCAAAGGGCGGAAAATGGGAATCTGACTTTTAACAGAATTATTCACAATTAAAAATAGAAACATCATGAAAAAGAAAATTCTTATGCTGTGCATGGGCTGCTTCCTTGTCAGCCTCACAGCGAAAGCCCAATGGGTAGTGAGCGACCCGGGCAATCTGGCGCAGGGAATCATCAATGCTGCCAAGAACATCGTTCACACATCCTCCACTGCCACCAATATGGCGAATAGTTTTCAGGAAACCGTGAAAATCTACCGGCAGGGCAAGGAGTATTACGACGGGCTTCGCAAGGTCAACAACCTTGTCCGTGATGCCCGCAAGGTACAGCAGACCATCCTGATGGTGGGCGATATCACGGACATCTATGTCACCAGCTTCGAGCGTATGCTCAGCGACCCGTATTTTACGCCGGAAGAACTGAGCGCGATTGCTTTGGGATACACCAAACTGCTGGAAGAAAGTGCCCATTTGCTGAACGATTTGAAGACGGTGGTCAACGAGAACGGGCTTTCCATGAACGACAAGGAAAGGATGGATATCATCGACCGCTGCTACAACGACATGTTGCAAAACCGCAGTCTGGTACAGTATTACACCAACAAGAACATCGGGGTGTCCTACCTGCGGGCCAAGAAACAGAACGACCTAGACCGCGTGATGGCACTCTACGGCTCACCGAACGAACGTTATTGGTAATTCCTAATCCGCTTTCATTATGTTATTGTTGGCTATAGATTTTGACAACCTGCATCAGATTTTACAGAATCTGTATGTGGAAATGATGCCGCTCTGCTCAAAGATGACCGGTGTGGCAAGAGGCCTTGCCGGTCTGGGAGCGCTTTTCTATGTGGCGTATCGTGTATGGCAGGCTCTGGCACGTGCCGAGCCTGTGGATGTCTTTCCGCTTTTGCGTCCGTTCGCTTTGGGGCTTTGTATCATGTTCTTTCCGACACTCGTTCTGGGTACGCTGAACAGCATCCTCTCGCCCGTCGTGAAAGGGACCCATACCATATTGGAGTCGCAGACCTTTGACATGAACGAGTACCGGGCACAGAAGGACAAGCTGGAGATTGAGGCGATGAAACGGAATCCCGAGACAGCCTATCTGGTCGACAAGGAGACTTTTGACAACAGGCTGGACGAGCTGGGTGCGTTTGACGCTATAGAAGCCTGCGGGATGTATGTGGACCGCGCGATGTACAACATGAAAAGGGCCGTACAGAATTTCTTCCGGGAACTGCTGGAACTCCTGTTCAATGCGGCGGCGCTGGTCATCGACACGCTGAGGACATTCTTCCTGATAGTCCTTTCGATACTCGGTCCGGTTTCTTTCGCCATCTCCTGCTGGGACGGTTTCCAAGCTTCTCTCAGCCAGTGGTTCGTCCGCTATATCAGCATCTACCTTTGGCTTCCTGTCAGCGACCTGTTCAGCAGTGTGCTGGCGAGAATCCAGGTGCTGATGCTACAGAGGGATATCGAGCGGCTTTCCGATCCGGATTTCATCCCCGACAGTTCAAACGCGGTTTACATCACTTTCCTCATTATCGGCATCATCGGGTATTTCACCATACCGACCGTATCAAACTGGATTGTGCAAGCCGGAGGCGGTGCAGGCAACTACCTCAAGAATGTGAACCAAAGGGCATCCCAGGCTGGTTCCCTGGCGGCTGGTACGGCAGGAGCAGCGGTGGGAAACATTGCCGGAAGGCTTATCAAGTAATAACAGTATAAAACATTTACAGAATGGAATTCAAATCATTGAAGAATATCGAGACCAGCTTCCGACAGCTGCGTCTGTTCGGGATTGTCTATCTGTGTGTATGCACGCTACTTGTGGTTTTTTCCGTGTGGAAGGCTTACAGTTTTGCGGAAGCGCAACGGGAGAAGATCTATGTCCTGGATGAAGGAAAGTCGTTGATGCTGGCCCTTTCACAGGACTTGGAGCAGAACCGTCCGGTGGAGGCAAGGGAGCATGTCAGGAGGTTCCATGAACTGTTCTTTACGTTATCCCCTGACAAGAGTGCGATTGAGGGTAATATCCAACGGGCCATGTTCCTCAGTGACCGTTCTGCCTATGCCCATTATGTGGATTTGGCAGAGCAGGGATATTACAACCGGATCATTTCGGGAAACATGAGCCAGCGGATTGGGATTGACAGTGTCAGGTGCGATTTCAATACCTATCCGTATGAGGTCGTGACCTATGCGAAACTCTCCATTATTAGGGAGAAGAGTGTGACCGAACGCAGCCTTGTCACACGTGGCAGGCTGCTGAACTCCACCCGCAGCGACAATAATCCGCACGGTTTCATCCTTGAAGCCTTCCGTGTGGTGGAGAACAGGGATATCAAAGTGTATGACCGTTAAAATTTTGAATGTATGAAACAAATGTTTGTAAGAATCAAGGAAACCGTTGCAGAAAAGCTTCGGGGTTTGTGTGCCGGGCTTTCTCCGGAAAAGAGAATGTTGACAGTCATCGTGCTGGCTGTCCTGTTTGCTCTCGGAAATTTCTATCTGATTTTCCGCGCCATCTATGACATCGGGCGGGAAGATGTACAGCGGGACATCATTGAGATAGCCCCGTTGGACATTCCGGATATCGTTCCTGCCGATACACTCCCGGATAAAAGGGTGCAAGAGATGGAAGAGTTTTTTAACCGATTCAATCAGAAAGAAAATGAGTAATGATATTAATAAATTAAAACAGAGGCTGGAAATCAGGAAATACCTGGTTTTTGCCGGGATGTTCCTTCTCTTCCTCGGTGCGACGTGGCTCATTTTCGCACCGTCCGAAGAGGACAAACAAAAGGAGGAGAAAAATGCGGGCTTCAATACCGAACTGCCTGACCCGAGAGGAGCCGGCATAGAGGAAGACAAGATTGCCGCCTATGAGCAGGCTGACATAAAGCGCAAACAGGCGGAAAAAATGCGTACACTGGGAGACTTCTCAGGTGTTGCGGATGAAAACTCCGGAGCTGTCGTGGCATTGTCATCGGATGCGGATACCAAGGATGGCAGTCCACGTGCAAGTGACAGTAGGAATGAAGCCCGCTCTTCATCCGTCTCCGCCTACAATAACATCAACAGGACTCTCGGCAACTTTTACGAGTCACCGCAGGAAGACCCGGAAAAGGAGGCGTTGAAAGCCGAGGTGGAACAACTGAAGCAGACGGTTGCCGCACAGAATGCACAGCCGGGTTATGAGGAACAGGTGGCACTTTTGGAAAAGTCCTACGAGCTCGCAGCCAAGTACATGCCGGGTAATGGCGGCAAAAGGATGGACAGCCGCCCGGAGGATGAAGAAGCCGGACGGGATGGAAACATGAAGGCCGTTCCCGTCGGGCTGGTCTCCACTCCCGTGGTTTCATCGTTGCCGCAATCGGTCCGGGATTCCGTGCCATTAACGGGAAGGAGATTGGCGGAAAAATTCCATACCCCGATTGGTCACAGGGATGAAAAAGACGTGAGGAATACCATACGGGCCTGCATCCACGGGAACCAGACTGTAATCAGCGGTCAGGGCGTGAGGATGAGACTGCAAGAACCGATGCGTGTAGGAAAGCATGTCCTTCCCAAAAACTCCTTGCTCATCGGAGAAGGGCGCATACAGGGAGAAAGGCTTCACGTCAATATCCTTCAGGTGGAATATGGCGGTACCATCATCCCCGTGAAACTTGCCGTGTATGACAATGACGGACAGGAAGGCATCTTCATTCCGGGATCCATGGAAGCAAACGCCGTCAAGGAGGTTGCCGCCAATTTGGGGCAGAATCTCGGCACGAGCATCTCCATCACCAACCAGTCTGCAGGCGACCAGCTGCTTTCTGAACTCGGGAAGGGTGCCATACAGGGTGTCTCGCAGTACATCTCCCGGAAGATGCGTGAAGAGAAGGTGCATCTCAAATCCGGCTATACCCTGATGCTTTATCAGAATGACAATCAATGACAACCCATTAAAATTCAATCAACATGAAAAAGTTATTTGTAATGCTTGCCCTTGCAGGGGGCACCATGGGTGCCTTTGCCCAGACTGAAACCGACAGTACAGCGGTAGTAAACAAAGGAATCACACCTGTCTCTTATACACATCTGACG
>ERZ1504765.389-NODE-389-length-9565-cov-2.549317_pt1 | contig 9565 bp, 11 predicted proteins | sample MGYA00572318_ERZ1504765 | MGnify/ENA primary metagenome ERZ1504765 (study PRJEB39906, sample SAMEA3182064) | gut metagenome | biome: human; feature: gut; material: Stool; isolation source: human stools | place: Canada | collected 2013-01-28 ...
GAGGAGGAACCATCCATGACTCGGGAAGAAGTGACACAGATGGTAAAACAGGCCCTGGGGGAGGACCGGAAAGCCCGGACTTTCCCCAAGCTGGCGGACGTGCCAGGTTGGGCTGCGGCGACAGTACAGAAGCTTGTGAAGCGGGATGCGCTGCAGGGAGACGGGCAGGCGCTCAATCTGAGCTATGATTTCCTACGGGTGATGGTGGCCCTGGATCGGATGGGAGTTCTGGACGGGAAGGATGAAACAGTGGGTGGATGATCGGAAACGGTACGGCTGGCTTGGTTTGACTTAGCCGACTTCTTTGGGGATGGTGATGGTGAGCGTGATCTCCCGGTCGGTCTCCTGCTGGTGACTGATGGCGGCAATGCCGGCGCTTTGGATGAGGGCCAGACTCTGGGTCAGGCTACTGAGGAAGCCCCGCACGTCCGGTGCTTTGGGGGGACGGGGGGTATGGGCAGCTTGAGCCAGGAGTTCCTCTATGTACCGCTCAGTCCGGGCTACGGTCAGGCCACGCTCTACAATGACGGCAATGGCCGCCAGCTTCTGCTCCTCCTGAGGCAGCTTCAGAAGCGCCCGGGCATGACGTTCGGTGAGTCCGGCGGCCCGCAGTGCTTCCAGGACCGGGGGACTGTGACGCAAAAGCCGAAGCTTGTTGGCCACGGCAGATTGGCTCTTTCCCACGCGCAGGGCAGCCTGCTCCTGGGAGAGGCCGCCCAACTGCATAAGGCGGGAGAGGCCCTCTGCCTCTTCGATGAAATCCAGATCCCGGCGTTGGAGATTTTCCACCAAGGCTGCGATTCCGGATTGTCCCTCATCCATGCTCATGAGCAGGCAGGGGACCTCTTCCAAACCGGCAATTTTCGCCGCCCGAAGTCGCCGCTCGCCGGCAATGAGCTCGTAGCTGGTGCCCACCCGGCGGACAGACAGCGGCTGTAAGATGCCGTGTTGCAGGATGCTGGCGGCCAGCTCCTGGAGCCCGGTCTGCTCAAATACTTTCCTGGGCTGGGCCGGGTTGGGACGGATGGACCGGACGGGGAGGAATACCACCCGGCCGGTCTCCATATAAGTTTTCAACTTTCCGCATTGCAATTGCTTCGCCCTCCTTGGTTACGGAAATCCTGATAGCTCCATTCTACCGCGTACCCCGGCAAAATCCCGCGAAAGGCTGAAGGGTTTCCCGGGAAATCCTGCGACGGGTTTTGCGCCTCGGGGCGGGGGATGTCGGAGGTGGGAATTTGACCTGGGGGTTCTGGTCATTTTGGTGGATTTTGAAGGGTGGAAGGGGAACGACTCTTTTCAATGGGATGAGGGATCTTGGTTTTTATAAAAAATGGACCTGGTGCAAGGTGGGCGGGTCAAGACGGTGGACAGGAGGTCTTGACTCGCCCGCGTTTGCATCAGGTCCGTTTGTCTAGGCTGGTGATTTACCGGCTTTTTTCATGGTTTCTTTCACCACGCGGACAATGTGGCTATCCGTCAGGTCAAAGCGGGTGCGGAGGTAATCCTGGGGGCCTACCTCGCCGAAGGTGTCTTCCACGGCAACGTAGCCCACCTTGGCTTCCCCATCCAGGCACGCTTTGACGGCGCTGTACAGGCCGCCAATTTTGTTGTGGTTTTCGGCGGTGACCAGGACGCCAGTTTTGGCGGCGTAGGTCCGGATCAACTGGCAATCCAAGGGTTTCACGGTGACAGGGTCGATGACGGCGACGTCAATGCCCTCTTCGGCCAGCTGCTTGGCGGCCTGCAGGGCCTCGTGGACCATGATGCCGCAGGCTACGATGACGGCGTCTGTGCCCTCCCGGAGGACGGCGCCTTTGCCCACCTCGAAGGTAGTACCGTCTTCGTAGACCTGGCAGGAGTTTTTCCGGCCCACCCGGATGTATTTCACGCCGGGCAGATCCTTGGCCATTTCCAGGAAGGAGACCAGCATGGGCACGTCGGTGGCGTCTACCACCACGGCGCCGGGAATGGCGCGATAGAGGGCCATGTCCTCAAAGGGCATGTGGGTGCCGCCGTTGAAGGCAGCGGTGATGCCAGGGTCGGAGCCGATGACGGTAATGGGGTTGCCGGCGTAAGCCCCGGACAGGAAGACCTGGTCATAGCACCGCCGGGAGGCGAAGGGGCCGAAGGAATGGACAATGGGCTTGAACCCCACAGCGGCTGCGCCGCAGGCAATGCCTACCGTATTGGCCTCGGCAATGCCGCAGTCAATGGCGCGGTCTGTTTTGGCCGGGAGCTTGGCGGTGCCGATGCAGCTCATGAGGTCTGCATCCAGATACAAAACGTCGGGATGCTCCTCCAGGAGGCGGCCGATGGTCTGGCCTAGAGCCTCTTTGAACAGGCGCGTGTCTTTTTCACCGGTATAGACGATCTTCATGAGAACCCCTCCTTTATTGCAGCTCGGCCAGCTCCACACGGAGCCCAGCCAGCCACTTGTCGCAGACTTCAGGAGCAACGGTCATGGAGTGGTTGCCCATAGCCTCTTCCACTTCCTGCACGCCCTTGCCCTTCACGGTGTCCAGAATGATGGCCCGGGGCTTGTCCCCCAAGGGGGCGGTGATGGCGTCGTAAACCTGGGCGATGTCGTTGCCGTCTACCCGTCGGGCGTCAAAGCCGAATGCGGCGAATTTGGCCTCCAGATCAAAAATGGGCAGGATGTCTTTGGTGTAGCCGTCCAGCTGCTTCTTGTTGTCGTCCACCAGCCAGATGAGGTTGGTGACCTTCTTGGCGGCTGCAAACATGGCGGCCTCCCAGACCTGACCCTCGTTGCTCTCGCCGTCGCCCACCAGGAGATAGGTCCGGCTGTCCCGGCCCTCCAGCCGGTCGCCCAGGGCGATGCCCACGGCCAGAGAGGTGCCTTGGCCCAGGGAACCGGTGGTCATGTCCACACCGGGAGTTTTGTTTTTGTCACAGTGGCTGGGGAGATAGGTGCCGGGCTGGTTTAGGGTCTTCAGATCCTCATAGGGGAAGAAGCCCTTGACGGCCAGGGCGGCGTATACGGCGGGGCCGGCGTGGCCCTTGGAGCAGACCAGCTTGTCCCGGTCCGGCCACTGGGGATTCTGAGAGTCGTAACGCATGACAGAGCCGTAGAGAACGGCCAAAGCGTCGGCCAGGCTGAGGCTGCCGCCGATGTGGCCAAAGCCCCGGGCCTGGATCTCCTCCACAATGCCGATGCGAATTTCCAGAGCCAACTTTTGCAGCTCTTTGCTAAGGGATGCATCCATGGGAAATTCCTCCTGATTCAAAAAATATTGGGTGACGGCGCCACCCAGTTTGGCAGTTTGAGCGCAGGATTCAGATTCTGGCGACGCCAGTATCCCGGGCAGCTTGTGCCACGGCCTTGGCCACGGCTGGGCCAACCCGGGGATCAAAGGCCTTGGGGATGATATAGTCTGGGGAGAGCTCTTCGTCGGAGATGAGGGCAGCCAGGGCGCGGGCGGCGGCCATGTTCATTTCGTCGTTGATCTCAGAGGCTCGCACGTCGAAGGTTCCACGGAAAATGCCAGGGAAGGCCAGGACGTTGTTGATCTGGTTCGGGTAATCAGACCGGCCGGTGGAGACCACTTTTGCGCCGCCTGCTTTGGCGTCTTCGGGGAAAATCTCCGGGGTGGGGTTGGCGCAGGCGAAGACGATGGCGTCCCGATTCATGGTCTGGACCATTTCCGTGGTGAGGGTGCCGGGGGCGGAGACGCCGATGAACACATCTGCCCCGCGGATGACGTCAGCCAGCTTGCCAGTTTCCTTCTGGCGGTTTGTGACCTGGGCCATCTCGGCTTTGATCCAGTTGAGGTTTTCCCGGCCCTCGTAAATGGCGCCGGTGCGGTCGGTCATAATGATGTTTTGGTATCCGGCAGACAGGAGCAGCTTGACAATGGAAATGGCGGCGGCGCCGGCGCCGGAGGTGACCACTTTGACTTCTTCTTTCCGCTTTCCCACCACTTTGAGGGCATTGGTGAGACCGGCCAGGGTGCTGACGGCGGTGCCGTGTTGGTCGTCGTGGAAGACGGGGATGTCGCATTTTTCCTTCAGCTTGCGCTCAATCTCAAAGCAGCGGGGGGCGGAGATATCTTCCAGATTGATGCCGCCAAAGGAGCCGGCGATGAGGGCGACGGCGTTGACAAATTCGTCGACGTCATGGGTCCGCACGCAAAGGGGGAAGGCATCTACCCCGCCGAAGGCCTTAAAGAGGACGCATTTGCCCTCCATCACAGGCATACCGGCTTCGGGGCCGATGTCGCCCAGGCCCAGGACGGCGGAGCCGTCGGTGATGACGGCGCAGAGATTGTGCCGGCGGGTGAGATCATAGGAGCGGCTTGGATCTTTTTGAATTTCCAGGCAGGGCTGGGCCACGCCGGGGGTGTAGGCAAGGGAGAGGTCCTCTTTGGTGGAGACGGGGACTCTAGCCACCACTTCCAGTTTTCCCTTCCATTCCGCGTGGAGCCGGAGAGACTCTTCTGCATAATTCATAACAACATATCCTCCTCACGGGTTACATACCCGCATACCATTTCATTTTATCACGCCGACCGGCGCAGGTCAAGAGTGGAGCTTTTTTGTCGTGATATGCCACATACACCCCATGCTGGTTGATTTGGTACGATGGCAGAGGGACGGTGGAATGGCCAAGTCTTTGTCATGACGGAGTTGCCTGGTGGCTGTAGATAGGATGAATTGGTCGTTCAGGTGAATTGATAAGCTATTTCATTTATTTGCGGGTTCATTGTCTGCACTGCATAGACACATAGGTTTGCGGCTGAGATAAACTGAGAGATGGTTGCAATGGGATTTTCGGAATCAATTTTTTGGCCCGAAAAGGTGATGTTTGAAAGACAGAATCTGGCTCAAAATGGGATATGGGCAGATTGCACAAAGGCGGGAGCAACTTTTTATTTATTTTGCCGCTTGAAAAAGATGGTAGTTTTGGTATAATTTGCTTCATAAAGAGAAGTTGATTGCACTCCTTGGACGGGTGTAGGATGTCGTGACGATACATGTAGACACTTCACGTAAAAACAGTTTGGAGGAGGAACGCGTATGAAATTATGGGAAAAGAAACGGGCTGCTGCCTTGGGGCTTGCACTGGTGCTGGCGCTTCCGGGCTGCCAGAAGCCAGATGGAGGGGAGGGGATCCAGAAAGAGACGGAAACTTCTGCTCCATTGCAGGAGGTGATTTCCACAGATCCCACCCATATTTTTGAAGAAGTAAAAGAAGACTTCCTCATTGATGCGGAGATTTCCGGTCCTCCAGCTGGGGTGGTCCCGAAGGTCTACCGGGGGCATTATAAGGGCTTCTCTAAGGAGGAAATTGATGCCTTTTTGAAGCAGGTTGGAGATGGTATTGCCGAGGTAGATAGCGACGGAATTGAGGGCAAGGATTACTACTATTCCGGCGTTTGCACGGACGGGGGATATTTTTTTTCGCAGATGAATGCAGACGGAAGCACAACAACCTCAGAGTTTTCGTACAGTAAAAACAAAAACGAAATTACTGGATATCCAATATATATAAATCAGAATGATTATGATATAAACAAAGAATCCAGACTATCATTTTTGTTTGAAGATCCAGTAGACTTGGCTTGTGATACGGCGGAGGAGGCCGAGGCAAATGTTCGGGCGGCGCTGTCAGCCCTGGGGATTTCTGATGTGGTGTTGAATCGCACTCTGTACATCAGCCACGACCGAATGGAGCAGGCAGATGAATTGATGCAAACTGAGGAGTGGAACAGCGTTGGAAAGAAGGGGATGGACGCGCAGTTCCAGCCAAAGAACTGGACGGAGGCGGACGATTGTTACATGTTTGAGTTCTTTTGCGCTGTGGATGGGATCCCTCTGTCCTACCAATTCTGGAAGCGAGAGACAACTACTTATTGTGGTAACAACATCCTGGCTTGGTACGATGCCAGTGGGGTTTTTTCCCTTCAGGTGGACTACCCTTGGGTAGCGGATGAGATGGTTCAGGAGCCAGAGGCTGTGATTTCAGCAGAAGAGGCTCTGAAGGTGGTTCAAAACAAAATCGGCAATGTCATTACCAACCAGAACCATGAGCTCCAGAGCTTGACTCTGCGGTATCTCTACCGGCAAGATGGAGATAGCTGGCTTCTGATCCCAGTTTGGGAGGCGGTCATCCATCAGACCCCAAAGGATCCGGACAGCTGGATGGTTGAGGGTTGTACCTATGTGACAGTGGACGCCATCACCGGGAAGGAGATTGTATCTTAAATACATGGAATGTAATGCTCTAGTGCTGGGTTCGAGCTTTACAGATAGCAGCGTCCCCAATTTTTGATAATGACAAGGAGGAACTTTTCATGAAACAATTGAAGCGTCGTGTCCTGTCTATCCTAGTGTTGGCTGCCATTTTGGTGCCAATGATTGCGCTGGTGGCTTTTGCGGGCTCACCGAAACAATCGTTTAATTTTACTTGGAATGGTGCAACGGCCAGCAAATTTTCCCGGGGGTATAAAACTGATGTAGGTGACAGCTCTGGGTACTATGCCCAGGCAAATATCACCGGTGGCGAATTTGGTGGCAGCGTCGTCTCTATGTGGGTGGAGCGGCCTGACGGTACGGATGTGACCGAAGACTACTATGGGATTGGTTCCTTGGGCACCCGGTACTTCTATTACTTTGATGATGCCTTTAAAGCGAGTGAAACGGGAAAAACGGTCTACTTGGATCTGAGCGCCCACTCCAACGGCATGGTCCAGGGTTTTGGCGGGTACTGGTGGCCCTAACCTCCAGATTGCTCCATAAGCAGTAGGGCACAGACGGCAGCTCCCGGCCTCCCCAGCAGCCGGGAGTTGCCGTTTTGGATCATTTCTGAGAAAATCGAAAGGCAGCCATGGCAATCTATGGGGCTGCCGGAAAGGTGGAAGTTTTATGCGCTCCTTGTATCAAGTAGATTTTGCCGGGAGGCCAGTATGAAGGCCCTGGGTAGGGCCCTGAGGGTGGACCTGCGCCGCAGTGTGCTCTCTGGGGCATTTTTACTCACGGTGGTCCTGATGCTGGCCTGGATGTGTTTCAACAGCGCCCATTATTTGTTTAATCCTATCAGGTGGGGCCAGATTAGTGCAGCTAAAATGCTGTTTAATGCCACCTGTACCTCTTTGGGTTTGGCACCCCTGCTTTTTGCCATTGCTACTGTACCTTACGCCTGGAGTTTCCTTCAAGATCGGGAGAGCGGCTTTGAAAATCAGGCAATGGAGCGGGTGGGTTTTTGGGCCTATGGCTTTGCCAAGATCCTATCGGTGGCCCTGTCGGCCTTTTTGGCGGCGGCGGTGGCCATTGGCCTCTTCGTAGGGGCGCTCTCCTTTCTGGGCCTGCCGGAGACGCAGAACGGTCTGGAGGGGGCAGGAGGTTATCTGGGCTTTGCAGCCTCCGGGCATCTAGTGGGGTATTATCTGGCGCGGATCGTAGTTACAGGCCTCAGCTGTAGCCTGGCTTCGGTCTTTGGACTTATGATGACGGCCATGATCCGGAATGTCTTTGTGGGCTTGCTGGCGCCTTTGGTGGGATACTATTTGTATATGGTTCTGCACACGGTCCTGAGCTTTATGACCCACTCCCTTTGGTTTTCCCGGGCTTTCGGGCTGAACGGGATTCTGTTCTACCAGACCTTTGAGAGCCCGGGGTTTAGCCTTCTCTGGTCTTCTGTGCTGCTGCTGACGATGACGGCCCTGTGCGCCAAGGCCTTTCTGGGGCGGCTGAGAAAGGAGCTGGGCCAATGAAGCTGTTACGTTGTTGCAAGCTCAACATTTTGCAATGGCGGATCAATCCCAAATATGCCTTTGTCGCTCTGTACATGGTCCTCTACATGTGGTATGAGACCCAGGGATTTGTGGCCTATGGCCGGGCGTTGGGATATCCCGTCCGTCCCTGGCTATTTCCATTGCTGCCTTGTCTCCGACGCCCCCTTCCGAAACCGGCAGCAGCAGTTTATCCTGCTGCGGGTGGGCAAGAGAGATTGGATGGGTGGACAGTTGCTGTACATCCTCTTTACCAGCGTGGCCTTTACCGCTGTCCTCTGGCTTCTGTCCTGGGTTTTTCTGTTGCCGAACCTGGAGTGGGGAGCCGATTGAGGCCCGGTTTTGACCACCGCCGCTGTGGCAGGCGGGCAGTTTGAGTATAACGTTCCCTTGGCCCTGAGCTATGGCTGTATGGTCAGCGCCACCCCCTTGGAGGCGACGCTGTGGGTGGCGGGAACGATGATTGTGGTGTGTTTCCTGTTGGGGGAGATGATGGTGGCATGCAATCTGTGGGCCAGAAAGGGCATCGGGGCAGTGGTGGTAGCCGGGTTTTCTATTTTGCCCCTGGTGATCAGCGTTTTGGCCTATGCGCCGCGGTTTACCAAGCAATTGCTCTGGATTTCCCCGGTTTCGTGGCTGGATCGGAGCTTGATGGGAAACAGTCATCAGAATTTGCCGTCCTACTCCTATGCGGCCCTGATGCCCATTGGGCTGAGCATCGTTTTGGGATTGGTCATTCTTGGCACCATACACCGGTGTAACCTGGATACGGAGGGAGAGTGAGCGCATGGAAAACGCCATTGAAATGGTACATGTGACCAAGAAATTCAAAGAAACGGTGGCGGTCAACGGGGTGACCGTCAGCCTGGAAAAAGGAAAGATTCATGGCATCATCGGACGGAACGGATCCGGTAAGACGGTGCTGTTTAAGTGCATCTGTGGCCTGTTTCCGGTGACAGAGGGGCAGATTACCGTCCTGGGTCAGAAGATGGGGGACGGGAAGCGGGTGCCAAAGGGGGTAGGCGCTATCATTGAAACGCCGGGGTTTCTGCCCAATTGCTCTGGATACCAGAACCTCCGGTATCTCATGGAGCTGAGCGGCCGTGTGGACCGGGAAAAGATCCGGTCTGCCATCGCCCTGGTGGGTCTGGATCCGGATAGCAAGAAGCATGTGGGGAAGTACTCCCTGGGCATGCGCCAGCGGCTGGGGCTGGCTCAGGCGGTGATGGAGGATCCGGAACTGCTCATTTTGGATGAGCCCATGAATGGCCTGGACAAAAGCGGTGTTGCAGAAATGCGGGAGCTGTTCCTGAAGCTGAAAAGCCAGGGAAAGACCATTCTCATTGCTTCTCACAATCCAGAGGACACCCGGATTCTCTGCGACACCCTCCATGAGATGGACGGGGGAATCATGACGGAGCGGGAGGTCTTGCGGTGACCGGCCATGGTTGCCACAGTTAAGGCGATTTGTCCGGAACAAGCGACAGAATTCCTCTTGACTTTTGGCTGGGCATCTGTATAATATTCTCAAAACTTGGAAAGGGAAGACTTTCATGAGCGACAGTGACAGTAGCAGCGACGACCACGCTGGCTGCCATATATGGGAATTGGAACAAGCATAGTCTGCGCTGGATGATCCGGCAGCGGACTGTGCTTGTTTGCGCTTTCTGAGGCCCCATTCCAACATGATGAGGAGGAACATAACACGATGTACGATATTTTATGGCAGCTTCTGCTGCAGGTTTTGCTGATTGGCCTCAACGCCGTCTTTGCCTGCGCCGAAATTGCGGTCCTGCCTGTGAACGAGACCAAGC
>ERZ1504765.405-NODE-405-length-9325-cov-3.021359_pt1 | contig 9325 bp, 7 predicted proteins | sample MGYA00572318_ERZ1504765 | MGnify/ENA primary metagenome ERZ1504765 (study PRJEB39906, sample SAMEA3182064) | gut metagenome | biome: human; feature: gut; material: Stool; isolation source: human stools | place: Canada | collected 2013-01-28 ...
ATCCACAGACTGGGGGGCGGCCTGAGCTATATGATCGTCAGCGAGGCCGGGGCCAGCGTGTACTCCGCCAGCCCCCTGGCGGCGGAGGAGTTCCCCCAGTACGACGTGAATCTCCGGTCTGCCGTATCCATTGCCCGGCGCCTCCAGGACCCTCTGGCGGAGCTGGTGAAGATCGACCCCAAGGCCATCGGCGTGGGACAGTACCAGCACGACATGCCCCCCAAGCGGCTGGACGAGGCTTTGAACGGTGTGGTGGAGGACTGTGTGAACGCCGTGGGCGTGGACGTGAATACCGCCTCCCCCTCCCTGCTTCAGCGTGTGGCGGGGCTGAACGCGACCACGGCGAAAAATGTGGTGGCCTACCGGGAGGAAAACGGCCCCTTCACTTCCCGGAAGCAGATTTTGAAAGTGCCCAAGCTGGGGCCCAAGGCCTTTGAGCAGTGCGCCGGCTTCCTGCGGGTGCCGGAGAGCCGCTCCGTGCTGGACAACACCGCCGTCCACCCGGAGAGCTACGCCGCGGCGGAGAAATTGCTCTCCCTCACCGGCCACACCCTCACGGACGTGCGGGATGGGAAGCTGGGAGATCTGAACGCCCAGATCAGGACCTACGGCGAGGACCGGGCGGCGGCGGACTGCGGCGTGGGCGTGCCCACATTGCGGGACGTGGCGGCGGAGCTGATGAAGCCCGGCCGGGACATCCGGGACGAGCTGCCCAAGCCCATCCTCCGCACCGACGTGCTGGAGATGAAGGACCTGAAGCCCGGCATGGTGCTGACGGGCACGGTGCGGAATGTCATCGACTTCGGCGTGTTCGTGGACATCGGCGTCCACCAGGACGGGCTGGTCCACATCTCCCAGGTGTCCCAGAAGTTTATCAAACACCCCTCGGAGGTGGTGTCTGTGGGAGACATCGTCCAGGTGGTGGTGCTGGAGGTGGACGAGAAGAAAAAGCGCATCGGCCTCAGCATGAAGCAGGTGCCCAAGGCGTGAGGAGGGAAACAGCCATGATCCTGACCATCGACCGGGTGAACGACCTGCTGGACGACATGGCAGACAGTTTCCCGGCGGCGTTGTTCGACGGCCTCAACGGCGGGATCAACCTGCTGGAGGAGGCCAAGCCGGACCCGGAGTTCCCGGAGGGCGAGATGTATATCCTGGGGGAGTACTGCGACGACCTGCTGGGCCAGTATATCAACCTGTACTACGGCTCCTTTGCCGCCCTTGCAGAGCGGGAGGACTGGGGCCAGGAAACATGGGAGGACGAGCTATACACCACCCTGTCCCATGAGCTGACCCACCACATGGAGGGCCGGGGCGGCCTTCACGCCCTGGATGACCGGGACGCGGAAGAGCTGGAGGAATACCGCCGGGAGTACGGCGGAGAGATGTGATATAAAAGGACCGCCCCGTGCCTGCGGCACGGGGCGGTTTTGATATCCGGAGGGAGATCAGCCCTTGTCCTGCCGGATGATCCGGCGCAGGGCTTCGATGGCGGAGAGGATGGGCTTCTGGATGCTGTCGGTGGGCGCGGCGTCATTGCTGTTGCGCTTGGAGACGGACCCGTCGAAATTGGTGGCTGATACCAGGATGGAGGCGGTGCGGATCCCCAGGCTGGAGCCCACAGAGAAGAGGATGGACTCCTCCATGGAGGTGCAGACGGCACCGCCCCGGACATAGCTCTGCCAGCGGCGGATCAGATCATCGGACACCGGCTTCGTCTCCGGCTCCGCCTGCGTGTAAAAGGAGTCCTTGGTGATGCTGACGCCCACCGTGGTGTGAAAGCCCAGAGACACAGAGCTCTCCTCCAGAGCCTTCAGCAGCTGGTAGCTGGGGACGGCAGGGAACTCCATGGGCAGGTAGTGGAGGCTGGTGCCTTCCATGCGGACACTGCCGCTGACCACCACGATGTCCCCGCACTGGACGTCGGCGCAGGTGGAGGCGCAGGTGCCCACCCGGATGAAGGTATCCGCCCCGCACTTATGGAGCTCCTCCACGCAGATGGCGGTGGAGGGCCCCCCGATACCGGTGGAGGTAACGGTGACCCGCTCTCCATCCAGCGTGCCCTCCCAGGTGGTGAACTCCCGCTTCCGGGTCACCATGCGGGGGTTGTCCAGGTGGGCGGCGATCAGCTCGCACCGGTCCGGATCCCCGGGGACGATGGCGTAGCGGCCCGCCTCTCCGGGGGCCAGATTCACATGGAGCATTTTGGCTGTTTCAGACATGGTTCTCATTCTCCTCATCATATCATTATTGGTGTGAAATCCGGATGGAGGCCGTTCCCCGCATCCTCAGCAGTCCGCTTCCGCCTGGATCTCCTGCCGGAACATCAGAAGAAAACTGACGGCCAGCAGCAGACAGCTGGCCCAGATGGCCCCTGTTCCCCAGAGCTGGGAGGCAACGCCGCCGAGTCCGGCCCCCAGGGCAAAAATGAGGATGACGGCGAAGTAGCGGCCGGCCTTCCGCAGGGCGGTCCGGTCCCGGGTGTCCCAGTAGGCGCAGAAGGCGTCCACCCCGCTGCGGAGATTGCCGATGCACATGGTACTGGCGTATGCGCTGCCGTTGACCTTGCGGAACGCCTGGACCTGCATGGCGCAGGTGAAGGACACCAGCGCGTTGGCCGGCGCATCCCAGGACGATGGGAGGAATCCCACGCCCAGCAGCAGGCCGATCTCAGCCAGCACCACCATCTGCCGCCAGTGGAGCCGGGAAATCTCCTGACAGCGGCGGCGGACCATCTCCGCAGCAAAGACGCCCAGCGCAAAGGCCAGCAGCGGGATCAGATACCGGAGGACGCCGGCCAGATCCCCGGCAAAGGCCCGCTGGCTCATAAGAACGATGTTTCCCGTCTGGGCATTGGCGAAAACCTGTCCCCGGACGCAGTAGGTGTAAGCGTCCTGCAGCCCGCCGGACAGGGTCAGAAAAACCATGGTGGAAAATGCCTCGGACATCTGCCCATGGCGGAGGGCGGACCTGGCTCTGTACATCCCATCAGCTCTTTTCCTGAGAATTCCGTGAACAGTATAATATAGGCGCGGGAAAAAGACAAGCCTGGAGAGAAGCACCTCTCACATTCCCGGAGCAGTATCATCTGTCATAAGTGCTTTTAATGGAAGCGGTTACATTTCTGCCGATCTATACAAGGAATGTTAGAGCTTTTCTACACCTGTGTAAAATGTACATTAAATACAAAGAATCCCTTGCTTCCACCGCAAAAAAGTGTTAAAGTTGACTTGATCCAGGAAAACACTGGAAGCTTTACAACAAAAAAACTGTTATTTTCCTACGAAAAATATGAAAACGCTTACGTGAAAAGGGGCGTGACCGTGAATCCAACCATCTATGATGTCTCCAGACTGTCCGGAGTTTCCATCGCCACCGTGTCCCGCGCGTTCTCCAATCCGGAGCGGGTCCGGGAGGACACCCGCCGGAAGGTGTTTGAAGCAGCGGAAGTGCTCCACTACTCTCCAAATGCCATCGCCCGGGCCATGGCCCGCCAGCGAACGGACAAGATCGCCTTCCTGATCTGTAAGGAGGGGGCCACGATCCTGGACGAATTCTACGCCGGCATCTGCACCGGGATCATGCGGGAGACGAACCGAAGTGACTTTGAGTTGGTCATTTCCACCGCTGCGGACTGGGACACGGCCTCCAACACCTCCAAAAACAAACAGGTGGAGGGTGTGATCCTGGGCGGCAATGCCCGACCGGATATGATCGCAGAGCTCCAGAACCGGGATCTGGCCGTGGTACTGGTAAACAACCGCATCCAGGGACTGGACATTCCCTGCGTGGTGTCGGACGAATACGGCGGGGTCCGCCAGGCGCTGGAGCACCTGATCGGCCGGGGTCATCGGAACATCGCCATGCTGGCAGGGCGCTTCTCCCCCTATATACTGGGAGAGCGGTACCGGGCCTTTCTGGAAGTCACCCAGGCCCACGGCCTGCCGGCAGACACCCGGCACATCAAGCTGTGCGATCCCACGGTGGAGAGTGCCGCAGAGGCCTGCCTGGAGCTGCTGTCCCGGCAGGACCGGCCCACGGCCATCTTCGGCGGAAACGACGTGATGGCCGCCGGAGCCATGAAGGCCGCCCTCCGCCTGGGCCTGCGGGTGCCGGAAGACCTGGCGGTGACGGGACTGGACGACAGCTCCGCCTGCGGGATGCTGGAGCCGGAGCTCACCTCCGTCCACATCGACTGCCGCCGGATGGGGGAGTTGAGCGTGGCGCGGCTCCAGGCGCTGCTGGCAGGGGAGACGGACGTCCCCCAGGTCACGGTGGTGCCCACAGAGCTGCGGGTGCGCGGCTCCAGTTGACCCGTACTTTGGAAAAATACAGAATGCCGCGGGTGCGCGGCGGGAATTTTGCCATGCGCAAAAACGAGGAGGAGAGGATATGAAAGCGAGAAAAAGAGCCGGGACAGTGGGAAAAGTCCTGGGCTGCGCCCTGCTGTTGGTGATCGCCCTGTTTCCCATCTATTGGCTGGTGGCCATGGCCATCCGCCCTACATCGGAGATGCAGGGGCATATCTCCCTGATCCCGCAGTCCCTCACCATTGAGCATTTTATCAGCCTGTTTGTCAGCAAGGGCTTCGGCCAAGCCGCCATCAACAGCCTGCAGACCACGCTGAGCTCCCTGGTGCTGTCGCTGATCGTGGGAGTCTGCGCCGCCTATATCCTGGCCCGGCGGAGATGCCGCTTCGGGCTGAAGCGGCCAATGACCTATTGGGTGCTGCTGGTCCGCGTGCTGCCTCCGGTGGCCTTCACCATCCCCCTGTACACCATGTTCAGCAAGATCGGCCTGTTGAACACCAAGATCCCGGTGACGCTGGCCTGCGTGCTCATCAACGTGCCGCTGATTATCTGGTTCCTCATCAGCTTTTTCCAGGACCTGCCGGAGGAGGTGGAGGAGAGCGCCAAGGTGGACGGCGCCACAGAGTGGCAGCTCTTCCGCAAGATCGTCCTGCCCCTGGTGGCGCCGGGTATCGCCGCGGTAGCCATGCTGTCCTTCATGTACGCCTGGAATGAGTACACCTACACGGTCATCTTTACCCGCAGCCCCAGCAACTACACCGTGCCCCTGGCGCTGTCGGTGCTGAACACGGAGGACAACCTGACCAACTTTGGCCTGGTGGCCGCAGGCGGCGTGGTGTCTGTCATCCCCATCACCCTGTTTGTGATCTTTGCGCAGAACTACTTGATCTCCGGATTGTCAAGCGGTGCTGTCAAAGAGTAACAAAATACATCGCACTTCCGATCCCTGACACAACATCAAGCGGAAAAGAGTAGGAGGAAACGAAATGAAAAAACTGCTTACCCTGGTCCTGGCGCTGGCCATGACGCTGTCTCTGGCGGCCTGCGGCGGCGGTGGAGAGGACACGGCCGATGAAGGCAGCGAGGGCAGCACTTCCGGCGAGCCCACCAAGATGACCCTGATCCTGCGGGGCGGCGCCTACGGCGAGTCCCTGGAGGCCAGCCTGGCCCCCTTTGAAGCGGAGCACAACGTGGACATCGAAGTGATGCTCATGTCCTTCGACGACCTGCACACCGGCATCGCCCTGGATGCCGTCAACGAAGTTGGCACCTACGACCTGTGCATGGTGGACGGCTCCTGGATGGCCGAGTTCACTGAGAACGGCGTACTGGCCAACCTCAGCGAGATGGGATACAGCTTTGACGACGACATCATTCCCGCCACCACCACCATCTGCAAGGTGGGCGAGGACATCTACCTGGCTCCCTACTACGGCAACGTGACGGTCATGATGTACAACAAGCAGCTGCTGGCGGACGCCGGCTACGCCCCCGAGGATATCGACTCCTTCGCGGATCTGATGGACATCGCCCAGAAGACCAAGGCGGCCGACTCCAACAAGAACGGTTTCCTGATCCGCGGCGGCAGCGCCGACAACATCCTGTCCGACTTCCTGCCCCACCTGGTTGTCCACGGCGGCTGGGTCGTGGATGAGAACAACAACCCCACCGTTGACACTCCCGAGTTCAAGGCCGCCATGCAGGAGTACCTGGACCTGTACGCCCTGGGCAGCACCCTGGACAAGGACGACATCGTGGCTTCCGTGACCTCCGGCGAGACCGCCCTGGCCCAGATCTGGCCCGGCTGGTACACCCCCACTGCTGACGGTCCTGCCAACTACACCACCATCCCCACCAAGCTGACCGACGACTCCGCGCCTGTGGACGCCGTGGCCCTGCAGGGCGTGTGGTGCATCGGCATCCCCGACAACGCCCCCCACAAGGACCTGGCCCTGGAGCTGCTGGAGTACGTCATGAGCCCCGAGGTGCAGCTGGCCTCCATTGAGAACAACGGCGTGCCCTGCCGGTACAGCTGCCTGACCGATTCCACCGTGCTGGAGACCTATCCCCACCTGCAGACCGTCTGCGGCGCTCTGGAGACCGGCGTGTACCGCCCTGTGATCGAGGAGTGGACGGAGTTCACCAACATCCTGGGCACCGAGATGGACAACATCATCCAGGGCACCAAGACCATGGACGAGGCGCTGGCCTACGCCCAGGAGCAGCTGGAGCAGCTGATGGCCTGAACCCAGCCTCTCTAAAACAGAAATGACACGGCCGGCCGGGGCGCCGTCTGGCGCCCCGGCCGTTGTTCCAAAAGCCCCGGAGCCGGGCCCTGGGGCCACACCTCTCGAGTTTGTGAGGCCAATGTATGAAGAGAAACGAGATTGCAAAACTGAATAGCGCCCAGGCGGCCACAAACCGGTTCGGGATCGGAATGCTCACGCCCACCCTGATAGTCCTGCTGGTCATGACGGCCTATCCCCTGATTTTCACATTTGTATACAGCTTTACCGACTACAACTACCTGAAGGGCACGGAGAACGCCTCTTTTGTGCTGTTCGATAACTACGTCTCCCTCTTTAAAAACGGATATTTTCAGCAGGCGGTGTGGAACACCATCAAGTTCACTATCCTGGCGGTGGTACTGGAGATGGCCCTCGGCCTTCTGATCGCAGTATTTGTCAACTCCCTCAAGCGAGGGCAGAAGATTATGCGGACGCTGCTGCTCCTGCCCTATCTGCTGCCCGCCGTCACGGTGGCCCTCAGCTGGCGGATGATGCTCTCCGCCAACTACGGCATCATCAACCAGTTCCTGAAGGGACTGGGCCTGCCGGTGTTCAACTGGTTCATGGACACAAAAACGGCCTTCGGCACGATCCTGCTGATCGACGTGTGGCAGAACGTCCCCTTTGTGTTTCTGCTGCTGTACGCCTCCCTCCAGTCCGTGTCGGAGAACCAGTATGAGGCCGCCCGCATCGACGGCGCCGGCTTCTTCCAGCAGTTCTGGTACATCACCCTGCCCAACATCAAGGGCAGCCTGGCCCTGTGCGCCCTGCTGCGGACCATCGACACCTTCCGCCTGTTCGAGAAGGTGAACGTCCTCACCGGCGGTGGCCCGGCGGGCACCACCACGACCATCACTCAGTTCTTGTATACATACGGTATCAAGTCTCTGGACTTCGGCTTCGGCAGCGCCGGCGCCATCGTGATGACATTGCTGGTGCTGATCCTGTCCAGCTTCTACATCAAGCGGGCCATGGGTTGAGCGCCTATGGAAGAACTGAAGCTGACATTCGTCAACGTGGGCTATGGGGAGGCCGCCCTGCTGGAATGTCCCGACCCGGCCTTCCCCGGCGGTACCTTTGTCATGGTGATCGACGGCGGCAGCGCCGAAGCAGAAGAGTACCGGGACAGCGCCACCGGCCGTATCCCCTTGGACCAGTATCTCTCCCTGCGGGGCGTGGACCACATCGACCTGATGGCAGCCACCCATGTCCATGAGGACCACCTGTGCGGCCTGCTGCCCGCGGCGGAGAAGCTGCCTCCCGCGGCCCTCTGGCAGACGCTGCCCCCGGAGTTTTGCCGCTCCATGCGGACGCTGGACATTCCGGCGGAGGGCCTGACGCCCTCCCGGAGCAAGTTTCTCCGGGCCCTGAACGACTACCGCCGCCTCTGCCTGGGGCAGAGCTGCCCGCGCCACCGGCCTCTGGCCGGAATGGAGCTCCGGCTGTGCCGGGATCTCTTGGTTCGGGTGCTGGGCCCCTCCCGTGCACAGGCGGAGAAGCTGGCGTCCTCGTGCCGGGCACTGTATGAGGAGGCGGACCCGTCCGCTTTCTGGCAGCGCCTGGACCAGCTGGACGTGGCCATGAACAATTACAGCCTGATCCTCCTGCTGGAGTACCGGGGGACCCGGATCCTACTCCCCGGCGACACCAACTACATGGGCTATGGAGGGCTGGACCCCGCCTCCCTGCGGGCCGACCTCTTCAAGGTGGGCCACCACGGCCAGCGGGACGGTATTTCTGCAGAACAGATCCAGGCCATCGCTCCCCGGGCGGTGGTGTGCTGCGCATCCAGCGACCGCCGCTACAACAGCGCCGATCCGGCCATCCTGCAGATGATGGCGGACAGCGGCGCACGGCTGTACTTTTCCGACTGCCCGCCCGGTCCGGACGGCGCAGTCCCGCCCCCCCATCAGGCCCTGACGTTCACAGTAGGCGCCGGCGGCGCAATGGAGGGCACATACCTGTCCATCCCGGATTGAATCCCCGGTCAAATACGACATATCCGTCCGCTCCGGCACTCCACATTCTGCCGGGAGCGGGACGAAAAAAGGAGGAGAACCCCGCCTGGCTCGCGGTGCGGCAGTGTGGAGACCTGCCACAGAGGCGGACCGGCCCCGGCCGGCCGTGAGGGAACAGCTGCGGAGGCGCTGTTTCCAGAGCCTGATATCATGGCAGAAGTTATTCTGAAAAACATCAAAAAGGTCTATCCCCACCAGGAACCCGCCAAGAAGAAAAAGGGCTCTGAGGAGAAGAAGACGAACCTCCAGATTACGGATGAGGGCGTGCTGGCAGTGCAGGAGTTCAGCCTGAACATTGCGGACAAGGAGTTCATCGTGCTGGTAGGCCCCTCCGGCTGCGGCAAGTCCACTACCCTGCGGATGGTCGCCGGCCTGGAGGAGATCAGCGGCGGCGAACTGTATATCGACGGCAAGCTGATGAACGATGTGGCACCCAAGGACCGGGATATCGCCATGGTGTTCCAGAACTACGCTCTGTACCCCCACATGACTGTGCGGGAGAACATGGCCTTCCCCCTGAAGCTGAAGAAGTACCCCAAGGAGGAGATCCGCAAGCGGGTGGATCAGGCGGCGGAGGTTCTGGGCATCACGGAGTATCTGGACCGCAAGCCCAAGGCCCTCTCCGGCGGCCAGCGCCAGCGGGTGGCCATTGGCCGGGCCATCGTGCGGGAGCCCAAGGTCCTGCTGATGGACGAGCCGCTCTCCAACC
>ERZ1504765.410-NODE-410-length-9290-cov-3.774662_pt1 | contig 9290 bp, 5 predicted proteins | sample MGYA00572318_ERZ1504765 | MGnify/ENA primary metagenome ERZ1504765 (study PRJEB39906, sample SAMEA3182064) | gut metagenome | biome: human; feature: gut; material: Stool; isolation source: human stools | place: Canada | collected 2013-01-28 ...
GTGAATCCCTGGGGGTAAACCTTTTTGAATTCTGCGGCAAAAGCGGTGTCTTGGTCCAGTTTGGCAGCGATCTTCTTCCAGTCATCCGGATGTTCGTACCCCATTTCCACCGGATTCAGGGGTGGTCCGCCGGCCTGTTCCTGGAGGTTGGCTGCGCGTCCGTCCCAAAATTGCTTGGCATGGAAAGCGGCATTGAAAACGGTGGGGGCATTGATGCCGCCTTTCTGGCTGCGGACTCCAGTGGAAGTGGGCAGGTTGTCCGTCCCGGCTTTTTCCAGGGAATGACAGGAAGCGCAGGAGACGGTATTGTCCGTGGAAAGGCGCACGTCATGAAAAAGCTTGTAGCCCAGGGCAACTTTGGCCGGATCCGTGGGGAGGGCGTCCGGAATGGGGGCAAGAGGGGAAAGGGCGTATTCCTCTCCTACCATATCGCCGAAAATTTTCAGGCGCTCATCCTTGATCCACTGGAGCATGGCGTTTTTCTCCCGGAGAGTGAGCGTGCTGCCCCAGTGCACCATGGTGTAGGAAGTGGGGGGCATGGAATTGATTTGAAGCACATGTTCCAGCTTGGAAAGGGTAACGGCAGTGGGAGGTTCTTCCATATTGTAGCTGCGCTGCCCGTCCCTGATATGGCGCGCCAGCAGGCCTCCGGAAAGAGTATTGACCAGTTCGGAAATGTGAGTGCCGGGCTTGTGGCAGTCCGCACATTTGGAATTCATGGTCTGTGCGGTAATTTCCGCCGCCTGGGCGGACGTCAGTGGCTTGACATTCTGGTTCGGCAGGAACAGGGGGGCGACAGCCGCCGTCACGATGACCGTGCCGCCCAGAATGGCTCCTGCCTTGATGAAGGAACATGTTTTGCTCATGAGATTTTCAATGACGTGGAATTGCCCGGATGGTAAAAGGGGAGGGATAAAAAATCAAGATTTATTCTAAAGTTCGCCAGCCTTTCTCAGGTCTTCGTTAATGGCTTCCAGAACATCCGCTTCCGGGGTGAAATTGGCGGCGTGGTAGGAGCTGCGGACCAACGGCCCGGATGCCACGTGCCTGAAGCCTTTGGAGCGCGCAACTTCCTCATACCGGGCGAAATCATCCGGATGGACGTATTTGACCACCGGAAGATGGTTGCGGGAGGGGCGCAGGTATTGCCCCAACGTCAGGACCGTGACGCCGTGCTCCAGCAAATCGTCCATGGAGCGGAAAAGCTCTTCTTCCGTTTCCCCCAGGCCCAGCATGATGCCGCTCTTGGTAGACACTTTGCCGTCCACGCACTCCAGAGCCATCCGGAGAACGCGCAGGGACCGCCGGTACTGGGCGCGGAAGCGGACAATGGGCGTGAGGCGTTCCACCGTCTCCAGATTGTGTCCGAAAATATGCGGACGGGCCGCCATCAGCGTCTGGATGGAGGAGGGCTTCTCATTCAAGTCCGAGGCAAGCACTTCAATGATCGTGGAAGGGCTGGCTTTTCTGACGGCCCTAATTACCTGGGCGAAATGCGCGGCGGCGCCGTCCGGCAAATCATCCCGGGTGACCATGGTAATTACGGCGTGGCGCAGCTTCATGTGCACGACGGCTTCCGCCACGTGCTGCGATTCTTCAGGATCCAGCGGGCCGGGCTTGGCCGTGCGGGTGGCGCAGAATCCGCAGGCGCGCGTGCACCGTTCTCCGGCAATCATGAACGTGGCCGTACCCTGGTTCCAACATTCATAACGGTTGGGGCAGTGTGCTTCTTCACAGACGGTGAAGAGGTTTTTGCCTTCCACAAGCTGCTTGACGTCCCAGAATTCCCGGCCGTTGGGCAGACGAACCTTGATCCACGACGGTTTGCGTTCCGTTCCTTCCGCAGTCTCATTGTCGTTCCGGCGTTCCATAGTCCCGCTAGCTTGCCGTGACTCTGCTGCTTTGGCAAATGCAAAGTGTTTTATTCCGGACTTCATTCCCCGTTTTCATCCGGAGGGGAAGAAAGACGCGCAGACAATTTTTTCCGTTCTTTTGCCGCCAGACGCGCCGCACGGAAAAACTCCTGGAGATGAAGCAGGCACTCGTCTCCCAGTACGCCGGGACGCACCTCGCACTTATGGTTCAGGGGCGGATTGGAATCCAGCAGATTGATCCAGCCCCCCGCAGCCCCGGTTTTTGCATCCGGGCAGCCGAAAACGACGCGGTCCGGACGGCAGTGGACGATAGCTCCTGCGCACATGGGGCACGGCTCCTTGGTGACATACAGGGTGCAGCCTTCCAGCCGCCAGTCGCCCAAAGCCTCCTGGGCCGCCGTCAGGGCAATCATCTCCGCATGGGCCGTAGCATCCTTGAGCGTCTCCACCTGGTTCCAGCCCCGGCCGATCACGCGGCCATCCTTCACCACAATGGCTCCAACAGGCACTTCCCCTTTCACGAGGGCCTTTCTGGATTCTTTCATGGCTTGGCGCATGAACCATTCGTCCGAACCGGGCATTTCCATCATTACGGAGGTTATCATGGACCGGGCGGCGCGGTTCTGGCAAGCTCTTTCTGGAAGATTCTTATTGTGTTTTATACGGTAAGTGCGCCATGCCGCGGAAAGGGGTGGGGATGAATGCGTTTTTACGTTGATTCCGGAGAATGGGTGGCATAAGTATGGACTATGAGCTTTTCAGAACCCTGTGCCTTGGCCGTTGATTTCGGCGGCACGAGCATCAAAATGGGCGTAACGGCGGGGGAGCGTATTCTGGCGACGGCCGACCGCATCCCTACTGCCATGTTCGAAAGCCCGCAGGCAATCATTGATGCCATGATTGCGTCCGCCCGCACCCTGCGCGGACAATTCCCCTCCGCCTGTGTGATGGGCATGGGAATGCCGGGATGGTGTGATTACCAGCGGGGAGTGCTTTACCAGCTTACCAATGTGAGGGTCTGGGATAGGGAAATTCCGGTGAAAGAGATGATGGAGCAGGCCCTGGGCCTCCCCGTCGTGCTGGATAATGACGCCAACTGCATGGCTTATGCGGAATGGAAGATGGGCGCCGGGCGCGGCATGTCCAGCCTGGTGTGCCTGACGATGGGAACGGGGATAGGCGGGGGAATCGTGGTGCATGACCGCATGCTGCGGGGAAGGCGGCTTTCCGCTGCGGAACTGGGCCAGACCAGCATTCATTACCAGGGGAAAACGGGACCGTTCGGCAGCCGGGGAGCCATTGAGGAATACATCGGCAACAACGAACTGGCGGCGGAGGCGGTTAAACGGTATGCCGGGGCGGGAATCATCAAGACGGTGGATGAATGCACGCCCAGGCATCTGGACGAGGCTGCCCGGTCCGGATGTCCTATAGCCCTTCAATTATGGGAAGATACGGCGGAAATGCTGGGCTGCCTGATCATGAACCTGATGTATACGCTGGTGCCGGACGCCTTCATCATCGGGGGCGGTGTGGCCAAGGCAGGGGATTTGTTGATGAAGCCACTGCTGGAGAACCTCAGGAAACAGTTGTTTCCTCTCCTGATGGAGGATTTGAAAATTCTGCCTGCCAGATTTGGAGCGGAGGCGGGGTTGCTGGGAGCGGGAGCCATGGCGATGGATGAATTCATGGGGATGGGGATTTTGGAACGGTTTAAGAATCAGAAATCAACGCAGACTTTTTGTTAGTTTGGGCTAATATAGGGCTTGCCATGCCGGAGAGGCAGGCGTACAAGAGGAACAGGTCATGAGCACGGAACATTCCCACGAACATTTTCCGGAAGGTGCTTCCTGTTGTTCCGGAAGCTGCGGTTCTGGAAGCTGTTGCTGCTCCGGAGACGCCATCGGGCCTGTTCCCGCCGTGCTGGGCATTGCCCTGTTCATCAGTGCGCTGGCGGCGGGCGGCGATTCCCTGGCCGGTATGGCCGCCTACGTGGGCTCCTACCTGCTGATAGGCTGGGATGTACTGAAGGCCGCCTTTCTGGGGATGATGCGCGGCCGCGCCATCAATGAAAATTTTCTGATGAGTATTGCTTCCCTGGGGGCGATGTTCCTGGGGGATTATTCCGAGGCGGTGGGGGTGATGCTGTTCTACCGCGTGGGAGAGTACCTTCAGGAACGTGCGGTGGGCAGCTCCCGTCGGTCCGTAAGCGAACTGATGAGTCTGAGGCCTGAGGCCGTCCATGTGAAAAAAGTCGGAGCCGTAGATGACGTTCCTCCTTCCGAGGTTCTGCCCGGCTCCCTGATTGAAGTGCGCCCCGGCGAACGCGTTCCGTTGGACGGTGTGGTAACGGGAGGTTTCTCCGTGCTGGATACCTCCGCCATGACCGGGGAATCCCTGCCGGTGGAAGCCGGATCCGGAAGCCCCGTGCTGGCGGGGTACATCAACGGGCAGGGTGTGCTGGAAGTGCGTACGGAGCGGGACTGGCGGCATTCCGCCCTGGCGCGGGTCCAGGAACTGGTGGAAGCCGCATCAGGCCGCAAATCCCCTCTGGAGGGGAGGCTGTCCTCATTTTCCCGCATTTATACGCCGCTGGTGATTTCCATAGCCGCTCTGGTATTTTTGCTTTATCCCCTTGTGACGGGCGGAAGCTGGGCGGACGGTCTGTTCCGCGCCCTGGTCCTGCTGGTGATTTCCTGCCCCTGCGCGCTGGTACTGTCCATCCCGCTGGGCTTTTTTGCCGGAATAGGGAGAGCGGCGCGGCAGGGGATTTTGCTGAAAGGGAGCAACTATCTGGATGCCCTGCGGAAGGTGAAGACGGTGGTGTTTGACAAAACCGGAACCTTGACGGAAGGCGTTTTTTCCGTGGATGAAGTGCTTCCCCGTGACGGCGTTTCCCCGGAGGAACTGCTGTACTGGGCGGCCCATGCGGAACTCTCTGCCTCCCATCCGCTGGGGCGTTCCATTGTGAAGGCATATGAAGGGACTCTGTTTCCGGACCGCGTGGCGGAACTGGTAGAGGTGACGGGCGGCGGCGTTTCAGCCCGCGTGGAAGGGAGACCGGTTCTGGTGGGGAAAAAGTCTTTTCTTCAAGAGGCCGGCGTAAGGACGGAGGAGGGAGAAGACCATGGCGTGACCGTTTATGCGGCGTTGGACGGCATACTTCTGGGATGCCTCCGCCTGTCTGACCGCGTCAAGCCGGGAGCGGAGCGTGCGGTGCGGAAATTGAGGGAACTGGGCGTTTCCAACCTGGTCATGCTGACGGGGGATTCTTCTTCCGCCGGAACGGAAGTGGGGCTTAAGCTGGGGATGGACGGGGTATTCTGCGGGCTGATGCCTGCCGGCAAGCTGGAGCATGTGCGCCGGCTGAAACCTGAAACGGGGCTGCTTGCCTTTGTGGGGGACGGTATGAATGACGCCCCTTCCCTCGCTGCTGCCGACATCGGCATTGCCATGGGCGGTGTAGGGTCCGATACGGCTCTTCAGGCGGCTGATGTAGTGGTGATGAAGGGAGATCCTTTGGCCGTTCCGCTGGGGATGATGCTTTCCCAAGCCACAGAGCGCATCATTGTGCAGAACATCGTTCTTATTTTGGGCGTCAAAATTCTGGTCATGGTGCTGGGTATTCTGGGGCTGGCGGGGATGTGGGCCGCCGTGATGGCGGATGTGGGCGTCTGCCTGCTTGCGGTGGGCAACTCCATGCGTATTTTCCGGGTGAAGCTGGACATGTGACGAAAGGGAACTCTCTTCCTCCCCCTGTTTATGGGAGGATGCCCCCATCCCGATATCCGGATGCTGCCGCGGAATCTTGGAACAGCGGAAGATATCCTGATAAAAAAACCTCCGTGCCGGCGGGCGGAACGGAGGACGGGGGAAAAACAGGCCGGGCAGAAAATCTTACCGCAGCCCCGTCAGCAGAAGTTCCGCGTTATTCTGTGTCTTGGAGATATTTTGCAGGAGAGCCTGAAGGCCTTCCCATCCCGGTTTCATGGCGAGCTGGCGGCGCAATTGCATGATTTTGACGAATTCCTGTTCGTTATACAGCCTGTCGTCATTGCGGGTGCCGCTCTGGGAAAGGGAAATGGCCGGATAAATGCGCCGTTCGGAAAGTTCCCGGTTCAGGCGGATTTCCAGATTGCCCGTTCCCTTGAATTCTTCAAAAATCACTTCGTCCATTCTTGATTCCGTGTCTACCAGGCATGTGGCGATGATGGTCAGGCTGCCTCCTTCTTCCACATTGCGCGCCGCGGAAAAGAATTTGCGCGGTTTTTCCAATGCATTGGACCCCAGGCCGCCGGACATGATGCGTCCTCCCGTCTGGTTGGCATTGTAGCCGCGGGCCAGCCTGGTGAGGGAATCCAGCAGGATGACGACGTCTCTGCCCATTTCCACCAGGCGTTTGGCCCGTTCGATAACCAGATCGGAAACCTGGGCATGGCGCCGGGAAGGTTCGTCAAAAGTGGAGGCGAATACCGGAGCATCCACGGTTTCTTCAAAATCCGTTACTTCCTCCGGACGTTCGTCCAGCAACAGCACAATCAGTTCCACTTCCGGATAATTGGCCCTGATGGAACGGGCGATTGTTTTCAGAAGAACGGTTTTTCCTCCGCGCGGGGGGGCCACAATCAGGCCGCGCTGCCCTTTGCCGAAGGGCGTCATGAGGTCCAGTACGCGCATGGCGGCGGAATTGACCCCCTTGTTTTCCAGAAGGAGGCGTTCCTTGGGGAAGAGGGGGGTGAGGCGTTCAAAATCGCTGCGCGCCCGGTAGTCTTCCGCAGGGATGTCCTCCACGCTGATGACGGAGGCTGCAGAAAGGTACTTGTCATGAGGCCGCAATTTGCGCAGCCTGACCTTGATCTGCTGGCCTACGCGGAGATGCAGGGGTTTGATGAGATTGCCGCCCAGATAAATATCATCCGGAGAGGTGCGGAAACTTTTCACCGGATCCCTCAGCATGGCGTAATTATCCTTGGCTTGTTCCATGACCCCGGAAACTACGACTTCATGGCCCTTTGCCAGAAGCTGTTTCCCCAATTCAAAAACCAGCTGGGACTTGGTGAGGGAGGCCGCGTTCCGGATGGGCAGCCCTTCCGCCATTTCCTGAAGATCGTTCAGGGGGCGTTTCCGCAGTTCATTGATGTCAATCTGCTCCAGAACAGGGGCTGCTTCCTCCTCCTCCCGGACTGCGTTTCCACTATTTTCCTCCGGAGCGGCAGCCGGCTGTTCCCCGGCGGTTTCTTCCGGCGCGGGCAGGGGCTTGGGGAGGGTTTCCTGCGGAATATCTCCGGCGGGGGAAGGGGTGTTGTCGAGTTCTTCAGTCATGAAAAAATGTTGGTAAAGTCTTTGGGTTTGCTGGCGGAGCAGGTCCGGGGGGCCTTCATTCCAGATGACGAAGTCGGCCGCAGCCACTTTTTCCATGATAGGCCGCTGGGCCGCCAGAATGGCTTCAATCATATCCTCCCGGAATCCATTCCTGATAGCCAGGCGGGTTTTCTGCGTTCCCCTGGAAACAGCCACCACGCACACGGCATCTTGGCAATAGCGCGCCGAAGTTTCAAAAAACAGGGGCACGTCAATGACAAACCCGTCCACCTCCGTATTCTGACGCGCCGCCAGCATTTGCGCAAGACATTCTTGATGCAGCAGGGGGTGAATGATCCCTTCCAGCGTTCTGCGGCTTTCCGGATTCCGGAAAACAAGCTCCCGCAGAAAATGCCTGTCAGCCTTTCCGGAGGAGTCTACGCTGGCTGGGCCGAAGACGCTGGAGAGGGGGGCTTTCAGCGTACCGCCATCCAGCAATCTGCCCGCCTCCGCATCACAGTCAAACAGGCGCAGGCGCGCGCCTCCCGCCTCCATCAGCAGACGGATGAATGTAGATTTCCCGGTGGCTATTCCTCCGGTAACAATCAGGGTTTTCATGGGGGGAAGGGAAAGTAAGGCGCTTCTGGGATATAAAGAGCGGGTGAAAGGGTTACCCTTTCACCCGCTCCAATATGGACGTTATGCACGCAGCCTACATGGGAGGCAGCAGGCCTTCGGAGGCGGGAAGGGCGTTTTCCGGAGCGGCCGCAGTGGGAAGGGCATTGCCGCGTACGGGCTGGCCCGTAGCGTCAATGATCTGTCCCGTTACGAAGATCATCAGATTCTTCTTGATGTGGTTGTCGGAGTTGCTGCGGAAGAAGCGGCCGATGAGAGGCAGGTCACCGAAGATCGGCACTTTGTCTTCCACCGTCTGCACGTTTTCCGTGATCAAACCACCGATTGCCACGGTATGGCCGTCGTAGATGAACAGGGACGTTTCAACGGACCTCTTGGAGAAGATCGGCTGCTCGATGCGGTTTTCCGTCAGCGTCAGGGACATCGGCTTGCCGTCGGAACCAACGCCGGTGGACTGGATCGGGCTGCCGTAGTTCACGAAGCCTTCAAATTCCACGATGCTGGGCTTGAAGTTCAGGTCGATGATGTACTTGTTGTCTCCAATGGTAGGCACCACTTCCAGAGTTACGCCGACGGGCTTCATTTCAAACACGCCGGGAGTGGCGGGAGTGACAGGGAAGCTGGATATCTGGGGTTGGATCTGATTGCCCAACAGACCGTTCAGAGTGTTACCGTTGTTCCCATAACCGTAACCATTGCTATAGCCGCTGCCTACGGAGTTGGGGAGTTCCGGCGGTTCGTATTCGGTGGGATACCAGAATTCGCGGATGATTTCAATCTTGGCGGTTTCACCGGACTTGGCGGTCACGCTGGGGGCAGTGAGAACGTCAGACCCTTTTTTCTGGGACAGGCCGCGCATCAGCATCTGGAAGGAGCCTTCGTCATAAATGCCCGTCAGGGACATGATGCCGGGAGCGGCGTTTTTCTGGGAGGCTTCAGAGCGGTTGGTGCTGTTCAGCAGATTGTCCACGGAGTTCTTGGTGATGGCGTAGTCACCCGTGCGGTTGCCGCCGGTAACGAGGCCGTTGATGGTGTCGCTGCCGCTGTTTACAGGCCAGCCGGTCACGCCGCCGGGAGACTGGGTAAAGCTGTCGGAAGTGGAACCGGTGCCGTAGTTCGTGCCGCCGCCCAGGAAGGTGCTGCGGTCATTGCTTACGGAGAACGGGGTGACAATCCAGTCAAAGCCGAGTTCTTCCGTGTTTTCCTGGGTTACTTCCACGAACTTGGTCATGATGCGCACCTGCTGGGATTCGCCGCGGGTGTTTTCAATGAGCTGTTCGATCAGGTCCAGGTTGCCGGAAGTGTTGCGGACGACCAAGGAGGAATTGCCGTTGACAAGGAATGCCGTGGCGCCTTCCGGGAAGCTGATGCCGCTCTTTTGCAGCAGGCTGCGGATGGAGGGCATGGGTTTAAGGCCGGAGGAGCTTTCGCCACCGCCGCCAAAGGGGTCGTCACTGACTTCGCCGCCGCCGTCGCCGA
>ERZ1504765.427-NODE-427-length-8813-cov-2.857388_pt1 | contig 8813 bp, 7 predicted proteins | sample MGYA00572318_ERZ1504765 | MGnify/ENA primary metagenome ERZ1504765 (study PRJEB39906, sample SAMEA3182064) | gut metagenome | biome: human; feature: gut; material: Stool; isolation source: human stools | place: Canada | collected 2013-01-28 ...
ACCTACAACCCCACCGGTTCTGGCGCCGGCATCGAGGCCGTGTCCAACGGCAGCTGCGACATCGGCCTGGCCTCCCGCGCACTGACCGATGACGAGAAGGCGGGCGGCTTGACTGAGACCATCGTGGCCCTGGACGGCATCGCCGTGATCGTCAACGCTGAGAACCCCGTCTCCGACCTGACCCTGGAGCAGATCGCCTCCATCTACACCGGCGCTGTCACCGATTGGTCTGAGTTCGGCAGCGACGCCGGCGCCATCGCCGTGATCGGCCGTGAGTCCGGCTCCGGTACCCGTGACGGCTTCGAGTCTATCACCGGCACTGAGGACCAGTGCGTGCTGGCCCAGGAGCTGAGCTCTACCGGCGCCGTGATCGAGGCGGTTCGTACCACCCCCGGCGCCATCGGCTATGCCTCCCTCTCCGCCGTGCAGGATCAGAAGGGCATCACGGTCCTGACTGTGGGCGGCGTGGCTCCCTCTGAGGCCACGGTCCTGGACGGCAGCTATGCCATTCAGCGTCCCTTCGTGTTCGCCACCCGCACCGATGAGGCCCTGTCGGACGCGGCCCAGGCCTTCTTCGACTTCGCCACCTCCACCGCCGCCAGCGACCTGATCGCCAACGCCGGCGCCGTGCCCGTGGCCCAGTAAGACAACGCTTGTTTTCCACCCTCATATATACGGTCAGCCGCCGTGCCCACCACTGGGGCGGCGGCCGTTCCGCTGAAATCTGGACGGACGCCTTGTCCGGGAACAAAGGAGAACCTTATGGAACATGAAATCGCGGGGCAGGCTGTGAAGGCCGCCATGGACGGCGCGCTGGTCGGCACCGCCGACAGGAAAAAGGAGCCCATGACCGGGAAAAAAGCCCTGAAGGCCATGGAGCGGGTGATGAATGCCCTCTTCTTTATCTGCGGCATGGTGGCTGTGGCGTTCGTGCTCCTCATCAGCATCTACCTTATCATCTCGGGCCTGCCGGCCATTCTGGAGATCGGGCCCATCAACTTCCTGTTCGGGACCCGCTGGTATGCCTCTACCGGAGACTTCGGCATCTTCGCCATCATCCTCACCTCCTTCGCGGGCACGGCGGGGGCCATTCTCGTGGGGGGGCCCATCGGCCTGATGACGGCCATTTTCCTGTCCAAGGTGGCGCCGCCTAAGTTTGCCGCCGTAGTTCATGCGGCAGTGGAACTGCTGGCCGGCATCCCCTCCGTGGTGTACGGCCTGGTGGGTATGATCCTGCTGGTGCCCGCCATCCGGGTGGCCTTTGACCTGCCCTCCGGCGCCACGCTCCTGGCGGCTATCATCGTGCTGGCGGTGATGATTCTGCCCTCTATCGTCTCCGTGTCGGAGACGGCGCTGCGCGCCGTGCCCCGGGAGTATGAGGAGGCGTCTCTGGCCCTGGGGGCCACCCATATCGAGACCGTGTTCCGCGTCAGCGTGCCCGCTGCCCGCAGCGGCATCGCCACCGCCATTGTGCTGGGCATCGGCCGGGCCATCGGTGAGGCCATGGCCATCATTATGGTGGCGGGCAATGTGGCCAATATGCCGGGCCTGCTGACGCCGGTGCGGTTTTTGACCACCGCCATTGCCTCGGAGATGTCCTACGCCTCCGTGGGCTCCCTCCACCGCAATGCCCTGTTCTCCATCGGCCTGGTGCTGTTCCTCTTCATCATGCTGATCAATGTGTTCCTCAACGTCTTTATCAAGCGGAAAAAGGAGGACTGACCGAACATGGAATCTCATACCCTGTCCCCCCGGCGCCAGCTGTACGACAAGGGCCTGCGGGTGGTGCTGTACTTCTGCGGCTTCCTCACCTGCGCGCTGCTGGTTCTGATCATCGGCTATATCTTCTACCGGGGCGTCCCATTCATCAGCTGGGAGCTGCTGTCTACCCAGTCCAGCTATATCAACGACACCATCGGTATCCTGCCCAATATCCTCAACACGCTCTATATCATCCTGCTGTCCATGGTGATCGTGCTGCCCCTGGGCGTGGGCGCCGCCATCTATCTGACGGAGTACGCCACCAACCGGCGTCTGGTGGCTGTCATCGAGTTCGCCACCGAGACCCTCACCGGCATCCCCTCCATTATCTACGGTCTGGTGGGCATGATGGTATTTCTCCAGCTCATGGGACTGAAGGCGGGCATCCTGGCCGGCGGCCTGACCCTGGTGGTGATGATCCTGCCCACCATCGTCCGCACCACCCAGGAGAGCCTGAAGACCGTGCCGGACTCCTACCGGGAGGGCGCCCTGGCCATGGGCGCCGGTAAATGGCACATGGTCCGCACTGTGGTGCTGCCCAACGCGGTGGACGGCATCGTCACCGGCTGCATCCTGGCGGTGGGCCGCATTGTGGGCGAGAGCGCGGCGCTGCTGTACACCGCCGGCTTCGGCCTGGTGCTCAATAACTTTGTGACTGCGCTGGAATCCTCCTCCGCCACATTGACCGTGGCCCTGTATGTGTATGCCAGTGAGCGGGGCGAGACAGACATCGCCTTCGCCATCGCCACCATTTTGATGCTGCTGACGCTGGTCATCAACCTGTCCGCCAATCTGGTGGGCCGGAAGCTGAAGAAAAACTGACGAGGAGGATACGAAATGTCCACCATCATTCAAGTAAAGGACCTGAATCTGTGGTACGGGGCGCACCATGCCCTCCACGGTGTGAATATCGACATTCCGGAGCATGAGATCACCGCCCTGATCGGCCCCTCCGGCTGCGGAAAGTCCACCTTTCTGAAGACCCTGAACCGGATGAATGACCTGGTACCGGGCATCCGCATTGAGGGGGAGGTCAACTACGCCGGGCAGAACATCTACGCCCCCAATGTGGACACCACCTGGCTGCGCAAGCAGATCGGCATGGTGTTCCAGAAGGCCAATCCCTTCCCTATGAGCATCTATGACAACGTGGCCTACGGCCCCCGGACCCACGGCATCCGCTCCCGGGCCAAGCTGGACGAGATCGTGGAGAACTCTCTCCGCTCCGCCGCCATCTGGGACGAGGTGAAGGACCGGCTGAAGAAGAGTGCCCTGGGCCTCTCCGGCGGCCAGCAGCAGCGGCTGTGCATTGCCCGTGCCTTGGCAGTGGAGCCGGAGATCCTGCTGATGGATGAGTCCACCAGCGCCCTGGACCCCATCTCCACCTCCAAGATCGAAGACCTTGCAGTGGAACTGAAAAGCAAGTATACTGTCATCATGGTGACCCACAATATGCAGCAGGCCGCCCGTGTCTCCGACAACACGGCGTTTTTCCTGCTGGGGGATCTGGTGGAGTTCGGCAGGACGGAGACACTGTTCTCCACCCCCACGGACAAGCGCACAGAAGACTACATCACCGGCCGGTTCGGCTAAGGAGGGACGTAAGGTGAGAAACAGATTTGGCGAGCAGCTGGAGCGGCTGCACGTGGAAATGATCCAGATGGGCGCCCTGTGTGAGGATGCCATCTCTGCCGCGGCCCAGGCCCTGATGAAGGGTGACGAGGACCTGGCACGCGCCGCCGGGGAGGCGGAGCGGGAGACCGACCAGAAGGAGCGGGAGGTGGAGAACCTCTGCCTGAAGCTGCTGCTGCAGCAGCAGCCCGTGGCACGGGACCTGCGGGAGATCTCCTCTGCGCTGAAGATGATTTCCGATCTGGAACGGATCGGGGACCAGGCGGCGGACATCGCGGAGCTGACCCGGTTCGTGCGTCTGCCGGACGGCCCCGGCCGCCAGCGGATCGAGGAGATGTCCAAGGCCGTCATCCGGATGGTGACAGACAGTGTGGACTCCTTTGTAAAGCGGGATCTGGAGCTGGCCCGGGAGGTCTGCCGGGAAGACGACCAGGTGGACGACCTGTTCAACCAGGTGAAAAAGGAGCTGATCGGGCTGATCGCCGCAGACGCCGACTCCGGCGAGCTGTGGCTGGATCTCATCATGGTGGCCAAGTATCTGGAGCGGATCGGCGATCACGCCACCAACGTGGCGGAGTGGGTGGAGTACTCCATTACGGGGAATCACCCCTCCAACAACTGAGCGGCCTGCGCACAGGCGCGGCGCCGATATTGAAAAGGGGGAGGGGCCATGCTTACCTATGAGGATGTGAAAAACAATTCTGCGGTCCGGATCTATATCCAGAGGGCGGACGAGTCTCTGACCGCTCTGGGCTATACGGAGCACAGCTTTGCCCACGTGACGGCGGTGGCGGAAAACGCCGCCTATATCCTCTCCACCCTGGGGTATCCGGAGCGGACGGTGGAGCTGGCAAAGATCGCCGGGTTTCTTCACGACATCGGCAACCTGGTGAACCGGGTGGATCACTCCCAGTCCGGTGCGGTCATGGCCTTCCGCATTCTGGACAACATGGATTGTCCTCCGGAGGAGATCGCCACCATCGTCACCGCCATCGGCAACCACGACGAGGGCACCGGCATGCCGGTGAACGCCGTGGCGGCGGCACTGATCCTGGCGGACAAGTCCGACGTCCGCCGCAGCCGGGTCCGGAATCCGGATATGGCCAGCTTCGACATCCATGACCGGGTGAACTACTCGGTGAAGAAGTCCGTCCTGAAGATCAACGAGGAGCACACGCTCATCAAGCTGAAGCTGTCCGTGGACACGAAGTACGGCTCTGTCATGGACTAATTTGAGATCTTCATGGGCCGGATGCTCCTCTGTCGAAAGGCAGCGGAGAAGCTGGGCCTGCAGTTCAAGCTGATGATTAACGAGCAGCAGCTGATCTGACCGGCCGCCGGAGGGAGACACCCTCCGTCCCTCCAGCGGGGCGGAGAGATTGAATGGGGAGGGGTATCTGTGATCTATCTGCTGGAGGATGACGACAGTATCCGGGATTTTGTGATCTATACATTGAACAGCCAGGGTATGGAGGCCAGGGGCTTTCCGCTGCCCTCCCTGTTCTGGCAGGCCGTGGGAGAGCAGATGCCCGCCCTGGTGCTGCTGGATATCATGCTGCCGGAGGAGGATGGACTCAGCGTCCTGAAAAAGCTCCGGGCCACGCCCCGCACGGCCAAGCTGCCGGTCATCATGCTGACGGCCAAGGGCACGGAGTACGACAAGGTGGTGGGTCTGGACGGCGGCGCCGATGACTATGTGGCCAAGCCCTTCGGCATGATGGAGCTGCTCTCCCGCATCCGGGCGCTGCTGCGGCGGACGGAGACGGAGAACGGCACCCTCCGCTGCGGCATTCTGGAGGTGGATCCGGGGCAGCACATCGTCCGGGTCCGGGGACAGGGGACCGTCCTGACCCAGAAGGAGTTTGAAGTGCTGTGCCTGTTGCTGCGCAACCCCGGCCAGGTGCTTTCCCGGGAGCAGCTGATCGAGAACGTCTGGGGCTACGCCTTTACCGGCGAGAGCCGGACCGTGGACGTCCACGTGCGGACCCTCCGCCAGAAGCTGGGGGAGGCGGGCGCTTACATCGAGACGGTCCGGGGCTATGGCTACAAGATCAGCCCTGTGAACTGACAGGAGGGCTGGAGAGACATGACGAAACGGATCTTTCGCTCCATCCTGGGCGTGTCCCTGGCAGTGCTGCTGGCCAGCCTGGTGCTGATCGTGGGCGTGCTCCACGGTTATTTCCAGGATCGGGTCTCCGGTGAGCTGGAGAGTCTGGCAGAGTACATCGCCCATGGGGTAGAGGAGAATGGCACGGACTATCTCACAGAGGATCTGCCCGGCAGCTACCGGATTACCTGGGTGGATGCGGACGGCACCGTGCTCTTCGACAACCGGCAGGACCCGGAGGAGATGGGGAACCACGCCCAGCGGGAGGAGATCCGGGAGGCGCTGATCCTGGGGAAGGGACATGCGGTCCGCTATTCGGACACGCTTTCCCAGCAGACGCTGTATGCGGCCCAGCGGCTTGCCGACGGAACGGTGCTGCGGGTGTCCAGCGCCCAGTATTCCGTCTGGGTCCTGGTACTGCAGGCGCTGCAGCCGGTGGCGCTGATGATGCTGCTGGCCTTCATCCTGGCCATGGCGCTGGCTTCCCGGGTGGCGCGGCAGCTGGTGGAGCCCATCAACGCCATCGACCTCAATGACCCCGCCGGCAGCGAGACCTATGAGGAGCTGACGCCCCTGCTGTCCAAGCTCCGCAGCCAGCAGAGGCAGATCCAGCGGCAGATGCGGGATTTAAAGCGCCGGCAGGAGGAGTTCACCGCCATCACCGAGAACATGAGCGAGGGCTTCCTGGTGATCGACCAGGAGACGCGGGTGCTGACTTACAATTCCGCCGTGCTGCGGCTGCTCTACGCGCAGGTCCCCACAGAGGAGGGAGAGAGCGTCTACGCCCTGAACCGGGAGGCGGGCTTCCGCCGCTGCGTGGAGGAGGCTCTGGCCGGTCGGCGGTGTGAGCAGCTGCTGGAAAAGGACGATGATTGCCGCCAGATCATCGCCAGTCCTGTGGAACAGGACGGCCAGATCGCGGGTGCGGTGCTGGTGATCCTGGATGTGACGGAGAAGGAGCAGCGGGAGCGGCTGCGGCGGGAGTTCACCGCCAACGTCTCCCACGAGCTGAAGACGCCCTTGACCTCCATCCTGGGTACGGCGGAGATCCTGCAGAACGGTTTGGTGAAGCCGGAGGACGTCCCCCACTTCGCCGGGAACATCCACCGGGAGACGGAGCGGCTCATCGGGCTGGTGAACGACATCATCAAGCTGTCCCGCCTGGACGAGGGCGGCGGCCTGGGCCAGTGGGAGACCGTGGATCTGTACGAGGAGGCGCGGGCCGTCCTGGAGCAGCTGGCTCCGGCGGCCCAGCGGAAACAGGTGACCACCCGGCTCCAGGGCGGCGAGGCTCTGGTGCGGGGCGTGCCCCAGATCGTGGAGGAGATCGTCTACAACCTCTGCGACAACGCCATCGCCTACAACCGGGCGAACGGCAGCGTCACCGTCACAGTGGAAAATACCGCCTTCGGCCCTCGGATCACGGTGGCGGATACTGGCATCGGCATTCCCCGGGAGGCCCAGGGCCGGGTATTCGAGCGGTTTTACCGGGTGGACAAGAGCCATTCCTCCGGCGGCACGGGACTGGGGCTCTCCATCGTCAAGCACGGGGCGGCCTATCTGGGTGCCCAGGTGGAGCTCCACAGCGAACCGGGCCACGGCAGCACCTTTACGCTTACCTTTCCGAAGGCGGGAGCATGAGGGGGGCTTGCAATCCCGGCGGAAGTGTGCTAGGATAACCGGAGATTGATGAATGATTGGAGGGGTGTGAAGATGCGGATCTGACTTTCGTGTTTTGGCATAGAGGGTTGCTGCGGCGAAGACGCAGCGTCTTTTTCCATGCCATTGCAGGGAAGGCAGACCGCTGATCTCACCCAGGTATCGCACAGCCCCGGATGCGGGGTGAATGCCGTATGCCCGGCCGCGGGAGAGGTCTGCTCTCCCGCGGCCGTTTTTTGCTGCGCAAAAGCACGGCGAATCGGAAATGACGGATGAGACGCTCATGTGCGCGGCATTTGCCGAAGTCTGCGGTGCGCCAGACCGCACATGAGGGTCTGCGCAAAGGAGGAATGCGATATGTCCATGATCGACGTCTCGAATCTGACATTTGGATACGAGGGCAGTCCGGAGCTCATCTTTGACCATGTGGGCTTTCAGATCGATAGCGGCTGGAAATTGGGCTTTACCGGGCGGAACGGCCGGGGAAAGACCACCTTCCTGCGGCTGCTCCAGGGGGAGTACCCGTACAGCGGCACCATCTCCGCCTCTGTGGAATTTGAGTACTTCCCCTACGAGGTGGCGAACCTGTCCCGGACGGGACTGGAGGTGGTGCGGGAGATCGCGCCGGAGGCGGAGGACTGGGAGATCCAGCGGGAGCTGGGGCTTCTGGACCTGGCAGAGAGATCACTGGAGCTGCCCTTTTCCAGCCTCTCCAACGGGGAGCGGACCAAGGTGCTGCTGGCGGCCATGTTTTTGAAGGAGAATGCCTTCTTGCTGATCGACGAGCCCACCAACCATCTGGACCTGGAGGGACGGCGGAAGCTGGGGAGCTATCTGGCCCGGAAGCGGGGATTTCTGCTGGTATCCCATGACCGGGCGTTCCTGGACCAGTGTGTGGACCATATTCTGGCCATCAACCGGACCAATATTGAGATCCAGCGGGGGAATTTCTCCTCCTGGTGGGAGAACCGCCGGAGGCAGGACGCCTTTGAACTGGCCCGGCAGGAGAAGCTGCAGAAGGACATCGGGCGGCTGACGGAGTCCGCCCGCCGTGCCTCCGGCTGGTCGGACCGGACGGAGAAGAGCAAGTTCGGTGTGGACAAGACCGGGGCCAAGGCAGCGGACCGGGGCTTTGTGGGCCACAAGGCGGCCAAGCTGATGCAGCGGTCCAAATCCATCCAGCGCCGCCGGGAGGAGGCAGTGGAGGAGAAGAAGCAGCTGCTGCAGAACCTGGAGCGGCAGGAGGCGCTGGCGGTTACGCCCCTGCCCTGCCGGACGGGTGCGCGGCTGGCGGAGTTCCGGGACGTAGCCGTGTGCTACAACGGTCGCAGGGTCTGCCGGGAGATCACCTTCGAGGTGCTGGCGGGGGAGCGGATCGCCCTCCAGGGCGCAAACGGCTGCGGCAAGTCCAGCCTGCTGAAGCTGCTGCTGGGGGAAGAGATCCCCCACAGCGGCACGGTGGAGACCATGAGCGGCCTGGTGGTGTCCTATGTCAGCCAGAATACGGACCACCTGCGGGGCAGCCTGACGGAGTTTGTCCGGACCCAGGGTCTGGACGGCAGCCGGTTCCGGACCATCCTGCGGAAGCTGGATGTTCCACGGGAGCAGTTTGAGAAGGACCTGGCAGATTACAGCAGCGGCCAGAAGAAAAAGG
>ERZ1504765.445-NODE-445-length-8465-cov-2.743995_pt1 | contig 8465 bp, 8 predicted proteins | sample MGYA00572318_ERZ1504765 | MGnify/ENA primary metagenome ERZ1504765 (study PRJEB39906, sample SAMEA3182064) | gut metagenome | biome: human; feature: gut; material: Stool; isolation source: human stools | place: Canada | collected 2013-01-28 ...
GGATGGCGTCCCGGTGGAGGTAGGCGGACAGGAAGGTCTCCTGGGTCAGGTCCTCGGCCGCGGCGGCGTCCCGCACCAGCTGGAAGCAGACCGTGTAGACCAGCCGCTCATACTGGACTACCAGCTGGGAAAAGGACGCGTTTGTCAGTTTGTTCACGCCGTGCCGCCACCTCCTTTTGTCGTCCGACATCTATCATACGGGACTGCGGGCCGGATTTCTTCAATATCTCCAAAAATTTTTTGACACGGTGGTGCGCCTCCCATTGTAGCTGCCATGCGGGAAAAATACAAGGGTGGGCGCAGGCGCTCTGCAAGGCGCGATGGACGCTGCGGAAGAAGTTGACAAGCGGGGGCGGAATGGGTATGCTGAAAGGGAGATCTGAAAATGGAGGAATGGAGAGAATGATGCGTGGGGAACTGCTGGTGGCCGTGGTGGACGGCCAGGGCGGCGGCATGGGCCGGGGCCTGGTGGAGGCTGTGAAGAAAAAGTGGCCCAGTCTCCATGTGCGGGCGCTGGGGACCAACTCTCTGGCCACCGCCGCTATGCTGCGGGCGGGGGCGGACGACGGCGCCACCGGCGAGAACGCCGTGGCGTTCAACGCCCGGCGGGCGGATATCCTGCTGGGGCCCATCGGTGTGCTGACGCCCAACGGCTTGCTGGGGGAGGCCTCTCCCCGGATGGCGGAGGCCATTGGCGGCAGCGAGGCGGTGAAGATTCTGCTGCCCTCTCAGCGATGCAGCATCCGGCTGGCCGTGGGGGAATCCCAGCCGCTCCAATTCTATCTGGACCAGGCAGTGCGCCTGCTGGGTGAGGAGCTGCAAAAGCGGGGCGCCGGCTGACGCGCGCCGCGGCGGGCCGCCGCAGTTTTGAGAGAAGAGAGGAAAAAATCATGGAACAGACAAGACGGGACAGCTTCCGGTCCCGCTGGGGATTCAAGCTGGCCTGCATCGGCTCCGCGGTGGGGATGGGGAACATCTGGCTGTTTCCATCCCGGATGTCCGCCTACGGCGGGGCCACCTTCCTGATCCCCTATGTGATCTTTGTGGTGCTGATTGCCTCCACCGGCGTCATCGGCGAGATGGCCTTCGGCCGGGCCGCATCCGGCGGACCCGTGGCGGCCTTCGGCACGGCGGCAGAGAGGCGCACAGGCCGGCGGGGCTGGGGCGAGGCTCTGGGCCTCATCCCGGTGGCGGGCTCTCTGGCCATGGCCATCGGCTATTCCGTGGTGGTTGGTTGGATTTTGAAGTACGCCGTGGCGTCCTTTACGGGCGCTGCGCTGGAGAACCAAGGGGTGGAGGCATTCACCGCCTATTTCGACACCGCGGCGTCCTCCTGGGGCAACACCGGCTGGCAGGTGGCCGCTATGGCGGGCACGCTGCTCATCATGGCCCTTGGCATCGGCGGCGGCATCGAGCGGGCCAACAAGGTGATGATGCCCCTGTTCTTCTGCCTGTTCGTGGGGCTGGCCATCTACATTGCCACCTTGCCCGGCGCGGCGGACGGCTACCGCTACATCTTTGTCCTGAAGCCGGAGGGACTGCTGGACCCCATGGTATGGGTCTACGCTCTGGGACAGGCGTTCTTCTCTCTGTCGGTGGCAGGGAACGGCACCCTGATCTACGGGTCCTACCTCTCCAAAGAGGCGGACGTGCCGGAGTCTGCCCGGACAGTGGCGTTCTTTGACAGCATGGCCGCGATCCTCAGCGCCCTGGTCATTATCCCGGCCATGGCCACGGCGGGGGAGACCCTGACCCAGAGCGGCCCTGGCCTCATGTTCATCTACCTGCCCAACCTGTTCCGGGAGATGCCGGGAGGCCGGATCCTCATGGCGGTGTTCTTTGTGGCGGCGTTGTTCGCCGGGGTGACGTCCCTGGTGAACTTGTTCGAGGCTCCCACCGCCACCCTGCAGGAGAAGCTGCACCTCAGCCGGGGGACTGCTGTGGCGGTGATCGGCGTCGTGGGCCTGGCCGTGGGGCTGTGCATCCAGGGCATCGTCTCCGGCTGGATGGATGTCTGCTCCATCTACGCCTGTCCCATCGGCGCGCTGCTGGCGGGGGGGTTCTTCTACTGGGTGCTGAAAAAGGAGGACTGCTTGGTTCAGGTGAATCTGGCCCGGCGGCGCCCTCTGGGCCGCTGGTTTTACCCGACGGCAAAATATCTGTACTGCGGCGTGACGGTACTGGTCCTGATCCTGGGCGCTGTGAACGGAGGAATCGGCTGATATGCGGGAATTTTTCAGAGAGATCGTCCACGCTCTGGAGGAGGGGCGTCCGGTGGAGCTGGTGAGCATCGCCGCCTCCGACGGCTCCACCCCCCGAGGGGCCGGGGCCATGATGGCGGTGTTCCCCGGCGGCGGGATCACCGGAACCATCGGCGGCGGAAACGTGGAGTTCGAGTGCCAGCGCCTGGCGGCGGAGCTGCTGGAGCGGGGGGGCGACGCCCTGCGGCAGTTCCGCTTTACCCTGGGAGACGCCGCCAGCCTGGGCATGGTCTGCGGCGGGGGAGTGACGGTGCAGTTCCAGTACCTCCCCGCGGGAGAGCAGAGGATCATCGCCGTTTTGCGGGATCTGATCGAGGCGGACGGCGGAAACCGGGACACCTGGCTCCTGCGGCGGATCGAGGGGGAGCAGGTGACGGCCATGGGCCTGGCAGACCGGACCGGGCCCCGTCATCTGGATATCCTGCCGGAGGAGCTGGAGCTCCTGTGCGGGAATCAGGCGGTCTTTGCCCGGAAGTGGCTGTCCATCCCGGTGGTGAAGGCCGGGCGGACCTATCTCTTCGGCGGCGGACATGTGTCTCAGGCCCTGGTGCCGGTGCTGGCTTCCCTGGGCTTCCGCCCCGTGGTGTACGACGACCGGCCGGAGTTCGCGGACCCGGCGCTGTTCCCCAAAGCAGAGAAGACCCTCTGCGGGGACTTCGCCCGGCTGTCCGAACAGGTGACGGTGACGCCGGAGGACTATGTGGTGGTGATGACCCGGGGCCATCAGGCGGACTACGAGGTGCTGACTCAGGTGCTGCGCAGCGGCGCCAAATACCTGGGCTGCATTGGCTCCAAGAGGAAGCTGGCCCTGTGCCGGGAGCGGCTGCTGGCGGCGGGGTTCACAGACGAGGAGTACGCCCGCCTTCACGCTCCCATCGGTTTGGCCATCGGCGCCCAGACGCCGGAGGAGATTGCCGTGTCCGTGGCCGCAGAGATGATCGCCGTGCGGGCGGGGCTGGAGAACGGGCTCCGGCGCCCCCTGGGGTGACTTCCAACAGAAATCCCTTCCAGAGTGGGGAGAGTTCTTGCAAACTGCGGCGGCATCATGATACAATAGAGGAACTCGATAGAAAGAGGTGTCGCCCATGGACCGGATCAGCAAAGCCAACTACTACCTGGATATCGCCCAGACCGTTCTGGAGCGGGCCACCTGCCTGCGCCGGGTCTATGGGGCCATCATCGTGAAAAACGACGAGATCATCTCCACCGGCTACAACGGTGCGCCCCGGGGGCGGGCCAACTGCGTGGATCTGGGCTACTGCTCCCGAGAGGCCATGCAGGTTCCCCGGGGAGAGCGGTATGAGCTGTGCCGCAGCGTCCATGCAGAGGCGAACGCCATCATCTCCGCCTCCCGGCGGGACATGGTGGGCGGCACGCTGTACCTAGTGGGCCGGGACGCCCGGACCGGGGAACTGCTGGGAGATGCCACCTCCTGCTCCATGTGCCGGAGGCTGGTCATCAACGCCGGGCTGAAAGAGGTGGTGATCCGCCGGACCGCCACGGCGTTCGACGTGGTGGATGTGGCGGACTGGGTGGCGGAGGACGACCTTCTGGCATCCCGGGACGCCGACGCCATTCTGGACAGGCAGTGACCCGCCCGGCGGGATATCCGGACTGCGGAAAGGAAGACACTTGGTGAAAACAGGACTGCTGACCTTTTACCATATCCATCACTACGGCGCCATGCTGCAGGCTTACGCCACGGAGCGGGCGGTGGCGTCCCTGGGGAGCGAATGCGAGATCATCGACTACTACGTGAACCAGGACAATACCCTGTTCCAGCGGCCCACTGGCCTGGGAAGCGCCGCCCATGACGCCCACACCGCCCTGCACTATGGCCCGCTGAAGGCCCGATACGAGCGGTTTGAGGCATTTTCCCGGGAGAATCTGAACATTTCCGGCCGCCGCTACCAGAGCCTGGAGGAGCTGCGGCAGGCGGAGCTGCCCTACGATGTGCTGCTCTCCGGCAGTGACCAGATTTGGAACCCGAAGATCTTCCCCGACGGCCGGTTCGACCCGGTGTTCTTCGGGGCCTTCTCCCACAAGCGGAAGATCGCCTATGCCCCATCCTTCGGCATCCCCCGCATCCCGGACGGCATGGAGGAGGAGCTGCGGACCTATCTGGAGTCCTTCTCCCACTTGTCCGTCCGGGAGCGGCAGGGGCAGGGCATTGTCCGGGACATCACCGGGAAGGACGTGCCGGTGGTGCTGGATCCCACGCTGCTGCTGGAGAGAACGGATTGGGCGGCCGCAGCCAGGGACGGAGGCGCGGGCCGGGGCTATATCCTCTGCTATTGCATCAGCCGCCCCGACGCCCTGGCACCCTATATCCGCCGCCTGGCGGAGGAGACGGGGCTGCCGGTGGTGCAGCTGTGCGGCGTACGCCAGAAGGTCCACCCCAAGGCCCGCTGCATTCTCAGCGCCGGTCCGGCGGAGTTTCTGGGTCTGTTCCGGGATGCCGCCTATGTGTGCACCAACTCCTTCCACGGAACGGTGTTCTCCGTCCAGTTCCAAAAGCCCTTCTTTACGGCGGTGGCACCGGCAGAGATGGCTGCGCCGGAGAGTTCCCGGACCTTCAGCCTGTTGAGCCGCCTGGGACTGGGGGAGCGGATCATCGGCAAGGGAGATACCGCGGACCTGACGGCGCCCATCGACTGGGCGGCGGTGGGGGAGCGGCTCGGCCGGGAGCGGAAGTTGTCCCTGGACTATCTGCGCTGCGCCCTGGAGGACCGGCCCCATACACCGGAGGAGGCGCCTGTCAAGGCAGAGGAACGGCCCTTGCCCCATTTGGCGGACCACACCCACTGCACCGGCTGCACGGCCTGCGCCAGCGGCTGTCCCAAGGACGCCATCACCATGGAGCGGGACCGGGAGGGCTTTGCCTATCCGGTGATCGACGGAGCGGCCTGTGTGCGGTGCGGGCACTGCACGGCGGTGTGCCCCGTCCTGCGGGAGCGGCCTCAGAGCTCCATGCCCGCTGTATTCGCGGCCTGGAATAGAAACGATGAGATCCGAAGAGACTCCACCTCGGGCGGCGTGTTCACCCTGCTGGCGGAGTATATCCTGGAAAGCGGCGGCGTGGTCTTTGGCGCCGCCTTTGACGGCAGCCAGCATCTGCGGCACACCGCCTGCTTCCGCAAGGAGGAGCTGTGGCGCCTGCGGGGCGCCAAGTACGTCCAGAGCGATCTGGAGGGCGTCTTTCGGGAGGTGCGGCGCTGGTTGGACCAGCGACCAGTGCTGTTTTCCGGCACACCCTGCCAGGTGGACGGGCTGTACCGCTATCTGGGCGGACGGCCGGAGAATCTGACCACCTGCGACCTGGTGTGCCGCGGCGTGCCCTCTCCCGGCGTGTGGGAGGACATGGCCCGGAGCCTGGAGGCGCGCCGGCAGCAGCCGCTGCAGGCGGTCCGTTTCCGCAACAAGGTCGCCGGATGGAAGGACAGCCATTTTACCGCGGTCTACGGCGACGGCACCGTGGATACCGCGCCGCTGTTCCGCACGGAATACGGCCGGGCCTTCGGCCGGGCGCTGTTCCTGCGGCCCAGCTGCTACCGCTGTCCCTACGCCTCCATGACCCGGGTGGGCGATCTGACACTGGGGGATTTCTGGGGCCTGCGGCCGGATGAGCTGCCGGACCAGCAGGAGAAGGGGATCAGCCTGCTGTTGGTGAACACCCCCCACGGCAGCCACATTTTTGACCAGCTCCCGCTGGCCAAGCAGCCCTTCCCGCCTGAACGGGCCATTGCCGGAAATCCCCGGCTGGCATCTCCCATTCCCCTGCCGCCGGAGCGGACGGCATTCTTTGCCGCCTACGCCCTGGAGCCCTTCGACCAGGTGCGCCGGGAGTTCTGCCGCCTGCCGCCGCTGCCAGTACGGGCCGCCGGCCGGCTGCTGTCGCCGGAGGTCAAGGCGGCCATCCGGAAGAAGCTGAAGTAAGCACTGTCTCCACCGGAATCCAGGCGTGTATCGCCCGTTTATAACAGAAGGAGGATCTTTCAAATGAAACAGTACGAATGCGATCTCTGCGGCTATGTGTATGACGAGGCCGCCGGCGATCCGGACAACGGCATCGCCCCCGGCACCAAGTGGGAGGACCTGCCCGCCGACTGGGTGTGCCCCCTGTGCGGCGCCGGAAAGGACGAGTTCACCGCTAAGTGAAAAGAAGTCCCGCGTCCAACGGACGCGGGACTTCTTTTTTGCGCAGAGTGGCATCAGATGCGGGAAGAGGCTATCCGGCCCTTCAGTGCGGGGACTCTGGGCAGGACCCGCAGCAGCAGGGAGCCCAGAATGAAGCAAGCGGCGGCCTCGCCGATCCCCACGGTCAGGGAGTTGAAGGCGAACGCGGGCCAGAAGGCGGCACCCTCCTGGGTGGAAAACCAGGCGATCTCCGCACCTACCAGCACCATATTGCAGATCACCGGCGGCAGGGGCGCCAGCGCCCTGTGATGGAGCTTCGATGTCCAGAGCGCAGCCAGCAGGGTGGCCGCCGTACCCACGATCCAGTCCAGAGGAATGGGAGAACCCAGGAGGTTGGCCAGGAAACAGCCGACGGTAAGACCGGGGATGGCCTCCGGGAACAGGAAGGGCAGGACCGTCATGGCCTCCGCCACCCGGAACTGGATGCCGCCATACTGGGGAATGGGCAGCAGCAGCGTCAGGGCGGCGTAAATGGCGGCGATGATACCGGCAGCGGCCATCTGCTGTGTGGTGAATCTGGGTTTGGACATAAAAGAAAGACCTCCTTGAATGATGTCGGAGGCCTTTGATACGAAAACGCAGCAAAACGCCCGTGGTAAGGTACGGGCAACCTCCATTTTTTTGTTTAGAGAACGGCGATTGACGAAGACCGCCGAACGAACGCCCAGTGTCGGACGCTTGGACAGGGAGATGGCACCTGTCGAAATAATATTATATCACAAGCTTTCAAAAAAGGGAAGAGGGACGCCGCAAAAAATTTCGGCGTCCCTTCTGCTTTTTTAACCGGGAATCACGTGGACCAGAATGGTTCCGTCGGCCTCCGCCTCCTCTGCGGTGGCGGCGCCTGCAATGGCCAGCCCCTGCTGTTCCAGCTGCTGCAGCAGAGCGGTATATTCGGCGGCGGTCAATTCGTAGACCAGAGTCCCGTCCGATTCAGAGATGAGCGTATAGCTGTCCAGCAGGCTTCCGGCCTCCTCCGCCGTCAGCGTCAGGCCGGGGGATTGGATCGCGAAGGTGGCCGGGGCCGTCTCCGGCACATCGGCAGAACTCCCTTCCCGGGGCAAAATGCTGCTTTTGGAATCGGAGGCGGGAGCAAGCTGGTCCTGTGTGCCGGGCGCAACGGTATCCGCCTCCGGCGCGATTGCCTCAGACACAGTGGAATCCGGGACGTCTGCCGTGTCCTCGTCGGACTGGGTTGCATAGGCCGTGGCGGCGGTGTCCTCCTCAACGCTGTCCACGTTGGGCACAGCGGCCTCTGCTGGGGCCGCAATCTCTGCATGGGATTCCGGATGGTCCGTCACAGCGGTGCCGCCGGGGCGGGGCAGGCCGGAGACGGCCAGCACCACGACGGCACAGCAGGCGGCCAAGGGGAGCAGCGTCTTTGCCCACCGGGGTCTCCGGCGCTTCCGGGGGGCGGCGTCCGCCCGGATGGCAGCCATCACGCCTGCGGCGAAGCCATCCGGCACAGGGGTATCCTCTGCCTCGGGAAACGCGTCCCGTATGGCCAGCGCGGCCTGGACATAGGCCCGGCAGCCGTCACAGGTATGCAGATGCTCCCGCACCCGGGCGGTTTCCTCCGGGGAAAGCTCTCCGTCGATATAGGGGTCCAGCAGGGCCGAAAACTCCTTGCAGTATGTCATTGTCAGCCCTCCTTTTCTGTTCCTTTAGACGCCGGCAGCGGAGAAAAGTTCCCGCTTTTCAGCAAAAAATTCCGCAGCTGTTTCCGGGCCCGGCTGATCCGGGATTTCACGGTGCCCACATCCAGAGAGAGGGAGTCCGCGATTTCATCATAGCGCAGCTGGTGAATCTCTCGGAGGATCAGCACCTCCCGGTGCTCCGGCGAGAGGGCGGAGAGGCCCCGCTCAATCTCTTCCCGCAGCTCCTGCCGCTCCGCCGCGTCCTGGGGAGAGGGCGCCGGATCGGGCACGTCCAGATTCAGCTCCTCGTCATCCAGGGAGGGGCCGTCCGAGGCCCGGCGGCGGCCATCACCCCGCAGCAAGTCCACGC
>ERZ1504765.458-NODE-458-length-8186-cov-2.836551_pt1 | contig 8186 bp, 9 predicted proteins | sample MGYA00572318_ERZ1504765 | MGnify/ENA primary metagenome ERZ1504765 (study PRJEB39906, sample SAMEA3182064) | gut metagenome | biome: human; feature: gut; material: Stool; isolation source: human stools | place: Canada | collected 2013-01-28 ...
TGCCGCGCCTGATCATCATCGGCGCCGCGTTCCTGCTGTGCGGCGCGTTCACGGCGCTCGTCGTATTCATCCCGGCGATGGATACGCTGGTGTGCAACATTCTGGAGATCGTTTTCCCGATCGCGGCCATTGCATGGTATTCGTTTGTCAGCCGTCATGCCGCGCGCGAATATTGGGGGGCGTGAGTCATGAAAATTGTCATTCTCGATGCCTATGCCGCCAATCCCGGCGACCTGAGCTGGGATGAATTTGCCGCCCTCGGTGAGCTGACGGTCTATGACCGTACCGCGCAGGAGGACGCTGCCGCCCGCATTGGCGATGCGGAGATCGTTTTCATCAACAAGGTCCGCCTGACGGACGAAATTTTTGCCGCCTGCCCGAACCTGAAGCTCGTGAGTATCCTCGCAACGGGCTACAACATCGTCGACCTCGCCGCCGCAAAGCGCCGCGGCATCACGGTGTGCAACGTGCCGGGCTATTCCACGCGCGCCGTTGTGCAGATGACGTTTGCCCTGCTGCTGGAGATCTGCCAGCAGGTCGGCCTGCACTCCGGGGCCGTGCACACGGGCCGGTGGCAGACCTGCCCGGATTTCTGCTTCTGGGACCGGCCGCTCATCGAGCTGGACGGCAAGACCATGGGCATCGTCGGCTACGGCGCCATCGGCTCGGCCGTCGGTACGGTCGCGCAGGCCCTCGGCATGAAGTTGCTCGTCACGGCGCGGCATGAAAGGCCCGTGCCGGAGGGCGCGCGCTTCGTCTCCCTGCCGGAGCTGCTGGCACAGTCCGACGTCGTGTCGCTCCACTGCCCGCAGACGGCAGAAAACGCCCGCATGATCGATGCGGGCGCACTGGCGCAGATGAAGGATGGGGCGATCCTGCTCAATACTGCCCGCGGCGGGCTGCTGGACGAGCAGGCCGTGGCCGACGCGCTGCGCAGCGGCAAGCTGCTGGCCGCCGGTATGGACGTCGTCTCTGCGGAGCCGATCCGTGCGGACAACCCCCTGCTGACCGCGCCGAACTGCTTCCTCACGCCGCATATCGCGTGGGCTCCGCTTGAAACGCGCCGCCGCCTGCAGGCCATCAGCGCGGAAAACCTGCGCGCCTTCCTGGCAGGCAAGCCGCAGAATGTCGTGAATCCGTAAATCTGCAGGGAAAAAGCAGGGGCATGTGGAAAATGAATACTGAAGAATGAATAATGAATAATACGCAGGCCTTCGGCCGTGCGATGTAGGGGGGCAGTCTCTGCCGGTCATCCCACGGCGGACAGGCAGAACTCATACAGCGGCAGGAGGGCGCGCAGCGTATCGCGGACGGTCTCTGCCAGCCGGGGCGTATACAGCTCATCCCCCAGTGGGCACTCGCGCATCATTGATACATTGCGCAGGCTGTAATATGGCGCAAGGCGCGCGTCCGGCGCCTGCTTCGGGCGGACATAGGCCCGGCCGCCGAGCTGCAGGCCCGTTTCCCGCTCTGCGCGGGCGGTCATCTGCAGAAATTCTTCCGTCCGGTCGCCGAGCTGGGTGCGCCAGCGCTCCATGGCGGCCGTGCGCGGGTTCCACAGCAGCAGGCCGTAGCTGTAGCCCTCGCTCGTCAGCTCGAAAAACAGGCATGGGTGCTCCAGCCAGCTTGCGCCGTCGTGGCGCAGGCACATCCACGACGTTTCCTTATACGGCACGGGCGGGTGCATGCGCATATCGCGGTAAATGCGTGAAACGCGCATCCGCAGGCCCTCGATGCCCGTGAATGCGGCCTCGACGTCCGCCGCCAGCGCCTTCATCGGCTCCCAGAGGAAGCGCTGATAGTCGGCCTTGTGCGCCTCGAACCATTCGCGGTTGTTGTTCAGGCGAATTCCCCACAGAAAATCGATCGTCTCGGGATAAAATCCGGTAAAGCTCATTGTCATACTCTTTTCTGATTCAAAATTAGACGGCGGCAGGAAGCGCTTCCTGCCGCCGTTTTCCTGCCGCCGTTTATTATACCCGCTGCAGCGCCCGGCTGCAAGCCTCAAATGGAAAACCACACGCGCTCCTCCACGCCGCGGGAAAAGCCGAGCCGGTCATACAGCCGCATGGCGCGCGTATTCTCCTCTGCGCACGTCAGGCGCACTTCCGGCCCTGCACACCGGGCCGCCAGCGCCCGCACGCAGCGTTCGCCCGCGCCCGGCTGCAGAGCTGCCACTGCCAGCAGCTCACTGCCGCGCACACGTCCAAGGCCGATGCGCTCCGCACCGTCCCAGATCCACAGGGCCTCGCCGCCCGCGGCCAGCGCACGCTCCTCCGCCGGGCTGCAGCTCTCCGCTGCAGGCACGGCCCGGAAGCGCGCATTGTATTCCCGCGCCCAGTCCGCTGCCGTTTCCTCCGTGACGGGCACAAGGCGCACCGCCTCCGGCGCGGGCAGCAGCGACTCCCGCGGCGCGCTGCGCCCGAGAATGCGGATGGCGGCCGGATAGCCGGAAAAATCCGCTTCGCCTGCGGCGAACAGCCGCTCCGCACCTGCGGCGCGGCAAAAACCCGTGCATTCGGCAAGCAGACCCTCCAGGGTGCCGAACACGCCGCGTACCAGTATATAGCCCTCGCCGCGGAACGGGACCTCACGCAGGATCAGCGTGGCGATGCCGTCCGGGCAGGAAAAGACCGGGATATCCTTCATTGCTTTTTCTCCGTTTCGGCGCGGCGAGAGGGGAGACGGAGCGGTTCAGTCCTCCGTGCGCCGCCGCGCGACCTTTGTTCCGCCGCCCATGGCGCTCAGCTCGCGCATGCACGACGCACATACGCGCCGGTTGTGATATTCGACCAGCGCTTCACTGCGGCTGCAGAACACGCAGCGGGGCGTGTGCTTCTGCAGCACGATCCGGTCGCCGTCCACGGCGATCTCCACCGTGTCGCGGTCCGCCAGGTCCAGCATGCGCCGCATTTCCACCGGGATCACAACGCGGCCCAGTTCGTCCAGTCTTCGGATGATACCCATTGCTCTCATTGCGCAGTCCCCCCCATTTCTGTTTTTGAGCAGAATCCGGTCAGATTACATCTTCATTATAGCATTTTGTCTAACTCTGTCAAGCTCTTTATGCAAAATTCGGAAAAGCTTTCCATATAGTGCTACAGAAGATGTCCGGGAGGTGTACACGATGGTCATGGGATGGATCTGGACGGGAATGGTGCTGCTTGCGCTCGGCGCGGCGGTGCTCACGGGGCAGACCGGCGCGCTGACGGCCGCCGCACTGGAGGGAGCGGCCTCCGCGATCCGGCTGGCGCTCGGCCTTGCCGGGGCGCTGTGCCTGTGGAGCGGGGCGGCAAAGGCGCTTGAGCGCGCGGGGGGCATGCGGGCGCTGGCCCGGCTTGCCCGGCCGGTCTTCCGCCGCCTGTTCCCGCAGACGGCGCAGGACGAGACGGCCATGGGCTACCTGACGGCCAATGTCGCAGCCAACCTGCTGGGGCTTGGCAATGCGGCCACGCCCATGGGCATCGCTGCCGTGCGCCGGATGCAGCAGCGCTCCGGCAGCGCCCGCGCCACGGACGAGATGTGCCGCCTCATCGTGCTGAACACGGCGTCCATCCAGCTGCTGCCCACGACCGTTGCGGCCGTGCGGGCGGCAAACGGGGCCGCCGCGCCGTTCGACATCCTGCCCGCCGTCTGGCTCACGTCCGTGTGCTCCGTGACGGCCGGGCTGCTTGCGGCGCTGCTTTTTGGGAGGGCGAGCCGTGCTTGACCTGCTCATTCCGATGCTGCTGGCCGCCGTGGCCGTTGCGGCGCTCACACGGCGGCAGGACCTCTATGCCGCCCTGCTCGAGGGCGGGCTGGACGGTCTGCGCCTGCTCGTTTCCATCGTTCCGGCCCTTGTTATGCTGCTGACGGCCGTGCATCTGCTGCGCGCCTCCGGGGCCGTAGACCTGCTCACCAGCCGGCTCACACCCGCGGCGCGCGTGCTCGGACTGCCGCCGCAGGTCCTGCCGCTCCTGCTGCTGCGGCCGGTCTCCGGCAGCGCGGCGCTGGCCGTCGGCGCGGACCTCATGGCGCAGTATGGCGCGGATTCGCTCATCGGCCGGACGGCCGCCGTTGTGCTCGGCAGCACGGAGACGACGTTTTATACCATTTCCGTCTATTTCGGCGCGGCCGGGATCCGCCGCACGCGCTATGCCGTGCCCGCGGCGCTCATCGCCGACCTGACGGGGTTTCTGGTCGCTGCGCTGACGGCGCGCTTTTTATAGACCGCAGAGCCAGCGGATGGCGCGGCGGTAGCCCTCGAAGCCGAGGCCCTTGAAGTGCGCGCCGCAGGCCATGCCGACGTAGGAAATGCGGCGGAACGGCTCCCGCGCGTCGATGTCCGTCAGATGGACCTCGGCCGCAGGCAGGCGGACGGCCTTGAGCGCATCGAGCAGGGCGACGGACGTGTGCGTATAGGCGGCGGCATTGATGACGAGGCCGTCAAACACGCCGTGGGCCTGCTGCACCCACGTCACAAGCTCGCCCTCGTAATTGCTCTGCCGGATCGTGACCGCTGCCCCGGCCTCCTGTGCCGCCGCGCGGATGAAGCGCTCGAGGGCGGCATAGTCCTCGCAGCCGTAAAGCTCCGGCTCGCGCAGGCCCAGCAGGTTGAGGTTCGGGCCGTTCAGCACCAGAATGTTCATGTCCATGCCTCCAGAATTTGCCGGACGGTCTCGTCCGGCGTGCCGTTGTTGTCGGCCGTGCCGTCGGAAAAGCGGGCATAGGCCGCGGCGCGCTGCGCGTAAAGCGCCTCCGGCGTCGTGCACCGGCTCACGGGCCGCCCGGCGACGGGCAGCCGGTCGAGCGCGCGCTGCAGCCAGATGACGGCGGCGTTCTGCCGCAGCAGCGGCTCGTTCTCCGGCCGGGTGACGCAGCCGCCGCCCGTGGCGATAACGCAGCCGGAGCGCTTGCCCAGCTCTGCCAGCAGGGCCGTCTCCTCTGCGCGGAAGGCAGCCTCGCCCTCGCGCGCGAAAAATGTCGGGATATCGCAGCCGAAGCGCCGCTCCAGCTCCTCGTCCGCGTCGAAAAAGTCGCGGCCCAGCCGCTGCGCCAGTAGGCGGCCGACGGTCGTCTTGCCCGCGCCGGGCATGCCGATGAGGATGAGACTGCGCATGCGCTTCTGCAGCGTATCCGTGACGGCCGCCGTGCGCGCCGGGTCGATGGGCCGCTGCAAAAACAGCTCCGCCGCGCAGCGGGCCTGCTCCGCCAGCATGGAAAGGCCGTTTTCGGCCCGCAGGCCGAGCTGCTCCGCCTGCTGCAGCAGGGCCGTGCGGGCGGGGTTATACACAAGGTCCAGCACGCACCGGCACTGCGGCACCCGCCGCAGGTCGAGCGGCGAGACGCCGTTTCCGGGATACATGCCGACGGGCGTCGCGTTGACGACGAGCTGCGCGTCCGCATGCTGCTCGATCATGTCGTAGGTCACCGGCCCGCGCCGGGAGATCACGACGACCTCGGCGCCCTGCGCCCGCAGCACGGCCTGCACCGTCTGCGAGGCTCCGCCGGAGCCGAGCACAAGGGCCTTTTCGCCGGGCGCGATGCCGCCGCCCCGCTTCAGAAGCAGGCGGAAGCCGTCGGCGTCCGTGTTCGCGCCGTACAGCGTGCCGTCCGCCCGGCGGACGAGCGTGTTCACGCTGCCGGTCTGCTTTGCCATGGGCGAGAGCGCCGCGCAGAACGGCACGACGGCGCGTTTATAGGGGATGGTCACGTTCAGCCCGTCCCACGCCGCGCCGTGCAGGAAGTCCGCCAGCCCCTCCGGCGGGGCCTCGAACAGGTCATAGGAATACGCGCCGAGCATGGCGTGAATTTCCGGGGAATAGCTGTGGCTCAGGTGTTCGCCCAGCAGGCCGCAGCGCAGGCTCGCGCCGGGGGCGGGGCTGCTTTCCTGCCAGTCGCGGCTCGCGGCGCGCAGGGTTCCGAACCAGGCCTGCATACCGGGCTGCAGAGCCGGGGCGGCCAGCTCCGCAAGCCGGGCACGGATTTCCTGCTCCCGCTCGGGCTGCAGGACCGGCAGGCCCTGCTCCTGTTTTACGGCCGCAATGCGCGCGGCCACGTCCATCCGGCGGCGGTACAGGGCCGCGAGCTGCGCATCCAGCGCGTCGATATCCTGCCGCAGGTTGTTCAAAGCTTCCATATCCGTGCCTCCAGTGCGGCGTCCAGCACCGCAAGCGCAGCTGCAGCCTCTACGCAGGGCACAGCCCTCTGGACGATGCAGGGGTCGTGCCGCCCGCGCAGCTCCAGCGTAACGGGCGCGCCGTCCGACAGACGCACCGTCTGCTGCGGCAGGGCGATGGACGGCGTGGGCTTGAAGGCCGCGCGGAATACAATGGGCATGCCGGTGGAAAGCCCGCCGAGGATGCCGCCCGCGTGGTTCGTGCGTGTGCATACCGCGCCGTTTTTCATGCAATATGGGTCGTTGTTTTCACTGCCGCGCAGGGCTGCGCCCGCAAAGCCGCTGCCGAACTCCACGCCCTTCACGGCGGGGATGGCAAACAGCGCCTGCGCCAGCCGGTTTTCCAGCCCGCCGAACATCGGCGCGCCGACTCCGGCGGGCAGGCCCGTCACCGCGCATTCCACCACGCCGCCGACGGAGTCCCCCGCCGCTGCCGCTGCCGCGATCTCCGCGCGCATGGCCTCGCCTGCCGCGGCGTCCAGCACCGGAAAGCCGCTGCCCGGCCGCTCCGGCGCAAGGGGATCGAACGCGCGGTCCGGGATGCTCCCGATCTGCGCGATATGGGCTAAAATCTCCACGCCCTGTGCTGCCAGCAGCTGCAGGCACAGGCGCGCGGTCAGCCGCCCGGAGAAATGCCCGCCGCCCGAGGCGGCCTGTGCGCCGTGATATTTTACGGCGGCGGGGTAGTCCGCGTGCGACGGACGGGGCGTATCCTCCAGCCCGGCATAGTCCGCCGGGTGGGCGTCGCCGTTGGGCAGCACGGCCGTCAGCGGCGCGCCGCAGGTCCGGCCGTCTGCAAGGCCGCTCAGGAATTCCGGGCGGTCCGCCTCGCGGCGGGCGCTCGTCAGGGCGCTGCGCCCCGGCGCGCGCCGGTCCAGAAAGGTCTGCAGGGCCGTAAGATCGGGCCGGAAGCCCGCCGGGAAGCCGTCGAGGCACATGCCCACGGCCGGGCCGTGCGATTCACCAAAAAGCTGTAATTTCAGCACCGTTCCGAAGCTGCTGCTCATCTGCTCTCCTCCGTTCCGCTCCGCAGTCCGGCAAGCGTCTGCCAGAAATGCGGGTCCGATTTTTCCACACATTCCGCCCCGCGCAGCCGCACATCGCAGCGTGCCGAGGCGATCGCGGCCAGCATGGCGATGCGATGGTCGCCGCAGGCGTCCACCGTGCCGCCTGTCAGCCTGCCGCCTGCGATCTCCAGCCCGTCCGGCAGATCCCGCACGTCTGCACCGAGAGCGCGCAGTGCGGCGGCGATGCTCGCGAGCCGGTCGCTTTCCTTATAGCGCAGTCTTGCCGCGCCCGTGATCCGCGTCGTCCCGGCGGCGCAGGCCGCCAGCAGGGCCAGCGGCGGGGCCAGATCGGGCGTGCCGCGCACGTCGAGGCTGCAGCCGTGCAGCGGCGCGGGACGGACCGTCACGGCGTCTGCGTTCTGCTCAACTTCTGCGCCGAAGCGCTGTAGGTCCTCTAAAATGGCACGGTCGCCCTGCCCGGACTCCGCCTGCAGGCCCGTGACAGTCACCGGCCGCGAGAGCGCGCCCGCTGCAAGCCAGAAGGCCGCGTTCGACCAGTCGCCCTCCGCCCGGACCGCGCCGGGGGAGCGGTAACGCTGCCCGCCGGGGACGGCCCAGCCGTCCGGGAGCGGCTCCGCGGCGATGCCGAAGCGCCGGAGTGCCGCAAGCGTCATGGCGATATAGCCCGCCGATTCCGGCGGTGTGGCCGCGCGCAGCTCTGAGGGGCCGGAAAGCAGCGGCAGGGCGAACAGCAGGCCGGAGAAAAACTGGGACGAAACATCCCCCGGCAGCAGAAAGCGGCCGTTTTCCAGTCTGCCCGCGCAGAGAAGCTCGTCCGGCGCGGGGCGGCTCAGCCGGACCCCGTGTGCCTCCAGCGCCTCCCACAGCGGGCCGAGCGGCCGTTGCGGCAGGCGGCCGTGCAGACGGAACGTCGTTTCTCTCCCGAGCGCCGCCGCCACGGGCAGCAAAAAGCGCAGCGTCGCGCCGCTTTCGCCGCAATCCGCTGCGCCGCGCGCCTGCTC
>ERZ1504765.461-NODE-461-length-8129-cov-2.956651_pt1 | contig 8129 bp, 7 predicted proteins | sample MGYA00572318_ERZ1504765 | MGnify/ENA primary metagenome ERZ1504765 (study PRJEB39906, sample SAMEA3182064) | gut metagenome | biome: human; feature: gut; material: Stool; isolation source: human stools | place: Canada | collected 2013-01-28 ...
TGATAATGCCGTCGATCATGCCGTAATCATCCTCCATTGACATTTCGGCGGCTTTCAGGTAATTCTCCGGTTTCTGAAAGGCGGGCAGCTCCTGAAATCCCATGCTGTCACAGTAGTGATAGGATACCTTGCCGTCCTGTTTCAGCGCAACGATGTCGCTGACGGAGAGGCTGTGTCCCACAAAATCGCCGGGGCGTTCGTCGTTGAAAATGTAGTAAAAGTTTTCAAGGATTCTGCCGGTATCATCGTCCGGGTACACCTCGCGGGTATAGATGGCTTCATAGTTGGCCGGGTCAGGCGGCGCGGCCAAACTGCCGAGATTGGCAAAACGCAGCTCGACCGGCGCATCCCGGCGCAGTTGGTAGATCGCCATAGCATCGGTGGGACTGTTCAAAAAGCGCTGCTCCACATCGCGGGGCGGGATATGGCCTTTGACCGCATCCCAATCCGGTCTTGTGATCCCGAACATTCCGTCGTGCTTGATGATGTCCTCGGCTTCAAAGACCATTTCCTCGGCGTTGTCGGGATAGAGCATATAAACCGTGATGTCATGCTCCAGCAACTCCACCGCCCGATCCTTGGAAAGCGGGAGCATATCGCTATCCAGATACCCATAGCTGCGCATATCGTCCACCGTCAGCGTGGGGTCAGGCATAGGTGTGGCCTGTTCCAGCTCTGGCGAAGTTGGAAGTGTGCCTGCGGCATGAGAACCGGCCTCCTCGTGAACAACCTGATTGTCGTCCGATGACAATTCGAGTGAGTACAAAATCCCTGCAAACTCATTTGACAAAACTTCAAACGGTACGGTCTTATCATACCCATGTGTTTCACAGATACGAATCGCAGCCGCCAAAAGAAAGTTTACATCATCGTCATGTACTGTTCCGCTTTCCAGAAGGTGTAGAGTGTCCTTGTCGTAAAGTTCATAGGCATATTTTGCACCATCTTCTGTTATGCGAAGATGCTTGCTCCCACCATCAACCGCATACCAACGCTCATTAGCGTCGAGTTCTTTTAAGGAAGTGTGACTTTCCTGAAATGCCTCAACTTCCAACAGCAGCTCATTCGCTCTGTGCGCGTATTCATCGCTCTGCTCAAGCGTTTCGGACAGGAAGCCTTTTATCTCATCTGCTCCCGTCAACAGATCTTCGTAGAAATGCTGAAGGCAATCTTCCTGACTTGCGAATTCGCTGAGAAAGGCAAGGCCATTCGCATCGAGATACAGCTCTGAAATGCTTTTTGCCAAGTCAGCCGCAGACATATTGCTATTCTCTTTTAATTGGCTTTCCGATTGCTCGGATTTCTCCACAGAAATGCCACGCTCCTTGCAGATCTCCGCAAAGTTCCGGTCAATGTCCGTAATCAGCTCGGATGCCGTCTTGTTGATAGTTTCCAGACTGGCGCGAAGTTCTTTCAGCTCCTTGCCCTTTGACCATGTGGCGATATAGCCGAAGCTGTTTTCTCCCGTTTCAATGCCGTAATACTGGCAGACCGCATAGGAAATGCTTTCGGCCTCGACCTCCTCGGTGTTGCGACTCTTTTCTCCGGGGACAAGGATCGTCTCACCATCGTCCGCAAGCTCCGTCATGTGTTCATAGTCGTGGAGCTTGGCATGGGCGATCTCATGGACGGCGGCGCATACCGTCTGCACCTCACTCATACCGGCGCGGATGGTGATGCTCTGCGCCTTAATGCTGAAAAATCCGTCCGTATCCCGCGCAACGGGCTTTATCTCCATCGGAACGGGAGAAGCGCGGCGCAGCGCCTCCATGAAAACCTCATACTGCTGCACATTGCCGCTCAGATCAGCGGCAAGCTGGGGCAAGGGCTTTCCCGCAGTCTGCGACACATCAAAGACGGATACCACCTTGAACATGGGGATACGGATTTCCTTTTCCTCAATGATGGCCTTGCCGTCCGCATCCAGCACCGGCGCATTGGTTTCCGGGTCGGTCTTGATCTCCTCGACCTTTTTCTTATAGGGAGTGGGAGCGATAATGCGGATACCTTTTTCGCCTTTCAGGACGTTCCTGCCGAACTGATTGCGCCACTTGTTGAAGCCCGCCACATGGGTGGCGTCGGGGCGCTGCATATAGATGAGCATGGTATTATTGACCGAGTAGCGGTGAAAACGGCTCATCGTGGAGAGATACTGCCGGTACTTATCGCTCTCAAACAGCTCCTTGATGCCGTTTTCGATGCTGTCAACGATCTCCCGCATCCGGTCTTTGTTGGTTTGCTTTTCAGCCATGATAATCTCCTTTCAGAAAAAATAGCGCCCCTGCGCAGAAGAAAACACATCCTGCACAGGGGCAATTCTCCGCAGATAGACGTTGTTTCCGGGCTTGGGGATAGAATGTCTCAGCCCCTTGGGATTCCGCATGGAAAAAGCCTTGCGGCACGGGGCTTTTACGCCCTCTATCTGCGGAGGTTCCAGTATTGTTCACGCTTCCGTTTGGCGTCCTGCTTTCTCCGCTCCTGCTTGGCGCAGGCAGGACAATACTTGGCGCGGTTGGAGGAAGAATAGACCGGCTTGCCGCAAACGGCGCAGCACTTTCCCGGCCTTTCCCGCATCACGTCGGCCAGCAGCTCATGGTCGGCGGGAAGCACCGCGTTTCGGAACCAGTTGCACAGCAGCGAGTAGGAAATACCCTGTACGCAGACGCAAGGCTCTCCATCATCCAGCGCGAGGCAGTTGCCGTGATCGTAGTTACAGCAGAGCTTCCGAATGAGCTTCTTGGAGCGGCGGAGTTGCTTGTGATCCATACGCGGCGCATCAGCCATTGTCGAACACCAGCTTATAGCCCGTGCGCTGCCCATCGTCCTCCAGAAGAACAACGGCATCATAGGTTTTCCCAGTCTTTTCCGAGTAGCAGCCTTTCAGCGGGGCGCAGCCATTTTTCAAAAGCGCAGCGGCAAGAGATTTCGTCAGCACCTTTTTCTTGGCGGTGAAAAAACGGCTGTTTTTCCAGAGGACAAAGGAACAGGCGCGATTCTCACAGAAAAAGCCCTTCTGCGATTCCGTTACCTCGGCTCCGCAGCGGGGACACTTGCCGACTGCCTCGCGCCCGGAGGGGAACAGAACTTCCGCACCGGGGATGGGCTTGTAGGTCTGCACCAGCTCATTCAGCATGGCAGCGATCCCGTCCATGAAGCTGTCCGGGGCGATTTCGCCGCGCTCGATCTCTTTCAGGCGGTGTTCCCATTCGGCGGTGAGCTGCGGCGACTGGAGCTGTTCGGGCAGGACGGTGATGAGCGCCGTGCCGGTGGAGGTGGGCAGCAGATTTGTGATCTTCTTGGACTTTCTGCGCTCCACAAAACCGGAGGACACCAGCTTTTCAATGATACCGGAACGGGTCGCCGGGGTGCCAATGCCCTTGCGCTCGGCATCATCAGGCATATCCTCCTTGCCCGCGTTCTCCATTGCAGCCAGCAGCGTATCCTCGGTGAAGTGCTTGGGCGGCGTGGTTTTTCCGGTCTTGACCGATGCGGCAGATACGGAAAGCGTCTGATTCTCCGTTACCACCGGCAGCGCAGGCGCTGCCTCTACCTGCTCCTGCTCATAGCGCTTCCAGCCGGGAGTAAGAACGGTTTTGCCCTTGGCGGTGAAGCTCTGACCGGCACTGTCCACCGTAATGACCGTTTCTGCATAGCGGTGGGGTTCATCCACGGCACGAAGCAAGCCTTTCGCCGCCAGCTTCAGCACCTCGCGTTCGCCCAGCGGCAGAGAGGCCATATCTACCTTTTCCGCGCTGATGGTTGGGACGATAGCGTGGTGATCGGTGACTTTTTGGCTGCTGCACACCTGCTTGGCGCAGATGGTCGGCGGCTTCTCCATGCCGCAGACAGCGGCAGCGGCGGAGACAAGACCGGGGACGCTGCCCTCCATATCGTCAGTCAGAAAGCGGCTGTCGGTGCGCGGGTAGGTACAGAGCTTCTTTTCATAGAGCGCTTGGAGATAGTCGAGGGTCTGCTGAGAGGTGTAGCCGAGAATGCGGTTGGCGTCGCGCTGGAGGGAGGTCAAATCGTAGAGCGCGGGCGCTTTCTCAGACTTTTCCTTGCACTCCACGCTTTTGACCACCGCCGTCTTGCCCTTGCAGGCATTGGCGATAGCGTCGGCGTCCTTTCTGTCCTTCATTCTGTCTGTCGCGGCGGGAAAGCCGCAATCGAGCTGGACGGTGTAGAACGGTTCTGCCACAAATGCGGAGATCTCCGCCTCACGCTGTACCAGCAGTGCCAGCGTGGGTGACATGACGCGCCCAATGTTCAATGTGCGGCCATACGTCAGGGAGAAATACCGTGTGGCGTTGATACCTACCAGCCAATCGGCCTTGGCGCGGCAGAGGGCAGATTGATGCAGGCCGTTATAGTCGCGCCCGATTCTAAGCTGCTGGAAGCCGCTGCGGATGGCATCATCCTCCATGGAGGAAATCCAAAGCCGCAGGATAGGCTTGGAGTATCCCGCAAGGCAGTAGACCGTGCGGAAGATCAGCTCGCCCTCGCGCCCAGCGTCGCAGGCGTTGACCACCTCTGCCACATCCTCCCGGCGCATCAGCTCCCGCAGAATGTCAAACTGCTTCTGCTTTTCAGCGCGGACGATGAAGCGGAACGAGGTAGGAATGATGGGCAGCGCCGCCAGCGTCCATTTGGCATCATCGGCATTGTAAACGGCGGCGTCGGCCAGCTCTGCCAGATGCCCGAAGCACCACGACACGATGTAACCGCCGCCCTCCAGATACCCGTCATGCCGTGATTTAGCACCCAGCACGGCGGCGATGCTCTGCGCCACGGAGGGCTTTTCGGCGATCACAAGGCGCATGGCGCAGCCTCCATTCTCTTTACGTCACGGTAGCAGGGGCGGATGCAGCTCTGCCCGAAGCGCTTGCAGCCGTAGCAGAAGTGTTCCTTGGCAGCGGCGGGAGGGCTGTCCTCCCGCGCTGCTTTTGGCTTCTGCATCATCAGGCGTTCCAGCGGATTGTTGGTGAAATATCTCATGCGTTCGTATCCTCCGTAGTATCCTGTTCCGGTTCGTCCTCATACGGCTCAAACTCATATTCGTCCTCGTCCTCGCCGTAGTCATAATCGTCCAGATCGGCGCTGCCCTTGGTCTGCGGCTTGGCCTTTTTCTGCTTGAAGATGTAGAACGCAGCACCGCCGCCCAGCGCGACGATCAGCAGAACGACAAGGATGCCGCCCACGTCGCTCTTTTTCTCCGGTTCCTCGGCGGCGGGTTCTGTCGGCTCAGCGGGGACTTCGGGCTTTGCCTCCTTGCCCACGCACTCGGTCATGTTGACCGCGCAGACGGGGCAGGATGTATTGACCGCACCGGCCACGCATTTGGTGGTGCAGGAGCAGACGGCGGGCGTTTCTTCCTCGCCAGTCAGCGCCATCAGGTCGGCCTCATCCACCTGATTCAAGAAGTGGACGGTTTCTTCGCCCTCATCGTCACGGTCAATAATCATGTAAAACACATTGCCGTTCTTGCTTTCCAGCGTAATGAACTGTTTTCCAGCCTTGGTGCTGGTGCCAATATCGTCGATCAGCGTCAGATTGCCGTCCGGTGTCAGCGCGTCGCTGCCGCCCGTCATGCCGCCGAGAAGAAGCTGCCAGAGGTCGGCCAGCTCTTTTTCATCAAACGGAAGCGTCATGCCGCCGATGCTCACGGTGCTGTCGGCGGCGTCGGTAACGGTCAGATAGCCGCCGTACACATAGCCCACACGGGCGGGCAGCAGGATTTTTACCCAATCGCCATCCCTGCCAATCACATCGACCACCGTGCCGTTGGGGAGCTGCGTAAACGCGGTATTGTCCAGTCCCGCGCCGGTGCGGACATTCAGGCTGCCGCCGTTGGTCGTGACCGTGCCGATCTGTTTTGTTTCCTGTGCGTCTGCGGCGCTGCTTTCGGCGGTGGGCAGCGCATCATCAGGATAATCACCGCCGCTGGCAAAGGCGGAAACGGGGAGAATCCCGATGCACAGGAGCATCAGCAGCAGGCTGATAAAAATGCGCGGTGTGTTTTTAGTCATGGTTCAACGCCTCCTTTTCCGAAGTGGCCGGTGCAGGCGCGGCCTGCATACGGCGGAACAGCTCGGCAAACTGCTCCATCGTCATGCCGTTCTCACGCACCATGCCGATGATGTCGGTGTCCTCCAGCTCACGAATCTGCTTTTCCAGCTCGCGGTTGCGGCCTTGCAGATCAGAGATTTTGCCTTTGTTCTTCTCCAGCTCTCCACGGAGCTTCATAATTTTCGGGTTCATATCGTTCACTCTCCTTTACGGCAAGCGCCCATAGCGGTAGAAATGGGACTGCCAATAACTTGAATTTAAGTTTGCATAAGAGATCGGATCTCCGCAGTGGATCATCATATTGTTGCCGACGTAGATACCCACATGGCTGACACCGGGGGTATCATAGGTTCCGGTGAAAAACACCAGATCGCCCGGCTTGACGTTGGCAGAGGATACGGGCGTACAGATATTGCAAAGTCCCTGCGCGCCCAGCCTGCCCACATCCCAACCGGAATGATTGATGACCCAACTGACGAAGCCCGAACAGTCAAATGAGGTAGAGGGACTGCTGCCGCCCCAAACGTAGGGATAGCCGAGATATTTTTCCGCTTCCTTGATAATGGCGGCGAATACCTCATCGTCCAGCGCCTCCGGGGGAATGTCGTAGTCGGTATAGCTGCCCTCCACATACTTGCCGATGTAGCCTGAACCGGGGAACAGGTCGGGACGGTTGCCGAGGGTGGCCATATAGGTGGCGTACATTCCGAGCTGTTCTTCGCTCATAATGTAAACGGGAACATGAGAGAGATTGAAGTTTTCCAGCGTGACAGTGCAGATGTAGTAGTCATACGGCACCTGATAGGTGTCCGTATGGGTGTTGCCGTCCGCGTCCGTCCATGTGTCGGTTTCTGTGCGGTAGCGGGTTTCCACCACCACATCCTCGGTCAAAATGTACTGGCGGTCAAAGAGCATTTGGAGCGTACCCTGCACCTCATCCAGCGTCCATTCCCCTTGATGCAGCGCCGTAATCATGGAAATGAGTACATAGGGGTCATGCTCGATGGTGTCCAGATCAAAGTGGTACTCATCGTAGTCATGGGTGCTTTCGTAGGTGTCGAGGTAGCGCTGAAGCTCTGCCTCCATTTCGCAATACTGCGCTTCCGCGCCCAGCATATCGGCGTCCTGCGACGGATAGGTACTGGCCGCGATCCCGGAGCCGACGCCATCCATTATCACCGAGCAGGAGGACAGGCCGTTGAGCAGAAACGCCAGCATCAGCAGAATTGCGGCGGCAATGGCAAAGCCGCGCCGGTGTTCCCACACATATTTGCCCGCTTTCTCAGCCTTTTCAGCGGCTTTTTTCGCGGCCTTGGCGGTATTCTCTGCCGCCTTTGCCGTAGTCTGCGCCGCCTGATTGTGCTTGGCAGCGGCATACTGCTTCTTAATTGCCTGCTTCTGCTGCCATTTGGAAACGGGATTGCTGGTGGGGCTGTCGATCTCCGCTTTCTTCTGGAGCGCGTCAAGATTGGCTCGTTCCAGCTTTTTCTCTGCACGGATGGCAGCACGATAAGGCTTGAGCTGATGGGCGCGGTGGGCAGACTGCACCAGCCGCCCGCCGCTCTCCACGGCTTGCTCTACCTTGTGCGCGGCCTCTACGCCTACATTGTCATCCTCGCTCTGCCGCACCTCCCGGTGAACCTGAGAGAGAATGAGGTTGGCGGGGGCATCTCGCGCGGCATGGGTCAGCTTTGAGGGCGGCTTTTTCTTATCCACTTCCTCAAAACGGAGCTGCGTTTTGACCTTGCCGGTGGCAGGATCAAAGCCACGTTCCTTTTTGACCACGGTTTTCTTGGGGATTTTCGCCTGCGCCTTATCCGCCTTGGCCTCCGCTTTTTTCACCCGCTTGATGGGCTTTTCCAGCTTTGGCTCGACAAGATCGGCATCGGAAAACTGCAAACGCGGTTCTCTTTTCATGCCGACGCCACCTCTTGCGGTTTGGTGGTCATGACGCGGTACAGCTCGGTGTCCTTCGGGAAGTGGTCAATGAAGGGCAGGATCGTGTTGCCGTAGAACAGCAGCCCCTCGCCCTCACCGGAGTGGGTCACATAGGAGAGCTGATG